>Ga0213823_1000327_pt1 | contig 45380 bp, 41 predicted proteins | sample MC6MC0907MG_FD_179887 | JGI IMG/M metagenome (GOLD analysis project Ga0213823, IMG submission 179887) | Enriched soil aggregate microbial communities from Iowa State University, Ames, United States - MC6-MC0907-MG | ecosystem: Environmental > Terrestrial > Soil > Unclassified | place: USA: Iowa...
CGCGGGGGTGCCCCACCCCACCTCATGCACCTTGCCATGTGCATGGACACCAGAGCCTAGGCGGTGCCCTGTAGGAGCTGGCTTGCCGGCGATCGGCTGCGAAGCAGTCGTAAAATCGGTATCTGCGTAGTGCCAGACAGAACCCGGATACAGAATTGACGACTGCTTCGCAGCCGATCGCCGGCAAGCCAGCTCCTACAATGATTGCGATCCTTAAGCTGAAGCCACTGCACCAATGAAGTTGGCCAGCTCCGCAGTCCTTGGCGCAGCGAACACTTCGCGGGGGTGCCCCACCTCATGCACCTTGCCATGTGCATGGACACCAGAGCCTAGGCGGTGCCCTGTAGGAGCTGGCTTGCCGGCGATCGGCTGCGAAGCAGTCGTAAAATCGGTATCTGCGTAGTGCCAGACAGAACCCGGATACAGAATTGACGACTGCTTCGCAGCCGATCGCCGGCAAGCCAGCTCCTACAATGATTGCGATCCTTAAGCTGAAGCCACTGCACCAATGAAGTTGGCCAGCTCCGCAGTCCTTGGCGCAGCGAACACTTCGCGGGGGTGCCCCACCTCATGCACCTTCATGTGCATGAACACCAGAGCCTAGACGCTGCCCTGTAGGAGCTGGCTTGCCGGCGATCGGCTGCGAAGCAGTCGTAAATTCTGTATCCGGGTTCTGTCTGACACTGCGCGGATACCGATTTTACGACTGCTTCGCAGCCGATCGCCGGCAAGCCAGCTCCTACAATGATTGCGATCCTTAAGCTGAAGCCACCGCACCAATGAAGTTGGCCAGCTCCGCAGTCCGTGGCGCAGCGAACACTTCGCGGGGGTGCCCCACCTCATGCACCTTGCCATGGTGCATGAACACCAGCTTGTCGCCGACCTCGCGGGCAAAGCGCATTTCATGGGTGACCATGATCAGGGTCATGCCCTCGCTGGCCAGCTGGCGCACCACCCCCAGCACTTCATTGACCAGCTCAGGGTCGAGCGCCGAGGTGATCTCGTCGCACAGCAACACTTTGGGTGACATGGCCAGCGCCCGGGCGATCGCCACCCGCTGCTGCTGGCCCCCTGAAAGCCGGTCCGGGTAGGCGTCGAACTTTTCCGCAAGGCCCACCCGCGCCAGCATCTGCTCGGCCAGCTTGCGCGCTTCGGCCCTGCTGGCCTTTTTCACCACCTGCGGCGCGAGCATCACGTTTTCGCCCACACTCAGGTGGGGGAACAGGTTGAACTGCTGGAACACCATGCCCACCTTCTGGCGCAGGGCACGCAAGTCGGCGCGGCCGGCATCGAGGTATTCACCGTCCACCTCGATCACCCCGTCGCTGATCGACTCCAGGCCGTTGAGGGCACGCAACAAGGTGCTCTTGCCCGAGCCGCTGCGGCCGATGATCGCCACCACCTCGCCTTCTTCGATGCTCAGGTCGACACCCTTGAGCACATGATTGTCGCCGTAGTATTTGTGCAGCGCAGACACTCTAAGCAGGGGCATGCAGCCTCCTCTCCAAATAACGGGCGCTCAGCGAGAGCGGGTAGCAAAGGATGAAATAGCCCAGCGCGACCAGGCCATAGACCATGAACGGCTCGAAGGTGGCGTTGGCCAGCATGCCGCCGGTCTTGGTCAGCTCGGTAAAGCCGATGATCGAAGTCACCGCCGTGCCCTTGACCACCTGCACGGAAAACCCCACGGTCGGCGCCACGGCGATGCGCAACGCCTGCGGCAGGATCACATGGCGCAGCTGCTCCATGCGGCTCAGCGCCAGGCTGCCGGCCGCCTCCCACTGGCCCCGCGGGATGGACTCGACGCAGCCGCGCCAGATCTCGGACAGGAACGCGCTGGTAAACAACGTAAGGGCAATGGCTGCCGCCATCCAGGCGGACACATCCAGGCCCAGCAAGGCGATGCCGAAGAACACCATGAACAGCTGCATCAGCAGCGGCGTGCCTTGGAACAGCTCGATGTAGCCCCGCGCCAGGCCGCGCAGCACCGGCCACTGGGCAATTCGAGCGACCAGCACCAGCAGGCCCGCCAGGCCGCCAAACACGAACGCCACCAGCGACAGCAGCAAGGTCCATTGCAACCCCAGCAACAGGTTGCGCAGGATGTCCCAGAAGGTGAAGTCCATCAGCGTTTCCCCATCAGCAGGCGTTGCCCCAGCCAGGCCAGCAACTGGCGCAGCACAATGGCCATCAGCAGGTACAGCACGGTGGTCAGCAGGTAGGTTTCGAAGGCCCGAAAGTTGCGCGACTGGATGAAGTTGGCGGCGAACGACAACTCCTCGGTGGCGATCTGCGAGCACACCGCCGAGCCGAGCATGACGATCACGATCTGGCTCGTCAGCGCCGGCCAGACCTTGGCCAGCGCTGGCTGCAACACCACATGGCGAAACGCTTCGAAGCGGCTCATGGCCAAGGCCGCAGCTGCCTCCAGCTGGCCTTTGGGGATGGCCTGGATACCGGCGCGGATGATTTCGGTGGAATAGGCGCCGAGGTTGACCACCATGGCCAACACCGCCGCCTGCCATTCGCTCAGGCGAATGCCCAGAGCCGGCAGGCCGAAGAAAATGAAAAACAGCTGAACGATGAAAGGCGTGTTGCGGATCAGCTCCACGTACAGGCCGAACAGCGCATCGAACGGCCGCACCCGCCAGGCGCGCACACCGGCGCCGAGCACGCCGATAGCCACGCCCAGCAGCGTGCCGACTGCCGTCAGCTGCAGGGTGAACCAGGCGCCCTTGACCAGCAGGTCGGCCTGGGCGAGTACGGGGGCGAAGTCAAATGCATAGGCCATGATTCAGGCTCCAGGCCGCTCAGAGGTCGGCCGGCAGCGGCTGCTTCAGCCATTTTTCGGCGTTGCGGTTCAGGCTGCCGTCGGCCTTGGCGGCTTCCAGGGTGGTGTTGACCTTGTCCAGCAGCGCCGGCTCGTTCTTGGCCAGGCCGACATAGACCGGCGAATCCTTGAGTTTGACCTTGACCACCGGCACCTTGGCCGGGTTTTTCTCGGCGATGGCCGCCATCACCACACTGCCACTGGCGATCAGCTCGACCTGGCCCGACAGGTAAGCGGCGATGGTCGAGTTGTTGTCTTCGAAGCGTTTGATCACCGCGCCCTTGGGCGCTACGGCGCTCAGCTCCATGTCCTCGATCGAGCCGCGGGTCACGCTGATGGTCTTGCCAGCCACCGCATCGATGCCGGCGATGTCGGCCTCGGCCGGGCCGAACACGGCGAGGTAGAACGGTGCGTATGGCCGGGAGAAATCAATCACCGCAGCGCGCTCGGGGTTCTTGCCCAGGCTGGAGATCACCAGGTCGACCTTGCCGGTGGTGAGAAAGGGAATGCGGTTGGTGCTGTTGACCGGGGTCAGGGCCAGCTTCACGCCCAGCTTGTCCGCCAGCAACTGTGCGGTGTCGATGTCCAGGCCACGGGGTTTGAGGTCGGGGCCGACCGAACCGAACGGCGGGAAGTCCTGCGGCACGGCCACCTTGAGCACGCCACGGGCGCTGATGTCGGCCAGCGCGTCAGCCTGGGCGGTTGGCAGCATCAGGGCGCCGCTGCAGCACAGGCTGGCCAGGAACAAGGTGCGGAATGTCTTCATGGGATGGCCTCGCAGGTTACCAGGGGATTGAGTGCTGGCTGGGCAGTGCACGGGGCATGCCAGAATGCTCGCAAACCCTCCCCGACAGCCGTCGAGGCCCGGCACTGAACGGTCTTACTGGTCTGAACAGTTAACGGCTGCCCCTGCATGCCTGAGCGGCCACGCCCCGCTTTCGTGCAAGCCTTGCATCACCTGCGCCAGTGCGGAGCAACGCTTGCCAGCGCGCGGCAATGGCCGTAAAAAGCCAAGGTCATTGCCCTCCGACTGGTCTGAACAGCATGCTCGACACCCTCCCCCGCGCCGTCCCCGAACAGGCCCTGCACAGCATCCGCAAGCTGATTGATGAAGGCGGCTATCAACCGGGCGACGCGTTGCCCTCGCAGCGCGACCTGGCGGAGCAGTTGGGGGTGAGCCGAGCGTCACTGCGTGAAGCGCTGTCATCGCTCAGCGCGCTGGGCTTGGTCAGCGTGCAACCAGGCAGAGGGGTGTTCGTGCAAGCGCCAGCACCCTCGGCGTTCGCCTGGCCGTATGCCGAGCAGGTTTCTGCCACCGATACCTTTCAGCTGCGTTATGCCCTGGAGGGCTTTGCCGCCGGGCAGGCCGCACTGGCGCTGACCGCCGATGATATCGATCGCCTGGAAGAGAACGTCGAAGCGATGCGCCAGGAGCTGCGCGCGGGCCGCTTTGAAGCCGCTGCCCGCCTCGACTTCGCCTTTCACCAGCAGTTGCTGCAAGCCTGCGGCAACCACGCCATGCTGCAAGTCATCACCGCCAGCCAGGAGATCTTCCTGGAAAGCCAGAAGCTGCCCTTCATCCGCCCCGAACGGGCCATGGAAACCTGGCAGGAGCACCGCAAGATCCTCCGCGCCCTCGCCCGCCGTTCGCAGGCCTCGGCGCAGAAGGCGATGCAGGAGCACATCCGCAACGCGGCGTCGCGCACCGGGGTGGTGTTTTCGGTTTAGCGGTTGCTCAGCGCTGCGCCGACACCAGCAGCATCATTGGCCGTTCCAGTTCTTCGGCCAGTGCCGGTAGCGCTGCAATCTGCGCTGCAGTGGGGGCGAATTCGTCGATGCGGTCGATCCGCAGGCCTGCCTCGATCAGGGTGTTGAGCGTGGTTGCCAGGGTGCGGTGATGCTTGAGCACGCCCTTGGCGAACCAGTCGGTGCGCCGCTCGCCTTCCTCCGAGTAACCATTGACCGGCCAAGTCAGGCGACCGTCCGCATCCCTGAGCCAGTCAGGTTTGGCAGCCGCCATGTAGATGGGGTGCTCGATGGTGAAGACCAGGTGGCCGCCGGGTGCCAGTGACTGGACCAGCGTCGCGATCAGGCGAGCGAAATCCTCGACATAGTGGAACGTCAGCGCGCTGTAGGCCAGGTCGAAGGCCGCCGGGGGCAACTGCAGGTCGTCGAGGTCGGCGATGCGGTATTCGATGGCAGGGTCGGGGGTGTCGCGACGGGCACGTTCGATCATGTTCTGTGACAGGTCCAGGCCCAGCACCGAAGCTGCGCCCTGCTCACGCATCCAGCGCGAGGCCCAGCCAAAGCCGCAGCCCAGGTCGACCACGCGTTTATCGCGCAGGTCGGGCAGCATGGCACGGATTGCCGGCCACTCGGGTGCGCCGTCCAGGCCCAGCACCTGGCGGGGGAGCTGGCTATAGCCGGCAAAAAAGGCGGGGTTGTCGTAGATGTTCTGGGCCATGGCGGGCTCCTGGAAAAGGCGGTAGACCCAGACTTTAATCCATTGCCTCGATCATTTGCTCCGGCCTGTTCGCGGGCAATCCCGCTTTGGGGTGGTCAAAAAAGATATCCCGGTGTCGCCCTCGACAAAGCGCCCTCCCACCTGCGCCGGTCTACTGGCTGTAACAAAAATGATGAAGCGGCCCGGACCGCCTCACTTTCCCTCCAGGCTGCCTTTGGAAACCGGAGCGTTCCCATATGTCCGCAACTCATGAGGTATCCCCCGCCACCCTGCGCCGGGTGATCGCCGCCTCGGCGATCGGCAATTTCGTCGAGTGGTTCGACTTTGCCGTCTACGGCTTCCTCGCCACCCTCATTGCCAGCCAGTTCTTTGCCAGCGGTGATGCCAGCGTGGCCTTGCTCAAGACCTTCGCCGTGTTTGCCGTGGCGTTTGCCTTGCGGCCGCTCGGCGGGATCGTGTTCGGCGCCTTGGGCGACCGGCTCGGGCGCAAGCGCATCCTGTCGCTGACGATCCTGCTGATGGCCGGCTCCACCACGCTGATCGGCCTGTTGCCGACCTACGCCAGCATCGGCATCGCCGCCCCGGCGCTGCTGACCCTGGCGCGCTGCCTGCAAGGGTTCTCGGCCGGCGGCGAGTACGCCGGGGCATGCGCTTACCTGATGGAGCATGCGCCACAGAACAAGCGCGCGTTCTACGGCAGCTTCGTGCCCGTGTCGACCTTCTCGGCGTTTGCCTGCGCGGCCGTGATCGCCTACGGCCTGGAAGCCAGCCTGTCGGCCGAGGCGATGGCGGCCTGGGGCTGGCGCATACCCTTCCTGGTCGCGGCGCCGCTGGGCCTGGTGGGCCTGTACCTGCGCTGGCGCATGGAGGAAACCCCGGCGTTCCGCGAGGCCATCGCCCAAGGCAAGGTGCATGAGCATTCGCCGCTCAAGGACACCTTGCGCCACCATGGCCGGGCCATACGCAACCTGGGGGCGTTCATTTCGCTCACGGCGCTGTCGTTCTACATGTTCACCACTTACTTCGCCACCTACCTGCAACTGGTCGGCAACCTGACCCGCGCGCAATCGTTGCTGGTCACTACCGTGGCGCTGCTGTTCGCCGCCATCGGTTGCCCGTTGGCCGGCGCGTTCTCGGACCGGGTGGGGCGGCGCAAGACCATCGGCTTCACGTGCCTGTGGGTGATGGTCTGCGTGTTCCCGGCCTACTGGCTGGCCAGCTCCGGCTCGATGTCGGGGGCGCTGCTGGGGGTAATGCTGCTGGCGGTGGGGGCATTGAGCAGTGGCGTGGTGACCGCGGCGCTGTTGTCGGAGAGCTTCCCCACCCGCACCCGCTATACCGCCTCGGCGATTACCTACAACGTGGCCTATACCCTGTTTGGCGGTACCGCGCCGCTGGTGGCGACCTGGCTGATCGGGCAGACCGGCAGCAGCCTGGCACCGGCGTTTTACCTGGTGGTGATCGCACTGGTGGCGTTGGTGGGCGGGTTGGCGTTGCCGGAGACTTCACGGATTTCGTTGCATGAAGAGCCGGCTGTGGACGGCCAACGGCGAGCAGCCGGTAGCGCCCTTTGAGCATTTGCGGCCCCTTCGCGGCAAGCACGCCCCCAACGCTGTAGCTGTGGGAGCGGCCTGGTGTCGCGAATGGGCTGCTCAGCAGCCCCGGCCATCTCAACCCTCCTCAGCCTCTTCACGCCGATACGCCCACTGGTAAAGCGCCGGCAACACCAGCAAGGTCAGCGCCGTGGATGAGAGGATCCCGCCAATCACCACCGTCGCCAGCGGCCGCTGCACTTCAGCCCCGGTGCCCGTGGCCAGCGCCATCGGGATAAACCCGAGCGATGCCACCAGCGCCGTCATCAGCACGGGCCGCAAGCGCGTCAGCGCCCCCTCCTCGACGGCAACGCGCAAGCTGCGCCCTTCTTCGCGCAAGCTACGGATAAAGGCAATCATCACCAGGCCATTGAGCACCGCCACGCCAGACAACGCGATAAAACCAACGCCGGCCGAAATCGACAGCGGAATGTCCCGCAGCCACAGCGCCAGCACACCGCCGGTCAAGGCAAAAGGAATACCGGTGAACACCAGCAGGCCATCGCGCAGGTTGTTGAACATCATCAGCAGCAAGCCCATCACCAGCAGCAATGCTACCGGCACCACCACCTGCAGGCGCGCGGCGGCCGACTGCAACTGCTCGAACTGGCCGCCCCAGCGGGTCCAGTAGCCGGGTGGAATCGGCACTTGCTGCAGCAGGGTCTGCTCTGCCTCTTCGACGAACGAGCCCAGGTCACGTCCGCGCACGTTGGCGCTGACCACCACCACACGCTTGCCGTCTTCGCGGCTGACCTGGTTCGGCCCTAGTTGCAGGTTCAGTGTCGCCACCTGCGACAGGGAAATGAAACCAATTTGCCCAGCCCCACCTGCCGCGTTTGCAGGCACTGGAATCAACAGGCTGGCCAAGCCATCGACATCGGTGCGCAGCGTCTCGGCAAGGCGCACCACCATGTCGAAGCGGCGGTCGCCTTCATACAGCGTGCCCGCCGTGCGCCCGCCCACGGCAATGGCGATGGCGTCCTGCACATCACCCACGTTCAAGCCATGCCGCGCTGCCTTGTCGCGGTCGATGTCGATGGTCAGCACTGGCAGGCCGGTGGTCTGTTCCACCTTCACTTCCGACGCACCCGGCACCTGCTGCAGGCTGGCGGCGATCTGCGCGGCGGTGCGGTTGAGCACCTCCATGTCGTCACCGAATACCTTCACCGCCACGTCGCTGCGCACACCGGAAATCAGCTCGTTGAAGCGCAGCTGGATCGGTTGCGACATCTCATAGTTGCTGCCAGGCACGCTGGCGGCGGCGCGTTGCACCTCGGCGATCAGCGCCTCACGCGGCTTGCCAGGGTCGGCCCATTGCTCGCGCGGGTGCAGCATCACGTAGGCGTCGGAGATGTTCGGCGGCATCGGGTCGGAGGCGATTTCGGCCGTGCCGGTACGGGCAAACACCCGCTGCACTTCCGGGACCTGGGTGATGATCGCGCGCTCCAGGCGCTGTTGCATGTCCACCGACTGCGACAGGCTGGTGCCCGGTACACGCAGCGCCTGCAAGGCAAAGTCGCCTTCGCTGAGGCTGGGGATGAACTCGCTGCCCATGCGGCTGGCCATGATGCCGGACAGCAGCACCAGTAACGCGGCGCCGGTAAACGCCAGCTTGCGCCGGCCCAGCACCCAGGCCAGCACAGGGGCATAACGTTTGCGCGCAGTGCGCATCAGCACGCCCTCTTCCTCCTTGACCTTGCCGGTGACGAACAGCGCGATGGCTGCCGGCACGAAGGTCACCGAGAGGATCATGGCGCCCAGCAGGGCGATTACCACGGTGAAGGCCATGGGGTGGAACATCTTGCCTTCGACCCCAGTCAGGGCAAAGATCGGCAGGTACACCACCATGATGATCAACTGGCCGTAGATCAGCGGCCGGCGCGCTTCACGGGCGGCGGCAAACACCTCGTGAAAACGTTCGCCACGGGTCAGCATGCGGCCGTGGCGTTGCTGGGCATGGGCCAGGCGGCGGATGGCGTTTTCGACGATCACCACCGCGCCGTCGACGATGATGCCGAAGTCCAGGGCGCCAAGGCTCATGAGGTTGGCGCTGACCTTGTTGCTGAACATGCCGGTGAAGGTGAACAGCATCGACAGCGGGATCACCATGGCAGTGATGAGCGCGGCGCGAATATTGCCCAGGAACAGGAACAGCACGGCGACCACCAGCATCGCGCCCTCGATGAGGTTCTTCTTGACCGTGGCGATAGCCTTCTCGACCAGGTTGGTGCGGTCATACACCGTCACCGCGAGCACGCCCTTTGGCAGGTTACGGTTGATCTCGACGAGCTTGGCCGCGACCGCCTGGGCCACCGAGCGGCTGTTTTCACCGACCAGCATGAACACCGTGCCCAGCACCACTTCACGGCCGTTTTCGGTGGCAGCACCGGAGCGCAGCTCCTCGCCCAGGCCGACCTGCGCGACATGGCTGACACGGATGGGCGTGCCGTCGGCGCTGGAGATGACGATATTGGCGATGTCCTCGGCCGAGGCCAACTGCCCCGGGGCACGGATCAGCAACTGCTCGCCGTTGCGCTCGATGTAGCCCGCCCCGACGTTGGCGTTGTTGCGTTCCAGGGCAGCGATCAGGTCGTTGAGGGTGAGTTTGTACGCCGACAGGCGCTTGGGCTCTGGGGCGATCAGGTATTGCTTGGCGTGACCACCGATGCTATTGACCTCAGCCACCCCCGGCACGTTGCGCAACTGCGGCTTGATGATCCAGTCCTGGATCACCCGCAGGTCGGTGGCCGTGTAGGGCGTACCGTCGTCCTTGCGCGCGCCCTCCTCGGCTTCCACCGTCCACAGGAAGATTTCCCCCAGCCCGGTGGAAATCGGCCCCATGCTGGCCTCGATACCGGCGGGCAACTGCTCGCGAGCCACCTGCAGGCGCTCGTTGACCAGTTGCCGGGCAAAGAACAGGTCGGTGCCATCGTCGAAGATGACCGTCACCTGTGACAGGCCGGAGCGCGACAGCGAGCGGGTCTGCTTGAGCCCCGGCAGGCCGGCCATGGCGGTTTCGATGGCGAAGGTGATGCGCTGTTCGGTTTCCAGCGGCGAGTAGCCGGGCGCGGCAGTGTTGATCTGCACCTGGACGTTGGTGATATCGGGTACGGCATCGATCGGTAGTTGCTGGTAGCTGTGGATACCCACGGCGGCCATCAGCACCACGGCAAGCATCACCACCAGGCGCTGCTCGATGGCGAATTGGATCAGGCGTTCGAACATGCAAGCATCCCCATGATCAATGACTGTGCTCGGCGGAGCCCTTGCCGAGCTCCGACTTGAGGACGAAGCTGCCTGCAGCAGCCACCTGGGTACCGGCCGCAAGGCCTTCGGTGATTTCCACCTGGCCTGCGTCACGCCGCCCGGCCTTCACCGGGCGAGCCTCGAAGCCCTCTTCGGTACGGGCAAACACCACGGTCTGCTGCTCACAGGTCTGCAGTGCGCTTTCTGGTACCACCACGGCGGCGTTGAAGCGCTCGACGCTGACAGCGATGTTGACGAACAGCCCGGGGCGCCAGGCGCCGTTGGGGTTGGCCAGGGTGGCGCGGACGGTGGCGGCGCGGTTCTGCTCGCCGAGCAGGCTGCCGACGTAGTTGACCTTGCCCTCGACCTCGGCGCCGAGGTCCGGTGCGCTGACGGTGACGCTGCGCCCGGTGGTGACCTTGAGCAGGTCGCGTGGGGCCACGGCGAACGTGGCCCAGACCCTGCTCAGGTCAGAAAGGGTGAATGCGTTGCTGGTCTCATCGACCACTTCACCCACGGTCAGGTGCTTTTCCACCACCACCGCATCAAAAGGCGCCCGCAGCTCGTACCGGTTGCCCGCACCGGCCGGGCCGACTGCGGCGACTTTCTGCCGGGCATTGGCCAAGGCGATCTCGGCCTCCTGCAGGGCCTGACGGGCCTGCTGATAGTCCTGCTCGGCACTGATGCGCTCCTGCCACAGTTGCTGCTCGCGCTGGAAGGTCAGGCGCGCCAGTTCGAGGCGGCGCTGGGCGGCCTGCTGCTCGCTGCGCAGGTCGGAAATCTGCTGGCTGGCGATCACAGCCAGTACCTGGCCACGCTTGACCGCCTGGCCGAGGTCGGCGTGCACCGCCTCAACCACGCCGGGCACTCGGGGGACCACGTGCGCGGTGCGATCCTCATCGAAGCGGATTTCGCCGGGGAAACTGATCGCGGTGCCCAGTTCACGCGGCGCTGCAGCGGCCAGCTGAATGCCGGCGGCCTCGATCTGGGTGCTGCTCAAGTGCAACTGGCCTTCTTCTTCCTCATGCACTTCGCCCGCTTCTTCAGCGTGGCCGTGGCTGCCTTCACCGTGGTCGTCGTGGCTGGCCTCGCCACTGCGGGCTTGCCCGAGGTTGCCGGTCCAGGCCAGGCCGCCAAGGCCGAGCACGGCGATGGCGGCGGCCAGAAGGGCCAGCTTGCGTGGGTTATTCATGGTTGCTCCTGCTGTTCGGTGTTTTGCTCAAACCCTCAAGGTCGCCGTAGATTCGCTCGACCTGTGCACGCGCGTCGGTCGCCGCAGCGAGCGCCTCGAGGTACAGCCCGCGCGCCTCGATCAGCGTGCGTTGGGCATCGAGCACGTCGAGGAAGGCGAACTTGCCCATCTCGAAACCACGGGTGGCGGTGTCCACGGCCTGTTGCGCCGAGGGCAGGATGGTCCGGTCATAGGCGTCAACCTCCTGCATTGCCGTGTGCCACTGGCTGACGGCGCTGCGGGTTTCGCTGCGCACGCGCAGCTCGACGGCATTGCGCAGGTCGCGGGCCTGGTCGGTACGGCGGGCTGCGGCCAGCACATTGCCTTGGTTGCGGTCGAACAGCGGCAGCGGCATGGATAACCCCACCACGTTGACCTGCTCGCGATCTTCGCGGCTGTACTGGCTGCCGATGCTCACGGTCAGGTCCGGAATACGCTGGGCTTTGGCCGAACCCAACGAGGCCTCGCCACGTTCGATCTGCGCAGCGGCCAGGCGCCAGTCAGCGGTCTGCTCCACCTTGTCGAGCAGGGTTTCGGCCTTTGGCGCCGTACCGGGGGACAATTCGGCAGCCGGCAACCGGTCGAACATCGTCACCGGGCTGCCAGTCAGCCGTGCCAGTGCCTGATAGGCCACTGCCTGTTGGGTTTCGGCGCGACGTACCTCGGCTTGCGCCTGAGCCAGCTGCACCTGGGCGCGGGTGCTTTGCACCGGCGACGACTGGCCTGCGCTGACCCGGCCCTGCACCACCCGCACCCCTCGCTCGGTCAGCGCCTGCGATTGCTGCGCCAACGCCAGCGCGGTCTGCGCGCGCAGGGCGGCGTGAAATGCCTGCACCACATCGGCACGCAGGCCGTTGCGCTGACGCTCCAGTTCGAGCTGGGCGATGGCCTGGCCGCTGCCGGCAACGGCGATGCGCGCACCGCGCTTGCCGCCCAGCTCCAGCGGCTGGCTGAGGGTAACGGTGGTGGTGCTGGTGTCGCGGCGGGTGTCTTCGACTTCCCAGGACAATTCAGGGTTGGGCAGCAGCCATGCCTGGCGACGCTCGCCCTCGGCAATGCCAATCTCGCGGCCGGCGGCGGCCAGCTCGGGGTTGTTGGCAAAGGCCGCGGCGAGCGCCTCGGGCAGGCTCAGGCCTTGCCCTGCCTGGGCGCTGGCGGCGGCCGTCAGCAACAGGCAGAGCATGACGATCTTGCGGGGGGTGGGCACTTCGATGTCCTCGTCGGCGAGCGTTGGCGACGGACTGTAGGGAGCGGTGGTTATCGGGGCGGTGGCGTGAACATTACAATTGTGTAATCGAGCATTGATATGACTGCGGGCTGTTCGCGGGCACGTGCAACATCAGTCCGATAATCGCCCACTTTTCCCCCTGCGACAGTCAACCCAATTGACGAAACTAACCGGGTGGTACAAACATAAAGGCGTTCAACAACAATAAAGCGAAGCCCGCCATGAAGCCCCTTATCCTCGTGCTCAACGGCCCTAACCTGAATATGCTGGGTACCCGCGAACCCGCTCAGTACGGCCGTGAAACCCTTGCCGACCTTGCGCAGAGCTGTGCCGACACGGCACACGCCCACGGTCTGGAAATCGAATTCCGCCAGACCAACCATGAAGGCGAACTGATCGACTGGATCCACGCGGCCCGCAACCGTTGCGCCGGTATCGTCATCAACCCCGGTGCATGGACCCACACCTCGGTGGCGATCCGCGACGCACTGGTCGCCAGTGAACTGCCGGTGATCGAAGTGCACCTGTCCAACGTGCACAAGCGTGAGCCCTTCCGCCACCTGTCGTTCGTTTCGTCAATCGCCGTCGGTGTGATCTGCGGCCTGGGCAGCCACGGCTACCGCATGGCCCTGAGCCACTTCGCCGAAACGCTGCGGGAGCAGGCCGCATGACCCAGCCAGCCATCCTTGCCGGCCTGATCGGCCGTGGCATCCAGCTTTCGCGCACGCCTGCCCTGCACGAACACGAAGGCGATGCCCAGGCCCTGCGTTATCTCTATCGCCTGATCGATGCCGACCAGTTGCAACTGGACGACAGCGCCCTGCCGCAACTGCTGGATGCCGCCCAGCACACCGGCTTTACCGGGCTGAACATTACCTACCCGTTCAAGCAGGCGATCCTGCCGCTGCTCGACGAATTGTCCGAAGAGGCCAGTGGTATCGGTGCGGTAAACACTGTGGTCCTCAAGGACGGCAAGCGCGTCGGCCACAACACCGATTGCCTGGGCTTTGCCGAAGGCTTGCGCCGCGGCCTGCCCGATGTGGCCCGGCGCCAGGTGGTGCAGATGGGCGCGGGCGGCGCGGGGTCAGCGGTGGCCCATGCGTTGCTGGGCGAAGGGGTCGAGCGGCTGGTGCTGTTCGAAGTGGATGCGGCACGCGCGCAGGCGCTGGTCGACAACCTCAATGCACGTTTCGGCGTGGGCCGGGCAGTCGTCGGTACGGACTTGGCCAGTGAACTGGCCGAGGCGGATGGCTTGGTCAACACCACGCCGGTCGGCATGGCCAAGTTGCCAGGCACACCACTGCCGGTAGAGTTGCTGCACGCGCGGCTGTGGGTGGCTGAAATCATCTATTTCCCACTGGAAACCGAACTGCTGCGCGCGGCGCGGGCTTTGGGCTGCCGAACGCTGGATGGCAGCAACATGGCGGTATTCCAGGCGGTCAAGGCGTTCGAGCTGTTCAGCGGGCGCGAGGCCGATGCGGGGCGGATGCAGGCGCATTTTGCCAGCTTCAGCTGAGCCAGCACCGGCCCTTTCGCGGGCCAAGCCGGCTCCCACAGGCCACCGCTGATACTCGACTCAGCGCAATGGCTGTGGGAGCCGGCTTGCCCCGCGAAGAGGCCGGCACAGACACGCATCAACCTTTTTCATCCAGCAACGCCTGGATGACTTTCTCCTGCCCGTCATAATCCCCCTCGCCAACGTGCACATGCCTGACCTGCCCCTGTCGATCGATGAAGTAATGGGCAGGCCAGAACTGATTGCCCCAGGCATTCCACACCCGGTAATCGTTGTCTACCGCCACCGGGTAACCGATGCCCAGGCGGGTCACTTTGCTTTTCAGCTGAGCGACATCGTGCTCGTAGGCGTACTCCGGCGTATGCACACCTACCACTACCAGCCCCTGGTCGGCATAACGCCGGGCCCAGTCGTTCACATGCGGCAAGCTGCGCTGGCAGTTGATGCAGTCCCAGGTCCAGAAGTCCACCAGCACCACTTTGCCCTTGAGCGCCGGGGCATCCAGCGGCGGCGAGTTGAGCCACTCGCTGGCCCCCGACAGCGAAGGCATGGCGCCGTAGCTGTCGCGGGCCATCAAGTGGCCGGCCAGGCCCAGGCCGACGAGCGCCAAGACCACGCCGCCCACCTTCAACAGCGCGCGATGATCAATTGTCATGGCAACCCGCCGTGGCGTAGGAGCGGTATTCGACACTCTCGTGCTGGCCTTTGGAGTCCAGGTAGTTCATGCGAGTGTTGACAACGCCACAGGCGTTGCTTTGATCATCTTTGACGGACAGCACTTTCTTCACGTCCAGATGGTCGCCATAGCGATACTGCATGGCACTGTTTTCGTTCATCGGCATGCTGGCGGCCTGGGCAGCCAGGGTGCCAAAGCTGAGCACCGCGAACAGGCTGGCGCAAGCAAGGGTTTTGACGTTCATGGTATCGCTCCTGTGCAGCTTCGAAGGGTGAGGAGTGTTGCTCCCCGGTCGAGAGCCATTTCACCTCCGCCAGGTATCGCGCATGTGTCGCCAAACCTGTGATGTGCTTCCTGCTGTATCTGTGCAGGCGCCAGATACACTGCAATACAAACCCCTGCAGGCAAGCGCCCGCCTGCTCGATACACTGCGCCCACCCCCCTTGCACAGGACCCCAGCGATGGAACATGTCGATCACATCCTGATCGTCGACGACGACCGCGAGATCCGCGAACTGGTCGGCAACTACCTGAAGAAGAACGGCCTGCGCACCAGCATCGTCGCCGATGGCCGGCAGATGCGCGCCTTCCTCGAAGCCAACAGCGTCGACCTGATCGTCCTCGACATCATGATGCCGGGCGATGACGGCCTGCTGCTGTGCCGCGAACTGCGCGCCGGCAAGCACCGCAACACGCCGGTGCTGATGCTGACCGCGCGCAACGACGAGACCGACCGCATCATCGGCCTGGAAATGGGCGCCGACGACTACCTGACCAAGCCCTTCTCCGCCCGCGAACTGCTGGCGCGTATCAATGCCGTGCTGCGCCGCACCCGCATGCTGCCGCCCAATCTGACCATCAGCGAAAGCAGCCGCCTGCTCGCCTTCGGCCAGTGGCGCCTGGACACCACCGCACGCCACCTGCTCGACAGCGAAGGCACCCTGGTTGCCCTCAGCGGCGCCGAATACCGCCTGTTGCGGGTGTTTCTCGACCACCCGCAACGGGTGCTCAGCCGCGAACAACTGCTCAACCTGACGCAGGGCCGCGAGGCCGACATCTTCGACCGCTCCATCGACCTGCTGGTCAGCCGGCTGCGCCAGCGCCTGGGTGACGATGCCCGTGAACCCAGCTGCATCAAGACCGTACGCAGTGAAGGCTATGTGTTTTCGCTGCCGGTGCAGCTGCTCGAGTCGCCGTCATGAAGTGGCCACGTACGCTGGCTTCACGCCTGGCGCTGATCTTCTTCACTGGGCTGGTGCTGGCCTACGGGCTGTCATTCAGCCTGCAGGCGTACGAGCGCTACATCAGCAGCCGTTCGATGATGCTCAACAACCTGGAACAGGACGTCGCCACCTCGGTGGCCATTCTCGACCGCCTGCCCGCCGCCGAACGCGCCGCCTGGTTGCCGCGCCTCGAGCGACGCACCTACCGCTACCGGCTGGATGAAGGCCTGAAGGGCGCGGCAATGCCCAGCGAAGACCCTCCGATGGCGGCCGAGTCGATCGTCAAGGCGATCGGCAACGGCTATCGCCTGACATTCCAGGACATCTCCGGGCCGAACGCACACTTTCAAGCCCACCTGCGCCTGGCCGACGGGGCGCCACTGACCATCGACGTAACCCCGACGCCCGTGCCCGTGGCCAAGTGGTTGCCAGGGGTGCTGCTGATCCAGCTGGCCGTGTTGCTGTTCTGTACCTGGCTGGCCGTACGCCTGGCCATCGGCCCGCTGACCCGCCTGATCAAGGCACTGGACGACCTCGACCCGGACAAACCGGGCATGCGGCTGGACGAAAGCGGCCCGCGCGAGGTGCAATATGCCGCCACGGCGTTCAATGCCCTGCAGGCGCGCATCGCGGCGTACCTCAAAGAACGCATGCAATTGCTGGCAGCGATTTCCCACGACCTGCAAACGCCGATCACACGCATGAAGCTGCGTGTGGAAGTCATGGATGAGGGGGTTGAAAAGGATAAGTTGTGGCATGACCTGGATGCCATGGAGCACCTGGTGCGCGAAGGCGTAGCCTATGCCCGCAGCATGGACATCAACACCGAGCCTGCCTGCCGCATCAACCTCGATGCCTTCCTCGACAGCGTGGTGTTCGACTACCAGGACAGCGGGGCTCAAGTCGAACGCCATGGCATTACCGGCAGCTTGCTGGAAGCGCGCCCGCATGCATTGCGCAGGGTGCTGGTCAACCTGCTGGACAATGCCCTGAAGTTCGCCGGCAAGGCCCAGCTGGAGGTCAGCCGTGACCACGGGCTGATCTTGATTCGCGTGCTCGACGAGGGCCCAGGCATTCCCGAAGCGGAGCTCAACGAAGTGCTCAAGCCGTTCTACCGGGTGGAAAGCTCGCGCAACCGCAGCACCGGGGGCACCGGCCTGGGGTTGGCCATTGCCCAGCAGTTGACCCAGGCCATGGGAGGGCGGTTGACCCTGAGTAACCGCCAGGGCGGCGGGCTGTGCGCACAGATCGAGCTGAAATGAACCATGCGTGACTACTTCGCGGTGCGAGGCTCCGATGCGCCGCAATGAGGTTTTCCTACGCAATCCATAACTACAGTCCGATACACAACGCAGCCTGCGCTGACACACTGCAGATACCCAACCCCGCCACACTTCCGGTCACACATTGACACACCGGGAGCCCCTTGATGAGAGCCATCGCCCTTCCCTCCGGCTGGAAGCTTTTTGCCGCCCTCGCCGGTTTGACCCTGATCATGACGGCGGTGGTCCTCGCCGCTCATCCACTCGGCTCGGACGGCTTGCGCAGCGCCATCCGTGCCACCGCACGCAGCTCCTTCGCACTGTTTCTGCTGGCGTTCCTGGCGTCCTCGCTGGTGGCCTTGGTGCCAGGCCCCGCAAGCAGGCGAATGTTGCGCGAACGGCGTTTCCTGGGCCTGGCTTTCGCCTTTTCCCACACCGTGCACGGCGTTTTGATCTACCGCTACGCCCAGCAGTTTCCAGAACTGTTCTGGGCCGGCCGCACGGTGACATCCAGCCTGCCCGGCAGCATCGGCTACCTCTTCCTGCTGATGTTGACCCTGACCTCTTTCAAGGCCCCCATGCGCCTGCTTGGCGGGCGGGCCTGGAAAGCCCTGCACAGCACCGGCATGTGGGTGTTGGCCGGGGTGTTCTGCCTGTCGTTCTACAACCGCATCCCCATGGGCGGTTGGTACCCGCTGGCTTTCGCCCTGATGTTCGCAGCCATGGCGCTCAAGCTCACCGCCAAACTGGCGCATTACCAGCGCCGCAGTGGCGCAGCCCTTTCCTGAGGAAAAAAATCATGACCACCCTGAGCCGCACCCTCACCACCGTCGACCGCTTCGGCAACTGGAGCGCCGACCTGCCGTTACGGCTTTTTCTGGCCTGGGAGTTCTTTGAATCCGGCGTCGAGAAATTCAATGGCAGCAATTGGTTTGCCGATTTGCAGGAGAGTTTCCCGTTCCCCTTCGATGTGCTGCCGGCAGAGCTGAACTGGCAGCTGTCGATGTGGGCCGAGTTGATTCTGCCACTGTTGTTGCTGCTGGGGCTCGGCACGCGGTTTGCTTCGGCAGGGTTGATGGTGATCACAGTGGTTGCGATAGCCGCAGTGCACTGGCCGATGCACGGGTGGACCCTGGCGGAACTGGCGCAGGGCTACGCCTTTACTGACCAAGGCTTCGGCAACTTCAAGTTGCCGGTGATCTATCTGGTGGCACTGCTGCCGCTTCTGCTCAACGGCGCCGGCCGCCTGAGCCTTGATCACTGGCTCAAAGGGCGCTTCGCTGCCCGAACCTGAGCAGTACGCACAACGACGGGCTCGTCGCCGCTGGCGACGAGCCCGTTTTCAGTTCAGCGCGTACCGATCACAACACCTAGCCCACGCAGGCTCTCGAGCAGCGCCAGGCCTTGCTGATGGTCTGCTCCCAAAGCCTGCAAGCGCTCGCGCCCACTGCCGTTCACCTGTGCCAGCAAGCGGTACGCCATGGGCGCCAGGCGTGAAAAGCGCACTTGCAGGCTGGCATCGCGATACACCATCAGCAAGGTTGGCAGCTCAGGGGCGTGCTCTGGCTGGAAGTCAGGGCCAATACGCTCCACCGGCCATTGATAGGCCAGTACCCTGGCCGTGCACGACAACAGCGGTTCGCCCTGCAGCAAATCGCCCTGTGGGTCGTGGGGCGGGTCTTCGGCATCGCTCAGGTAGAGCTGCGCCTCAACCCACTCGTAGTGCGCAAGCTCCAGCTGCCACGGGGTATCAGCCTGGATGCCCTGAAGGTAGTCGATGAACGCCTCGGCAACCTGGGTGAACAGCGGGGTTTGGCTGCGGTAGTTGGCGTAGAAATCACGCACCCGTGCATGCCAGCGCGGCTCGCCCAAGGTCTGGCGCAACACCGGGAAACTGCCCGCCAGCAGGCCTTCGATGGCGCCGTAGAACAGCTCGCGATAGACCTTCAAGCGGCGCTCTTCAATACCAGGCGGAGGGGGATGCCGGCCTGGGTCGCGCAGGTGCCGGGCCAGGGTGAACTGCTGCTCACGCAACGTTTCGCCCATGCGACACCCCCTGCTGTATCGCACGGATGCGCGCGGTTTCTTCAAGTAGCTTGGTCAACGGCGGGTAGTTGAAGTCACGTTCAAGGACTGTCGGTTGCGCCCCAAAGCGCTGGCAGGCCAGTGCGAACAAGGCCCAGACGTCATCCTTTACCGGCGCGCCGTGGGTGTCGACCTTGAGGTCCGGCGCTTCATCGTAATGCCCGGCTACATGCATGGCGGTGACCCGCGCAGCTGGCAGCCCGCGGAGAAAAGCCAGGGCGTCGTAACCCTGGTTGCAGGCATTGACGAACAGGTTGTTGACGTCCAGCAGCAGGTCGCAATCGGCCTCCGCGAGCACTGCCCGGATGAAGTCCAGCTCACTCAGCGCTTGATAAGGCGCGGCGTAATAGCTGATATTTTCCACGGCAATACGCCGCTGGAGATGGTCCTGGGCCTGGCGGATTCTGCCTGCAACCTGGTGTACCGCCTCGTCGGTAAAGGGGATCGGCATCAAGTCATAGAGATGGCCGTCATCGCTGCAGTAGCTCAAATGTTCACTGTACAGGCGCACCTTATGGCGATCGAGGAACTGTCGCGTCTGTTCCAGCAGTTCGAGGTTCAGCGGCAGGCTCCCCCCCAGCGACAACGACAAACCATGGCAGGTCAGCGCAAACCGCTCGGTGAGCTGCGACAGGCTACGGCCGTAGGCGCCCCCAACTCCGATCCAGTTTTCCGGTGCACACTCCAGAAAGTCCAGCGCACCCTCATCGAGAGTCAGCAGCTCGGGCATCAGACCACGGCGCAGGCCAAGGCCGGTGAACAAGGGTAAGAGGCTCATCGGTAAAGATCTCCACAACACGCACAACGCCCCACCTGACCTGCAGGCGGGGCGTTGCTTAACTCATGGGCAGGTCGTCAGCCTTTGGCGTCGGTCTTGGGCTTTGCGCCGCATTTGCCTTCACCGCACTTGCCTTCACCTTTAGTGGCCTTGTCGTCGGCCCCGCACTTGCCTTCACCACATTTGCCTTCCCCCGGCGCCTTGGCAGATGCCAGTTGATGACCCTGGGGCAGTGGTTCTACAGCAAAGGCACTACTGCCAAGGGCCATGCTGCCGATCAAGGCGGCGCCGAACAGGCCAAGGTTTTTCCGTGCATCAATCATGATGAAGCTCCACATAAGTGCGATAGAGGAGCCATTAGAGCGTGAGGGAGCGTCGCCGATACATCACCACAATCAGCGCAATGTATAGGATTGGATGTCCCGGGTTGTCAGATTACAGAGCAGCAGTGCGCCCGCTCCTACGGCATACAGCGAGGAGCGGGTGAGCCCTGTCAGTCTTCCAGCGGCTTGGGCGGCGCTGCAGGCTTGGCGGGTTTGGCGGGTTTGCTGTCCTTGGCCTTGGGCTCAGGAACGGCCGCAACCGGTTCCGGGGCGGCCACAGCCTTCTCGGTCGCTGGCAATTCATCGACCGCCTTGATGATGGCCTGCGGATCGAGCTTCTCGCCCGACTCGTCATCCTTGAGCATATGCCGCTCGCCATCCTTGCCCACCAGGATCACTTTGGTGCCCTTGCTCGCACCCAGCTTGAGCTCACGGATCAGCGCCATGGTGGTCTGCTGTTCGAGGTTCTTGTCCTCGCGCTTGCCCATCATGTTGGCGACGCTGTAGACAACCACGCCGCGCTCCTTGAATGCCGCTTGGGTAGCGGGATCCTTGAGCGCCTCGTTCAACCCCCGCAACGTAGGGTCGGCTGAACTGGGCGCAATGATCACCAAAGGCCGTGCCTTGCCCAGCTCCTTGGCCAGAGGGGCATCACTGTCGGCGGCGAACAACGGGCCAGTGACGGCGAGCAAGGTGGCGAGGGTCAGTGACCGGACGAGCATACGCATCTCCTTATTGTCTCGATAAACCAGTGACTACAGATCACGGAGAAAAATCCGACCCGGAGCCTAAACCACTTCGAACATCAGTTGGTCAGGGAAAAGTAACTGGCGGTTTCCAATGAGGCTTCAGCCCAGGATGCAAGCGTTATGGGAAACAGCCAACACCCTGACTGAGCATAGTCCAAAGCCACTGCGGACAAAACTGCACAAGGCCTTGCCTTCCTCGGGGACTGTCAGCGCACCTCTATGGGAGGGTCCGCCGGGCCGGACGCCAGAAGCCTGAGCGTCACATCCAACATCAAGCCACGCCGCGCCGCCCGCTGCTCCCCCAGAATGGCGTCCGACTGATCACGCCGCTCCTCGTCCGTGAGTGCCTCGTCGTCGAGTACTGCATCCAGACGGCGGCGGAATGGGAGGTCCACCTGGGCGAAAGTATCGGGTTGGGCGCGTTCCAGGTGCGCCTGCCAAAACGTGCGATCCACCAGCGAGCGTGCCACCGCTTCCTGCGTTTCGGCCTGGTAGACAGCCGCTTCTGCCCGAGCCAGATGCTCATCCGTGACCCCTGCCAGCGGACGGAAACTCATCTCGCCCACCTCGATGGGCAAATTCAGACGATGGCGCAAACCCAGACGATAGGCGAGCCCCACCTCGCTTTCATCGGGATTGCCACCGCGGTCGATGATCTCCTGTACGGCAAGGCGGTCAACTTCGTCCAGGCGCCACAAACGCCGCCCCAAATCAATCAAGCTCTGTTCGGTACCCCCGTGATCACCGGACTGGGCATTCCACACCAGCCTGTTCAATTCAAGGTTGCTCAGACACCAGGTAGCGCCGTCCTGGCACCCCCACTCATCGTTGGCAACGGTCAACAGTTGCTCACGCAGGGCTGGCTCCTTCGCCATCGCCTGCAACAGGCTGAGTACCCGCTGCGCCATTGCCTGAGCATCGATGTGAAAGTCGGCGGAATGCAGCAGTTGCTGCAGCACACGGAAGAAGCGGTCTGCAGGCTCCCCTACATCCACAGCTTCCCACGCGGCCACCAGCAGCCCTCGATAACGTGGCCCCACAGCGTCCCCCCAGACATCACGGGCACGAACGATCTGTTCGCGCAGAAACGCCTCATCAGACGGTGCAAGTGGTGCCATCAGAGAAGCTTGCAGGCGTATCAGCTCGGCCTCCCCGAACGGATTTCCGGCCAGCCTGATCCTTCGTCGAAATGCCACAGGCACTTCATGGAACCACGCCGGGACCTGCCTGATACGGTTCTCGCGCAAATCCACGTAAAGCAACCCAGGGTTATCGCTCAGCCCAGCGGGGAACTGCTCGACGCCAGTGTTGCGCATGTTCAGCCACCGCAGTGCCCGCAGCCCTCGGAGCGTGAACGTGCGCCCCAGCGGGTTGTGGGACAAATCGATGTATTCCAGCCCGCTGGCGCTTCCCAGGGTAGCCGCCTGGCTGCTACTCAAGACAATCTGGTTGTTGGTCAGGGTCAGCTGGCGCAAGTGCTGCATTTGCAGCAGAGGTTGCGGCAAACGCGTCAAAACGTTGCCCCCGAGGTCCAGCTCTCTCAGATTAGGGAAGGCCAGCAGAAAGCTCGTTGGAATATCTTGCAGCTCCATGCGCAGCAGCGACAGATCCGACACATGTGAAAAGCTGACCTGCGCCGGTATTTCCGGAAGCTCGCCAGGTTGATTGTTGTACAGGACCATGCGGTAGTCGTGGTCAATGTTGAGATTGGCCTGCCCAGCGTCGGTCGTACGCCGCCAGCAGTCGATCAGCGTATCGACCACATTGATCCGGTCGTCCCTCACCGCGCCGTCTGACTCCACCATCCACGCCCACAAGCTGTCACGCAACACCGTGAGCTCCTGCCTCAGTTCAACCAGAACCTCCCCTACCCGACGGCCCGACAACTGGACACGTTCGCTCCAGACCGCCACTTGCTCGTCACTGAAGGACGGGTACAGGTCCCGCACGGTTGCCGCAAGCGACCTGTCGCCACGGCCAAGCCCACCCGAGTTGCAGCCCCCCAAGGGGTAACCCAACAAACCTTCGCCGACCCGCCGTGGTGGCCGGAAAGCGCCGGGCCGCTGCAAGCCGAGCAGACGGCCGACTTCGCTGCGTCGTTGCAGCGCCACGCGCCCAAGCAGGACTCGCAGATTGTGTGCGAATGGGGCCCCTACCGTCATGGCCTCTCGTTGGCCGGGTGCGTACGCGAAGGCGATGACGTCGAACATCTCCCCTGGCACGCCATATCGCCCACCCTGTGCATCGAATAGCTGAAAGGAGCCATTTAAGTGGACCAGATCGAATGCCTCGGTACCCTCTTCGGTGGACATCAACAGTGGCCCGTTGAGATAGCCTTCGAATAGCCGCCAACGTACACCCTGAGCGGTGCCAGGCAGGTGCTTGAGCAACCCCAAGGCCACGCGTGCCAGGTCGGCGTTCTGTGGCGTGTCCAGGAAGAAACCCTCGAATACGCGCGCCCGACGAATGTCCTGCACGCTACCCCTGGCGGCTTCCGCCAGGGGTAGCGGGACCCGGCCGGTCGCCAACAGGCGCCTGCGATCATCCCCGCTGGCCGAGCGCAGCAACCCTTGCGCGGCACGCCGGTGCAGCCCAGGAAACACCCGGCGCAGCAGTGCGCAGTCGGCAGTGTCGGTGACTTGGATAGCGTCATAAAGGCGCCCTAACAAAACACGACGCTGGGCCCAGGCCAGCTCGGCCAGTGCCTGGTCCGACAGGCCATCGGCACCTGGCAGGCCCTGGGCGTGTTGCAGCACCGTGATGTCGTCGACCTGCTCACCACCGCGCAAACGGCTGACCATCCGGCGTATGCGCCGGTCGAGCCTTGAGCGCTCTGCGCTATCCAGCAAGCCTGGCTGCGGCGCTCGCCCGTAGACGTGCAGGGCCCTCAACTGATCCGCGGCCAATCCATGAAAGCTCAATACTTCATCAATCTGCTCATCGCTCATGCCATCCAAGGGGGGGCCTAGGCGGCGGAACATGCGGTGTGTGTCACGCCATTCGGACGGTTGCTCGCTCCATAGACGCCAGGCGCCGGCGCCGTTATTTCGCAGTGCTGGGCCATGCTGGTTGCGCGGGCGAAGCTGCCATTGGCCGTTGCCGGCCGAGTCCGTCACTGAATAGTGGTGCCCGTCCATTTCGATCCAGGCCTCTCCCTCGAGGCGCCTGACACCCAGCGCATCGGGCGCTGACGCAGCGCTCGGCACCAGGTTGCGGAACGGAGCAAGCTCGGGCTTCCAGAGTTTGGTGCTGCCGTCCTCCAACCGCGCAGGCAGCATGCCGTCGACTACCGCAGAGCGCGTCCACAAGCGCCGGGCGACCGTGATGCCTGCTGCGGTGGCCGCGAGCGCTGCGAGGTCGGTAGCCACGTTGGTCATATGGTCGAGGGCCGCTTGAGCATCACCGTCATGCCAAGCCTCGATGCCATGGTAGACCTCACCCAGCAGCTCCCACGCAGTAACCGCCAACAACACCAGGCCTATGCTCGGCACAAACAGCCCGGCCAGATTGAGCAGCGCCCAGCCTTCTGCGGCCAGCCGCTCATCATGGGCGCGCTGCAGGTCACGATCGAGTCGGGCCACCGGCATCACGATGAGCGCTGCATCCTCCTTGATTTGGCGGATCCGCGATTGTGCGAGGCTGTTGAACAACGGCTCCGGATAAGCCCGCAGGTGTGGCTGCAAGTCAAAACTTGCCCAGTCGGGAAGGTCGTCAAAAGCCGTGACCACACTGGCAAAGAACGCCGAGCTGTCGCGGCGGAGCACGAACCGGCTGAAAAAACGCTGATACGTCTTGACGCGTAAGCGATGCCCCAGCTCGCGGTTGAGGGCCTCCAGGCTTTGGAATGCGCGCCAAGGCGCTACCGGATCGCCTGGCACGTATATCAATAGCCGTCGCGTGGTATCGAGCAGCGGGCCTTGGTCGATCACATCCAGCACAACAATCTGTTCCAGCGCACAGTTGAGCAGCGTCAGGCGCTTGGGCACTACCAGGTCACCCGCAAGGCGCAGCAATTTGCCGTCGATGCACATGGCGGTTATCAGTTCCAGCTCACTGTCCTCCAGGGCCTCATCCAGCCTGGCTTTGTACGCATCCACCAGCATCGCGTAGCGGCTGGTGTTGACCAGCAGCGCCTCCACCCGCTTCTCGTCATTGGCGGGCTTGAGGATGGCATCCAGATGGCGTTGATAAGCCTGCCCCATGTCCAACTCCCGGCACAACGCCGCAAATTCGATCGCCGTGGGTGGTTCGGCCTGCCCCTGCCGCGGCACGAGCAGGCGGTTGCCCACGGGTTGGCCGCCAGCCGTGGCTTGTTCGGAAGTAAAGTTTCGCAGCACCACCTCGAGCAGCGGTTTTTCTTCGTACACCACCCTGGTGAGGTGGGCCCCTACGGGTTGAGCATTGATTACTGGCTCTCGACGGCCTTGCAAGAACGTCAATCGACGCAGGTTGTAGCTGACACCCTGACGCTGCGCGAGCGCGTCCTCCATGGCCGAGGCAACAAAATCGTCGATGCTTTCGATACGCGCCTCCAAGGCGCCCAGCTGTTGACGGAACTTGAGGCTCTTGGCCAATGCCTCGGCTAATGCCGGCAGCTGCGCAACGGGTACTTTGCGCAGCCAGGGCGGCAGCCGCTCGCCGATGATGCCATCCTGAAAAGCCTCGCTGGCGCGACGCAATTGCTCGTAACGGTGCTCATCTGGCGGTGATGCGGTACCCATCTCGAAGCCTCCTTAAAATAAAGAGGCCAGCCTAGACAGGGCACGTTGGTCGAGGCGTTAGATAGCTAATGCCAGGGCTCAGAACAACAGCAACTGGCGGTCGGTCAATGCCGCAAAATCGTCACCGACGAAGGGCAGGATGGCATCGGCCACCGGCTGCAGCTGCCTGCTGAAGTAGTGGTCATAATCAATTGGCGACTGCAGGTTCTCCATCGGTTCCGGCCCCGCCGTGGTGATCACGTAGCTGATCCAGCCACCCTTCTGGTATTGCTGGGCACGCCCAAGGCGGCGGTTGTAGTCATCAGCCAGGCGCGCGGCACGGACATGCGGTGGCACGTTGCGTTGGTAGTCGGCCAGCGGCCGGCGCAGGCGCTTGCGGTAGATCAGCAGCTCGTCCAGCTGGCCCGCCAGGGTCTGCGCCACGAACCCGCGTACATAATCACGGTACGGCTGGCCGCGGAAGATCCGCCCGTACAAGGCCTGCTGGAACTGTCGGGCCAGTGGTGACCAGTCGGTACGCACCGACTCCAGGCCCTTGTACACCATGTCTTCGCTACCATCGGCGCGCTGCACCAGCCCTGCATAGCGCTTCTTGCTGCCCTCGTCGGCACCTCGAATGGTCGGCATCAGAAAGCGCCGGTAATGGGTTTCGAACTGCAGCTCAAGCGCACTTTCCAGGCCCATGGTTTCGCGCAGGTGCTGGCGCCACCACTGGTTGACCTCGGTTACCAGTTCGCGGCCAATGCGGGCCGCAGCTTCCTCGCCATGGGCGCCCTTGAGCCAGACGAAGGTTGAATCGGTGTCGCCATAGATCACGTCGTAGCCCCGCGCCTCGATCAGCGCGCGGGTCTGGCGCATGATCTGATGGCCACGCATGGTGATCGATGACGCCAGGCGCGGGTCGAAAAACCGGCAACCGCTTGAACCCAGCACGCCGTAGAAAGCATTCATGATGATCTTCAGGGCCTGCGACAACGGTGCGTTGCCTTCGCGCTTGGCTTCTTCCCTGCCCTGCCAGACCCGCTCGACGATGGCCGGCAGGCAATGCAGGTTGCGCGAGAAACGCCCGCCTCGAAAACCCTCGACCGAATGCGCGTCATCCGGCTGGCGCAAGCCTTCGACCAGGCCCACCGGGTCGATCAGGAACGTGCGGATGATCGAGGGGTACAGGCTTTTGTAGTCGAGCACCAGCACCGAGTCATACAGGCCCGGGCGCGAATCCATCACAAACCCACCGGGGCTGGCCTCATCCGGTCGGCTGCCCAGATTAGGCGCCACGAAGCCAAGCCGATGCATGTGCGGGATATACAGATGACAGAACGCCGCCACCGAACCGCCGCTGCGGTCCACCGCCAGCCCGGTGACGGATGAGCGCTCGAGCAGAAACTCCAGCAACCGGGTATGGGCGAAGATACGCGTCACCAGCTCGCAGTCCTTGAGGTTGTAACGGGCCAGGGCCGGCTTGTCCTCGGCGAACATGCGGTTGATCTCGTCCATGCGCTGGTAAGGCGTATCGATCGCCTTGCCTTCACCCAGCAACGTCTGGGCGACGTTTTCCAGGCTGAACGAGGGGAAACTCCAGGTGGCCGAACGCAGGGCTTCGATGCCATCGATCAGCAGCCGGCCAGGTGCATCTGCGAACACATGGCCGCCGTTGGCGTGGGCACGCAAGGTCATGGGCGCGCCATTGCGCCCCAGCGTCAACGGCACCTGCAGTTGTTTGGCATGCTCATGCAGGATGCGCAGGTCGAACTGGATCAGGTTCCAGCCGATGATTGCATCCGGGTCGTGTTCGGCCATCCACTGGTTCAGGCAGTGAAGCAGCTCAGCGCGGTCGGGGCAGTAGCGCAGGTCGAAATCCACGTTACTGGCCTGAGCATTGGCACTGCCCAACATGAATACCTGGCGTTGGCCACATCCCTCTACGGCAATGCTGTACAACTCGCCACGTTCGCTGGTTTCGATATCCAGCGATGCCAGACGCAAAGGCGGGCGGTAGTGTGCGCAGGGTTTGAGCTGAGCATCACAGATGACCCCCTGGGCATCCGGGCGCCCGGCAAACTGCACCGCAGCCGTGATGAAGCGCTCCATCAGGTAGCGCTCGGGCGGGCGGATATCGCCCTCGAACACCTCGACGCCGGCACTGCGCAGGCGTTGTTCGAGTTGCATCAGTTGCCGCTGCTGACGGCAGTAAACACCCATCACTGGCCGGTGCTCAAAATCACGCAGGCTCAAGGCTTTGAGTTCAACACCTGTTTCATCGGCCAGCAACAGCCGCGCATGCTCGGCCTGCGCCTGCAGGATGAACATCACTGAGCCGTGCGGGGCCAGGCGCAACAGGCGTGGCCCCTGGTCGGTGGCCAGCCAGAACTCCACGCAGGTGCCTTCGGGCGTGTCATGCCAATGGCGGGTCAGGACAAAGCCCTGCTGCAACTCCACTGCGTTGTCCTCGGTGCAACCGATAGGTCGGAAAGGGTAATTCTACCCTTGTGCGGGCAATCAGCCGTACAGGTAGTTGATGTCCTTGTAGGCCAACGGTGGCACCTGGCCGAGCAGGAAGTCGCGCAACTTGTGCATCTGTCTTGCCTTGGGGCTGGATTTGAGCCAGGTCATGTAATACCCGTCTCCTGTCGCCACGGCATGCTTGAACGGTGTGACCAGGCGCCCGGCACCCAGGTCGGCACTGGCCAGCACCAGGTCGACCACCGAGATACCCAGGCCCTGTTGGGCTGCGGAAATGCCCTGGTCGAGGGTGTCGAACACCTGGCCCTGGTCGATGCTGATGTCCAGCGCATCCATGCGCGCCAGCCAGCGCCGCCAGTCGCGGCGGTCCGGTGACGGGTGCAGCAGTTCGCACTGGCGCAAATCGCCCAGTGCAGGTTGCTCATGTGCCATGTAGTCCGGGTGGCACACCGGGATTAGCCATTCATCGAACAGCTTGAAGCTCTCGATATCGGCGGCAAAGCTGCCGCTGGACAGCAGAAACGCGCAATCGTAGGGCTCGGAGTAGAAGTCCACGGTGTCGATGTCCATCCACACGCTCGACAGCTGCACGCTGCAGCTGTCGTCGACTTTCTTGAACGCATCCAGTGCCCGCAGCAGCCAGCGCACGGTGAGCGTCGAAGGTGCCTTGAGGCGCAGCCCGTAGCGGTCCTGACGCAGCAGCGCGCAAGCGTTTTCGATGATCTTGAAGCCGACCTTCAGCTCCTGCGACAGCAGCCGCCCGTGTTCGGTGAGGCTCAACTTGGGGCCACGGCGCTCGAACAAGTCGCAGCCGAACATACCTTCAAGGGTCTTGATGTGGTGGCTGACGGCGCCCTGGGTCAGCGCCAGCTCTTCAGCCGCGCGGGTGAACGACCCGTAACGCGAGGCGACCTCGAAGGCACGCAATGCATGCAAAGCCTGAATCCGTTCCGACATGACGCCCCCGAAGCATGAGTAAGACTAATAGTAGGTCATAGTTCCACGCGTTTTACAACGTTAACTGCGTCTCAGAAAATGCAGGTAAATAACAAAGATAAGCCAATAACCTGCCTGCATATGTCTGTAACTTTCTGTTAATCAAACGCCTGGGGAAATCATGTTTACGGGTTATGGAAACTGCTATCGCCTGGATGCGCTAGAGCTGGCCGCTGAACATGTCCGGAACACGCAGCATTGGACGCACAAAACCATACAACATTTTCGCGACATCCTCGCCAACCCTGACTTCCCTTGCCTGTTCGGGCGCAAGGCGGTGGCTGGCGAATCCTGCCACATTCTGTTCGCCCGGGCCGAACAACTGGCCGACGACATCGCTCAAGGCCTCGCCGACTACGTCCGCACCATTACCCCCGTGCCAATCAAGCAACGTATCGGCAGCCCGCTGGTGGTGTTTCTCGAAACGGCCGCCGACAGCACCCTTGCCGAACAACAGGCGCTGGCCTGGAAGGTACTGCGCGGCGTGCACGCGCGCGACCCGCACCCCTGGCCCCAGGCGATACCCAGCGACCCCAATGACAGTGGCTGGTCATTTTGCTACGCCGGCATGCCATTGTTCATCAACATGAACTTTCCCGGCCACCGGCAGATGAGAAGCCGCAACCTGGGCAACCACATCACTTTCGTCATCAACCCGCGGGAAAACTTCGACGAAGTAGCCAACGCCGGCACCGAGAGCGGCAAGCGGATTCGTGCACGCATCCGCGAACGGGTGCACCACTACAACGACGGCGTCATGCCCGACAGCCTCGGCTTCTTCGGCCAGGCCGACAATTTTGAATGGAAGCAATACCAACTGCAGGAAGCAGGCTCGCTCAACCCGTCGCGCTGCCCCTTTCATGCCCACGCCCACGCCACGCCCGACACACAGATCGAGAATTGACCGTGAATACCGCACTGACCCTCACCTACGCCCTGACCGTCCTGCTGCTGATCGCCACCCCTGGCCCCGTGGTGGCATTGATCGTCAACACCGCTGCGGCCTCTGGCTCGCGCAAGGCCATGTTTACCGCCGTTGGCACCAACTGGGCATCCTTGGTACTGATCGGCGCCGCTGCCTGGGTCATCCTGACCAGCGCGGCCATCGACAAGGCCTGGCTCAGCGGCATGAGCCTGCTGGGCTGCCTGTTCATCGGCTACATCGCCGTAAGCACCCTGCGCGAGTGCCTGCAGGCGCCTGCCGCCGAAGCCGAGGCGCACCCCCCAAAAGCTGGGCGCGGCGGCTTGTGGCAAGGGTTCATGGTGGGTATTTCCAACCCGAAGGACATCATTTTCTTCATCGCCTTCTTCCCGCAGTTCATCCAGATCACCGAATCATTCGGCAAAAGCATGGTGGTGCTGTCACTGCTCTGGGTGGCCATCGATTTCGCTGTGCTCAGCCTGTACATCTTCGCCATCGGCAAGCTCGCCTCGCAGCGCAGCAACCGCGTGATTTCCCTGGCCTCAGGGGTTGCCCTGCTGCTGATCGCCGTCGGCGGCCTGGCCTACAACTTCAAGGAGCTGGCGGGCTGAAGCCCAAAGCGACAGCAACGCCAGAGCCGAAGGATCGCCCATGACCTCGTCCAACCCCGCAACGCACGCTTCGACGCTGCAACCGGACTACCAGCGCTTCCTGCAACTGGGCACTCGGCGCGCCCCACATACCCTGCATGTGCACGAAAGTGGCTACCGCTCGGGTACCATCAACACCGACGCACTTGGGCTGCGCTACAGCCATTGCACCGGCAAGCGCTTTTCCGCCGCCGAACGCGGCGGCACGGCACGGGTCAACCTGCTGGTCGGCGGCTCGACCGCGCTGGGTATCGGTGCCAGTTCCGACGAGCATACGGTGGCCTCGCAGCTGTCGATACTGACCGGTGAAGTGTGGCTGAGCTTGGCGGGCTGTGGGCTGAATGCGAGCCAGGAGCTTCTGCTGTTTCTCACCCACCAGCACCGCCTCGGCGAAGTGGGCCATGTGGTAGTGCTCAGCGGCCTCAATACCTTGGCACATGAAGCGCTGGGCGAGGTGCTGACTGGTCCGCACGAGCTGCAGCACGCCAAGGCGCATCAGGGTTACCTGCACAGTTTCAACGAAGGCCTGCAGCCCACCAGCCCGGCGCGCCGGGATTCACTGTGGCAACGCCTGGGCCAGGCGCTGGCGCCGCGCCGGCAGGAGCAGGGCTTGGGCTGGTCGTTATCGCCGCCGGAGAAGCGCCTGGCACGCGCTGCTGACAGCATTGGCCGCACCTTGCGCCAGTGGGAGCGGATGCTGGCCGACAGCCACGCCACCCTCACCTTCATTCTACAACCGCTGCTGCCCTGGTGCCGCGAAACCCTGCCTGCCGGTGAGCAAGCCATGCTGGCGACGGTGGAACGCCAGCCTGCCAATTTCGACCGCCTGCTCGATGGCGCCTTCGACAGCCAGCTGCACATGGCATTCTTCAGGCGCATCAAAAGCCAGGCAGACCCGGTGCCGTGCTACGACATGAACAGCATGCTCAGCAGCTCGCCCGTTTTCGGCGCTGACCTGTTCATAGACCGCTTGCACCTCAACGATTTGGGCAACAATGCCTTGGCCAAGGTGATCACGGCCAAACTGGGCCTTGCCCAGGAAAAACATGCGCAACGCAAGGTCACGCCGATCAAGCTCGTCTGACAGTTGACCGCCGGCCTTTCGGTCTGCCCCTACGCTTGGCTAGAATAGGCAGTCGTTCCGATTCGCCCGAGGCGCACGCGTACCTGTGATGAACACCCATTCTGCCCACCTGTACCTGGCTACCCACCGTGGCTTCACCTGCTGCGAGGCGCCTACGTGAGCCGCGCAGCGCTCGGGCCGGTGTTGCTCGTCACCTTGGCACCGTTAGCCGCACAAGCGCTCGAAGCGCGCATCGACCCCCACGCCGACCTGTTGTACCGCCAGGCGCTGCCCTTGCTGGAGCAGGCGGACAACCCCGACGACAGTGCCAGCCCCCTGCGCACCGCCGTTGGCGGCGACCCGGAACTCAACCGGCAAGGCCAGGCACTGGCTCGCACGCTGCCAACGGCGGTGGCACTGCTGAAAAAGTCGGTGGAACTCGGCCACCCGGTGGCCCAGTATCGCCTGGCGCTGTACTACACGACCTACCTGCCTGCGGCACAGATACCCGATGCCGCCTGCCCGTTGCTGGAGGCCAGCCTCAATCAGGGCTTTGCCCCGCCGGCCACGGCAATTGCCACCTGGTGCTCGGGGTACAACGCCAGCCCAGCCTATCGCGAGGCCCTCGAAGCGATCCCGAGCATGGCGACGCTTTATGCACCCTATTACCCACAGCCGGCCACCCGCCTGGCGTGCAGCCGCAGCCAGCCACAGGGCCTGCAGATGCAGTGGGGACGCCAGCGTGACTACCAGGCCGAAGTCTATCGCCTGCTGGGTGACCTGGACCCGCAACACAGCCGCTCCCTGCTGCAGAAGGCCGTGGAAATCAATGGCTGTATAGCGGCCCAGCAACGCTTGACCAGCCAGCGGTAACACGCCTGCCTTGAGTGGGCGCAGCGGCGCCAAACGAGCAAGATCGTTCAAGCCACCCGCCCCAGCCTCTGGCATGCTGCTCTGCCGAACAACAGTGTCGCAACCATCATGCACAGCAGTCCGCCCATTGCCCGCCAGGCCTTTCTGCACGGCGCCATCGCCATTCTCCCGTTATCGCTGGCCGTCGCCCCGTGGGGCCTGCTCGCAGGCTCGATGGCCATCGAGGCCAACCTCAGCGCCTGGGAAGGCCAGGGCCTGTCGGCGATCGTCTTTGCCGGGGCTGCGCAGCTGGTAGCCATCGGCATGCTCAAGGGCGGCGCGAACCTGCTGTCGATCCTGCTGACCACCCTGCTGCTGACCTCGCAGCACCTGCTCTATGGCTTATCCATGCGCCCGGTGCTGTCAAACCAGCCGCTACGCTGGCGGCTGGGCCTGGGCTTTCTGTTGACCGACGAGTTTTTCGCACTCACCAGCCACTATGACCAGCAGCAGTTCAACCGCTGGTACGCACTCGGTGTCGGGCTGACGTTCTACGTGGCCTGGAACCTGTTCACCCTGGCCGGCATCGTGCTGGGCCAGAACATCCCGCACCTGGACCAGTTGGGCCTGGACTTTTCCATCGTCGCCACCTTTGTTGCGCTGATTGCACCGCTGGTACGCAATGTCGCCACGGTGGTATGCGTGGCGGTGTCACTGTTCTGTTCGGTGCTGTTCAGCTATTGGCACTGGGAAACCGCGCTGGTGGCTGCCGGGCTGCTGGGCATGGCCGCTGGCTTCATCTGCCAGAAATACTTCGGAGGCCGCGCATGACCTGGCTACTGATCTTCGCCATGGGCGCCGTGGTGTTCCTCAACCGCTATGCCTTCCTGGAACCACGCCTGCCCTTGCGCCTGAGTTCCAACGCGCGGCAGTTCCTGGGCTTTGCCGTACCGGGCATGCTCACGGCAATCTGCGGCCCGATCATCTTCCTGCCCGGCCACCAGTTGGACCTGAGCCCGCTCAACCCCTACCTGCTCGGTGCCTTGGTGGCCGTCGCCCTGGTGTTGTTGACCCGCAGCGTGTTGCTGAGCATGCTGGTGAGCATGTTGATCTTCTTCCTGCTGCGTAGCTGGCTGGCATGACCACACCCCTGCGCGAACAGACCCACCTCTGGCAAGCGCCCGCCCTGGGCGACGTCGAGATGCTGCACGCGCGCTATTTCCAGCAGCGCTTTGCCCCGCATGTGCATGAAGGTTACGTGTTCACCGTGATCGAGTCCGGCGCCCAGCGCTTCTGGCACCGCGGCAGCGAGCACCTGGCGCCGGTCGGCAGCATGGTGCTGATCAACCCGGACGAACTGCACACCGGCGCCACGGCCCATGAAGCCGGTTGGCGCTACCGCGGTTTCTACCCGGAGCATGAACGGGTGACCGGGGTGCTGGATGAGCTGGAACTGGGCCGGCATGGCATGCCGCGCTTCAACGCCAGCGTGATCCAGGACCCGGAGCTGGCGCGCGCCTTCAGCCAGGTGCACCAGTTGTCCGAGTCGGGTGCCAGCGCACTCGAGCAACAGACCGCCTGGCGCCAGGCGGTGCTGGCACTGGTGCAGCGCCACGGCCACTGCCCGGCGCCCAGCGCCCCCGGCAACGAACCGCTGGCAGTTGCCCGCGCCCGCGAGCTGCTTGAAAGCCGACTGGCGGATCCCCCGTCACTGGAAGCGCTGGCAGCGGCTGTCAACCTATCGCCCTTTCACTTCGCGCGCGTATTCCGCCAGGCCACTGGCCTGCCGCCGCATGCCTGGCTCAAACAGCGGCGCCTGGCGCGCTCCCGCGAACTGCTGAAAAGTGGGCTGGCCGCCGCGGACGTGGCGTTCAACCTGGGGTTCGCCGACCAGAGCCACCTCAGCCGACAGTTCAAACAAGCTTATGGCGTCACGCCGGGCGCCTACCGCACCGCTTGCCTGCACGGCTAGGCCACGGCGACACCAGGCCCCAGGCAATCGCGCCAGCCGCTGCTACACTGACAGGGCTGAATGGAGGATCCTGCCATGTCCGAAAGAGAGCTCACCACCCTCATATCGCTGATGAACCAGCGTCAGGCTGCCCTGAGCAGTGCCTGCAAGGAGATTGCCGACTGGATCGACCGGCAGGGCGATGTGCCCGTCGCTGGCAAGATCCGCGCGAGCCTCAAGGCCCTGGAGGCCGATGAAGCTCAGGTTCGCAAGACCTTGACCTCGCTGACCCTCGAAAGGCCTCTGCCACGCTTTCGTAGCTGAATGAAGCGGGGCCGCAAAAGCGGCCCCGTTCAAGTCAGTGTTTCATGTGCATGTGGTCGTGCCCACCGCCCATCTCGGCGTTGAGCGCGCGGACTTCTGCCTGCACATTCAGGGTTTCCTTTGCGCCCTGCGCATCTTCGACCGTCAAGGTCAGCGGTACTTTCTCGCCTTCCTTCACTTGCTGGGTCAAGCCCATCAGCATCACGTGGTAACCGTTCGGGTCCAAGCTCACCGGCTTGCCGGCAGGCAGCTCGACAGCCTTGACTTCCTTCATGCCCATCACGTCACCGTTCATGGTCATCTCATGCACCTGCACGGTCTTGGCGATGGGCGAGGCCACGCCAACCAGCTTGCTGTCGCTGCTGGCCGTCAGGGTCATGAAGGCACCGGTGGACTGCTGGTGCGCAACGCTCGCACGCACCCAGGCATCACTTACGGTGGTCTGGGCCAGGGCTGGCAGCGCAAGGCCCAGCAGGGCGATGGCGGCCAGGCCGCGCTTGATCGGTTGCAGTGAAACAGCCATTAGCAAATCTCCATCAGAGTAAGCAGGTCTTCGGCGCATTCCTTGGCATTCAGCGAATGGCCCAGGCTCAGGCGCAGGGTGCCACGGGTATCGTAGACGTAGCTGGTGGACGAGTGAGAGATGGTGTAGGTGTCACCGGCCGGAACCTTCTCGTAGAACACCTTGAATTCCCGGGCCACCTCGGCGATTTCTTCCGGTGTACCGGTCAGCGCGGTGAACGTCGGGTCGAAGGCCTTGACGTAGGCATCGAGCACTTCCGGGGTGTCGCGCTCCGGGTCCAGGGTGATGAACACCACGCGGAACAGTTCGCGGTCGCGACCTTTGAGCAGCTTCCTGATTTGCGCCGCACGCGCCAGCGTGGTCGGGCAGACCGCCGGGCACTGGGTGAAACCAAAGAAGATCATCGGCATGCTGCCGTAGAAGCTCGACAGGGTGACGTCGTTGCCCTGTGGGTCCTTGAGGCGGAACTTACGCCCGAGGATCTCGTTGCTCATGTTTTTGCCGTACTTGAACTCAAGCCCCCGGGCCGGGTTGCAGCCTGCCAGCAGGCCGAGCCCGAGAACGCCCATCCCGGCGACTACCGCGCGCCGGGTCAACAGATCATTCATGGAACCATCCTTTACAGGGAAGGTGCCGGCCCCAGAAGCGGGCCGGCCGAAAAACCGGGGCATTCTTGCATGGCACCCCGCGGGCTTCTACCCGACCAAGGCGGTGATGGCCTGCAGCCCTTTGAATACGGGCTGCGACCTGTTGTCGCAGGGGTTGAAACCGTAACAGTTTGTTGCTAGGAGCGCGTAATACTACAAATCAGTAGTAGGCGTTTTCCTTCTGGGTGTGGTCGGTCACGTCACGCACGCCCTTGAGTTCCGGAATACGCTCAAGCAGGGTGCGCTCGATGCCTTCCTTCAAGGTTACGTCCGCCTGGCCGCAACCCTGGCAACCGCCACCAAACTGGAGCACGGCAATACCGTCGTCGACCACGTCGACCAGGCTCACCTGGCCACCGTGGCTGGCCAGCCCAGGGTTGATTTCGGTCTGCAGGTAGTAGTTGATGCGCTCGTTGATCGGGCTGTCTTCATTGACCATCGGCACTTTGGCGTTCGGCGCCTTGATTGTCAGCTGGCCGCCCATGCGGTCGGTGGCGTAATCGACCAGCGCGTCTTCCAGGAACGGCACGCTGACCGCATCGAGATAGGCGGTGAAGCTCTTCAGACCCACGGCGGTGTCGTCAGGCTTCTCTTCGCCAGGCTTGCAGTAGGCGATGCAGGTTTCGGCGTACTGGGTGCCCGGCTGGGTAATGAAAACGCGGATGCCAATGCCAGGCGTGTTCTGCTTGGAAAGCAGATCGGCCAGGTAATCATGGGCGGCGTCGGTAATGGTTATAGCGCTCATGGAAGTTCCTCACAGACTTGCGGCCAAGTGTACGCCAACCTGGCCCCTGAACAAAGTCCTAGCATTTTACTCTGGAAAGGGCATAAGCCGGCGTTTGCTCCCGCGGCGCCGCCAGCCACGCCTGCATCCGCCGGTACAAACCGCGCTCCAGCCACTGGTAACTGAACCACGACATTAGTCCAATGGACGGCACGCAGAGGGCGAAGACCAGGTAGGGGTTGAGGTGCAGGCGCTGGCTGGCGAACCAGCCGGCATACAGCACCAGCACGTGGATCAGGTACACCGAATACGAACAATCACCCAATGCCTTGAGCACCCGGCTGCCCTGGAAGTACGGCTCCAGCGCGACGAAGGCCAGCACCACCAGGGCACTTGGCAAGCCCCAATGCAGCAGGCGCTGGGACGCGTCCAGGTGATAAATCGCGTAAGCCGCTACCCCAAGTACCGCCAGCGGTAGCCACAACCCTTCGCGCACCAGCCCGCGGCGGTACAGCACGCCGATGCCGATACCGAGCAGGAACTCGTAGATGATGCCGTTGTTGTAGAAGTGGCTGAGTACGCCAAGGCGGCTCAATACTTCACTGACCAGCAACAGTGCAGCCGTTACCAGCAGCAGGTGGTGACGCTGGCGCACCAGGAACGCCAGGCCGAACAGCAGGTAGAAGAACATCTCGAAGTTCAGCGTCCAGCCCACGTTCAAGGTCGGGTACAGGCCGTAGCCGCCGGGGTTCTCTGCCGGGATGAACAGTAGCGACAGCAGCAGGTGACGCCAGTCGAATTCCTGGTGTGGCATCCATTGGCTGAAGGCCAGCAGCAGCGCTGCCATCAACGCGGTATAGAACCAGTAGGCAGGGACGATACGCAGGGCGCGGTTGAGCAGGAAGCGGCGCGGCTCGATGGCCTTGTCACGGGTCGAGAGGTAGATCACCAGCCCGCTGATGACAAAGAAGATATCCACGCCCACGGCGCCGCGATCGGTAAGGAACTGGCCCACGGGGCCTGTGGCATGGAAGTCGAAGAAGATCTGCATGAAATGGTGGCAGACCACCACCCAGGCGGCGAACGCCCGCAGTGCCTGAAGCGAATACAGCATGGAATACCTGCGATTGCCGGTGCATTGAGGCCCTTGCAAGCGCTGCTTGCTCGCAAGGGCCACCCACCGTTTCCGACCGCAGTGATGCCGGAAAGGTCAGCTCAACCGATCAGAGGTTCTCGTAGCGGTTCATGTCCAGCACCCCCGCCTCCACAGGTTCGGTTTCCTGGATGAACGTGCTCAGGTCATGGAAGTAGCGCCAGAACTCCGGGTGGCTGCGGCGCACGCCCCAGCGCATGACGATGCGCTCGAACTTGGCGGCGTCGTCGCGCGCGTACTCCAGGTCCTCGACAAACTCCGGCACGTCCGCCGCCGGGATATTGAAGATGAAGTTCGGGTAGCTGCTGAGTACCCCGGGGTACAAGGTCAGGGTATCCAGGCCCGGCTGATACCGAGCGCTTTCGCCGAGCAGGAAGGCAACGTTGCTGTGCGCACGGTTGCGCAGCAGGCTGTAGACCTGGCGCTGGCCGCCCTGCCCTTCGATGCGCAGCATGGTCGCCTCGGGCAGCTGATTGATCACCTTCAGGCCTGCGGCCGGGCGTGACACCAGGCGGCTGAGCGACTGCTCGACGTTGCGAAATTCCTCGCTCATCTGTGGCCGCGAGCAGTAGGCGCCCTGGCAACGGTTGATCGGGTCGGGCGCAGCGTTCAGGCTACCGGTACGCTGCAGCAGCTTGAGGCCGAAGTCGCGCTTGGCATCGCGCGCGTCGAGCGAGATGCCGCTCGGCGTGTCGGTGTCGATGTCTTCGTAGTCGAGCCACATCTTCACCTTGCCGCTGTTCTGGTACCAACTGCTGAGAATCGCGCCACGCTGGTCGGCCGGCATCAGGCGCAGGAAGTTGACCTCGGCGCCATTGCGGATCAGGTCAAAGTACAAACGCGTCTGCAGCTGGTGCGAGACATTGCCGAACACATCGAAGTTGACCGCCAACTGGTAGTAGGTGCGCTCGAACAGTGGGTAGTCGAACAGCCACATGGTCAGCGGCACATCACCCACCAGGCCTTTGGTCACCGCGGCACTGTCGAAGTGGCGGAAAATGCTCAGCAGCGCGTTGTCGTTACCGGCCCACAGCGTCGACCAGCCCGGCGCAGGCATGTCGGCATAGGCGTCGCGGCGCAGTTTTTCGTACTCGTTGCGTTTGTCGCGGTAGGCGTGCCACAGCGAAAGCACGCTGCCCACATCGTCGATCTGCCCCGGCATGGCCAGCAACGGCGTGGCCTCGCCCCGGTATTTGGCGTCGGTGATGTAGCGGTCGTGGGCGGGCTCCTGGAACAGTGCCCAGAAGTTGTCGCGGATCACGTCGGTGGCGATCTGGCCGCGGCACACCGGGCCGCGTATGAAGGTGCGCACGAAGTATTCGGCGTTATCCAGCATGAACTGGTACCGCGCCACCGCCGGGATCGCCTCGAAGGTCTCGAACGGGTTGGCGCGGTGGCGTGGGCCGTAGCCCGGCAGCGCGGTGGCGTGCCAGTCGCCGGCGTAGAACAGCTGCTTCACGCGTTTTAGCTTCTGCGGCCCCATCGGGTAGGTGATGTGCGTTTTGTGCACGATCACGCCCTGCACCGGGATCAGGCGGTAATAGAAGTCGGTCCCGGGCGGGTCGTTGGGGCGGCGCGTGGCAATGATGTCGGCCGGCTGGCCGCTTGGGGTACGCGAGCGCACCCACTGGAAGAAGTGGCCCTGCTCGCCGCCGACAAAATGGATGTGCGCCAGGAACAGGTGTTCGTACAGCCAGCGACCAACCAGTGCCTCGGTGGAACCCGGGCGGTTGAGCAGTTCTTCCCAGTCGGCGATCTGCTTGGCCTCGACCGCGCTGGGCTTGATCGGCTGGTACTCGACCGGCGCGCCCGCAGCCAACCAGCGCTGCAGGGTCTGGTACTCCTGGTCGGTCAGGCCGGTGACCGCCAGCGGCATGCCCTCCTTGGGGTGCGCGCCGGCGTAGGCATCGAACTCATGTGGCAACGGGCACATATTGGTGCGGTTGAGCCCCAGAACGATCTCCTCCGGCAACTTGGCGTTGGGCGTGAGCGGCGTCTTGTGCCCCAGTTCGAGCATGCGCGCCATCAGCGCAGCCTGACTGCCCTGGTTGTCCAGCACCGAATAAAAGCCCTTGTTGCGCCAGGCCTCTTCGCTGTGAGCGTCGTAGAACAGCCGCGTCGTCGGCACCGCCTTGCTTCGCTCGCCTTGATACACCGGCACCTTGGTGGCGCCGCGTACCGCGCCCTCCGGGCTTTCCAGCTTGAGCTGGCAGGCCGCGTCGTTGCAGGCATGGCAGGCCACGCACTTCTCGGTGAAGATCGGTTGAATATCCCGGGTGTAGGAGATTGCCGGGCTCGATGGGGGGGCCTGCCCGAATGCCACGCTGCTGATCAGCAAGGCGAAGGCAGCAGCTATAAAACGATGCACCATGTGCCGAAAGTCCTGGTTCCTGAAAGCCATCACGATTGCCTGGTCGTCCGTGGGTGCTGATGGCTCAACATGAACAGAATTCATGCAAATGGCCGATGCGCCTAAAAACCGCGCAGCTTTGTTATGATTCCGCACCTTCTGATATTCGCCCGACCAGGTAGTTCCTATGTCCGACCGCAGCGCTCGTTACCAAGCACTCCAGCACGCACTCAAAGAGCGCATTCTGATCCTCGACGGCGGCATGGGTACTATGATCCAAAGTTATCGCCTCGAGGAACACGACTATCGTGGCACGCGCTTTGCCGATTGGCCAAGCGACGTCAAGGGTAACAACGATTTGCTGCTGCTCAGCCGCCCCGATGTGATCGCCGCGATCGAGAAGGCATACCTGGACGCCGGCGCCGATATCCTCGAAACCAACACCTTCAACGCCACGCAGATTTCCCAGGCCGACTACGGCATGGAGTCGCTGGTCTACGAGCTGAACGTCGAAGGCGCGCGCATCGCCCGCCAGGTCGCCGATGCCAAGACCCTCGAAACGCCGGACAAGCCGCGCTTCGTCGCCGGCGTGCTCGGCCCGACCAGCCGTACCTGCTCGATTTCCCCGGACGTCAACGACCCCGGCTACCGCAACGTCACCTTCGACGAGTTGGTGGTCAACTACATCGAGGCCACCCGCGGCCTGATCGAGGGCGGCGCCGACCTGATCCTGATCGAGACCATCTTCGACACCCTCAACGCCAAGGCGGCGATCTTCGCCGTGCAGCAGGTGTTCGAGGACGACGGTATCGAACTGCCGATCATGATCTCCGGCACCATCACCGATGCCTCGGGCCGCACCCTGTCGGGCCAGACCACCGAAGCGTTCTGGAACTCGGTGCGCCACGCCAAGCCGATTTCCGTGGGCCTGAACTGCGCACTTGGCGCCAAGGACCTGCGCCCGTACCTTGAAGAGCTGTCGACCAAGGCCGACACCCATGTCTCGGCGCACCCCAACGCCGGCCTGCCGAACGCCTTCGGTGAATATGACGAAACCCCGGCCGAAATGGCTGCAGTGGTCGAGGAGTTCGCTGCCAGCGGCTTCCTCAACATCATCGGCGGTTGCTGCGGTACCACCCCTGGTCACATCCAGGCCATTGCCGAGGCCGTGGCCAAGTACAAGCCGCGTGAAATTCCGGAAATCGCCAAGGCCTGCCGCCTGTCCGGCCTGGAGCCGTTCACCATCGACCGCCAGTCGTTGTTCGTCAACGTCGGCGAGCGTACCAACATCACCGGCTCCGCCAAGTTCGCCCGGCTGATCCGCGAAGAGAACTACACCGAGGCCCTGGAAGTCGCCCTGCAGCAGGTCGAGGCTGGCGCCCAGGTGATCGACATCAACATGGACGAAGGGATGCTCGACTCCCAGGCCGCCATGGTCCGTTTCCTCAACATGATCGCCGGTGAGCCAGACATTTCCCGCGTGCCGATCATGATCGACTCCTCCAAGTGGGACGTGATCGAAGCGGGCCTCAAGTGCATCCAGGGCAAGGGCATCGTCAACTCGATCTCCATGAAGGAAGGCGTCGAGCAGTTCAAGCACCACGCCCGCCTGTGCAAGCGCTATGGCGCCGCGGTGGTGGTGATGGCGTTCGACGAGGTTGGCCAGGCCGACACCGCCGCGCGCAAGAAGGAAATCTGCAAGCGCAGCTACGACATTCTGGTCAACGAAGTCGGCTTCCCGCCGGAAGACATCATCTTCGACCCGAACATCTTCGCCGTTGCCACCGGCATCGAAGAGCACAACAACTACGCCGTCGATTTCATCGAGGCCTGTGCCTACATCCGTGACCACCTGCCGCACGCGCTGACCTCCGGCGGTGTGTCCAACGTGTCGTTCTCGTTCCGTGGCAACAACCCGGTGCGCGAGGCGATCCACTCGGTATTCCTGTTCCACGCCATCCGCAACGGCCTGACCATGGGCATCGTCAACGCCGGGCAGCTGGAGATCTACGACGAGATCCCGGCGGCACTGCGCGAGAAGGTCGAGGACGTGGTGCTCAACCGCACCCCGGAAGGCACCGACGCATTGCTGGCCATTGCCGACGACTACAAAGGCGGCGGCGCTACCAAGGAAGTCGAGAACGAAGCCTGGCGGTCGCTGCCGGTAGGCAAACGCCTTGAGCACGCCCTGGTCAAGGGCATCACCGCACACATCGTCGAGGACACCGAGGAGTGCCGCCAGCAATGTGCGCGCCCCATCGAGGTCATCGAAGGGCCGCTGATGAGCGGCATGAACGTGGTTGGCGACCTGTTCGGCGCGGGCAAGATGTTCCTGCCCCAGGTGGTCAAGTCGGCGCGGGTGATGAAGCAGGCCGTTGCTCACCTGATCCCGTTCATCGAAGCGGAAAAAGGCGACAAGCCGGAAGCCAAGGGCAAGATCCTCATGGCCACGGTCAAGGGCGACGTGCACGACATCGGCAAGAACATCGTCGGCGTGGTGTTGGGCTGTAACGGCTACGACATCGTCGACCTCGGCGTGATGGTGCCGGCGGAGAAGATCCTGCAGACCGCCCGCGATGAGAAGTGCGACATCATTGGCCTGTCCGGCCTGATCACCCCGTCGCTGGACGAGATGGTTCACGTTGCCCGCGAAATGCAGCGCCAGGGCTTCGAGCTGCCGCTGATGATCGGTGGCGCCACCACCTCCAAGGCGCACACCGCGGTCAAGATCGAGCCGAAGTACAGCAACGACGCGGTGATCTACGTGACCGACGCCTCGCGTGCGGTGGGTGTGGCCACCCAGCTGCTGTCCAAAGAGCTCAAACCTGGCTTCGTCGAGAAAACCCGCCAGGACTACGTCGAAGTGCGCGAGCGCACCGCCAACCGCAGCGCCCGCACCGAGCGCCTGAGCTATGCCCAGGCGGTGGCGACCAAGCCCAAGTACGACTGGGCCGGCTACCAGCCAGCGGTGCCCTCCTTCACCGGCGTCAAGGTGCTGGATAACATCGACCTGCGCACCCTGGCCGAGTACATCGACTGGACCCCGTTCTTCATTTCCTGGGACCTGGCCGGCAAGTTCCCGCGCATTCTTACCGACGAAGTCGTCGGCGAGGCGGCCACCTCGCTATACAAAGATGCCCGCGAGATGCTCGACAAGCTGATCGACGAGAAGCTGATCAGTGCGCGCGCCGTGTTCGGCTTCTGGCCAGCCAACCAGGTCGCCGATGACGACATCGAAGTCTACGCAGGCAACGGCCAGCCGCTGGCCACCCTGCACCACCTGCGCCAGCAGACCATCAAGCCCGACGGCAAGCCGAACTTCTCCCTGGCCGACTTCGTCGCGCCGAAAGACAGCGGCGTCACCGATTACGTGGGTGGCTTCATCACCACCGCCGGCATCGGTGCCGAGGAAGTGGCCAAGGCTTATCAGGACAAGGGCGACGACTACAGCTCGATCATGGTCAAGGCCCTTGCCGACCGACTGGCCGAAGCCTGCGCCGAGTGGCTGCACGAACAGGTGCGTAAAGAGCATTGGGGTTATGCCCGCGACGAGCACCTGGACAACGAGGCGCTGATCAAGGAGCAGTACAGCGGTATCCGCCCTGCCCCAGGCTACCCGGCGTGCCCGGATCACACTGAGAAAGAAACCCTGTTCCGCCTGCTTGATGGCACGGCCATTGGCGAGACCGGACCAAGCGGCGTGTTCCTGACCGAGCACTTTGCGATGTTCCCGGCGGCCGCGGTCAGTGGCTGGTACTTTGCCCATCCGCAGGCGCAGTACTTTGCCGTGGGCAAGGTCGACAAGGACCAGATCGACAGCTACAGCGCGCGTAAAGGCCAAGACATCAGCGTGACTGAGCGCTGGCTGGCGCCTAACCTGGGGTACGACAACTAAAAGCGTGTGCAGCCCCATCACCGGCACGCCGGCGATGGGGCCGGTACATTCACCTACACTGTCCCTGATTGCCTCTGATTTCCTCAGGAGCCACCATGGACGACTCAAGCCAAGGCAAGCCCCCCACCTTCTGGCAAATGCTGCACAGCATCCTCGCCGCCGCGTTCGGCGTGCAGAGCGGCAAGAACCGTGCGCGCGACTTCACCCACGGCAAGGCCAGCCACTTCATCGCGTTGGGTACGGTGTTCACGCTGGTGTTCATTCTGGTGCTGCTGGGCCTGGTGCAACTGGCCATGCACCTGACTGCGCGTTAGCCACACGAAAACGCCTGCGGGCATCCACCCCCCAGGCGTCGTGGCTGGCTCACGGTCTGAAGACACGTCTACTGATGGCTGACCCAATACACGGCGGTGACCACCACCAGGACGATCAGGCAGAGGATCGCCCAGGCATCGACACTGCTGTCAGCTTTGCGGACCTTGGTTGAGTTTCCCATTGCATTGCCTCTTGTAGTGGTTATGGGAATGCACTTCACACCAGCAGTTAAGATGAGCAATGCCCTTTCCTCAAGCAGGGTTTTTCGCCAATCGACGGGTGACGCGTGGCGCAGCCCTTGAGCGTGCAGTTACACCTGCGCAACAAACCCGCAGGGACAAACCTGTGCCCTGGATGGCGAACAAATGCCAGTCAGTCTCACTTAGTCCGTTTGGTTCTTTTCATATGCAAAAACATCACTTTAGCGCATAAACGCAACCTGATATCGTTTCCCGGCTCCGAACCGGAGTGCGCGGCCGTGCGCGCGAATAGCTGCATGCAGCCTGAGACAGGACTTTTATGTACGTATACGACGAGTACGATCAGCGGATCATCGAGGACCGCGTCAAGCAGTTCCGTGATCAGACCCGCCGCTACCTGGCCGGTGAGCTGAGCGAAGAAGAATTCC
>Ga0213823_1000330_pt1 | contig 45176 bp, 35 predicted proteins | sample MC6MC0907MG_FD_179887 | JGI IMG/M metagenome (GOLD analysis project Ga0213823, IMG submission 179887) | Enriched soil aggregate microbial communities from Iowa State University, Ames, United States - MC6-MC0907-MG | ecosystem: Environmental > Terrestrial > Soil > Unclassified | place: USA: Iowa...
ACCGGCGCGGCCGGCTGATCAAGGACATCCAGGTGACCAAGAACGCCAAGGCCGGCAAGACCTTGGCGTTGTCCATCGACCTGCGCCTGCAATACCTGGCCACCCGCGAGCTGCGCAACGCCATCGCTGAACAGGATGCCAAGGCCGGCAGCCTGGTGATCATGGACGTGAAGACCGGTGAGGTCCTGGCCATGGTCAACCAGCCGACCTACAACCCGAACAACCGCCGCAGCATGTTCCCGGCCGCGATGCGTAACCGCGCCATTATCGACGTGTTCGAGCCAGGCTCGACCGTGAAGCCGATCTCCATGAGTGCCGCATTGCAGAGTGGCCGCTGGAAAACCACCGACAAGGTCGAGGTCTACCCGGGCAGCCTGCAGATCGGCCGATACACCATCAAGGACGTTTCCCGAAGCGAAGGCCCGATCCTCGACCTGACCGGCATCCTGATCAACTCCAGTAACGTCGGCATGAGCAAGATTGCCTTCGACATCGGCGGTGAAGCCATCTACCGGGTCATGTCCCAGGTCGGCCTGGGCCAGTACACCGGCCTGGGCTTCCCGGGCGAGCGGGTTGGCAACCTGCCCAACCACCGCGAGTGGCGCAAGGCCGAGACAGCAACCCTGTCGTACGGCTATGGCGTATCGGTTACCGCATTGCAGCTGGTTCATGCCTACGCGGCGCTGGCCAACGACGGCAAGATGGTGCCGCTGTCGATCCTCAAGGTCGACAAGGCGCCGGAAGCCGTGCAGGCCATCCCGAAAGAAACCGCTGAAACCGTGCAAGGCATGTTGCAGCAGGTGATCGAAGCGCCGCGCGGGGTGTTCCGTGCCCAGGTGCCGTTCTATCACGTGGGGGGCAAGTCGGGCACCGCGCGTAAAGCCACCGTGGGGTCCAAGGGCTACACCGAAAACGCCTACCGCTCGCTATTTGCAGGCTTCGGCCCGATGAGCGACCCGCGTTACGCCATCGTCGTGGTCATCGATGAGCCGAGCAAGGGCGGTTACTTCGGTGGCCTGGTATCTGCGCCAGTGTTCAGCAAGGTCATGTCGGGCACCCTGCGGCTGATGAACGTGCCGCCGGATAACCTGCCGCCAGCCACAGACCCGCAGCAAGTCAATGCAGTACCCGCCAAGGGAGGGCGTGGATGATGACAATGCCACTGAGCAAGCTTTTCGCCGACGCCAGCCGCGACCCCTTGATCCGTGAGCTGACCCTGGACAGCCGAGCCGTGCGCCCGGGCGACCTGTTCCTGGCCGTACCGGGCGCCAAGGTCGATGGCCGCGATCATATCGCCGATGCCCTGGCCCATGGCGCCGCTGCAGTCGCTTATGAAGTGCAGGGCGCCAGCGTGCTGCCGATCACCGACGTGCCGCTGATTCCGGTCAAAGGCTTGATCGCCCAGCTGTCGTCCATCGCCGGTCGCTTTTACGGCGAGCCGAGCCGTCAGCTGAACCTGATCGGGGTTACCGGCACCAATGGCAAGACCAGCGTCACCCAGCTGTTGGCGCAGGCGCTTGATGCGCTTGGCCAGCGTTGTGGCCTGATCGGTACGCTGGGTACCGGTTTCTACGGCGAGTTGCAGAGCGGCCGCCTGACCACGCCAGACCCGATCGCCGTGCAGTCGACCCTCTACGACCTGAAGAAGGGTGGCGCCAAGGCGGTAGCGATGGAAGTGTCCTCGCATGCCCTGGAGCAGGGCCGTGTCGCTGCGCTGGAATTCGACATCGCGGTCATGACCAACCTGTCCCGTGATCACCTCGACTACCACGGCAGCATGGAGGCCTACGAGGCCGCCAAGGCCAAGCTGTTCGCCTGGCCCAGCCTGCGTTGCCAGGTGGTCAACCTGGATGACGACTTTGGCCGTCGCCTGGCGGCAGACTTCGCCCGTCGCCCGAACGCTGACCATGTCGAGACCCGGCTGCTCAGCTACAGCCTGGAAAACCCGGACGCTTCCCTGTATTGCCGTGAAGCGAAGTTCGATGACGATGGCGTGCGCGCAGTGCTGGTGACCGCCCAGGGTGAGCGCACCTTGCGCAGCCAGCTGCTCGGCCGCTTCAACCTGAGCAACGTGCTCGCGGCCGTGGCGGCGCTGCTGGCGCTGGATTATTCGCTGGACGAAATTCTCAAGGTCACCCCACAGCTGCAAGGGCCTGTTGGCCGCATGCAGCGCCTGGGCGGTGGCAAGAAGCCGCTGGTGGTGGTCGATTACGCACACACTCCAGACGCCCTGGAAAAAGTCCTCGAGGCCTTGCGCCCTCACGCCCATGGCCAGCTGCTGTGCCTGTTCGGCTGTGGTGGCGACCGCGACCGCGGCAAACGCCCGCTGATGGCCGAGGTTGCCGAGCGCCTGGCTGACCGTGTGCTGGTCACCGACGACAACCCGCGTAGTGAAGACCCGCAAGGCATCTTCGACGATATTCGCCCTGGTTTTGCCCAGCCTGCCGCCGTCGAATTCGTCGCTGGCCGTGGCGAGGCCATTGCCCGCCTGATCGCTACCGCTGCCGCCGACGACGTCATCGTTCTGGCTGGCAAGGGGCACGAGGACTATCAGGAGATCCATGGCGAGCGCCATGATTTCTCCGATCTGGTCGAAGCCGAGAAGGCACTTTCAGCCTGGGAGGCTCCACATGCTTAAGCCCATGACACTCAGCCAGCTGACCACAGCACTGAGTGCTCGGCAGGTCGGCGCCGATGCCAGTTTCACCGGTGTCAGCATCGATAGCCGCAGTGTCGGTGCCGGGCAGCTGTTCATTGCCCTGACCGGCCCGCGTTTCGATGGCCATGACTACCTGGCTGATGTGAAGGCCAAAGGTGCCGTGGCGGCTCTGGTCGAGCGTGAGGTCGCCGATGTCGACCTGCCGCAACTGCTGGTCAAGGACTGCCGCGTGGCGTTGGGCCAGCTGGGTGCGCTGAACCGCGCCGCATTCGACAAACCGGTGGTGGCCATTACCGGCTCCAGCGGCAAGACCACGGTCAAGGAGATGCTTGCCAGTATCCTGCGCACCCGTGGCCTGGTGCATGCGACCCGCGGCAACCTGAACAATGACCTCGGTGCACCGCTGACCCTGCTGGAAATCGCCCCGGAGCACAGCGCTGCGGTGATCGAGCTGGGGGCGTCGCGCATTGGTGAAATCCGCTACACCGTCGGCCTTGCCCGGCCGCAGGTGGTCATCATCAATAACGCCGGTACTGCCCATGTCGGCGAGTTCGGCGGCCCAGAAAAAATCGTCGAAGCCAAGGGCGAAATCCTCGAAGGCCTGGGCGAGGGCGGTACGGCCATTCTGAATCTGGACGACAAGGCTTTCGCTACCTGGAAAGCCCGTGCCGGTGCGCACACGGTCATCAGTTTCGCCCGCAGCGATATCAAGGCGGACTTCTACGCCAGTGACATCGGTCGCGATGCCCGTGGCTGCCCGTCGTTCACGCTGCATGGCGCCGGTGACTCGGTGGTGGTGCAACTCAACGTGCTGGGTGAGCATAACGTCAGCAACGCCCTGGCCGCCGCGGCCGCCGCCCATGCCGTTGGTCTGAGCCTGAACGGCATCGCCGCCGGCCTGAATGCCGTGCAGCCGGTCAAGGGCCGCACCGTGGCGCAGATCGCGCCTAACGGCGTGCGGGTGATCGATGACAGTTACAACGCAAATCCCACCTCGATGTGCGCGGCCATTGATATACTCGCCGGCTTTTCCGGGCGCACCGTTCTGGTGCTTGGGGATATCGGCGAACTGGGCCAGTGGGCGGAGGAAGGCCACCGTCAGGTGGGCGATTACGCACGCGGCAAGGTCGACGCCCTGTATGCAGTGGGTACCAACATGATTCATGCGGTCACGGCGTTCGGCGCCGATGGCCGTCATTTCGCTACTCAAGCTGAGCTGATCGAAGCCGTTCGCGCCGAGACTGCCAGCAATACCACTATCTTGATCAAGGGCTCGCGCAGCGCTGCGATGGAAAACGTCGTGGCTGCACTGTGCGGTGCCAGCGGGGAGAAACATTAATGCTGCTGCTGTTGGCTGAGTATCTGCAACAGTTCCACAAGGGCTTCGCGGTCTTCCAGTACCTGTCCCTGCGCGGGATCCTCGGTGTACTGACCGCGTTGTCGCTGGCACTGTGCCTGGGCCCGTGGATGATCCGTACCCTGCAGATTCGCCAGATCGGTCAGGCTGTCCGTAATGACGGCCCGCAATCGCACTTGTCCAAATCAGGCACCCCTACCATGGGCGGTGCCTTGATCCTGTCCGCCATCGGCATCAGCACCCTGCTGTGGGCCGACCTGTCCAACCGTTACGTGTGGACGGTGCTGATCGTCACGATGTTGTTCGGGGCCATCGGCTGGGTCGACGATTACCGCAAAGTGATTGAAAAGAACTCGCGTGGCCTGCCGAGCCGCTGGAAGTACTTCTGGCAGTCGGTGTTCGGCCTGGGTGCTGCAATCTTCCTGTACAAGACAGCGCCGACCAGTGTCGAAACCACCCTGATCGTGCCGTTCCTCAAAGACGTCACCATTCCGCTGGGTATCGGCTTCGTCGTCCTGACCTACTTCGTCATCGTCGGCTCGAGCAACGCGGTCAACCTGACTGACGGCCTGGATGGCCTGGCGATCATGCCAACGGTCATGGTCGGCGGCGCCCTGGGCATCTTCTGCTACCTGTCGGGTAACGTGAAATTCGCCGAATACCTGCTGATCCCGTACGTACCCGGCTCGGGCGAACTGATCGTGTTCTGCGGCGCGTTGATCGGCGCGGGCCTCGGCTTCCTGTGGTTCAACACGTATCCGGCCCAGGTGTTCATGGGCGACGTCGGCGCGCTGGCGCTGGGCGCCGCGCTGGGTACCATCGCCGTGATCGTGCGCCAGGAAATCGTGCTGTTCATCATGGGTGGCATCTTCGTCATGGAAACCCTGTCGGTGGTGATCCAGGTCGCCTCCTTCAAGTTGACCGGCAAGCGCGTGTTCCGCATGGCGCCGATCCACCACCACTTTGAACTCAAGGGCTGGCCTGAGCCGCGCGTGATCGTCCGTTTCTGGATCATCACCGTGATTCTGGTGCTGATCGGCCTTGCAACCCTGAAACTGAGGTAGACGAGCGTGTCACTGATCGCTTCCGACCAATTCCGCATCGTTGTCGGCCTCGGCAAGAGCGGCATGTCCCTGGTTCGCTTCCTGGCGAGCCGGGGCATTGCCTTTGCGGTCGCCGACACCCGTGAGCAGCCGCCGGAACTGGACACCCTGCGCCGTGATTACCCGCAGGTGGAAGTACGCTGTGGTGAACTGGACGTGGACTTCCTGTGCCGCGCCAATGAGCTGTACGTGAGCCCCGGCCTGGCCCTGGCTACCCCGGCGCTGCAGCAGGCTGCAGCGCGTGGCGTCAAACTGTCCGGCGACATCGAACTGTTCGCCCGCCATGCCAAGGCTCCGATCATCGCGATCAGTGGCTCCAACGCGAAAAGCACCGTGACCACCCTGGTCGGCGAGATGGCTGCCAAGGCAGGCAAACGCGTGGCTGTCGGTGGCAACCTGGGCACCCCGGCCCTGGACCTGCTCAGCGATGATGTCGAGCTGTACGTCATGGAGCTGTCGAGCTTCCAATTGGAAACCACCGACCAGCTCAACGCCGAAGTCGCCACCGTGCTCAACATCAGCGAAGACCACATGGACCGCTACAGCGGGCTGCCTGCCTATCACTTGGCCAAGCACCGGATTTTCCGTGGCGCCCAGCAGGTGGTGGTCAACCGCCAGGACGCCCTGACCCGGCCGCTGCCGGTGGAAGGCCGCCCATGCTGGACCTTCGGCCTCAACCAGCCGGACTTCAAAGGGTTCGGCCTGCGTGAAGTGGATGGCGAGAAATACCTGGCCTTCGAATTCCAGGCGCTGATGCCGGCGCGCGAGCTGAAAGTGCGTGGCGCCCACAACCAGAGCAACGCCCTGGCGGCCCTGGCCCTGGGCCATGCTGCAGGCCTGCCGTTCGAGCCGATGCTCGCGGCCCTGCGCGAGTTCGGTGGCCTGGCCCATCGTTGCCAGTGGGTGCGTGAACGCAACGGCGTGAACTGGTACGACGATTCCAAGGCCACCAACGTTGGCGCAGCGCTGGCAGCCATCGAAGGCTTGGGCGCGGACATCGAAGGCAAGCTGGTGCTGATCGCCGGTGGTGACGGCAAGGGTGCCGATTTCGCTGCCCTGCGCGAGCCGGTCGCACGCTTCTGCCGCGCCGTGGTGTTGCTCGGCCGTGATGCCGAGCGCCTGGCTGAAGCTCTGGGCGACGGCGTACCACTGGTGCGGGTCAAGGCCCTGGACGAGGCCGTGCAACAGTGTGCCGACCTGGCACAGCCCGGCGATGCCGTGCTGCTGTCGCCAGCCTGCGCCAGCCTCGACATGTTCAAGAACTTCGAAGAACGCGGGCGCCTGTTCGCCCAGGCGGCGGGGGGGCTGGCATGATCTTCGGCATCCTCAAGCCGTACCCGTCGCCGCTGATCAGCGGCCGTGGCATCGACCTCGACTTCGCCTTCCTGGCCGGCTGCCTGGCGCTGCTTGGCCTGGGCCTGGTGATGATCACTTCGGCGTCGTCGGAAGTAGCGGCGGTGCAATCGGGCAACCCGCTCTACCACATGTTCCGCCACCTGGTGTACGTGGCCATCGGCCTGGTCGCCTGCGGCGCGACCATGATGGTGCCGATCGCCACCTGGCAGCGCATGGGCTTCATGATGCTGGTCGGTGCCTTCGCGCTGCTGGTCATGGTGCTGGTGCCCGGCATCGGTCGTGAAGTGAACGGCTCGATGCGCTGGATCGGTTTCAGCTTCTTCAACGTCCAGCCCTCGGAGATCGCCAAGGTCTTCGTGGTCATCTACCTCGCAGGCTACCTGGTACGCCGGCAGACCGAGGTGCGCGAAAGCTGGATGGGCTTCTTCAAACCGTTCATCGTGCTGCTGCCGATGGCTGGCCTGCTGCTGATGGAGCCGGACTTCGGCGCCACCGTGGTGATGATGGGCGCCGCCGCAGCCATGCTGTTCCTCGGCGGGGTGGGGCTATTCCGCTTCAGCCTGATGGTGGTGCTGGCGGTGGTTGCGGTATTCGTGCTGGTGCAGGCGCAGCCTTACCGGATGGCACGTCTGATCACCTTCACCGACCCCTGGTCCGACCAGTTCGGCTCCGGCTACCAGCTGACCCAGGCACTGATTGCCTTCGGCCGCGGCGAGTGGCTGGGCGTGGGCCTGGGCAATAGCGTCCAGAAGCAGTTCTACCTGCCCGAAGCGCACACCGACTTCGTGTTCTCGGTGCTCGCCGAAGAACTGGGTGTGGTCGGTTCGCTGGTGACCATCGCGCTGTTCGTCTTCGTCACCGTCCGCGCCCTGTACATCGGCCTGTGGGCCGAGAAGGCCAAACAGTTCTTTGCCGCCTACATGGCGTTCGGCCTGGCGTTCCTCTGGATCGGCCAGTTCCTCATCAATATCGGCGTGAACGTCGGCCTGCTGCCGACCAAGGGCCTGACCTTGCCGTTCCTCAGCTACGGGGGCAGCTCGCTGGTGATCTGCTGCGCCTGCGTAGGCTTGTTGCTGCGCATCGAGTGGGAGAGCCGCACGCACCTGGGCAGCGAGGAGCACGAATTCAAGGAAAGCGATTTTGCCGAGGAGACCAGTCATGGCCGCTGACGGCAAGAACGTACTGATCATGGCAGGCGGCACTGGGGGCCACGTGTTCCCGGCCCTGGCCTGCGCCCGTGAATTCCAGGCGCGCGGTTACAGCGTGCACTGGCTGGGCACCCCGCGCGGTATCGAAAATGAGCTGGTGCCGCAGGCCGGCTTGCCGCTGCACCTGATCCAGGTCAGCGGCCTGCGTGGCAAGGGCAAGCTGTCGCTGCTCAAGGCGCCGTTCACCCTGGTCAAGGCCGTGCTGCAAGCGCGCCGGATCATTCGGCAGCTCAAGCCGGTCTGTGTGGTCGGCTTTGGCGGCTACCTCACAGGCCCAGGCGGCGTGGCTGCACGCCTTTGCGGCGTGCCGCTGGTGATTCACGAGCAGAACGCCCGTGCCGGGACTGCCAATCGCCTGCTGGTGCCGCTGTCGGCACGCGTCTGCGAAGCGTTCCCAGGTACCTTCGAGGCCAATGACAAGCTGCGTACCACTGGCAACCCAGTGCGCCCGGAGCTGTTCATGGACGCACACCGTGCGCCCCTGGCCGAGCGCCGCGCCCGCCTGTTGGTAATGGGGGGCAGCCTGGGTGCGGAACCATTGAACAAATTGTTGCCTAAGGCCCTGTCCGAGGTGCCCGCGAACCTGCGGCCCGAGGTGTTCCATCAGGCCGGCAAGAGCCACGCGCCGATCACCGCCGAGCGTTATCAGGAGGCGGGTGTCGAGGCTCAGGTAGAACCGTTCATCAAAGACATGGCCCATGCCTATGGCTGGGCCGACCTGGTGGTGTGCCGGGCCGGTGCCCTGACTGTCAGCGAACTCGCGGCGGCGGGCCTGCCTTCGATGCTGGTGCCTTTGCCCTATGCGATCGACGACCACCAGACCCACAACGCCCAATATCTGGCTCGGGAAGGCGCCGCCTTCCTTATGCCACAAGCGACAACTGGCGCAGCGCAGCTCGCTGAACGCCTGAACGAGGTGCTGATGCAACCCGAGAAACTCAACACCATGGCAGGCACCGCACGGCGCCTGGCCAAGCCTGCAGCAACCAGCACCGTGGTCGATATCTGCCTGGAGGTGGCCCATGGTTGAAAGCCAGAAAGCCATGCCCCACCCGAAAATGGGCCGGATCAACCGCATCCACTTCGTCGGCATCGGCGGCGTGGGCATGTGCGGTATCGCCGAAGTACTGCTGAACCTGGGCTACCAGGTGTCCGGTTCCGACCTCAAGGCGTCGCCGGTCACCGAGCGCCTGGAGTCGTTCGGCGCCGAGATCTTCGTCGGCCACCGCGCCGAGAACGCCGCCAATGCCGATGTGCTGGTGGTGTCCAGCGCCATCAACCCGGCCAACCCGGAAGTTGCCACCGCCCTTGAGCGGCGCATTCCGGTGGTGCCGCGTGCCGAGATGCTCGCCGAGCTGATGCGCTATCGCCACGGCGTCGCTGTTGCCGGTACCCACGGCAAGACCACCACCACCAGTTTGCTGGCCTCGGTGTTCGCCGCAGGCGGCCTGGACCCGACCTTCGTCATTGGTGGCCGCCTGACCGCTGCGGGCACCAATGCCCAGCTGGGCACCAGCCGCTACCTGATCGCCGAAGCCGATGAAAGCGACGCGAGCTTCCTGCACCTGCAGCCGATGGTCGCCGTGGTCACCAACATCGACGCCGATCACATGGCCACGTACGAAGGTGACTTCAACAAACTGAAGAAAACCTTCGTCGAGTTCCTGCACAACCTGCCGTTCTACGGCCTGGCCGTGATGTGCCTGGATGACCCGGTGGTGCGCGAGATCCTGCCACAGGTCAAGCGCCCGACCGTGACCTATGGCTTCAGCGAAGAGGCCGATATCCGCGCCATCAACGTGCGCCAGCAGGGCATGCAGACCCACTTCACCGTGCTGCGCCGCGACTGCGAGCCGCTGGAAGTGTCGGTGAACATGCCGGGCAACCACAACGTGCTCAACGCGCTGGCCACCATCGCCATCGCCACCGACGAGGGTATCAGCGACGAAGCCATCGTCCAGGGCCTGTCGGGCTTCCAGGGCGTCGGCCGACGCTTCCAGGTATACGGCGAGCTGCCAGTCGACGGCGGCAGCGTGATGCTGGTCGACGACTACGGCCACCACCCGACCGAAGTGGCCGCGGTGATCAAGGCCGTGCGCGGCGGCTGGCCAAGCCGGCGCCTGGTGATTGTCTATCAGCCGCACCGTTATAGCCGCACCCGCGACCTGTACGACGACTTCGTACAAGTGCTGGGCGATGCCAACGTGCTGCTGCTGATGGAGGTCTATCCGGCCGGCGAAGAGCCGATCCCTGGGGCCGACAGCCGCCAGCTGTGCCACAGCATCCGCCAGCGCGGCAAGCTGGACCCGATCTACATCGAACGTGGCGCCGAGCTGGCGCCGGTGGTCCAGCCGCTGCTGCGCGCCGGCGACATCCTGCTGTGCCAGGGTGCCGGTGACGTCGGTGGCCTGGCCCCGCAATTGATGAAAAGCCCGCTGTTCGCTGGCGCCAAGCAGGAGAAGTCGAAATGACCAGCGCCTACGACAAGTTGCACTCGACCCTGGACGTCAAGGCATTCGGCCGCGTGGCTGTGCTGTACGGCGGCAAGAGCGCCGAGCGTGAGGTATCGCTGAAGTCCGGCGCCGCGGTGATCGACGCCCTGACCAGCGCCGGTGTGGATGTCGTCGCTATCGACGTGGGCGACGACCTGCTGGCACGCCTGCAAAGCGAGAAGATCGACCGCGCCTTCATCATCCTGCACGGCCGTGGCGGTGAAGACGGCAGCATGCAAGGCCTGCTGGAGTGCCTCGGCATCCCTTACACCGGCAGCGGCATCCTCGCTTCGGCCCTGGCCATGGACAAGCTGCGCACCAAGCAGGTGTGGCAGAGCCTGGGTATTCCGACCCCGCGCCACGCCGTATTGGCCAGCGAAAGTGATTGTGTTGCAGCAAGTACGGAACTGGGCTTCCCGCTGATCGTCAAACCTGCCCATGAAGGCTCTAGCATCGGCATGGCCAAGGTGAGCAGCGAGCAAGAATTGATCGCTGCCTGGAAGGACGCTGCCAATTACGATTCGCAAGTTCTGGTCGAGCAATGGATCCACGGCCCGGAGTTCACCATCGCGGTTCTGCGTGGCCAGGTGCTGCCGCCGATCGCGCTGGGCACCCCGCACGTGTTCTACGACTACGACGCCAAGTACATCGCCAACGACACCCAGTACCGCATCCCGTGTGGCCTGGACACCGTCAAGGAACAGGAACTGATCGACCTGACCGCGCGCGCCTGCGATGCCATTGGCATCGAAGGCTGGGGCCGGCTGGACGTGATGCAGGACGAGCAGGGCCGGTTCTGGCTGCTCGAAGTCAACACCGCACCGGGCATGACTGATCATAGCCTGGTGCCCATGGCGGCCCGCGCGGCCGGCCTGGACTTCCAGCAACTGGTGCTGGCGATCCTGGCCGACAGCGTAGCGACGCGAGGTTAACAAGCCATGCAAGGCGCGATGATACGTCAGCAGCAACCCGTTACCGGCCGTAGCAAGCCGGTGCCGCGTGGTGCCAGCCGACTGGTGGCCGACGAGCCCGTATCGTCGCGCCTGCCGCGGCCGAGCCTGGGTGGCCTCAAGCGCCTGCTGTGGCCGGTATTGCTGGTGGCCGCAGGCTTTGGCGCCTACGAGGGCGCCGTTCGCCTGATGCCCTATGCCGACCGGCCGATCACCAAGATCGACGTGCAGGGCGACCTCAGCTACATCAGCCAGCAGTCGGTGCAGCAGCGGATCGCGCCCTACGTGGCGGCGAGCTTCTTCAGTGTCGACCTTGCTGCCATGCGTGTGGAGCTTGAGCAGATGCCGTGGATCGCCCACGCCGAGGTGCGCCGGGTGTGGCCGGACGAAGTGGTGATCCGCCTTGAAGAACAGCTGCCGGTGGCACGCTGGGGTGACGAGGCTTTGCTCAACAACCAGGGCCAGGCCTTTACCCCGCGCGAGCTGGCCAACTACGAGCACCTGCCGCAGCTGGCCGGGCCGCAGCGTGCCCAGCAACAAGTCATGCAGCAGTACCAGGTACTGAGCCAGATGCTGCGCCCCTTGGGCTTTTCCATCGCTCGCCTGGAGCTGCGCGAGCGGGGCAGTTGGTTCCTGACCACCGGTGCAAGCAGTGCCGGCCCAGGGATCGAGCTGCTGTTGGGGCGCGACCATCTGGTGGAGAAGATGCGCCGTTTCATTGCCATTTACGACAAGACACTCAAAGAGCAGATCACCAACATCGCCCGCATTGATCTGCGTTATTCCAACGGACTTGCCGTTGGTTGGCGGGAACCGAACGCACCGACGACGGCCCAACCCGCCGTTGCGAAGAATTAGAGAGAGGCAGGACCATGGCAAACGCGCATAGCGGCAAAATGATCGTCGGGCTGGACATTGGCACCTCCAAGGTGGTGGCGCTGGTGGGTGAAGTGGGCGAAGACGGCACCCTCGAGATCGTGGGTATCGGCACCCATCCGTCCCGCGGCCTGAAGAAGGGCGTGGTGGTGAACATCGAGTCGACCGTGCAGTCGATCCAGCGCGCAGTGGAAGAAGCGCAGCTGATGGCAGGCTGCCGCATCCACTCGGCCTTCGTCGGTGTAGCGGGCAACCACATCCGCAGCCTGAACTCCCACGGTATCGTCGCGATCCGCGACCGCGAGGTCAGCGTCGCCGACCTCGAGCGTGTGCTCGACGCCGCCCAGGCGGTGGCCATTCCGGCTGACCAGCGCGTGCTGCACACCTTGCCCCAGGACTACGTGATCGATAACCAGGAAGGCGTGCGCGAGCCGCTGGGCATGTCTGGCGTGCGCCTGGAAGCCAAGGTTCACGTGGTCACCTGCGCGGTCAACGCGGCGCAGAACATCGAGAAGTGCGTACGCCGCTGCGGCCTGGAAATCGACGACATCATCCTCGAGCAGCTGGCTTCGGCCTACTCGGTGCTGACCGACGATGAAAAAGAACTTGGCGTGTGCCTGGTGGACATCGGCGGCGGCACCACCGACATCGCCATCTTCACCGAAGGCGCAATCCGTCACACTGCGGTGATCCCGATTGCCGGCGACCAGGTGACCAACGACATCGCCATGGCCCTGCGTACACCGACCCAGTACGCCGAGGAAATCAAGATCCGCTACGCCTGCGCCCTGGCCAAGCTGGCCGGCGCCGGCGAGACCATCAAGGTGCCGAGCGTGGGCGACCGTCCACCGCGCGAGCTGTCGCGCCAGGCCCTGGCCGAGGTGGTAGAGCCGCGTTACGACGAGCTCTTCACCCTGATCCAGGCCGAGCTGCGCCGCAGCGGTTACGAGGACCTGGTGCCAGCCGGCATCGTCCTCACCGGCGGCACCGCGAAGATGGAAGGCGCCGTCGAACTGGCCGAAGAAATCTTCCACATGCCGGTACGCCTGGGCGTACCGCACAGCGTTCGGGGGCTGAGCGACGTGGTGCGCAACCCGATCTATTCCACCGGTGTGGGCTTGCTCACTTACGGCCTGCTGAAGCAGTCCGAGGACCTGATCCTGACCGGTAACAGCAACAGCAGCAACAACAGCTATGGCGATGAACCGAAGGCCCCAGTGCTTGAGCGCTTCAAGAAGTGGGTCCAGGGCAACTTCTAAGTTTCAAAGCAGTAGTGGTAGGCGCGACAACTAGAGAACTGTAAGGAGAGGGAAAATGTTCGAGCTCGTAGACAACGTCCCGCAAAGCCCGGTCATCAAAGTGATCGGCGTCGGCGGTGGCGGCGGCAACGCCGTCAACCACATGGTGAAGAGCAGCATCGAAGGCGTCGAATTCATCTGCGCCAACACCGATGCCCAGGCGCTGAAAAGTATTGGCGCACGCACCATCCTGCAACTGGGTACCGGCGTGACCAAAGGTCTGGGTGCCGGTGCCAACCCGGAAGTCGGCCGTCAGGCCGCGCTGGAAGACCGTGAGCGCATCGCCGAGGTGCTGCAGGGCACCAACATGGTGTTCATCACCACCGGCATGGGTGGCGGTACCGGTACCGGTGCGGCGCCGATCATCGCCGAAGTGGCGAAGGAAATGGGCATCCTCACCGTAGCCGTGGTGACCCGTCCGTTCCCGTTCGAAGGCCGCAAACGTATGCAGATCGCCGATGAAGGCATCCGCATGCTGGCCGAGAGCGTCGACTCGCTGATCACCATCCCCAACGAGAAGCTGCTGACCATCCTGGGCAAGGATGCCAGCCTGTTGTCCGCCTTTGCCAAGGCCGACGATGTTCTGGCCGGTGCCGTTCGCGGTATCTCCGACATCATCAAGCGCCCGGGCATGATCAACGTCGACTTTGCCGACGTGCGCACCGTGATGGGCGAAATGGGCATGGCGATGATGGGTACCGGTTGCGCCAGCGGCCCGAACCGTGCTCGCGAAGCCACCGAGGCGGCAATCCGCAACCCGTTGCTCGAAGACGTCAACCTGCAGGGCGCCCGCGGCATCCTGGTGAACATCACCGCAGGCCCTGACCTGTCGCTGGGTGAGTACTCCGACGTGGGTAGCATCATCGAAGCCTTCGCCTCCGACCACGCGATGGTCAAGGTGGGCACCGTGATCGACCCGGACATGCGTGACGAACTGCACGTGACCGTGGTTGCCACTGGCCTGGGCGCGCGCATCGAGAAGCCGGTCAAGGTCGTCGACAACACCCTGCAGACCGCTCAGCAGGCATACGAGGCTTCCAACCCGGCCCCGGTTCGCCAGGAGCAGCCTGCGGTCAACTACCGTGACCTGGAGCGCCCGACCGTCATGCGCAACCAGGCCCATGCAGGTGCCGCTGCGGCAGCTAAACTCAACCCACAGGATGACCTGGATTACCTGGATATCCCAGCCTTCCTGCGCCGTCAGGCTGATTAATGGAATTTATCAGGGGTATAAGGGTGGTTGGTGTTCAGCAAAGGCCGGGTCTGTTATTATCCCCAGCCTTTGTTGATACCTGTTCGCAATTTGCGATGAAGCGGCCAATGCCATGATTAGACAACGCACCCTGAAGAATACCATCCGTGCCACAGGCGTCGGCCTGCACTCCGGGGAGAAGGTCTACCTGACCCTCAAGCCTGCGCCTGTCGACACCGGCATCGTCTTCCGTCGCGCCGACCTCGACCCTGTGGTCGAGATCCCGGCACGTGCGGCCAACGTCGGTGAGACCACCATGTCCACCACGCTGGTCAACGGTGACGTCAAGGTCGATACCGTCGAGCACCTGCTCTCCGCCATGGCGGGTCTGGGCATCGATAACGCCTACGTCGAGCTCTCCGCCTCGGAAGTTCCGATCATGGATGGCAGCGCCGGTCCCTTCGTATTCCTGATTCAGTCTGCTGGCCTGGAAGAACAGGACGCAGCCAAGAAGTTCATCCGTATCCTGCGTGAAGTAACAGTGGAAGAGGGCGACAAGCGCGCCACTTTCTTGCCTTTCGAAGGCTTCAAGGTGAGCTTCGAGATCGACTTCGATCACCCGGTCCTCAAGGGCCAGACCCAGAGCGCAGTCGTCGACTTCTCCAGCACCTCGTTCGTGAAGGAAGTCAGCCGCGCCCGCACCTTCGGTTTCATGCGTGACATCGAGTACCTGCGCAAGCACAACCTTGCGCTGGGCGGCAGTGTCGAGAACGCCATTGTTGTCGATGAGACCGGCGTACTTAACGAAGACGGCCTTCGTTCCGAAGACGAATTCGTCAAGCACAAGATCCTCGACGCCATCGGCGACCTGTATCTGCTGGGCAACAGCCTGATCGGCGAGTTCAAGGGCTACAAGTCCGGGCACGCGCTGAACAACCAGCTGCTGCGCAAGCTCATTGCCGAAACCGATGCCTGGGAAGTGGTCACCTTCGAAGATGCCAGTACGGCACCGATCTCTTATATGCGCCCTGTTGCGGCAGTATAAGTTCGAACACTCTCTCTAGTGATTAAGGCCACCTTCGGGTGGCCTTTTTTATATCTCGGCTTCAGCTTTTACCCTTGGCGTGGCTGGCCAGGCGCTCCAGTGCCTCGCGCAGCCTGGGGTCGCTGATGCCTTCGGCGGTATCACGAATGCTCTCGGCGGCACTGTGTGACAGCTCGGTGCTGTTGCCGCCGCGCCTGGCCGGCACCAGCGGGGGCTGCACCTTGTACAGGATGCGCTGCAGGTTGCCGAATGCCTCCAGTGCCTGGAGTTGGCGCATCAGGCGTTTTTGCTGGTAGCGCAGGCGTGTGGCCCAGTGCCCGTCGGTGACCACCAGCAACAGGGTGCCGTCGCGCCACGAGGCCACATGGCAATGCTCGCGCGCAGCAGGCTGCAGCTGGCTCTCCAGCAGGCGTTGCAGGTGCTCCAGGCGCTCGGCCTGGTTCAGCAGCAGGCGCAGCGGGCGCACCTGGCGCAACAGCGCGGAGGGCGGCTGGGCGGGGGAGGGTTTGTAGGCCATGGGGTACGTATGAAGTTACAAGATCGGCAGTCTAACACCTCTGTCGCCTGTACCGGCCTTATCCCCGCAATGCAGGGCCTGAGGCCTGCGGTTATTCCTGTGGGAGCCGGCTTGCCGGCGATAGCGCCAGTACAGGCGCTGAAGAATACGAGCCATTCTCGATACGTTTCATCATGCACCGGGTTGAACTCAGGGAAAATGCCCCTATCTTAGAAAAGCCCCCGCCTGAGCGCTGTGCCAGCATCGTGGAAATCCACCACTTTCCTCACCATCGTTTCCGGGTAGAATGCTCGTTCGCATGCGGCCTCAGGGCTGCACGGGCGACTCATGGGGCCGCCCTCCATCCCTACGTGTGGAAGATCCTGCCGATATGTTTGCGCCTTTGTTAAAGAAACTTTTTGGAAGCAAGAATGAGCGTGAAGTCAAACGCATGCTCAAGACGGTAAGTATCGTCAATGCCTTCGAAGAGAAAATGGTCGCCCTCTCCGATGAGCAACTGCGCGCCAAGACCGCAGAGTTCAAGGAGCGCCTGGCCAAAGGCGAGACACTGGACCAACTGCTGCCTGAAGCCTTCGCCGTGGCCCGTGAGGCCGGCAAGCGCGTGATGGGCATGCGCCACTTCGACGTGCAGCTGATCGGCGGTATGACCCTGCACGAGGGTATGATCGCAGAAATGCGCACCGGTGAAGGCAAGACCTTGGTCGGTACCCTGGCCGTCTACCTCAATGCCTTGTCCGGCAAAGGCGTGCACGTGGTTACCGTCAACGATTACCTGGCCCGCCGTGACGCCAACTGGATGCGCCCGCTGTACGAATTCCTCGGCCTGTCCGTGGGCATCGTCTCGGCGTTCCAGCCGCCTGAAGAAAAGCGCGCTGCGTATGCGTCTGACATCACCTACGGCACCAACAACGAGTTCGGTTTCGACTACCTGCGCGACAACATGGCGTTCAGCCAGGAAGAGAAGTTCCAGCGTGAACTCAACTTCTCGGTCATCGACGAAGTCGACTCGATCCTCATCGACGAAGCGCGTACCCCGCTGATCATCTCCGGCCAGGCCGAGGACAGCTCCAAGCTGTACATCGAGATCAACCGCCTGATCCCGCGCCTGACCCAGCACATCGAAGAAGTCGAAGGCCAGGTCACCCAGGAAGGCCACTTCACCATCGACGAGAAGAGCCGCCAGGTCGAGCTCAACGAAGCCGGTCACCAGTTCATCGAAGAGATGCTCACCCAGGCCGGGCTGCTGGCCGAGGGCGAGAGCCTCTACTCGGCGCACAACCTGGGCCTGCTGACCCACGTTTACGCTGGCCTGCGTGCGCACAAGCTGTTCCACCGCAACGTCGAGTACATCGTCCAGGACGGCCAGGTTCTGCTGATCGACGAACACACCGGCCGTACCATGCCGGGCCGCCGCTTGTCCGAAGGCCTGCACCAGGCCATTGAGGCGAAAGAGAACCTGAACATCCAGGCCGAGAGCCAGACCCTGGCGTCGACCACCTTCCAGAACTACTTCCGTCTGTACACCAAGCTGTCCGGCATGACCGGTACCGCCGACACCGAAGCGTTCGAGTTCCAGTCGATCTATGGCCTCAACGTGATGGTCATCCCGCCGAACAAGCCGCTGGCGCGTAAGGACTTCAACGACCTGGTGTACCTGACCGCCGACGAGAAATACGCTGCGATCATTGCCGACATCAAAGAAAGCATGGTTCTCGGCCGCCCGGTTCTGGTGGGTACCGCGACCATCGAAACCTCCGAGCACATGTCGGCCCTGCTGCAGAAAGAGGGTATCGAGCACAAGGTACTGAACGCCAAGTACCACGAGAAAGAAGCCGAGATCATTGCCCAGGCCGGTGCCCCGGGTGCGCTGACCATCGCCACCAACATGGCCGGCCGTGGTACCGACATCCTGTTGGGCGGCAACTGGGAAGCCGAAGTGGCTGCCCTGGACAACCCGAGCGCCGAGCAGATCGCGCAGATCAAGGCTGACTGGCAGAAGCGTCACCAGCAGGTGATCGAGTCGGGTGGCCTGCACGTGATCGCCTCCGAGCGCCACGAATCGCGCCGTATCGACAACCAGCTGCGTGGCCGTTCCGGTCGCCAGGGCGACCCAGGCTCCAGCCGCTTCTACCTGTCGTTGGAAGACAGCCTGATGCGCATCTTCGCCTCCGACCGGGTGAAGAACTTCATGAAGGCGCTGGGCATGCAGTCTGGCGAGGCCATCGAGCACCGCATGGTCACCAATGCCATCGAAAAGGCGCAGCGCAAGGTTGAAGGCCGCAACTTCGACATTCGCAAGCAGCTGCTCGAATACGATGACGTGGCCAACGAACAGCGCAAGGTGATCTACCACATGCGCAACAGCCTGCTGGCGGCCGAGAACATCGGCGATACCATCGAGGAGTTCCGCAAGGAAGTGCTCGACGCCACCATCAGCCAGCACATTCCGCCGCAGTCGCTGCCTGAGCAGTGGGACGTGGCGGGCCTTGAAGCTGCGCTGTCCAGCGACTTCGCCATGAAGCTGCCGATTCAGCAGTGGCTCGACGAGGATGATCACCTCTACGAAGAGACCCTGCGCGAGAAGCTGCTGAAAGAAATCACCACCGCCTACACCGAGAAGGAAGACCAGGCCGGCATCGACGCCCTGCGCACCTTCGAGAAGCAGATTTTGCTGCGCGTGCTGGACGACCTGTGGAAAGACCACCTGTCGACCATGGACCACCTGCGCCACGGTATTCACCTGCGTGGCTATGCGCAGAAGAACCCGAAGCAGGAGTACAAGCGCGAATCCTTCAGCCTGTTCCAGGAGCTGCTCGAGTCGATCAAGCGCGACACCATCCGCGTGCTGTCGCACGTTCAAGTGCGCCGCGAAGACCCGATCGAAGAAGAAGCCCGCCTGCGCCGCGAAGCCGAAGAACTGGCCAGCCGCATGCAGTTCCAGCATGCCCCGGCGCCAGGCCTGGAGAGCGAGCAGCTGAGCGAAGAGGGTGCTGAAGTGGCCGTGGCAGCTGCCCCGGTGCGCAACGACCAGAAGCTGGGCCGCAACGAGCCGTGCTGGTGTGGTTCGGGCAAGAAATTCAAGCATTGCCATGGGCAGATCGAGTGATCTGAACCTCTCGCAGTAACGTGACAAAACCGGGGCCGCTGTGCGCCCCATTCGCGGCCCAAGGCCGCTCCCACAGGGACCGCGTGCGTTCTTGTGGGAGCGGCCTTGTGCCGCGAATGGGGCGCGAAGCGGCCCCGCTCTTCCATCATCATTTCACCGTTTTTCTAGGAGCGCTCTAATGGCTGTTGGTCTTGGTCCTTTGCCCACCCTGCACCCGGTTCCGGGTTTTGAACTCGGCATCGCGTCTGCCGGCATCAAGCGCCCAGGGCGCAAGGATGTAGTGGTCATGCGCTGCGCCGAAGGTTCCAGCGTGGCTGGCGTGTTCACCCTCAACGCCTTCTGTGCAGCGCCGGTGATCCTCTCCAAGCAGCGCGTTCAGGGCACCGTGCGCTACCTGCTGACCAACACCGGCAATGCCAACGCCGGTACCGGCGCACCGGGCCTGGCCGCTGCCGAGCGTACCTGCGCCAAGCTGGCAGAGCTGACCGGCGTACCCGCCGAAGCGGTGTTGCCGTTCTCCACCGGTGTAATCGGCGAACCGCTGCCGGTCGAGAAGATCGAAGGCGCCCTGCAGGCCGCACTGGATAACCTGTCGGAAAACAACTGGGCCGAAGCCGCCACTGGCATCATGACCACCGACACCCTGCCCAAGGGGGCCAGCCGCCAGTTCCAGCACGAGGGCGTGACCGTCACCGTGACCGGTATCAGCAAAGGCGCCGGCATGATCCGCCCGAACATGGCCACCATGCTCGGCTACATCGCCACCGACGCCAAGGTCGCCCCCAAGGTGCTCAAGGACCTGATGCTCGACGGTGCCAACAAGTCGTTCAACCGCATCACCATCGATGGCGACACCTCGACCAACGACTGCTGCATGCTCATCGCCACCGGCAAGGCCAACCTGCCGGAGGTCACCGAAGCCAGCGGGGCGCTGTTCGAAGCGCTGAAAAAGGCTGTGTTCGAAGTGTGCATGGAAGTGGCCCAGGCCATCGTCCGTGACGGCGAAGGTGCCACCAAGTTCGTTACCGTGCAGGTCAACGGCGGTGGTAACCATCAAGAGTGCCTGGACGTCGGTTACGCCGTTGCCCATTCGCCGCTGATCAAGACCGCGCTGTTCGCCTCCGACCCGAACTGGGGCCGTATCCTGGCCGCTGTGGGCCGTGCCGGTGTGCCGGAACTGGATGTCAGCCTGATCGACGTGTACCTCGACAACGTCTGCATCGCCAGCCAAGGCGGCCGCAGCCCGAGCTACACCGAGGCGCAGGGTTCGGCAGTGATGGCCCAGGAAGAAATCACCATCCGTATCGAGCTGGGCCGTGGCCAGTGCAGCGAAACCATCTGGACCACCGACCTGTCCCACGAGTACGTGAAAATCAACGCCGAATACCGTACCTGATGCAACAGGGGCCGCTTCGCGGCCCATCGCGACACAAGGCCGCTCCTGCATCGGTCTGCTTCTCTGCAGGAGCGGCCTTGTGTCGCGAAAGGGCTGCACAGCAGCCCCATAATTCCGAACAATGGAGCCGACCCATGAGCTATCACCTGATCATCGGCGACAAGCTGTATTCTTCGTGGTCGCTACGCGCCGCCCTGGCCCTTGAACTGGCCGGTGTGCCCTACGAAGAAACCCTGATCAAACTCAACCAGCCCGACACCCGTCGGCGCATCCTGGCATTCTCCTCTACCGGCAAGGTGCCGCTGCTCAAGACCGAGCACGGCGTGATCGCCGACTCCCTGGCCATCGCCGAATACCTCAACGAATGCTACCCCGAGGCCCAGCTGTGGCCGGCCGACGTGGCCGCACGTGCCCAGGCCCGCTCGGCCTGCGCACAGATGCACAGCGGCTTCTTCGCCCTGCGTGGGGCCATGCCGTTCGACCTGTCGCGGGATGAGGGGCTGGAGAATGTTCCGCTGGACGTGCAGGTGGACATCGACCGAATCGTCGCGCTGTGGTCCGAATGCCGTCTGGTGTCCAAGGACAGCGGGCCGTTCCTGTTCGGCAAAGCGACCCTGGCCGATGCCTTCTTCGCCCCGGTGGCCGTGCGCTTGCGCAGCTACCGCGTAGAAGTGCCCGCGCAGGCAGCCGCTTACATCGAGACTATTTACCAGTGGCCAGCCTTCAAGGCCTGGCAACAAGCTGGCCTGGCGGAGCGTGAAGGGTGAAACGGATTCATGTAGCAGCAGCGGTCATTCGCGGTAACGATGGCCGCATTCTCATTGCCCGGCGCGCCGATGGCCAGCACCAGGGCGGCCTGTGGGAGTTTCCCGGCGGCAAGGTGGAGGAGGGCGAAAACGTCGAAATGGCGCTGGCCCGCGAGCTTCGCGAAGAGCTTGGTATCGAAGTGACCCGTTCGCGGGCGCTGATCAAGGTCAGCCACGATTACCCTGACAAGCAGGTATTGCTGGATGTCCGCGAGGTTCAGGCGTTTACGGGCGAACCCCATGGTGCTGAGGGCCAGCCGCTGGCCTGGGTTACGCCACGGGAGCTTGCGGATTACGACTTCCCCGAGGCCAACAAGCCGATCGTGGCCGCCGCGCGCCTGCCGGACCAGTACCTGATTACCCCGGACGGCCTGGAAGTGCCCCAGATGCTCAAGGGCATCCAGAGGGCCGTGGCCAATGGTACCCGCTTGATCCAACTGCGCGCGCCGGACATGTACGACCCCAAGTACCGGGACGTGGCGGTGGATGCAGTGGGGCTGTGTGGCGGCAAGGCACAGCTGATGCTCAAAGGGCCGCTTGAGTGGCTGGGCGACTTCCCGTCCGCCGGTTGGCACCTGACTGCAGCGCAGCTGCGCAAGTACGCCGCCAAAGGCCGGCCATTCCCCAAGGAGCGGTGGCTGGCAGCGTCCTGCCACACGGCCGAGGAGCTGGCGCTGGCGGAGCAGATGGGCGTTGATTTCGTCACCCTGTCGCCGGTGCAGGCGACCCAGACACACCCTGAGGCGGTGCCGCTGGGCTGGGAGGAGGCGCAGCGGTTGATTGCAGGGTTCAGCCACCCGGTGTTCTTGCTCGGTGGGGTCGGGCCGGGCGAGCGTGAGCGGGCGTGGGAAGCTGGCGCGCAAGGTGTTGCCGGGATTCGGGCGTTCTGGCCTGAGGCTTGAGTGGCCTGGTCGAGGGGCCGCTTCGCGGCCCTTTCGCCGGCAAGCCGGCTCCCACAGGGACTGCGCGGGCGCACGAGCATTGGTGACTTTGTGGGGGCCGCAACTCGCGGTGTCAGCTTGTTGGCTTATCAGCCGCCTGCCATAACACCTCGGCAACCCCCTGCCGCCGCCCGATGATCCGCGCCGCGACAAACAGCAGATCCGAAAGGCGGTTGATGTACGCCAACCCTACGCCTGCCAGCGGTTCCACAGCATTCAACTGCTGACACCGCCGCTCCGCACTGCGCGCCAGGCTACGGCACACATGGGCTTGGGCGATCAGCGCCGAGCCGCTGGGCAGAATGAAGTTTTTCAGCGGCCCCAGCTCTTCGTTCCACACATCGATGGCGGCCTCCAGCCGCTCCACTTCGGCCTGGTTCAACGCTTGGTAACTGGGCATCGCCAGTTCGCCGCCCAGGTCGAACAAACGGTGCTGGCAGGGCGCCAGAACCTCGCTGACCTCATCCAGCCCCTGCTCGGTCAAGCCGGCCAGCAGCAGCCCAAGCTGGCTGTTGAGGCTGTCCACCTCGCCGATCGCTTCGATCCGCGGATGGTCCTTGGGTACCCGGCGCCCATCGCCCAGGCCGGTTTCGCCTTGGTCGCCGGTGCGGGTGTAGATCTTCGACAGGCGATAGCCCATGTCATGCCTCCGTTTTGGTCGGCGCCGCCGCTGCCGGCAGGCCCAGGGGCAGGCGCAGGGTGAAGCAGGTGCCCTGGCCGGGCGTGGACTGCACTTCCATCTGCCCCTTGTGGTTGTTGGTGATGATGAAGTACGAAACCGACAGCCCAAGGCCAGTACCCTGGCCGATCTCCTTGGTGGTGAAGAACGGCTCGAAGGTGCGCTTGCGCACGGCCTCGGGCATGCCGACGCCATTGTCCTCGACCTGGATTTCCGCCCAGGGCGGGCTGAGCCGGGTGCGCAAGGTGATGCGCCCGGGTTCGTTGGTTTGCGGCCGCTGGTGGATGGCCTGGGCGGCGTTCTTCAGCAGGTTCAGCAGCACTTGCTCCAGTTCGTTGGCGGTACACGGCACCGGGCCGAGGTTGGGGTCGAACTGACGGACGATCGCCTGGCCCTTGAAGTCGAAGCCGATGGCCAGGTCGAAGTCGTTGCCGGCGATCTCCACTGCCTGGTCGATCAGCGCTGGCAAGTCGCAGGGCGCCAGTTGGCGATTGCTGCGGCGGCTGAAGCTGAGCATGTGGGTGACGATTTTGGCCGCCCGGGCGCCAGCCTGCTGAATGCCGTTCAGCAGCTGCGGCACCTCGCGGCTTTCCAGGTAGCGGTTGACCATGGGCAGGTCGATGCCCAGTTCGCTTGCCTGCTCCTGATTGCGCGGCAGTTCTGGCGAGAGGCGCCGGCGGATGTTCTGCACGTTGTGCAGGATCGCCCCCAGCGGGTTGTTGATCTCGTGTGCCATGCCCGCGGCGAGGCCACCGACCGAGAGCATTTTCTCCGACTGCACCATCATTTCTTCCAGCGACAGACGCTGGGTAATGTCGTCGATACGGATGACCACGCCACGGCCGCCACCGCCCATCAGCGGGTAGAAGGTCAGCGCATAATGGCGCAGGTCATCGTCCTTGGGCCAGGTAACCCGTTCGATCTTCGCCACGCGGTGTTTCTCCACGGTCTCCTTGAGCTGTGGCAAAAACGGCTTGAGCGGTTCGAAGGCGATGAAGATCGGCTGGTTGAGCGCCTCGTCCAGCGGCGTGCCGGAGAGCACCGTGGCTTCGTGGTTCCACTGGGTTACGTAGAGCTGTTCGTCGAGGGCGATCAGCGCCGAAGGCATGGAGTCGATGATGCTGTTGAGGTAGTTCTGAAAGCCGGTGAGCTTTTTCTCGATCTTGCTGCGCACCTGGACTTCCAGCTCCAGTTTGCGGTTGGTATGACGGGTTTCCTCGGCCAGGCCCTGGGCCTGGTCGTAAGCGTCCTGAAATTCGTCGCGGGTGCGCTTGAGCTGCTGCTCGCGCGCCTCGATGCGCGAGAGCATGGTGTTGAAGGCGTCGGCCAGGCTGCCGATTTCGTCGTCGTTGCCGCGTTTGGCGCGCATGGCGTAGCTTTCTTCGCGGGTGACCTGGCGGCTGAGCTCTTCGAGCTGGTTGATCGGCTGGGTAATCAGGCGCTTGATCTGCCGGGCGATCACCAGCCAAAGCAGAATGCTGAACACCAGGATCGCCAGGCTGGCACTGAGCGTGCCGGTGTAGAAGGCTGTAGGCAGTTCGCTGCTGGCCACCAGCAGCAGGTGGGCTGGCGGGCTGGCATCGCGGGGGATGCGGATCAGCTGGGTGCTGCGAAACTCCATCAGGCGCCAGCCGTCGATGTTGCGATACCGTTTGGGCAGGGCCAGGGGTTCGCCATGCTGCAACTGGGCCAGCAGGCGGCCATCGCCACCGTAGACGGCCGCGGCGCGCAGCGGGGTGTAGCTGTCCAGTTCCTTGAGCAGCGCCGTGGCGGTGTCCTGATTGTCACCGGCGCGGGCTGCCAGTTGCGGGTTGGCGACCAGCCGGCCAATGGTCTGCAAGGCTTGCGGCGCCATGCTCTCTTGGGTGATCCAGTAGGCGGCGCTGATGAACGTGAGGTTGGCCACCAGCAGGATGGTCACCAGCAGCACCAGCAGGGCCGCCAGCAGCTTCTGCCCGACCGGGAGGTTTTCCAGGCGTTGGCGCAAGGTCATGGGCTAGGCAATGTCCGTATCCGGTTGAGAGGGCGCGTCAGGCGCAGGGCAAACCACGCGCACGCAGGTTATCGACCAGACGCCGGTGCAGGCGTTCCAGCTGCGGCAGCACCATGCCGTGGCGGGCTGCGGCGCGGCAGGCATGGCCGAGCAGGTAGTGAACCTCGGTACGTCGGCCCGCGCGCACGTCCTGGTACATGGAAGAGTAGTTGGCTGAGGTGGCGAGGATCACCCGTTGTACTTCTTCGTCGAGGTTTTGCGCAGCCTCCGGCTGGCCGCAGCGTTGCAGCAGCTGGGCCAGTTCATTGCTCAAGCCGTCGACTTCGCTCAGGTGCGCCAGCAAGCCGCCGTTGTGGCAGTCGTGCAGCACGGTCAGCGGGTTGATCGCGCAATTAAGCGCCAGTTTGCGCCACAGGCGGGTGAGGATGTCCACGGTCCATTCAGCCGGAATGCCGGCCTCGTGCAGGTCGTCGAACCATTCGGGTATGGCTGGGTTGGCGGGGTCGCCCAGCCAATTGAAGCCGTGGCCGGCAAAGCGTACCCGCCAATCGTCCTCGCGGAACGCACCCTCGGTGCTCGAGGCGAAGATGCAGCGGGCATGCGGGACCTGGTCTGCGACCTCATCCTGGCTGCCAAGACCGTTCTGCAGCAGCACGATTTCGGCGCCATCGGCCAAGCGCGCGGCCAGGCGATCGATTGCCGGCGCCGCGTCATAGGCTTTGCACGCCACCAGCAGGCGGTGCACGGGCCCGCTGGACTCGGCAGTTTCGGCAGGGATCGCATAATGCGTCGGCTGGTCCTGTTCCACCAGCGTCAGGCCACCGGCCTGCTGGTAGGCCTGCAAACGCTGCCCGTCGCGCAGGATCAGGCGCACTGCCTTGCCCGCCCGCGCCAGGCGGCAAGCCCAGAGGCTGCCGAGGCTACCGGCGCCGAGAATATGCCAGGTGCTGCTCATCTGCGTTTCGCAACCCGTTATAATGAGTCCGCATTTTAACCTTCTAACCCCGACGCGCTCCATCTTCAGACTGAGCGCGCTTTTATTTTATGGAGAACAACCATGCCTTCGTTCGACGTGGTATCGGAACTGGACAAGCACGAAGTGCAGAACGCCGTCGAAAACGCCATCAAGGAGCTCGACCGCCGTTACGACCTCAAAGGCAAGGGCAGCTTCGAGTTCAAGGACAAGGAGCAGACCGTGATGCTGACCGCCGAGGCCGAGTTCCAGCTCGAGGCGATGATCGAGATCCTGCGCCTGGCGCTGGTCAAGCGCAAGATCGACGTCAAATGCCTGGAAACCAAGGACGCGTACCCTTCCGGCAAGGAAATGAAGCAGGAAGCTAAGTTCCGCGAAGGCATCGACAAGGAGCTGGCGAAGAAGATCGTCGCCCACATCAAGGATGCCAAGCTCAAGGTTCAGGCCGCCATCCAGGGTGAGCAGGTGCGCGTCACCGGCAAGAAGCGTGACGACCTGCAAGAGGCCATCGCGGCCTTGCGCGCCAAGGAATTCGACATGCCGCTACAGTTCAACAACTTCCGCGACTGATGCGGGCGTTGCCAGGAACCCCTGTGGCGCAATGATGTCCATCGGGTCCATGGCCGCTGAAATGCCTGCGGCCAGTTTTACCGCGTACATGCCGTTCGGCATCAGGAGATGAACATGGATTTGAACGCTGAAGTCGATCAGCTGGTCCGCCAATCGCAGACCTGGATCCCCTTGATCATGGAATACGGCAGCCGCGTGCTGCTGGCACTGCTGACCCTGGCGGTCGGCTGGTGGATCGTCAACAAGGTCAGCGCCCGCCTGGGCAAACTGGTCGGCCTGCGCAACGCAGACCTGGCTCTGCAAGGCTTCATCAGCACCCTGGCCAACATCGTCTTGAAGGTACTGCTGCTGGTCAGCGTGGCCTCCATGATCGGCATCGAGACCACCTCGTTCGTCGCCGCCATCGGTGCCGCCGGCCTGGCCATCGGCCTGGCTCTGCAGGGCAGCCTGGCCAACTTCGCGGGTGGTGTGCTGATCCTGATGTTCCGCCCGTTCCGCATTGGCGACTGGATCGAGGCGCAGGGCGTCAGCGGTACCGTCGACAGCATCCAGATCTTCCATACCGTGCTGCGTACCGGTGATAACAAGACAGTGATCATGCCCAACGGCAGCCTGTCCAACGGCATCATCACCAACACCAACCGCCAGCCGACCCGCAAGGTGGTGTTCGACGTGGGTGTGGATTACGAGGCCGACCTGCAGAAGGCGCGCAACGTGCTGCTGGAGCTGGCGCAGGACCCGCGCGTGCTGCCCGACCCGGCGCCGCAGGCCGTGGTGGCAACCCTGGGTGACAGCTCGATCACCGTGTCGCTGCGCCTGTGGACCAAGACCAGCGATTACTGGGACGTGATGTTCATGCTCAATGAACAGGCGCGTGACCGCCTGAAGGCCGAGGGTATCGACATTCCGTTCCCGCAGCGGGTGATTCGCGTGGTGCAGGAAACCGCAGCGCAGTAATTGCTGCCAGGAATCCGGGGCCGCTTTCGCGGCCCTTTTTTTTGCCCATTACACTTGTTCACAGCCAAATTCCGCCATTTCTGGCATATACCCTGACCGCACCTGCCTCTAGCTGAACGCCATCATGAAACCACTGCTGTACATCACCCCCCTCAGAGCCCTGCTGTTCGGCCTGACCCTGGCCCTGTTCGAGCTGCTGACCTACCTGGCCAGCGACGCGGTCATGCCAGCCATGCCGGTGGTGGTCGACCACCTGAACGCCAGCCCGGAGTACATCCCCCACGCCCTCAACCTGTACCTGCTGGGGGGCGTGGTACTGCAGTGGCTGATCGGCCCGCTGGCCGACCGCTATGGCCGCCGCCCGTTGCTGCTGGTCGGCTGCGCTTTCTTCGGTGCGGCCTGCCTGGCCACTTATTGGGTGCAGGACATCGGCCTGTTCAACCTGCTGCGCCTGCTGCAGGGCATCGGCCTGGGCTTCGTGGTGACGGTCAGCTACCCGGCCCTGAACGAAGCATTCAGCGAAGCCGATGCGGTACGCATGATGGCCCTGTTGGCAAACATCGCCTTGCTGTCGCCGCTGTTGGGTCCATTGGTGGGCACATTGATGTTGCAATGGCTGGACTGGCGCTGGCTGTTCGTGGCGTTTGCCGTGGGTGCCGTGCTGGTGTGGGGCCTGCTGTACCGCCTGATGCCCGAGACCCTGGGGGTGGAGCGTCGCGACGGCTCGCGCCTGCCGTTCACGCCGATTCACCTGCTGCCGTTGCTTGCCGGTTACGGCCAGTTGCTGGCGAACCGGCGCTTTGTCGCCGGCAGCGCTGCATTGGGGCTGGTGGGCCTGCCGCTGATCGGCTGGATCGGCCTGTCGCCTGTGCTGCTCATCCACGACGAGGGGTTGAGCACCCTGGAATACGCGTTGTGGCAGTTGCCCGTGTTTGGCGGGCTGATCCTTGGCAACCTGATCATCAACCGCATCGCCGACCGCTACCCACTGCCAGCCCTGGTGCGCGGTGCCCTGTGGCCTTACCTGGCCGGCTTGTGCCTGATGGTGCTGGCGACCTGGTACTGGCCCACGGTGACCAGCGTGGTGGCGGGGATGTCGCTGTATGCGCTTGGCCTGGGTGTCGCCAACGCAGTGCTGTACCGCATGACGCTGTTCTCTAGCGATCAGAGCAAGGGCTTGGTCTCGGCGATGCTGGGGATGATCACCATTGCCTTGCTGGGGCTGGGCGGCGCGGTGATGGCGATGATCGGGGCAGGGGCGAGCCTGCTGCACTTCGCGCTGGCCGCAGGGGTGGCGGGGGCGTTGGCGCTCTGGCCGTTGTGGTTTGTAGTGGGTGGCCGGCCTGACGAAGGGGCTGTCGCGCAGTAATCTTCAGCGCCTGCGCCGGCCTCTTCGCGGGGCAAGCCCGCTCCCACAGGTCCATCACCGATCTTGAAACAGGTGATGGACCTGTGGGAGCGGGCTTGCCCCGCGAAGAGGCCAGAGCAGGCAGCGGAAATCTCTCAGGGCCGCTCGGCCGCTGAGTTTTCAACCGGTGCCTGCTTGCCACGGCCCACTTCCTGCCGCCATTGCAAGGCGATCAGGATCAGCGTCGGCACGCCCAGCAGCGCGGTAATCAGGAAGAAGTCGTGATACCCGAACTTCTCCACCATCACTCCCGAATAGCCGCCGATCAGGCGCGGCAGCAACAGCATGATCGAGCTGAGCAGGGCATATTGCGTGGCCGAGAACTTGAGGTTGGTCAGGCTCGACAGATAGGCGACGAACGCTGAGGTGGCCAGGCCTGAACTGAAGTTGTCCAGCGAAATGGTCACGACCAGCATCTCCAGGTTCGGCCCCATATCGGCCAGCATCAGGAACAGGATGTTGGTGGCAGCCGAAGCTGCGCCGCCGATGAACAGGATCGGCAAGATGCCGAACCGCACGATCAGCAAGCCACCCGCGCCCGCGCCGACCAGGGTCATGATCAGGCCGAAGACCTTGCTGACACTTGCGATCTGGTCCTTGGTGAAGCCCATGTCGATATAGAACACGTTGGCCATCACGCCCATCACGGTGTCCGACATGCGATAGGTGGCGATCAGCCCGAGCAACAGCAGCGCCTGCCAGCGGTAGCGGGTGATGAAGTCGTTTACTGGCGTCAGCACCGGTGCCAGGCCGCGGCGGCCCATGCTCGACAGGCATGCCCAGGTCAGCAGTGCGTAGAGAATCAGGCGCAGGAAGGCACGGTCTTCCAGCAGCAGGTCGAGGGGCGTTGCATCGCCGAAGATGACACTGGCCCAATCGGTGTTGAACAGCTGGGTGAAGCTTGCCGGTACCGACACCAGCAGAATGATCAGCACGAACACCGAAGCCAACTGGTGAATCAGGCCGTAGCGCGCCGCCGACAACTGGGTGCGCAGGGGCACGGGGGGCTCGCGCATCACCAGGGTGGTGAACAGCGCAGGCAGCATCATCACGCCGAACAGCACGTAGGTGCCGGCCCAGGCCTTGTGCAGGTAGCTGAAGCCGGTAGAGCCGAACCATTCGGCAAAGAACAGCGCACCGGCGGTGGCCAGCAGGGCGGCGATCCGGTAACCGGCCATGTAGCTGGCGGCAAGGGCTGCCTGGCGCTGGTCGTCGGCGATTTCCAGGCGATAGGCATCGACGGCGATGTCCTGGGTGGCCGAGGCGAACGCCACCAGCACCGCCAGGGCAATCAGCCACGACAGGTGTTGCTGCGGGTCGCACAGGCTCATGCCGACCAGGCCGATCACCACCAGCGCTTGTGACAACAACAGCCACGAACGCCTGCGCCCAAGCCCGCCCAGCAGCGGCAGGCGCCATTGGTCGAGCAGCGGTGACCATACCCACTTGAAGGCATACGCCAGGCCGATCAGGCTCGCGTAGCCAATGGTTTCGCGCGCCACGCCAGCTTCGCGCAGCCACACCGAAAGGGTCGAGAACACCAGCATGTAGGGCAGACCGGCGGCAAAGCCGAGCAGCAAAAGCACCAGGGTTGACGGGCTGGCATAGGCAGCAAGCGCAGCGCGCCAGGTTTTACGGGGCATGGGCCAACATCTGCCTCAAGTTTGCGAAAACAAAACGCGCACTCTAACCGCTGTGCTCCATCGGGCGCCAGCCATGGCGCGTCATATCCACACGATTATTGGTTACATTAAGGCCCTCCGCACGTAACCGTGCCCGTTGTTCATCGCCCGATGGCGTACCCAGCGCCAGGCTCAGACGCCCACCTGCGCCCAACACGCGATGCCATGGCAAGCGGGTATCGGCCGGAAGCTGGCCAAGGGTTCGCCCGACCCAGCGCGCTGCACGGCCAAGGCCGGCCAGCTCGGCAAGTTGACCATAGCTGACCACCTTGCCTTCAGGCACTTGGCCCAGCACCGAATACAGCGCCGTTCGTCGGGCTTGCGGGGCATCCAGCGTGTGCGCAAATTCCTCAGACATCGCGGCAGCCCTGGCCTGAAGTGAAACCGGACCAATGGTCACGGCAAATGAGAGTTGAACTCAACGGCATGGTGGTCGGTCTGTCCTTGCTCTGGTCGTCGGTATCTGGATAATCCCCGGCTTTTTCGCCCAATCGAACCCATAGTCCGCTTATGCATTCTAGATCGTTGTTGTGCCTGTTGACCGCTTCCCTGTGCGCTGCTCCTGCGTTCGCCGACACCGTGTGGATGAAAAACGGTGACCGCTTGAGCGGCAAGATCCGCGTCTTCGACGGCGGCAAGCTGCTGCTGGAAACGCCTTATGGCGGCTCGATCTCCCTGGACTGGAAACAGGTTCAAACCCTCGAGAGCGACCAGGAACTGCTGGTCAAGCAGGATGCCTACAACGGCGAAAAGACCAAGTCGCTCAAGGCGGCCGAGGCGGGCAAGGTGACCCTGGCCAACGGCGAAGCGCCGAAGACCGTCGAGCTTGCCAGTATCCAGCAGATCATGAAGCCCAAGCCGGTGGTGGAAGACTTGATCTGGAAGGGCAATGTCGATGCTGCCCTGGACTACAAGCGTGCCGAGAACGATACCGACGACTACGATATCGGCTTCAAGACCACCGCCCGTCATGGCCGTTGGCGGCACAATGCCGAAGGCGAGTACAACCGCGAAACCAAGGACGACGTCACCACCGCCAACAACTGGAGTGCCGAGTACGCACTCGACCGCTTCATTACCGAGAAGTGGTTCTGGCAGGGGCGGCTTGAATACAAGCGCGACCACGTCGAAGACCTGGCGCGCCAGCGTACGGTCGGTACTGGCCCGGGCTACCAGTTCTGGGACGACGAACTGGGCGCATTCTCGCTGGGTTCGCTGATCAACCGCACCGATTTCGAATACCAGGATGGCGGCAAGGACAACTTCTATTCGGCGGCGGTGAAGTGGGATTACACCCGTTACCTGATCGGCAAGAACGTCCAGCTGTTCACCAATGGCGAGTTCGCCAAACCGCTGGGTGGCGTGGCCGACTATTCGCTGGATGCCGAGGTAGGCCTGCGCTACAAGGTCACCGAATGGGCCTCGCTCAACCTCAAGGCAGAAAAGGACATCATCACCGGCACACGTGAAAGTGACCTGGACAAGACCCGTTACACCGCAGGCTTCGGTGTGACCTGGTAAATACCCCGGGGGGCGTCAAGCAGCCCTGGTGGCACTGGCGGGTGATAATGATTATCTTGTCACCCATCCAGTCCGCCTGCAGGAGCCCCTTCAGTGAGTACCAATGCCATCCGCCCCGCCCGGGAACTGCTGCTCAAAGAGTACCGCGGCGTGCTCTCGACCCATTCCAAGTCCATGCCTGGCTTTCCCTTCGGGTCGGTGGTGCCGTATTGCCTGGATGCCGATGGCAACCCGCTGATCCTCATCAGCCGCATCGCCCAGCACACCCACAACCTGCAGAAAGACCCGAAGTGCTCGCTGCTGGTCGGCGAACGTGAAGCCGAGGATGTGCAAGCCGTTGGCCGCCTGACGGTGATGGCCGAGGCTCACAAGCTGGTCGACGAAGCCGCCATCGAGGCGGCTGCCGAGCGCTACTACCGCTACTTCGCCGATGCTGCCAATTACCACAAGGCGCACGACTTCGACTTCTGGGTACTGCAACCGGTACGCCACCGTTACATCGGCGGCTTCGGTGCAATTCACTGGCTCGACCAGGTAACCCTGGCCAACCCGTTCGCGGGCAAGGCCGAGGCCAGCATGATCGAACACATGAACAGCGACCACGCCAACGCCATCGCCCATTACGTCGAGTTGAGCGACCTGCCGCGCAGCGCACCTGCGCAGATGGTCGGCATCGACAGCGAAGGCATGCACCTGCGTATTGGCCAAGGCGTTCATTGGTTACCGTTCCCGTCTATTTGCAACACGCCGACACAAGTTCGCGAGGCCCTGGTTTTGCTGGCGCGCGCCGACCAATGGCCGGCTGCGACGGAAGTCGAAGCTTGAAAAACCGAGCACACGCATCCATGTGATGGTCGTAAGGGAAGATTGTCTTCCGTCGAGGAATCCTTGATGCGTGCTTTTCTACTGCTGTTTTTGCTGTTTCCTGTGCTGGAGCTGTTCGTTTTCGTCAAGGTCAGCGCAGCCATCGGTTTCTTTCCGGCGCTGCTGTTGATCATCGCCGGGTCCGCACTGGGTGTGCTGGTGATGCGTGTGGCCGGCCTGGCTACCGCCCTGCGTGCCCGTGAGAGCCTGCAGCGTGGCGAACTGCCCGCCGAGGACATGTTCCAGGGCATGATGCTGGCAGTCGGCGGCGGCCTGTTGTTGTTGCCGGGCTTCATCAGCGACGTGCTGGGCCTGCTGTGCCTGCTGCCGTTCACCCGCCACCTGGCCGCGCGCAAGATGCGTCAGCGTGCCGAGGCCCAGGCCATGCGCCAGCGGGCGTTTCAGGACGATCCCTTCCAGGCACAGCCGCGCGACAGCGGCCACCGGCCGAATGTCATCGAAGGCGAATACGAGCGCCGCGACAAGTAACCACCCCAGGGGCCGCTTTGCGGCCCCAACCTTTTCATGCCACTGAAAAATTTTCTGCAGCAAGCCTTGTAATTGATTATGTCGGCCTCATGTATGTGGTCACCGCAAGGTTTCTGGCGGCAACGCCAGACAAAACACAGGTGGCTCGCCCATCGCGGGCCACCCCCGGCAACGCCGGACCGCATCAACCCGCCGGTGTCGACACCGGCCGATGAAAACCACAATTTGGGAGAGATCGACAATGAAGCTTCGTCCTCTGCATGACCGCGTAGTCATCCGTCGCAGCGAAGAAGAATCGAAAACCGCTGGCGGTATCGTCCTGCCGGGTTCGGCCGCTGAAAAACCAAACCGTGGCGAAGTTGTCGCCGTCGGCACCGGTCGCATCCTGGACAACGGCGAAGTTCGCGCGCTGGCCGTGAAAGTGGGTGACAAAGTGGTTTTCGGCCCGTACTCGGGCAGCAACACCGTGAAAGTTGATGGCGAAGACCTGCTGGTGATGGCCGAGAACGAGATTCTCGCTGTCGTCGAAGGCTGATTTACCCGACTTCCCGTTACTCCAAAGAATTCCAAGGATTAAACGATCATGGCTGCTAAAGACGTAAAATTCGGCGATTCCGCCCGCAAGAAAATGCTCGTTGGTGTCAACGTTCTGGCTGACGCGGTAAAAGCTACCCTGGGCCCGAAAGGCCGTAACGTTGTCCTGGCCAAGAGCTTCGGCGCGCCAACCATCACCAAAGACGGTGTTTCGGTTGCCAAGGAAATCGAGCTGAAAGACGCCTTCGAAAACATGGGCGCCCAGCTGGTCAAGGAAGTTGCTTCCAAGGCCAACGACGCTGCCGGTGACGGCACCACCACCGCGACCGTTCTGGCTCAGGCCATCGTCAACGAAGGCCTGAAAGCCGTCGCTGCCGGCATGAACCCGATGGACCTGAAGCGCGGCATCGACAAGGCCACCGCTGCTGTCGTCGCCGAACTGAAAAACCTGTCCAAGCCATGCGCCGACTCCAAGGCCATCGCCCAGGTAGGCACCATCTCCGCCAACTCTGACGACTCCATCGGCAGCATCATTGCCGAAGCCATGGAAAAAGTCGGCAAAGAAGGCGTGATCACCGTTGAAGAAGGCTCGGGCCTGGACAACGAACTGTCCGTCGTAGAAGGCATGCAGTTCGACCGCGGCTACCTGTCGCCGTACTTCGTCAACAAGCCAGACACCATGGTTGCCGAGCTGGAAGGCCCGCTGCTGCTGCTGGTCGACAAGAAAATCTCCAACATCCGCGAGCTGCTGCCAGTGCTGGAAGCCGTTGCCAAGGCCGGCCGCCCACTGCTGATCGTTGCTGAAGACGTCGAAGGCGAAGCGCTGGCTACCTTGGTAGTCAACAACATGCGCGGTATCGTCAAAGTTGCTGCGGTCAAGGCACCAGGCTTCGGCGACCGCCGCAAAGCCATGCTGCAGGACATCGCTGTCCTGACCGGCGGCCAGGTCATCTCCGAAGAAATCGGCCTGTCCCTGGAAACCGCTACCCTGGAGCACCTGGGTAACGCCAAGCGCGTCATCCTGTCCAAGGAAAACACCACCATCATCGACGGCGCTGGCGTTGAAGATGACATCCAGGCACGCGTCAAGCAGATCCGCGCCCAGATCGAAGACACCACTTCGGACTACGACCGTGAGAAGCTGCAAGAGCGTCTGGCCAAGCTGGCTGGCGGTGTTGCCGTGATCAAGGTCGGTGCAGGCACCGAAGTTGAAATGAAAGAGAAGAAAGCCCGCGTTGAAGACGCCCTGCACGCTACCCGTGCAGCCGTTGAAGAAGGCGTGGTGCCTGGCGGTGGTGTTGCCCTGGTGCGCGCTCTGAACGCAATCGTTGACCTCAAGGGCGACAACGAAGACCAGAACGTCGGTATCGCTCTGCTGCGTCGCGCTGTCGAAGCGCCGCTGCGTCAGATCACTGCCAACGCCGGCGACGAGCCAAGCGTTGTGGCCGACAAGGTCAAGCAGGGTTCGGGCAACTACGGCTACAACGCTGCTACCGGCGAATACGGCGACATGATCGAGATGGGTATCCTCGACCCAGCCAAGGTCACCCGTTCGGCACTGCAAGCTGCTGCTTCGATCGGCGGTCTGATGATCACCACCGAAGCCATGATTGCCGATGCACCGAGCGAAGCTCCAGCTGGCGGCGGTATGCCAGACATGGGCGGCATGGGTGGCATGGGCGGCATGATGTAAGCCAGCCTTACCCCTAGCTTCAGGAAAAGCCCCGCCTAGTGCGGGGCTTTTTCGTTTGTCAGTGCTTTATCAGGCAATACCGCGCTCGGCAGCGGTTACCTCCGTCACCCGGCGTCGATACAGGATCAGGTAGTACGACCCCAACCCGATCAGCCAGCAAAACACCGCTGTCCAAATGTTATGCGACAGAAAGTGCGCCCCCTGCATCATCCTCCCCACCGACAACACCGACCCGGCCACCAAGGCCACCGCAAATGCCACCCGCGCCAGGCGCGGGCGCCGATCACGCAGCATGAAGAACAACCCGAACAGGCAGAAACCGGTGGCCGCATGCCCGCCGGGCCAGCACATCCCTGGCTTGTCGGTTGCGGGGCGCGGCTCCAGCAGCTTGCTGTAGGTTTCCTTGCCGCCAAACTGGCTCAGGCTCCAGGGGCACTGCACTTGTGTGACCTTTTTCAACGGTGTGACGAAGGCCGTGGAAAGCCCCAGCGCCAGCACCAGGCAGCCCAGTTCGCGGCGCCAGCCGAACAGGCGCTGCCAGAAGAAACTCGCGGCAAATGCCACCAGCGCCATCAGCCCCATCAGGATTACACCCTGCTTGACCCGATCATGCAGAATGTTCTCGAGCAGATAGCTGTGGCGGCCGATGAACGCGCCGGCGGTCTGATCGAAAAACAGGTTGGCCACGTCCATGTCGACCGAGGTCAGTTCGAGGAGGATCAAGGCCACTGCAGTTGCCAGCGGAATTCCCAGATACAACCAGTAATTGATCGGACGAGGGCGAATGCGTTGTTGCATGACGGCTCCAAGGGGGCGGAAAAGACCGGGGATTGTCCTGCGGCCGCTATGCTGTGTGCGTGAAGGATCAGTGAAAAATCCGTCAACTTCGCTGAATTTGCCGTGGGGCTGGCACAGTCCGGGCGATGGCCTTAAGCTGCGCCTGCCGCGCACCACAGCGAAGCGCCGCTCAGGAGAACCCGATGCGCATTCTTTTGGTTGAAGACAACCGCGATATCCTTGCCAACCTTGCCGATTACCTGGGCATGAAGGGCTACACCGTCGACTGTGCCCAGGACGGTTTGTCCGGCTTGCACCTGGCCGCCACCGAGCACTACGACCTGATCGTGCTCGACATCATGCTGCCGGGCATCGATGGCTACACCCTGTGCAAGCGCCTGCGCGAGGATGCCCGCCGCGATACGCCGGTGATCATGCTGACCGCCCGCGACCAGCTGGACGACCGCCTGCAAGGCTTCCGCTCCGGCGCCGACGACTACCTGCTCAAACCGTTCGCCCTGTCGGAGCTCGCGGCACGCATCGAAGCCGTGTTGCGCCGCGCCCAAGGGGGGGGGCGGCGTACGTTGCAGGTCGCCGACCTGAGCTACGACCTCGACACCCTCGAAGTCACCCGCCAGGGCCGCCTGCTCAAGCTCAACCCGGTCGGGCTCAAGCTGCTCGCCGTGCTGATGCAGAAGAGCCCGCACGTGCTGCGCCGCGAGGTGCTTGAAGAGGCGCTGTGGGGCGACGACTGCCCCGACAGCGACAGCCTGCGCAGCCATGTACACCAGCTGCGCCAGGTGATCGACAAGCCGTTCGAAAAACCTTTGCTGCATACCGTCCATGGCGTCGGCTATCGCCTGGCCGAGGGCCGTGATGGAGTTTAAGCAAAGCCTGGCGCAGCGCATCATCATTGCGTTTGCGCTGATGAGCGCACTGGTTGCCGGGGCCTTCGCCTTCGGTATCGTCGCCACCGTGCACCTGGTCGAGGAGCGTTTGATCTCATCGGTGCTGGGCGGCGACCTGCAACGCCTGTTGCGCATGGACAGCGTCAGTGACTGGAGCCACCGCCCGCGCCCTGACCAGTTGTTCTACTTCAGTGGCGGGCGTGATGACTTCGAGCTGCCCAAAGACCTGCGCCACCTTGATAAAGGCTTCCACGAGGTATTCCGCGACCAGTTGTCCTACCACGCGATGGTGGAGATCGTGGACGGTCGCCGCTATGTGCTGCTGCAGGACCAGAGCGATTTCGAAGAGCGTGAGCGGGTGCTGTTCGCCGTCGTTGTGGTGGGCTTTGTGCTCAGCCTGGTGCTGGCGGTGTTCCTCGGCTGGCTGCTGGCGCGGCGGGTGATGGCGCCGGTGATCCGCCTGGCGCGGCAAGTACGCCACCGAGACCAGTTGCTTGGCCTGGCACCGCCCCTGGCACCGGATTATGCCGCCGATGAAGTCGGCCAGCTGGCCGTGGCGTTCGACGATACGCTCGGCCGCCTGCGCGATGCACTGACACGGGAGCGACTGTTTACCAGCGATGTCAGCCACGAGTTGCGCACGCCGCTGATGGTGCTGGCCACCTCCTGCGAGCTGCTGATCGAGAACCCCAACCTGGATACCCGCTCACGCAGCCAGGTGGAGCGGATTGCCCGGGCCACCGAAGAAATGCGCGAGCTGGTCAAGACCTTCCTGATGCTTGCCCGTGCCCAGCGTGACCAAGGCGCCGTGGCATCCCAGGCGACACTGCGCGAAGTCGCCGATGACCTGATCGGCGTGTGGCGCGATACCATCGAGCAGAAGGGGCTGGCGCTGTACTTCGATGGCCGCGTCAGTGCCGGCCCGTTGTTGTACAACGCGACCTTCCTGCAATCGGTGATGGGCAACCTGCTGCGTAACGCTGCGCACTACACCGACAGTGGTTACATCCGGCTGAGCCTGGAGGCCAATGGTTTCAGCGTCGAAGACAGTGGTGTGGGCATCCCGGAAGAGCAGCGCGAAGCGATGTTCAAGCCCTTCGTGCGCGGCGACGAGCGGCGGGGTGAAGGCCTGGGCCTGGGCTTGTCGCTGGTGCAGCGGATTTGTGACGATCAAGGCTGGCGGGTGACACTCACGTCCACCGCACCCCATGGTTGCCGATTCCAGGTGGATTTGAGCCAAGGCGCGGAGAAGACTGACCCGTCCCAGCTCTGCGAGTAATGCGCTGAAACATCTTGCTTTGGTGATAACACTTTTTTCACATTGGCATAACCTGTTTCCAACGCGGTGTTACCTAAGGTGAGCGCAATGGAGCCAGGAGATGCCCAATGCGTAGCCCGATCAAACTCGAATTTTCCGAGAAGTATGACCAGCAACATGCTCGCGAGTACTTCCTCAAGCACCAGGATGGGCTGGCGCGTCGCCTGTCCCACAAGCGTGACGAGCAATTGGCGCGTCGTGCCCTGGCGCTGGCCGGAGAACCGGGCTTGGTGCTCGATCTGCCCTGCGGTGCCGGGCGGTTCTGGCCGCTACTGGCAGAAAAACCCAACCGGGTGATCATTGGTGCCGACAATTCCGAGGCGATGATCGAGACAGCCTGTGCGGCACAACCGCCGGAGGTGGTGGCGCGGGTACGGCCCTTGCAAACATCTGCTTTCGCGATCGATCTACCCGATAACGCGGTGGACAGCATTTTTTGCATGCGGCTGTTCCACCACATTGGCGAGCCCGCTCATCGGAAAACAATTCTTTCGGAATTTCAAAGGGTTAGCCGTGACAGCGTAATCCTGTCATTGTGGGTGGATGGTAATTTCAAGGCATGGCGGCGGCAGAAACTCGAGCAGCGGCGCAGTGCCAAGGCCGAGCAGGGCAGCTACCAGAACCGTTTTGTGTTACCGGCAGAGACAGTTGAAGAAGAATTCAAGGCCGCCGGCTTCAGAATCCAGGAGCGCCTCGATTTCCTGCCGTTCTATGCCATGTGGCGGGTCTATGTATTGCGTAAGGGGTAGTGTTTGATGGCTGTAGCCCAGAGCGGGGAGTCACGCTTCGATTTTTACTGGCGTCAACAGGGCGAATGGGTTGAAGAACCTAACCAGCGGCGTGGTGGTGAGAGTGGTGTGCAACGGCTGAACGACGGCAACGGCAAGCTGCTTTATGCCAAGCGCCAGGTCGGCCATATCTACCGCAGCCTGCTGCATCCGTTCGGCAGGCCGACGGTACTGCGTGAGCTCGACGCGCTGAACAGCTTTGAACAATTGGGCGTACGTGTACCGCGTATCGTCTTTTGTGGTGCAGAGCGCGATGCCGAGCACAATTGGCGTGCGCTGCTGGTCAGCGAGGCGCTGGATGGCTTCGTCGAGCTTGATACCTGGCACGCCGAAGGTGCCCGCGAGCGTTACCCGCAGGTGGTTCACGAGCGTATGCTCAAGGACCTGGCCGACAACCTCGCGCGCATGCACCTGGGCCACTGGCAGCATGGCTGCCTGTACGGCAAGCACGTATTCATCAAGGTGATCGGCGAGGGTGAGCAGGCCCGGGTCGAAGTCGCGCTGCTCGATCTCGAGAAGTGCCGCCGCCGCATCAGCTGCCAGCGCGCGGCCGGCAATGACTTGCGCCAGTTGCGCCGCCATTCGTCGCTCAACGACGCAGAATGGCAGCAGCTGCTCTACTTTTACCAGATGGCGTTTGGCAGCGCTGTCAAAGGGTTAGGGCAATGAAACTAGAAATCGCTCGAGCTTTGTTTCTGGTAGCTGGGCTGGCGGTGACCACGGTGGCGGTAGCTGCCTGGGAAGAGCCGCGGCCGGTGGTGTTCAGCAAGGCTGAGCAGGCAGAGCAGTGCGCGTTGCCGAAGGAAGTCAAGCAACATCAGGTTCAGGCTCAGCCTGATCATGACCTGCTGCTGTTCCTGTTCGGCTTGCGACAGGGGCTTCGGCCGTTCGGCTGACCCGTTCGAGCAAACAAGGCCCCGCAGTTGCGGGGCCTTTGCTTTTCGGGTGTTGGAACATTCAGGTTCAACGGGTTGACTGTGGTAGCGGGCTTGCCCCGCGAAGAGGCCGTCTCAGGCGACAACAGTCTCCTTGGCCACCGTCTTGTGCGCCAGCAGGGTATAAATGCAAGGCAACACAAACAGGGTGAACAATGTCCCGATCGACATCCCGGTCGCAATCACCGTGCCGATGTCGAACCGGCTCACGGCCCCGGCCCCGGTCGCCAAGATCAGCGGCACCATGCCAAACACCATCGCCGCAGTAGTCATGAGTACCGGCCGCAGGCGAATGGCCGCCGCTTCTTCGATGGCCTCGCGCACGCTCAAGCCCTTTTCCTCACGCAACTGATTGGCAAACTCGACGATCAGGATGCCGTGCTTGCTGATCAGGCCGATCAGTGTCACCAGCCCGACCTGGGTGTAGATATTCATGCTGGAGATGCCGAGGAACAGCGGCAGCAGCGCCCCGCAGATCGACAGTGGCACCGTCACCAGAATCACCAGTGGGTCGCGGAAACTTTCGAACTGCGCCGCCAGCACCAGGAAGATGATCGCCAGGGCCAGGCCAAAGGTCACCCACAGCGCGCTGCCCTCCTGAATGTACTGTCTTGCGGCACCGGCATAGTCGAACGAAAACCCGTCCGGCGCCTCCTCGGCGGCGATGTCCCGAACCGTCTGCAAGGCCTCGCCGATGCTGACCAGGGGGACGCCCTGGATAATCGCCGAGTTGAGCTGCTGAAACTGGTTGAGCTGGCGCGGGCGGGCGCGGTCGCTGAGGGTTATCAGGGTCGACAACGGCAGTAACTGACCCTGGTCGTTCTTCACGTAGTAATTGTTCAGCCAGCCGGCGTTGTCCCGGTAGGGCCGTTCGACCTGGGCGATCACCTTGTAGCTGCGGCCTTCCAGGGTAAACCGGTTGATCTCCGCTTCGCCCAGCAAAGTAGCCAAGGTGCCGCCCAGGGTGTCCATGGACACGCCCATCTGCGCCGCTTTGGCCCGGTCGATGTCGACCACCACCTCGGGCTTGTCGAACGCCAGGTCGATGTCGAGGAAGGCGAATTTGCCTGATGCCTGGGCGCGCTCCTTGACCCGCTGGGCGACCTCCAGCAGCGCCGGGTAATCGCCCGCGGTATTGATCACGAACTGGAACGGCAAGCCTTCGCCGGTGCCAGGCAATGACGGCAGGTTGAAGCCGAAAATCTGCAGGCCGCCGATTTCTTCGAGCTTGGCCTGTACCTGGGGCAGCAATTCCATTTGCGTACGCTCGCGCTCGTTCCACGGTTTGAGCAGGAAGCCGCCTATGCCACTCTGCACCCCATTGAAGCCATTGATCTGGAACGATGAGTAGTACTCGGGGAAGGCCTTGAACAGCGGCGTGAACTGGTCGGTGTAGGCGTTCAGGTAATCGAGGTTGGCGGGCTGCGGCGAGCTGCTGATCATGAAGATCACCCCCTGGTCCTCGTTGGGCGCCAGCTCGTTCTGGGTGAACTTGAGCAGCACCGGGATCAGGCACAGGATGATCACTGCGAACACCAGCACCACCGGGCGGCTGTCCAGGGTGGTGCGCAGCAGGCGCTGGTAGCGGTTTTTCAGGCGCTCGAAGATCAGGTCAAGGCGATGGGCCAGGCCGTGGGCATTCTGCTCCTGGCGCAGCAGCAGGGCGCACATCATGGGCGACAAGGTCAGGGCAACGATGCCTGAGATGATCACCGCACCCGCCAGGGTCAAGGCGAACTCCTTGAACAGGGCACCCGTAAGCCCGGTCAGAAAGCCGATCGGCGCATAGACGGCAGCCAGGGTGATGGTCATCGACACCACCGGCATGGCGATTTCCCGTGCACCTTCCAGCGCTGCGTCGAACGGCGTCTTGCCTTCTTCCATGTGCCGATGGATGTTTTCCACCACGACGATGGCGTCGTCCACCACCAGGCCGATGGCCAACACCATCGCCAGCAGGGTCAGCAGGTTCAGCGAGTAGCCCATCATCTGCATGAAGAACAGCACACCGATCATCGACAGCGGGATGGTCACCACCGGGATCAGCACCGAGCGCAGCGCGCCGAGGAACAGGAACACCACCACGATGACGATCAGCACCGCTTCGCCGAGGGTCTTGATCACTTCGTCGATGGAGGCCTGGATGAACAGCGTGGCGTCATAGGCGATCGAGACCTTGAGCGCGGCAGGCAGCTGGCTTTCCAGCTCCGGCATGATCCGCCGGACCTCCTTGATCACGTCCAGCGGGTTGGCCGCCGGGGTGGCTTTGATGCCGATGTACACGGAGGGGATGCCGTCGAACGAACTGACCGTGTCGTAGTTTTCCGCACCCATTTCGACCCGCGCCACATCACCCAGCAGCACCCGGCTGTCGCCTGCAGTTTTGACCGGCAACGCGGCGAAGGCCTCGGCCGATTTCAGCTCGGTGTTGGCATTGATGCTGGTGACCACGTACTCGCCCTTGACCTCACCGGCGGCAGCCAGGAAGTTGTAGCGGCGCACTGCGTTGGTCACATCGGTGGCAGCCAGGCCGAAGCCGGCCAGCTTCACCGGGTCGATCCAGATGCGCATGGCAAATACCTGGTTGCCGAGGATCTCTGCCTCGGCCATGCCTGGCAAGGTTGCAAGCTTGGGCTGAATCACCCGGGACAGGTAGTCGGTGATCTGCGGGTTGCTCATGTCCTTGCTGTAGAAGCTGACGTACATCAGCGCTGAAGCGTCCGCCGCTTCCTTGCTCAGCACCGGGTCTTCGGAGTCCTGCGGCAGCTGGTTGCGCACTTCATTGGCCTTGGCCAGCAGCTCGGTGAACAGGCGGTCGCTGTCGGCGCCAATGCGCGCGTAGATGGAGATGATCGAGAAGTTCTGCCGGCTCACCGAGGTCATGTAGTCGATGCCTTCGGCGCTCGCCAGGCTTTGCTGCAGTGGCTGAGTGATATAGCCCTGGATGGTCTCGGCGTTGGCCCCGGGGTAGGCGGTGGTCACCGTGATCAGGGCGTTTTCCATCTGCGGGTACTGGCGGATCTGCAGCTTGCTCCAGGCCTGGAAGCCCAGCAGCAGGATCAGCAGGCTGACCACGCTGGCCAGTACCGGGCGGCGGATGAACGGGTCGGTGAACGCCATGCCTGCCTCCGGGTCAGTCCGCGCGCGGGGCGCCTGGTTCGGGTTTGAGGGCGGTGTCCTGGGCGATGCGGATGGCGGCGCCCGGGGTCAGCTTGAGCTGCCCGGCGGTGACCACCTGCTCGCCAGCCTTGAGCCCTTTGCTGACCACCACCACGCCATCGCGGCGTTCGCCGGTCTGCACGCTGCGCTGTTCGGCGCTGAGCTGCGGTTGGCCCTTGTCATCCTGCTCGGGGTTGCCGTCCTTGTCTTTCCTGGGCGTGGCCACATACACCGAGTTGCCATACAGCGTGTAGGTAATGGCGCTTTCTGGCACCACCACTTGCGGCTGCGGGTTGGGCAGCAGCACCAGCAGGTTGGCGAACATGCCCGGCAGCAGCTTGCCATCCGGGTTGCCCAGGGTGGCGCGCACCAGCAGGTTGCGTGTGCTCTCGTCGACCTTGGGGTTGATCGCGCTGAGGCGGGCAGGGAAGCTCTGGCCAGGGTAGGCAGCCACTTGGACCAGCACCTGTTGGCCCAGGCTCAGCTGCGGCAGCGCCTGCTCGGGCACATTGAAGTCGACGTAGAGGCTGGACAGGTCCTGCAGGGTGGCAATCACGGTGCCGGGGGCCAGGTAGTCGCCCACATCCACCTGGCGGATGCCGATGGTGCCGCTGAACGGCGCGCTGATGCTCTTCTTGGTCTTCGACGCCTTGAGTTGGTCGACCACCGCCTGATTGCGCCGGTACTGGGCGGTAAGGCGGTCGTACTCGCCACGGGAAATGGCCGAGTCGCCTACCAGTTGGCTGCCACGGCCAAAGTCGACCTTCGCCAGCCCCAGGTCGGCCTGGGCAGTGCCGAGCAGGGCGGTTTCCTGGTCGTCGTTTAGCTGCAGCAGCAGTTGCCCGGCCTTGACCTTCTGGCCGGAGTCGAAGTGCAGCGATTTGACCGTGCCTTCGACCTCAAGGCTGAGTTCGACGCCCTGCAGTGCCTTGAGGCTGCCTACAGCCGGCAGGCGTTGCTGCCACTGGCGCTCTTCGGCCAAGGCTGCGGCCACGGTGACGGGTGGCTTGGGAGCGGTGAACAGCTGGATTTGCTGATAGACCGAGAAGGCCTTGTAGCCCCCCAGGGCCAACACGATCAGCAGAACCACGGCCAACATGATGAGCATGCGCCGGCGCAGCATAGGTCCGGTTCCTTGGAAGCGTGATTGTTATTGGTCTTGGCACGACAACGGGCGATCCTGCCCACGTGCGGATGGGGGAAGTATTGACTGTTTTTGGCGGGTTGGGGAGATGTATCGACTGGGCGGGCCCTATCGCCGGCAAGCCGGCTCCCACAGGTACAGCCCATGCCTTCAGGCCGGTGGTGTACCTGTAGGAGCCGGCTTGCCGGCGATAGGGCCGGTACAGCCCATGCCTTCAGGCCGGTGGTGTACCTGTGGGAGCCGGCTTGCCGGCGATAGGGCCGGTACAGCCCATGCCTTCAGGCCGGTGGTGTACCTGTAGGAGCCGGCTTGCCGGCGATAGGGCCGGTACAGGCCGCCCGAGTGTCAGACCAGATGCAGATGGTTGTCCCAGAACCCGGACGGCAGCTCCATCGGCTGGCCGATCAGTTCTTGCTTGCGGCAATCATAGAAGCGGCAGCGCCCCTGCCCGGAAGTCACCACAAAGCCGTCCTTCACTGCGC
>Ga0213823_1000333_pt1 | contig 44743 bp, 44 predicted proteins | sample MC6MC0907MG_FD_179887 | JGI IMG/M metagenome (GOLD analysis project Ga0213823, IMG submission 179887) | Enriched soil aggregate microbial communities from Iowa State University, Ames, United States - MC6-MC0907-MG | ecosystem: Environmental > Terrestrial > Soil > Unclassified | place: USA: Iowa...
CTGAGCCAGGATCAAACTCTCCAAGAAAGTTGATTAGCTCATAAAATAAAACGTTGGCTTAGTTTCGATAAGAAACTAATAGTTATTGTTTGTTGACGTTTTTGTTTGTTTAGTTTTCAAAGAACAAGTTTCACCATCGCTCGAAAGCGACTTTATAATCTTACCAAGTTATCAACCTAAAGTCAACAACTTTTTTTATTTCTTTTTTTATCAAGTTACTGTCTCGCAGCAACAGATATTAATATACCACCATTCGAGACAAGGCGCAATAGCTTTTTACTCTTTTTTTACGAATTAATCAAAATAGAAATATTCGAATATCTTTTTCTTTAATTTAAAAAAAGTGCCAGCAGTACCGGCACTTTTTTTATCTATTAACGATGGCGCATTAACGGGAATAATAGTACGTCACGAATTGATGGGGAATTCGTTAACAGCATGACTAAACGGTCAATTCCGATTCCCAATCCGCCTGTCGGAGGCATACCATACTCTAATGCTTCGACGAAGTCCTCATCCATCATATGGGCTTCATCATTCCCTTGCTCACGCTCTTTCAATTGTGCTTCAAAACGCTCTCTTTGATCAATTGGATCGTTAAGCTCCGTAAAGGCATTTGCATGCTCCCGAGCCACAATAAATAACTCAAAGCGATCGGTGAATCTTGGGTCCTCGTCATTTTTCTTCGCAAGCGGAGAAATCTCAACTGGATGCCCATAAATAAATGTAGGCTGAATCAATTTTTCCTCAACCTTTTGCTCGAAGAATTCGTTAACGATATGTCCATATAGCATATTGTTATTAATTTCTACTCCGTGTTCTTTTGCAAGCTCACGCGCTTCCTCAACACTCATTTCCCTCCAGAAGTCTGCACCAGTATATTCTTTGATGGCATCGACCATATGAAGTCTTTTCCACTCTGGTTTAAGGTCGACTTCGTATTCACCGTATTGAATCGTTGTCGTTCCTAATACTTCTTGAGCGATATGAGCAATCAAATTTTCTGTAAGGCTCATGATATCGCGATAATCTGCATAGGCTTCATAAAGCTCAATCATCGTAAATTCCGGATTATGACGGGTAGATACACCCTCATTTCTAAATACGCGGCCAATTTCATAAACCTTTTCGAGACCGCCGACAATTAACCGCTTCAAATGAAGTTCGATAGCAATTCGCATGTATAATTCCATATCAAGAGCGTTATGATGCGTTATGAACGGGCGTGCAGATGCACCCCCTGCAATCGCATGCATCATTGGAGTTTCTACTTCCAAATATCCTTGGCTGTCTAGATAGCGCCGCATTGATTGAATAATTCGGCTGCGATCTATAAAGGTCTGTTTACTTTCTTGGCTCATAATTAAATCCAAATAACGCTGACGGTAACGCTGCTCAACATCTTTAAGGCCATGGAATTTATCCGGTAATGGGCGTAGGGCTTTTGATAAAAAGGTAAAGTCCTGAACTTTTACCGAAAGTTCACCTGTTTTAGTTTTAAATACACTTCCCGTTACTCCAATGATATCCCCTAAGTCAGCAGAATTAAAAATTTGATACTGTTCTTCCCCAATAGCATCCTGCCTGACGTAAATTTGAATTTGTCCCTTTAAATCTTGAATGTGGGCAAAGCCGGCTTTTCCTTTCCCACGCTTTGTCATGATCCGTCCTGCTAGACTAACCGTTATATTTTTACCTTCAAGCTCTTCATTTTCTACTTCTCGAAATTGTTCAAGTAAATCCATACTGAAGTGAGAACGGTCAAAACGCTTACCAAATGGATCTAAACCATTTTCACGCATGGCGTTCATTTTTTCGCGTCTGACCAATAATTGGTCATTTAATTCTTCCTGACTCATGCTAATTCAACTCCATTTCTTTTTTTTTATGTAAAACTAAAAGAATACTCACCGATTTTTTTACATACTACATTATTTTACACAAACTTGTGAATTCAGACATCAAAAATGTTTTTATATAGAATAAAAACTGCCAGTTATTGCACTGGCAGCTTCCTTTAGTCATCAAAAGTATTATAGAAAATGGGCCTTCGAAAGTCAAACTTAGCCAACAATTGCTTGGTTTTGTTCCTTTTCTTCTACCTCTATTACCAAATCATTTAACAATGTGACAAGATGTTCTCTTGTATTGCACTCATTGATGGCATTTCGAACTCTCGCATTACCGCGTACCCCTTTTAAATACCAAGCAGCATGCTTACGCATTTCGCGGACAGCGATGTCCTCATTTTTCAACGCAATCAAACGATCAAGGTGAAGGATGCAGACATCAATTTTTTCACGAACAGATGGCTCTGCCATTAACTTCCCTGTTTCTAAATATTGCACCGTGCGGTAAATCATCCACGGGTTACCTAGAGCAGCTCTGCCAATCATGACGCCATCAACACCGGTTTCATCAAGCATTCTTTTGGCATCCTGCGGCGTTTGAACGTCGCCATTTCCAATAACGGGAATGTTTACGGATTGCTTTACCTCGCGGATAATATCCCAGTTTGCTTTTCCTTCATACATTTGCACACGGGTACGTCCATGAAGAGCAACCGCTTTTCCACCTGCCCGCTCAACGGCCTGGGCATTTTTCACAGCAAAAATATGCTCTTCATCCCAGCCCATCCGCATTTTAACCGTTACAGGCTTTTCAACCTCGGCAACAACCGCGGCAACCATTTCATAGATCTTATTAGGATCTAGAAGCCATTTTGCCCCGGCATCACATTTTGTAATTTTCGGTACAGGGCAGCCCATATTGATATCAATAATATCGGCATTTGTATTTTGATCAACAAATCTAGCCGCCTTAACAAGCGTTTCCTTTTCACCGCCAAAGATTTGCAAGCTTAACGGTTTTTCTCGTTCATCGATATAGAGCATATTCATGGTTTTTTCATTTTTAAAAACAATTCCTTTATCACTAACCATCTCGGCGCAAACTAAGCCTGCACCAAACTCTTTAACCGTTAGACGGAATGCAGAGTTACAGACACCGGCCATCGGTGCCAAAACAACGGGATTCTTTATTTCAATATCGCCAATTTTTAACATCCAACTACCTCCTAATCAAGCACCCGGCTGATCGTATGTCGCTAAACGGGCACCTGCGCTTTTCTTATTCTTTTGGTGCTAAATCATCTATACTTATTCTCAAAGAATGAGCGATTCTTTCAAGCAGATCACCTGCTGGCAGGCGGTTCCCTCTTTCAATCTCTCCTAAAATTGATACCGATACACCTAGTTCCTTCGAAAAGCTTTCCTGTGTATAACCTTTTAGCTTTCGATAGGCTCGAATACGTCTTCCCCATTTTTCCGCTTCCATATCCGGACTCCTTCTTTATCTGGTAGTTCATTCAACAATAAGTTAAGAGGTTTTTCCACCCCGGGGATTCTATGGTCAGGATTTATTTCTACTAGCGGCGCCATGACAAACGCCCGCTCTACCATCCTTGGGTGCGGAACAGTAAGCTTCTCTGTTTCAATATTTTCTTGGTTAAATGTGAGAATATCAAGGTCTATTGTCCGCGGACCCCATCTGATTTTCCTTTTCCTTCCAAGATCCAATTCCGTTTTCAAACAGATATCTAATAACTCCATTGCACTTAACACCGTCTGAATCTCAATTACCATATTTAAAAATAAATCCTGATCCTCATAGCCTACAGGATCTGTTTCATAAATAGAGGAGTAATTTACCAATTTGATATCTGGATGACTTGTTAAAAGTTTTATGGCACTCGTTATATTATCATAACGGTTTCCGATATTAGAACCAAGGGCAATAAATGCTGTGTTTTCCACTATTATCTACTCCTTGTAATTTCTACTGCAACAGACTGGTAATGGCCGGGAATCGGCGGATCCGGCTTAATTACCTTTACCGTAACATCAGATATAAGAGCGAATTTTTTTAGAACGGATGCAGCAATTTTTTCCGCAACAGCCTCTACTAGCTTATATGGTTTCCCTTCAACAATTTCTTTGCATACTTCGTATAGCTCTCCATAATTGACAGAGTATTCTAGTTTATCAGTTTCACCGGCTTTTTTTAAATCGACGGAAACAGATAAGTCCACAGCAAATCGCTGACCAAGACGTGTTTCTTCTAGGAAAACACCATGGTATCCATAAAACTCCATCCGATTGACATATATTTTATCCAATCACTACACCCTTCCCCATCATCGCATCCATCATTTTCGCCATTCGACTCATTTCCTTTACATCGTGAATACGGATGATTTGACAGCCCTTTTGAATGCCGTAGCAAACGGTTGCCCCTGTGCCTTCCATTCTTTCATTAACAGGGAGATTTAATGCTTGTCCGATCATCGTTTTTCGTGATGTCCCTAAAAGAACAGGATAGCCGAGCATTACCAGTTTATCTAAGCTTTGCATCATAAGAAGATTTTCCTCATAGTCCTTTGCAAAACCAATGCCCGGGTCTAGAATAATATTCTCGTCCCTTACACCTGCTTTTTTTACAATGGCGATGCTTTCATAAAGATCATTCATCACGTCCCGAAAGAATACCTGATAATTTCGGTCATGACGGTTATGCATTAAGATGATTGGTACATTGTACTCTGCAGCAATTTTTCCCATTTGTTTATCTGCTTTTGCGCCCCATACGTCATTGATGATATGGGCACCTGCTTCAATGGCCTGCTTCGCCACCTCTGCTTTATAGGTATCAATTGAAATCGGGATTTGTACATGCTCAGAAATGGCCTTTATCACCGGTATCACCCGTTCAAGCTCTTCCTCTAAAGAAACAGCAGCAAAGCCAGGGCGTGTCGATTCGCCGCCAATATCAATGATATCCGCACCATTTGCCACCATTTCAATTGCATGTTCAATTGCACGTTCGATTTGATTAAATTTACCGCCATCCGAAAAGGAATCTGGAGTAGCATTTAAAATTCCCATTACAATTGTCTTTTTCGTAAAGTCCAAGGTATATGGGCCACATTGAATTTGTTCTTGAGCTGTTTTCAAACCATATCCCCCCTATGCTTGTTTTCACTTATTGTATCATATATGAAACTTTATTTAGTTTACAAAAAAAAGAGGCATAGGCAACCGCCAACACCTCTCATTATTTTTATATCAAAATGGACCAGCTCCACAAGGAAGGCTTCGGCAGCAATAGCATCGCACGTAGGAAAAGCAATAGCATTTTCGAGGAGCACTTAACGGCCGCATCCTCTTTTCTTGTTATTCAACATCATATTGGTAAAGTGGTGTACTTAAATAACGTTCGCCGTTATCCGGGATAATCGCAAGCACCTTTTTACCTTTTCCTAGTTCCTTCGCCACCTTTAGAGCTGCGGAAATGGCTGCACCTGACGAAATACCGCCAAGAATTCCTTCTTCTTTAGCGGCACGGCGGGAAGCTTCAAATGCTTCTTCCGTTCCCACTTGAATAATTTCATCATAGATTTCAGTATTAAGCGTTTCAGGAACAAATCCTGCACCAAGTCCTTGAAGTTTATGCGGGCCAGGTTTGCCGCCGGATAGGACTGGAGAATCTTTCGGCTCAACTGCATAAATCTTTACTTCCGGGAATGTTTCTCGGAGCACACTACCTGCACCTGAAATGGTTCCGCCAGTTCCGATTCCCGATACAAATGCATCCAATCGATCCATTTGCTCGGCAATTTCCTTACCGGTTGTTCTTCTATGGACCTCAGGATTAGCTTCATTTTTAAACTGCTGCGGCAGAAAATAACCGTGTTCTTTGACAAGCTCTTCTGCTTTAGCAATCGCGCCCTTCATACCTTCTGGGCCAGGTGTTAATACTAGCTCAGCTCCATAAGCACGAAGCAGGTTTCTTCTTTCCAAGCTCATTGTCTCAGGCATAACGAAGACTGCTTTGTATCCCTTTGCTGCAGCAATCATCGCTAGACCAATGCCTGTATTTCCACTTGTCGGCTCAATAATGGTATCAACACCTGGTTTGATTAAATCTTGTTCTTCAGCAGCTTCAATCATCGCTAAAGCGATACGATCCTTAACACTGCTGCCAGGGTTAAAATATTCGAGCTTCAAATAGACTTCTGCACTGTTTTCATCTACTAATCTGTTTAACTTAACAATCGGTGTTTGGCCGACTAATTCGGCAACTGAATTTGCTACACGAACCATCAGGGAACCCCTCTCTATTCCGAGTATTTTTATTGGATTTATATAGAATTTACCAGTTTTATACTTGTCTTGTCAATTGTTTTGCACGGTAAATTTTGTGATTATTTTGTAAAAAGAAAAACACAGAAATTTTTTCTGTGCTATTAGTGGGACTTTTTATTGTTGCCATAAAACCATTCCACCTTTGCCTCATCCCAAAAGGTTGCTGCGGAAGCTGGTGATTTCATCTGCTCAAGAGCAATTTGCCGGCGAATTGAATCTTTAACATCATCATAAAGATATTTTTTTCCGCTAATTTTCCCTTCAAGCATTAAAATGGCGTACCCTTCTTTAACCTTAAGTGGTTTACTATAGGCTCCTTTTTTTAGCTTTTTAGCAGTTTCAATATATTGTTTCGGATATCGCTCATCTTCTTCGCTAATATACCCAATATCGCCGCCTTCATTCGCAGAAAACTCCTCGATTGAGCGTTCCATCGCTAATGCGGAAAAACTTGACCCATCGGCTAACTCCTTCGCAGCCTTTTCCGCTTCTTTCTTTGTTTTCACAATAATATGCGATAAATGATAGGCAGTTGGAACATTGAAAAGGTTTTTATTTTTATCATAATAGCTTTTCAAATCTTTATCCGAAACTTTCACATCCTTCGTTAAAAGTTCCTCTAATAGAAGAGAATTTCGAATTTGTTCCTTCCACTTTTTCTCGTTTTGATTGTTTTTAGAACTGAAGGTATTATAGGTTGTCTGCAGCATTCTAAATTCCCGCTCGACATCTTGATCGGAAACTTTTATATTATATTTTGATGCCATTTCCTCGACAACCCTTTGATCGATCATTTCCTTTAAAACGACTTTTCCATATCTGGATTCCAGTTCATTCAGCCATTCTTGTCTTAAGATGGATTTTTTCCCCACGGTTGCAACTGCCTCATCATTGGCCGCCTCACCGCCGGCCACATTCGCCCTAGTTAAAAAAAAAGCAATCGTTAAGCAATTAAGCATAATGAGGCCTGCAATAATCATCCAAAGCTGCTTCTTCCCCAACCCTTTCATCCCTAGTAAAGACATTTATTTGGCATCCCTTTTTAGTTCTTCTAATTCTTCCTTGGAAAATAGGTATTTTTCATTACAGAAGTGACAGTGAGCCTCGGCCTGTCCATCTTCTTCAATCATAGCGGTTATTTCTGCGGCACCTAATCCAACAATAGCATTAGCAAAGCGCTCTTTAGAGCAATTACATTGGAAACTAACCGGCATCGTTTCTAATACCCTTACATGCTCTTTTCCAAACAATTCTTCCAGGATTTGCTCAGGTGTTAGACCCCGTTCAATTAATTTAGAAATAGGCTCAATCGTTTTTAACCGTTCTTCGAGTTTCGAAATGATAGGATCTGGCGTTCCAGGCATTAATTGAAAAATAAACCCTCCCGCAGCCAAAATGGTATCATCCGGGTTAACCAAAACGCCAACACCAACGGAAGAAGGTACCTGCTCCGACGTAGCGAAATAATAGGTAAAGTCTTCTCCTAATTCACCAGATACAAGTGGAACCTGACCGGAGAAAAAGTCACGCAAGCCGATATCCTTAACAACAGCTAACATACCATCTGTTCCAACCGCACGGCGGACATCAAGCTTCCCATTTTCTCTTGATTCAAAATCAACCTCCGGATTGGTAACATAACCGCGTACTTCACCTTTAGCGTTACTGTCAACAACAATTGGGCCAATCGGGCCGCCGCCGTTAATTTTAATAGTAAGTTTATCATCACCCTTAAGCATTGCCCCCATCATGAGCCCTGCGGTCATCGTGCGGCCAAGTGCTGCCGAAGCAGTCCTCCATGTCTGATGACGCCGCTGCGCTTCACTAATTGTTTCTGTCGTACGAACGGCATATGCACGAATATTTCCATCATATGCAAGTGCCTTAACTAAATAATCCTTCATTGTATAACCCCCTTCAAGCTGTATCATTTGTCCTGCTGCAGCGCTTCCACTTTTCTTTTTAGCTTATCCCATATTTCGTTTATAGATAAGCTGCAGACCCTTTAAAGTTAAGAATGGATCAACTACATCGATGATTGTTGATTCCTGGGCAATTAAATTAGCAAGCCCGCCAGTCGCAATAACGGTTGGCTTCTTCCCGCTTTGGGCCATCATCCTTTTGACAATCCCCTCAACTTGTCCTACATACCCATAGACAATACCAGCCTGCATTGCGGCCACTGTATTTTTCCCAATAACTCCTTCAGGGCGGGCAATTTCAATCCGCGGCAGTTTTGCCGCCCTTGAATAAAGTGCCTCAGTAGAGATCCCGATTCCAGGGGCAATCGCACCGCCCATATATTGACGCTCCTCATTCACATAACAATAGGTTGTTGCCGTTCCAAAATCGACAATAATTAGGGGACTTCCATATTCGTGGATTGCTGCGACGGCATTTACAATCCGGTCAGCACCCACTTCTCTTGGGTTTTCATATTTAATATTAAGCCCTGTTTTCATACCTGGCCCGACCACGAGGGGCTTAATATGAAAGTACTTCTGGCACATTCTTTCCAGAGCAAACATAATAGGGGGAACAACGGAAGAAATAATAATCCCGTTAATATCTGAAAAAGAAAGACCTGAATGATCAAACAAAGCTTTTATGTTCATACCAAATTCATCTTCTGTACGGTTGCGGTTCGTTTCTATCCGCCAATGATATTTAAGTTCATCACCTTGATAAACACCTAATACAATATTGGTATTACCCACATCAAATACAAAAATCAAATCTATCACTCGCTTTATCGATTTTTCTTTTCTCACATGCAAACATAATACCATAAATAGTATTTGTGTGAAAAAAAAAGAGTGCTTACGGGGAAGCACCCTTTCCTCATTTACTTATAATCAATTTCATCCGAAGGTTTATCTAAAAAGGATTCTTCCTTTTTTTCATCTTCGTCTTTTTTTGTGTTGATGTTTACTTTCACATCATCTGCCTTTTTGGGCCCAATCTTCACAGAATCTAAGTGAACAGATGGATCCGGCATACGACCATGGTCAACCAAATATTTAATCTGTTCAGCAACAAGTGTTTCTACCTCAAGAAGAGTTTTAGCAATTAGATCCAGCTTATCGCGATTTTCAGTAAGAATCTTTCTAGCTCTTTCGTAACACTCTTTAATAATGCTTTGAATTTCAAGATCGATTTCATAGGCAATTGCATCGGAATAATTTTGCTCATTATGAATGTCTCGGCCCAAGAAAACCTGACCGCCTTGTGGTTGACCGAACTGTAATGGTCCAAGCTTATCACTCATCCCATATTCAGTCACCATCTTACGAGCAATATTTGTAGCACGTTGGAAGTCATTATGTGCGCCCGTACTTACTTCACCAAAAACAATCTCTTCAGCGACACGTCCGCCTAACAAACCAACAATTTTATCAAGCAATTCCGGCTTTGTCATAAAGTAACGGTCTTCTCTAGGTAGCATGACGGCATATCCACCTGCTTGCCCACGGGGAACGATGGTAACTTTGTGAACCATGTCCGCTTCATCAAGCACTAAACCAATCACCGTATGGCCACCCTCATGGAAAGCAACAATATTCCGTTCTTTTTCTGAAATAACCCTGCTCTTCTTAGCTGGACCAGCAATAACTCGATCAGTTGCTTCATCAATATCTTCCATATCGATTTTCTTTTTACTGCTGCGAGCTGCAACTAGAGCTGCCTCATTCAATAAATTCTCCAAATCGGCACCTGAAAAACCAGGTGTACGCATGGCGATATTTTTCAAGTTTACAGATTCATCTAATGGTTTATTTCGTGCATGAACTTTTAGTACAGCCTCACGTCCAACCACATCTGGACGGTCAACGGTAATTTGGCGGTCAAAACGCCCTGGACGTAATAACGCAGGATCGAGAATATCCGCTCGGTTTGTTGCAGCAATAATAATAATTCCCTCATTAGCTCCAAATCCATCCATTTCAACTAACAATTGATTCAAGGTTTGTTCACGCTCATCGTGACCACCGCCAAGGCCGGCACCACGCTGACGTCCAACTGCATCAATTTCATCGATAAAAATAATACATGGAGCATTTTTCTTAGCATTTTCAAATAAATCACGAACACGGGATGCTCCGACCCCAACAAACATTTCAACGAAATCAGACCCACTGATGGAGAAAAACGGCACGCCAGCTTCACCGGCAGTAGCCCGTGCAAGCAATGTTTTACCAGTCCCTGGAGGTCCGACAAGCAGAACGCCTTTCGGAATCCGGGCTCCAAGCTCAGCAAACTTACGCGGGTCTTTTAAAAACTCAACAACCTCAACTAATTCTGCCTTTTCCTCATCAGCACCAGCTACATCTCTAAAACGAACCTTTTTCTTATCATCGTTATAAAGCTTGGCCTTGGATTTGCCAAAGTTCATCACTCGGCTGCCGCCGCCTTGAGCTTGGTTTAATAAGAAGAAAAATAAAATAAAGATAATCACGAACGGAATAATTGAAGTAAAAAAGGTTACCCAGCCGCTAGTTTCTTTTGCCGGCATCACATCTACTTTTGAATCTGCCTTATCAATACGGTCAAGAATCTTCTCGCTGTTTGGAATATAGGTTATGAACTTTTTACCTTTTGCTTCAAGCTCACCACGAACTTCAAAAACTCCTCGTTCGGGCTGCATGGAAAATGATTTGACCTCACCATTTTCTAATTGGGAAACGAACTTATCATATGAAATATGATCTGTAGGCTCATTGGTTCCATTAAAGAAACTAACAACGCCTATAATGACTAAAAATATCAATAAATAAAAGATGGTATTACGGAAAATCCGATTCATCTCTTACCTCCTCCCGCGGGTAAAAACTATATTAAATAGTATCATAGAAAAACTTACTAATTCAAGGAATTACTCTCATTTAGAAGGGTCTGAAATACCCCGGTCGATTAAAGGAGATAACCTTCAATGGGGCTAATACTTATTGATTATTGCTATAAACTTCCGGTTTTAACACTCCAATATAGGGAAGGTTTCGATATTTTTCAATATAATCCAGCCCATAACCGACAACAAACTCATCTGGAACAATAAATCCTACATAATCTGCTTTTATGTCACTTTTTCTGCCTGTAGGTTTATCAAGTAAGGTGACAATCTTGATTGATTTTGCTTTTCGATAACGGAATAAATCAACTAAATAACTAAGTGTTAATCCACTATCGATAATATCTTCAATAATTAATATGTCCCTTCCTTCTACAGAAGTATCTAAATCCTTTAAAATTTTTACTTCTCCAGATGAAACAAAAGCTGTACCATAACTTGAAACATCCATAAAATCCATTTCAAGATAGCAATCCATCCGTTTTAATAAATCTGCCATAAAAGGCATTGCCCCTTTTAAAACGCCGATTGCAAGCGGGAAGCGATCTTTATACTCTTCAGTTAAATCGGCCGCTAACACCTTTATCTTTTCTTGGATTTCTTCTTCTGAAACTAACACCTTTTCAATATCCTGGTTCATCATAAATTGTGCCCCCTAGAAGATCATTACTAATGATATGTGACTTGAATATATTGTTCTGCGAATGTATCTATACCTTCTAAAGAAGATTTTTTTAAATCTGGAAGCCAAATAATAAAACCTTCTTTGTCCGTTATCACAGGCCAACTGTCTCGATCCTGTACCGGAACTTTTTGATCAATAAAAATATCCTTTAATTTTTTTGACCCTTGGATTCCCTTCAATGTCATTCGATCGCCTTTTTTCCTTGTACGGATGATAATCGGCCACTTAATTCGGTCTGCATTAAAAAAGGCTGTATTATGCTCGGCATCAGGAAGATCCTTATCTAAATAATCTATTCTAATACTCCTCCCGTTTGGCAGCATAATCGTCCCTGGCTCATTTAGTTCAAAAACATAAGGTTCAGCTGTTATTTGCTGAAATTGGAACGATAACTGAAAATAGGAGCGAATAGCCTTCAATCCATTTGGGAAATCGAGTCTACCAGAAGGATCATGATGATGAATTAAGGAAAATACTTGATCGATATGTATGGCAGAAAGAGAAGCTGGTTTTTCCTTGTAAAGATAGTTTAATATTAGTTGAATCCCTCTCCTTTGTAAAGGTAAAGGCATCTTAAGAAATCTTTTAATGTCAATAGTAATTTTGTCATCTTCTCTTTTTGTCACAACTGTATTCAGCCGTTCGACCGTTAATTCCTGTAGAAATGCTTCATCGCTTTGCAGCTCTTCACTAAACCGCTGAAAGTGTTCATGAACATGTCTATTTTCCGTTTTTAAAAACGGAAGAACATGTTTACGAAATCGATTTCTGCTATAAATGCCTTTCTCATTACTTGGGTCTAACCTTGGTGTGAGGTTGTGTTCTTTACAATAGTTCTGAAGCTCAGCCTTCGTTAAACATAAGAAAGGACGGAAAATAGTACCATCATGAAATGGGCGTGAAAATGGAATGCCTGCTCTTGCTTTTCCACTGCTTCCTCTTGTCAGCCGCATGAGCATGGTCTCCATCTGATCATCACCATGATGACCAAGAGCTAAATAAGGAAATTGGTACTTCTCCATCATTTTATAATAAAATTCATATCTTACCTCTCTTGCTGCAATTTGCGAACTTTTTCCTGTTTTTTCCATAATTTCCGGCACGTTAATTCTTACCATTTCAAAGGGGAGGCTATGCTTTTCACTAAAGCTTTTTACAAACATCGCATCAAGAAAGGATTCTTCGCCGCGAAACATATGGTCAACATGTACGGCAACAATAGACAAGTTCCTTTTTTCTTTTTCCTTAAGTAAGTAGTGAAGCAGTGCTAAAGAATCCGGTCCTCCTGATACACCAACAATGATTTTTTTATTTTCAAGTTTGAATGAGTGGCGATTAAGAAAGGACTCGACCTTTAATTCCAACATATGATTGCACTCTTTCTAATACAAAATAGTTTAAAAATTGTCCAGCTAAGGTGCCCACAACAAAGGACACTTCCGCTTTTCATATTAGCTTACCACTTTTAAGAATGAACTATCAAAATATAGGTATTACAAAGTCGTTAGAAATTTTTCCATTTCATTGCTGAAAACATCACTTAATAATTGGCTTTCCTTATATACGTGCAAATACTGAATCGGTTTCAATTATTAAGGTAAATTATTAAAAGTATACCAAGCATATAAAATTCCTAGAACAACAGCAATAAACAAAAATTCCATCCAGCCGCTTTTTTTCTTCTTTCGTCGATAGGCCTGCCTTGAGGCGGGCTGATTGCCCTTCATATTTTTCTGTTGAGTTTGAATAGAAGCATGGTTAGTTGCTCCTGTTGACCTTAATGGAGGATTAGTAATCTTTTTCTCAACCATCATGTCAAATAAATCGGCCCTCATTTGCTTAGCATTGGTGTAATGCCCTTGCAGTGCTTTTACGATAACTTTTTCAAACTTTATCAGTTCTGGCTTTTGCCGAACAGCTTCTCTCAGCTGGGAAATTCCTCCGGTTGTTTTATTGAATCGTTTCGGATACGCGGTGTTAATCATGATCATTGCCACTGCAAACAAATCGTAAGACGATTCTGCTTTTCTCGAGCCTAAGCCCCAATAGCCCCGGTCATAAAACTCAGTGAATTCCTTGATTGCTCTGCCTTGTATGGTAGTGCCGCCAACATCAATGCACCTTATTTTCGGAGGCGGTCCAGTAACAATTAAATTTTCCGGCTTTAAATCCCCAAATACCCAGCCATTTTCATGAAGTATATCCAAATCATTAAGCAGCTGCAAAAATAAAACGCTCGTCCATGTTTTCCCCTTTTCATGGATAAAAGTAAGAAAATCCGGGCCTTGAATATATTCCATTACATAAAAGGATATTCGACCGCGGGGACTTTGCCAATCGTCGACATCAAGCAAAGAAGGCCCTAGGGTTGGGGGCCCCTGGACCTTTGCAAAGGATTTCAACACATTTACCTCAGAGGTAATTGACATACCGTTATCACTCATTTTCAAAGCTACTTGAGTGTTTTTGTGTTTTGCAAGGTAGACCACCCCGTTTGCGCCAAATCCTAGTTCCTTTATGATTGTATAGTTATGTGAATGCCATTTTCCTGAAATGATTGTCCCTGGACTTACCTTACATTGATTCTTCAAAGTATGATTCATCATCACGTGAAAGCAGGCTCCTTAATGATTGTTTTTGATTGAAGGCGGACAGGGCAGTCCGTATTGCCGGGCCGGTCGGTGTAATTCCTCCCGTAGACAGCTGGGAAAAAACACTTGTCAAAGTTTGCAGCCTTGGTGTCCAATCCAGCAATTTTTCGACATCATTCTTTTTCCCGGGAAATATATAAACAGAAAATTGGTTATCACCTGTTCGGGCGTTCAAGCTTAGAGAGAGGTCAAGAAGCGCCTCTTTTACCGTTGGAAGCTTATGCTTCATGCTTGCACTTGTATCGACAAGAATCAACACTTCTAATTCGACAGTTTCTCCTAATTCATCGACAACCTCCATGACCTCCCCACGTTTTTCCGGCGGCAGGTCCTCCATCGTTTGTGAACGTCCTAATATTTGCTGTAATTGGCTGTTTACCACACCTTGAATGGTTTGGTTCATCGCTTTACGTGTTACCATTTGCACAGTTTGCGAAAGCGCCTCCGCATAAACGATCTGGCTGACTCCGCCGCCTGACATCGCAATGCCATCGATCTCAGTCATCCCCTTTTCATCAATAACGTCCTTTTCTATGACACCAATAACATTCACCGTAATCCCTTGTTCATTCGCGAGTGCAGCCATGGCAATTGGATCCTCACCTTGGTTCGAGCATCCATCTGTAATTAGTAAGATTTGGCGGATTTTCCCTGTATACATAACCTTCTCCCTCCACGAAACGTATTTGTACCATTTTCGACGGGATCAGTGTGATTTATACATATTTTAAGTATGGACAGTGTAAAATAATCGATTATGCTTTTTTCTTTGGAAAAAGGGCGTATCGCCGCAATAGCGAATACGTGCATCCAATCGTTTGTAAAAAATACATTTTATACAACGAATGAAGTGAAGTCTAACTCTGCTCACACCGCCTTTATTATGTTGGTGTAAAACTCATATCAAATTTATTTCCTTCCGTGCATGGGCTGGAAGTTGAGACTCATGCCTGTTTTTTATAAACGGGAATGGATGCCCACTTCGGTGTATTATGTTTTATTTTTGCCACCGTCACGGTCATGTCATCATCAATTATTCCGGACCTTGACCTGATCACATCTTCCATAATTAAATCCGCTATCTCTTGCGGGTCATCTGTCTCCAATTCCTGTACCTTGCGTTTCATCCATAAATCATAATTTTCAACATGCTTTGGTCCCTCGAACACGCCATCGCTCATCATAATTAATAGATCACCGGCTTTTAATTGTTCGCTGACAACATCCACTTCAAATTCTTGAAGAATCCCTATCGGCAAATTGCTTGCCTGTATTTTAATGACCTTATTCCCCCTTTTGATAAAACTCGGTGTCGAGCCGATCTTCAAGAATTTCGCTGAGGCATTTTTCAAATCAATCATCGCCAAATCTAATGTAGAAAAGATTTCATCTGTCGTCCTAAGTGAAAGGATGGAATTAATGGATTTAATCGCTGTCTTTTCCTCAATCCCTGATTGTAAGATTTTTTGCAAAAGCTGTAGTGTTTCATTACTTTCATAGTGTGCTCTTTCCCCATTACCCATACCATCACTAATTGCAATGGCATACTTGCCGAGACCCAGTTCGATTGTGGAGTAACTGTCTCCTGATATTAAGCCTCCATCCTTGGCCGCATGGGCTACCCCTGTTTCCACTGTAAAGGCCTTAGATGAACGAAAGGTCACATGACAGAATCCATGTGGGATAGCGGCACATTCCTCCTTGTTAACAATAATCGTTTCCCCAAGAATATCGGATAACATCGGTGCGATGAGTTTTTCACACTCTCCAAGGCCATTGCAAAAAGGAACCGCCATCTCAATATCAACATTTCCTTGTTCAAGGCTATAGATCTCAACCTGTTCAATTTGAATCCCAAACTCCTGAATCGCCTCCATAATTTGTTCTTCCTGCTTATGATGGTTTTCCCTTTCCCGCTGAATTTCTTTTGCGAAATTATCCATTACTTCGGAAACACCTAATAATTGGTCAGCGACCAGTTTGCGGGACTCACGCACCTGTTTCTTTAATTTTAGATTGGCTTGAAAAAAGGTTAATTCCTGGCCGATTGTTTCATATACTTTTTTTGAACGTGAGCAATGCTTTTCCCATTCCCTTGACAGCCTTGGAGAAACATTCCCATCATTTTGATCCATTTCGTGAATAATTTCTTCCATGAAGGCATAGGTTGTATTAAAATTCTTTGCCCAGCATTGGTCCTTTTTAAAGCATGTTTGACATGTCCGTTCCGTGACATTGCTCATGAAGTAATCCATTTCCCGATCATGTTCATCTTCATCCGGCATTACTTCCATTTGCGAAAAGCTTTTAGAAAGGGCATGGAACACATTGGAAAATTGTGAAACCCGCTGCGCCGTTACATCTCTCATTTTGCGCATATATTTTTGCTGCTCGGCCGTGTATTCTGGTGTCCCAGGGATATATTTTGCTAATCTAGAAGTAAATGCCTGTGGTGTTAAGAGGAACAGGAGAACAGCGGCACTTGTCTCCAAAACAGTTTGTAAAATGGAGCCGCCGCCCTCACCATACATGCCGATAAGCAGAGTAGCAATAAATAAGCCGATGGAAACACCTATTTTTTTCCCTTCCTTCAGCAAGCCGCCGAGAACACCGGAAAAGGCTAAGAGACTCATATGATAGAAGCTTGAAACACTTGCCAGACTAAAAATTAGCCCTGTCACGACCCCAACAGTAGAACCAACCGTTGCCCCAGCAATGAAGGAAAACACCAATACCAAATATCTCGACATAATATGTTCAATCGACAAATCGTAAACCTTCCAGCCAATAGTTCCAGACAAAATCGAAGCAAGCATGATGATAAGGCAAACGATTTCTTCTGTTTTTAACAATTGTCTGCGTTTATTCATTGTTAGCAATGGAATACTTTGTAAAAAGATGAGAGTCAATATAAACGCGAGGCTTGCCTGGACACCAACCATCATTACATCATAAAGCGTTAATTGCTTTGATAGAATGAAGGCTTCAGCTAATTTCGCCACTCCAAGTATAATGCCGACAAAAAAAGGCAGTGATCGCATTTCATTTGTCAGCCATTTTTGACTGATCCGATGAATAACTAAAAAGAAAATGGTGACTATGAAGGTAAAGACGGCATTGGACAATGAAATTGTTGCTGCCCCAACAATCAGTCCGATCAGGGCAAGCGGTGCCCTATCTCTTTTAATTAAATAGACAGAGGCAAAAAAAGGCAGACAAAATGGGGTTAGCTTCGCCAAAATTAAGGCTCGTCCAAGCAAAAATCCTACCAATAATAAGAGATAACCCTTTTTAATAAAAAAGGACTCAAGCATGAAATGAATTTTCCTTTGGACCCTCCCCATATCCCATTTAGATGAATGAAGGCTGACTTCTCCGACCGGTTCTATAAAACTCACGTTTGCCTTTTCCATAAATCACACTCCCTATTCTTTCATCGTTGCCCATTATTATAAAATTAATAGAATTAAAAGTTTGTCAAAATAGTGAACAAGTTTAAATAATCGTTCGACGCTTTTCACTAAATTTATCCAAATACTATAACCATGTCGCATAAAGGAGAAAGGGTGTCAGGCACCATGTGAAAATTTCACATGGTGCCTGACACCCTTTCCACCACTGTTATAGTTAAATTAAAAAAGACAAGTCGCCTGACCTGTCTTTTAATATATCGTTATTAAGTGAAACCTGCCTTATTCAATTAATAAGCAGCAAGTTAACCCCGTCTAGCTCCTCTTCCTCCACGCTTGGATTCCGTGTTTCGCTTTAAGGAAGATAAACGATCCTCACTATCTTTTAGGAATTTTGCCATTTTTGACTCGAAGTTTTCCCCTCTATTGTTATTACGATCGTTTGATCTGCCTTGACGAGGACGTTGTGAATGTGAGTGCGAATGTTGTTTTCTTTCCGGCTCAGGTCTATCTTTTGCCTTTTTAATCGATAAGCCAATTTTTCCATCTTTCTCAACATTAATGACTTTTACCTCAACCTGTTCGCCAACCTTAAGGTGGTCATTGATATCCTTCACATAGTTATCAGCAACTTCACTAATGTGTACGAGTCCCGTTGAGCCATCCGGCAGCTCCACAAACGCACCGAAATTTGTAATCCCTGTTACCTTTCCTTGTAACTTGCTGCCTACTTCAATTGACATAAAAAGAATGTTCCTCCTTAAAAGTATAAAAACTCAATCTTACTATATATTATACAGAAAGGAAAAATTCAGTGTCAATAACTCACGAAATTGGTTCATTTTTCCTTCTTCTCATCCGGTATATTAAAGATTATTTCGTTCTTTTCCGAGAAAAAATACTCTTTTCTTGCCAGCTTACCAATGTATTCATCATCATTCAATTTAATAATATCCTCTTTTAGGATATCTTGCTGTTTTTTTATTTCAGAAAGCTGGTGATCAAGCTTCTTTTTTTGGGCAACTTTTGCCTCGAGCTTAGTGGTCTGGGAAAGATAGCTAGATATCATCAAATACGATAGTAAGCTAGCAAAAACGAAAAATAACGATAATCGTCTGAGTAATAATTTTCTTTTTCTAGCTGAAGCAATTTCCGCATATTCCTGCTGCTCTACATAGGTTGTCTGGATCTTTGACACATTTCTTTTTCGTTCCGCGCCCATTTCCCTTACCCTCCTTACTCTTTCCTACTTTTCCATTTATCTATCCACTTATTAATATAATTCCTGATTTTCATAAAATTTCCTGCCGTTTTATTATATAACTTCTCGACTGTTTTTTTAATACCTTTCGGCAAAAGTTTCCAAAATAATAACATTATTTTTTTCAATGGTACAAATATAATCTTTAATAACAATAATAAAACCTTAAAAACAAATTTGACAAGGGTTAATAGTCCCCTGCCAAGTACGAGACTGATTGTTATAACAAGCTGAATAAGACCAACGACAGGCTTATAAATCAGGATCTGGAAGGTTTTTTTAAAAAATTTAACTATGGCGATGACGGAATGGATCAACATTTCCAAGAAACGCAGATAAATTCCTTTAAACAAGCTCTGGTAGGCTGCAAAGCCACAAACAAGTGCGATAAAAATATAAAATCTCAATTCTCCATTATTCACCAAGAATAACGTATAAAAAATAATCAAAGCTTGAATGATCCAAAATAATAAATCATTTATGAAAACAATCCAAGCTTTTTTCTTCGGCCGATTTAAAAACCGTTGATACGTATCAAACATGGCGCCAAATAACGACCCCATACCTATCATGGAAAGCATAGTAAGAAATTGCGTCGAAAGGGTCATCGGAATAATTTGCTAAAGAAACCTTTAGCTTTCTCCCCATGCTGTTCATCAAGATAGACTAAGTCAAAAATCTTTCCTTTGATGGAGACAATCCCCTTTTCGACATCAAGGTTTTTCATTTGCAGGTTTTGTCCTTTGATTGCTAAAAATCCCATTACCGTTTCTAATAAGAATTCCTCATTATCAAAGCTTTCTACCTGTTTCACACCGGTAATATCAAGCAGCCTTCTTCCTCTCATGATGACATCATGATCCGGAACACTACTCTTTGTAGGATTGCTGTCATAATATTGGCTCATCCTTCATCCCTCACAATCATTTGTACAACCTTTTGGTAAAATGTATGTGAAAGACGTTTAAAATAGAACAGTCAATAAGAAAAGCACAAGCTTTCGGTGATGGACCCTTGCGCTTAGCATGATATTAATCGGCTGGATTTTCAGATGAACCAAGTCTCTCTTCACTTAAGATCGTATACATCTCCGCAGCTTCATCCTTGCGCGATGTTTCCTGAATCCGGTCAATTCTTGCCGTCACCTTTCGCTGCCCGAGACGAATCGTTAATTCGTCTCCTACTTTTACAGTCGAGCTGGCCTTTGCCTCTTTACCATTAATTTCGATTCTTCCTTGATCGGAAACTTCTTTAGCTAATGTTCTTCTTTTGATTAATCGGGATACTTTTAAAAATTTATCTAGACGCATACGTGAATTCCCCCTGTCATAGTCCTTTAATTTTTGCCTTGTCCCAATACTGGTCGAGCTCCTCGAGTGTATGCTCATCAAATGTTCGTCCGCTTATCTTTACCATTTCCTCCACATATTGAAACCGGCGCGTGAACTTTTCATTTGTTTCAAATAATGCTTCCTCCGGATGGATCTTTAAAAATCTGGCTACGTTAACAAAAGCAAATAATAAATCACCAAATTCCTTTTTAGCGAGTACAAGCCCTGCTTCAGTTCCGTCCAGCTCAGCCACAAATTCATCGAGCTCCTCTTTCACTTTCGCTAAAGCAGGGGTGATTTCCTGCCAATCAAAGCCAACCTTTGCCGCCTTCTTTTGCAGCTCATACGCCCGCAGCAAATTCGGCTGTACCTTTGAGATACTCTCAAGTAAGGAATACGGTGCTTCTCCCTTCTCCTGTTGCTTAATTTCCTGCCAGTTTTGAACTACCTCTTCCGCATTGGCTGCTTTCCCAGTACCAAAAACATGCGGATGTCTGCGAATCATTTTCGCTGACAGCACCTCAATAATGTCATCAATCGAAAAATACCCATCATCCTCGCCAATTTGCGCATGGAGCATCACCTGAAGCAGGACATCCCCAAGCTCTTCTACTAAGTGGTCAATATCATCACTGTTAATCGCCTCAATGACCTCATATGTTTCTTCAATTAAGTATTTTTTTAATGATTCATGCGTTTGTTCCTTATCCCATGGACAGCCATTTGGCCCTCTAAGTTCGGCAATAATCCCTCTCAGTTTGGAGAAATTCTTCAATAGAATTTGTTCTTCCTTCACCGGCGGAATATAGACAGACGTAAGGTTGTTAATCGAGACATTTCGATCCAACTCGTACAATGGCACCTTTTCGATGACTTCTTGACTGCTTCCTGCTGCCGTTACAATAAAGACTTCATAATCATCAGGTAATTTTTCCATTAAAGTTAACTTTACATTCGATGCTACAAATTGATCGTACACCTGACTTATGAAAATATGCTGTTCAATTTGCAGCTGACTTGACAGGAGGGACGTGCCATCCAGCAGCTGGAATCCTTCAATCGGGTCAATTTTTAATGTAGCAAATAGGGCATCAATAAAGCTCTGCCCGCCGCCGATGATGATTTCAATCCCTTCTTTTGGAGCATACTCTAACAGCAGCTGGACGGTACGCTCAGCTACAAGTGGATGTCCTGGAACAGCATAAACAATCGGCTCACTTTGCGCTTGTTGCAATAGTGTCCGGGCAATTTCCTCGTATACCGCTTCAAACTGCTCGTGTTTTTCGTAGACAGAATCAAAGGACGTATAGGTCAGTCCTTCTTTTTCTAAATCTACCACAACCGGATGTTCCTTTGTTCTTAAAAATAAGCCGCCGCTAGCACCAAGTAATTTTTTATATACCCCAACGGGCAGCTGCTCTAAGTCTCCGGCACCTAAGCCAAGAATTTCAATTTTTTTACCCATTTGTTTAACTCCTATCCTTTCGCGCTAAAAAATGTATTAGTCTACTTCCAAGCGGGAATAATGACAATTCTTCCTCAAGAAACACTCTTCCGCGAATAATAATCAGTAAAAAGAGAAGACCGCCGAGTATAACAGCGCTTAAAGATTGCATTGCCGCCCCTAACCTCTCTAATCCGAGGAAGTCGATAAAAAAGTGCGTTATGTAGAGATAACCTTTTAAAAAGAGCACCATTACTATTGTTGCCTTTAGAACAGTCCCTAAAAATCCTGACGAAAAAAGGGGTCCAAAGGCTATTTTTCTAAATTTAATGAATAGCAGTCCAGCTACCAAACCTAATGTAATAAGCGAAGAAATAGCAGCCCCCATAATTCCTGCTGACGGAATAAGAATCATATTAAACATATATTTAATTGGAAATGAAACCATCACGGCAAAGGCGGGAAAAAGAAGGCTACCCAATCCCTGCATAATGGCAATAATGGTTGAGATCATCGAAGTAAATAGAATGACAAAACTAAGAATCCCCAACACAGAAGATCCTAAATCATCCTCAAACAGCATGATGTTTGTTGGCTCTATAATCGCCCATAAGCCTACAGAGGCGCCGACACCAATCACAACACTCACCTTTAGCGCTAGTTGAATTTTGTCATGTAATTCATTCGGTTCCGCCGCCAACCGCGTGCGGCTTATAAGGGGAACAAGGGTTAATGACATGGATGTAGCGGCAACAGTCCCTAACTGAATTAATGGCTGACCGCGGTCAAAAATTCCTTTTACGCTTTTAGCTATTTCTTTTTCCATTCCATTTGCTACGAGTAAGGAGTACAAATTTAACGAATCCGCTAATTGAATAAAAATCATCAGCATCCCGCTTAAACAAATCATCAGTCCTTGAAAAACGAGTGCTTTAACAATCACTTTTATTTCCGTCGTGTAGCTTTGAAGCATCCCGCGAACTGGCTTGATTACTTTCCATTCTTTACGAACCCATAAAAACATAAACAGAATCAGACTAGAAATAATACTCCCAGTAATTGAGCCAAACATCGCCCCGCCGCCGACAAGATAGAGGGAATAGCCTTTTTGCATAAAAAGGTAGGACAAAAAGAGAATCGTCCCCACACGAATGGTTTGTTCCCCCACCTGTGATAAGGCAGTAGGAACCATATCGCCAATACCTTGATAATAACCTCTTAAGAGGGAAACAATCGGAAAGATTAAAAACACAATCGAAACAACCCTTAATAATATCGCTAAGTGAGGGTCGTTCATCCAATGGGCAATTCCTTCAGCCCCTGCATACAGAATCAGAAAACAAACAACGCCAAATATTTGTAAAAAAACAAACGATACGAAAAGCAGCAGACGGGATTTTTCATCGTCTCCTTTTTCCTTCTGTTCCGCGTAAAGTTTCGAAATCATTACGGGAAATCCCGTTGTCGATAGAACCACCGCCATACCGTAAAACGGGTACACTTGCTGATAGATGTAAAAGCCGATATCACCGACAATATTTTGAAAAGGAATCCGGTAAAAGGCACTTAGGATTTTGGTTAAAATCGCGGCAATCGTTAAAATAAAAGCACCTTTAAACAGGGCTTTTGATTGATTCATGGATTTTTGCATTATTTCACCTGCTAAATTAAACTCCAAGGTATTATAGCACAGAAACCAATATAGAGTTCCACACCACCATCTACCATGGAAATAAATTCAGAGAACTAGCCCAAGTCACCTAATAAAGGCGGTGGGAGCAGAGCTAGGGTTCCCTTCATTCGTTGTCTAAAAATGTATATCAAACACTAAACTTGGTTTTAATAAATCGCTTTTGCGTCGCTCCGCCCCTTATCCATAAAAAAAGACAGCATCCGCTGTCTTTTTTCGCCGATAGGAAAGTATAACTTTTCTATCAGGCATAAGTGCAACTACGACTCTGTCTTCGCCCTTAGGGGCTCGCCAGTCGTCGAGTTTTCTTTATGACTCCATTTGTCTCGCTAAGAACCCTGCTGCTGTTTCAACTGCTTTTTGTTCTACTTCTCCAAGAGTTCCTTCTTTAGAAAAAATAATAACTGCACCAATTGGATCCCCATTTGCAATAATCGGCCCTATGGTATAAGAAGAAACGGTTTCATCATTTCCATCAGCCAAAGCAATGTCACCTTGCTGGGTATGGAGCACCGAGTTCCGTTCTTCCATTGTTTTTTCCACTAAGTCGCTGATATTCTTATTTAAGTAATCCTTTTTAGAACCGCCGGCGATGGCAATATACGTATCTCTATCACAAATTAAAACAGGGTTACCGAGGCTATCAAACAGTGCTTCTGCATATTCTTTGGCAAAATCGCTTAATTCGCTGATTGGTGAATACTTCTTTAAAATGACTTCCCCGTCACGATCCACAAAAATCTCCAGCGGGTCTCCCTCGCGGATACGCAAAGTTCTGCGTATTTCTTTGGGAATAACAACACGACCCAAATCATCGATTCGACGAACTATTCCAGTTGCTTTCATCCAATGTTGCCTCACTTTCATCTGATGATTTTTCAACTTGGTAATGACAAACTTTCCTTTACTTACAATCATCACCAACTTTGAACTTAGTATCTTTCATCTGGAAAGTTCTATACACAATCGAAATATTTTTTCAAAAATACATGGAAAATTCCAATTTTAGCTGAAGATACCTGTCAGACAAGGCGGCAAACATCGCCAAATAAAGTGAAACTTACAGCGAATTATTTAACAGGGTTTTCCTGTCCCCTCTTTGCTAAAGGAATTCCTTTGACCATTTCGCTGACAATGTGAAGCCATTGGGCTGTGTCATACTCTTTCGTTTTAATGACGATTTTTAACCTGGAGCCTTCCATACCAGGATTTACATTCCGGCCAAACTGGTTGCCAATAGCAAATAGTTTACTTCCATCAATCGTGTTGGTAACCTGCTCATTCACTATAATGGTTACCTCTTGTTTGACTTGTTTAATTTGTTCTACACCATTTAAAAGGGCATACACCTTTATTTCGGCAATTTTGAACAGGTAGGCAACCTCATCTGGATATTCACCAAAACGGTCAAGCATCTCTGCTTGAAGTTCTTCCATATCCTCGAGTGACTCCAGACCCCTAAACCGCTTATACATCTCGATCTTTTGATGCCCGTCCTTGATATATGTATCCGGAATGTAGGCATCAATTTCCAGGTCAATTTCAACTGATTTCTTTACTTCAGCTCCGAGGTCTCCCTTCCGTTCTTCAATCGCCTCTTTTAGCATTTGGGAATAAAGATCAAAACCAACGGAGTCAATGAAACCATGCTGCTGGGCACCTAATAAATTCCCGGCCCCCCGTATCGATAAATCACGCATCGCAATTTTAAAACCGGAGCCTAACTCCGTAAACTCTTTAATAGCCTGGAGACGTTTTTCCGCTACTTCCGTTAACACTTTATCTTTACGGTATGTGAAATAGGCGTAAGCGACACGATTGGATCTGCCAACACGGCCGCGCAGCTGATAAAGCTGGGAAAGCCCCATGCGATCACCATCAAAGACAATTAAGGTATTCACATTCGGAATATCGACACCTGTTTCAATGATCGTTGTACTTACAAGAACATCAAACTCTCCTGCTAGAAAGCTAATCATCACAGATTCCAATTCGTTTTCCGTCATCTGTCCATGGGCATAAGTAACCCGTGCATCCGGAACCAGCATGGAAATTTCCTCTGCTTTTCGTTCAATATCCTCTACCCTGTTATATAAAAAGTAGACTTGTCCGTCGCGCGCAAGCTCCCTCTCAATCGCTTCCCGCACCAACGAGCCATTATACTCCATTACATAGGTTTGCACAGGAAAACGATTTTCCGGAGGCGTTTCGATGACCGATAAATCCCGGACACCAAGCATCGACATATGTAGTGTCCTTGGAATTGGTGTTGCCGTCAAGGTTAAAACATCTACATTCGTTTTTAACTTTTTTATTTTTTCTTTATGGGTAACCCCAAATCTTTGCTCTTCATCGATAATTAACAGCCCTAAATCACGATAGACGATATCCTTTGAAAGCAGGCGATGGGTTCCGACAACAATGTCGACTGTCCCAGCCTTTAAGCCTTTAATCGTTTCCGTCTGCTGCTTTTTCGAACGAAAACGGCTTAACAAACCAATATTAATCGGATAGTCCTGGAACCGTTCCCTTAATGTTTCATGATGCTGCTGCGCTAATATCGTTGTTGGCACAAGAAAGGCTACCTGCTTTCCGTCAGCAATCGCCTTGAAGGCAGCGCGAATCGCAACCTCTGTTTTTCCATAACCTACATCACCACATAGCAAGCGGTCCATTGGCCGCGGTCTTTCCATATCCTTTTTAATTTCATGGATAGAGCGAAGCTGGTCGTCTGTTTCTTGGTAGGCAAACGATGTTTCAAATTCCCGCTGCATATCTCCATCCGGGGAAAAAGCATAGCCAACCGCCGCTTCACGTTCAGCGTATAACTTGATTAGATCGTCAGCAATATCCTGAACGGATGATTCGACTTTCTTCTTAACCTTTTTCCAATCGCTGCCGCCAAGCTTATATACCTTTGGCTCTTTCCCCTCAGAACCAACATATTTCTGAACCAGGTCAATTTGCTCAACAGGTACATACAGCTTATCTGTTCCCTGATAGCGGATGTTCAGGTAATCTTTATGAACTCCATTAATCACAAGTGTTTCAATTCCTAAATATTTTCCAATCCCATGATTAACGTGAACAACATAATCACCAATTTTCAGCTCGGAGTAACTTTTAATCCGTTCAGCATTGGATAGTTTTTGCCGGCTTTTAGATTTTTTCACGCGTTTATTAAATAATTCTTCCTCGGTGATGACGGCTATTTTCTGAATTGACAGTTCAAAACCTGTATGCAGGTTTCCTTTCATGATCTGAATCTTACCAGGTAAAAGCTGCAGGTCACCCTTTAGGACGCTGCTATCAATTTCATAGTCCTCAAGTACACGCTCTAACTTCTTTACCCGCTCTTCATCCTGCCCTAAAAAAACAACCGAATAATTCCCTTTTTTCCACCTGTCAATTTCTGCTTTTAATAAATGCATTTGCCCGTGGAAGTTTTGCATTTGCTTACAGGAAATATTAATGATATTTTGCGGGCTTGTATTGGCTACATGCCGTAAAAATATCGACATATAAAGAATTGGGAATTCCCTTTTTTGTAATAAGGCTGGTAAGTCATGAGAGATATGTAAGTCATGGATGATCTGTCCTTCACCAAGTAAACCTGTATACCATTCTGCTTCCTCTTTCACAAGGGAATCATTCATCTCTTGAACCCTGCTGATTTCATCTATAAACACAAGGCCATTACTTGGAAGATAGTCTAGCAAACTAGCAGGCCTGTCGTAGGCAAGTGATAAGTATTTATAGACTTGGTCAGGCTTTTGGCCATTTTTTAATTGCTCAAGCTCATGGCTGATATTTTGACTAAGCTGCATTTTTGCTTTATCATCTTTTAATTTTCTTAAACTATGAGCTAATCCTTCTTCAAGCTTGCCAATCATCCGGCTAAAATCCTCATCTTCTAGCAGGATTTCTGTTGCCGGCCCAATCAAGATCTTCTTTACCTTTCCTTTGGAGCGCTGATCATCAAGAGAAAAATAGCGAATCGAGTCAATTTCTGTGTCAAATAATTCAATTCTAAGCGGATCTGCCTCTGTAAGAGGATAAATGTCGATGATCCCGCCCCTGACACTGAATTCCCCTGGCGTTGTGACCATTTCGGCACGTACATAGCCCATTTTGACAAATGTAATTAGCATTTTATCTATATTAATATCTTCCCCTACTGTTACCGGCAGCTGATATTGTTTCCATAGGGACTTTGGCGGAATAAGTTTCTTTAAACCGGCAATCGGGACAATTAGTATCCCTTGTTTAGATTTACTCCAGTGATTTAAGGCCTCTATTCTTTGCGCTTTTAATTCTGGACTCGCAATGCTTAGCTCGGCGGCAATTAACTCATTGGCTGGAAAAAGAAAAACTTCCTTCTCGCTTAGTAGATTGACAATATCATCATAAAGTTTTTGTGCTTGTAATAGATTGTGGGTGACGAGCATGATAGGCCTTTGCATCTGTTCGTAAATGGAAGCGGTTAGTACCGTTCTTGACGAACCTGATAAGCCGGCAACAAGCTGTTCCTTCAATCCTTCCTCCACACCGGCAATAACCGAGTGGACATCTTCCTGCTGAAGGAATAATGTCTTTAGACCCTTCAAAGGTTTCTCCTCCCTTCTTACAAAATTAATATTAATAAAATTTTTATAGTAGAAATTAGAAAATAGAAAAACGCTTTGGAGTGATATCCAAAGCTAATTAGAAAAGCGGAAGCGCCCGTTCAGCGCGGAGTACACTAGTCGCTGGGCGCTGGAGCTAGACAATTGTCTAAGTAGATAAACACAAACTCTATATTCTAGTGAATAAGAAAGTCGTATTGGTGGTAATCTGGATTCCGCTCTAAAGCTTCTTGACAGTCTTCACAAATGGCTGATATATGAATATCACCAGATGAGTCATACGTAACCATTTCCTGTCTTTCCTGGTCCGTTAATTTATGAAGACCAAGTGTTTCGGAGTGTATCGAGGCTTTATCAATGGAACCAAGTTTCGTACCACAATGACGACAATGGTAATGGATGGCCACGCCTGTCCCTCCCTGTTCTATGATTCCTTAGTAGTATTAACCTTAGCGGAGGAACTTATTCATCTAGTTTATGGTGCGCCATCTATTCATATTCAATTCACTTTTTGCAGTTTCACCTAAATGTATGACCGAACGGCCTGTATCATGAACAATTACTGATTATATTCATTCATGACTTGCAAAAATGGCTTATTCAGCCAAGCAGCACAGGCATCTGCGCTTCTTTTCACAGCTTCCTCGGTAAAGGACTTTTCGTCAGGCCGAAATCTTCCAAGGACGTAATCAGGAACACTCATTCCTGCTTGCGGCCGATCAATTCCAATCCGAATTCGATTAAACTGTTGCGTGCCAAGATGGGCGACTGTCGACTTGATCCCATTGTGTCCGCCCGGACTCCCTTTTTGACGAAGCCTGATTTTGCCCACTGGCAAATCAAGATCATCATAAATCACTACTAAATCCTCTAACTCTATTTGATAGTAATCCAAGACTGCCCTTATCGATTCCCCTGATAAATTCATATATGTTAAGGGTTTTAATAGTAATACCTTTTCCCCATTATAAAAACCAATCCCATACAAGCCTTTAAATTTTGACTGATTTAGCGGAATGGAAAATTGATTGGATAAGGCGTCTATGACTTCAAAACCGATATTATGTCTTGTCTGTTCATATTGCTTTCCAGGGTTACCTAAACCAACGATACATTTCATGGGTCCCACCTCTTTCGGTTCAGCCAGCCTGTTAAAAATTTTTCGGAACATCGCCATTCTCCCATACTATAATAATCCCTTTATTTCATGCGTTAAAAGACGTAACCTTTATCAGGTTACGTCTTTCATTCTATTCACCCTCGACTGGAGTTGTTTCTCTTCCCTCTTCATTATCCGGGTGGCCTTCTTCTTGCTGTTCACCTGCATTAATTTCCTCTTCCTGTCTTGGCGGAAGGATGGAGGCAACAACTTCCTCGTCCTCATGATTGATGGTAAATGCACCAGCAGATGGTATGTCACCAACCAAAACTGTTTCTCCTACCTGCAGGTTCGTTATATCCACTTCAATTTGTGGTGGAATATTGTCTGGAGTGGAGGTAATCGATAATTGATGAACGGGCTGCTGCAGAACACCGCCATCTTTTACTCCGGCCGCGTCCCCAACAAGGACAAGTCTAACCTCGACATTGATCTTTGAAGATTTGTCTACCGCTAGAAAATCAACATGAATAATTTCATTTTTAATAAAATCCTCTTGATAATCGGTTAACACAACATCATGCTTGCTGCCATCTACATCGAGAGAAATAACGCCATTCCTGCCAACAGTACGAATCGTTTTTGTTAAATCCGCTGAACTAATAAACACCGGTTTACTCTCAACCTTCGCACCATAAATAATGGCGGGAATATTCCCATTCTCTCTAATTTTCCTTAACGCAGAATGACGGAGTTCCTTCCGTTCCTTTGCATGTAAAACAGTACTCATGTGTGTAGTCACCTTCCTATTTTAGTTAAAACTGGCTAGACAATATAAAAATGCCCTAAAACAAGAAGGTCTAAACATTTTTTAATCAAACAATGTGCTGACAGATTGTTCTTCGTGAACACGAATAATGGCTTCGCCGAGTAACGGCGCAACAGATAGGTGAATAATTTTTTCCCTCTTTTTCTCTTCTGGAAGAGCAATAGAGTTCGTTACGACTAATTCTTTAATTTTTGAGTTTTCAATTCTTTCAATTGCAGGGCCAGATAAAACTGGGTGTGTACAGCAAGCATACACTTCGGCTGCACCGTTTTCGACTAATGCATTAGCAGCAAGTGTAATAGTTCCTGCTGTATCAATGATGTCATCAATCAAAATCGCTACTTTCCCTTCGATATTCCCGACAATATTCATGACTTCAGCCACATTCGGTCGTGGACGGCGCTTGTCGATAATCGCAATTGGTGCTTTTAGGCGTTCAGCCATTTTACGAGCTCTTGTTACCCCGCCATGGTCTGGAGACACAATCACAATATCGCCACTCAATTCTTTGTTTTTAAAGTACTCTGATAAAATAGGAACACCCATTAAGTGGTCAATTGGAATGTCAAAGAATCCTTGAATTTGCGGTGCATGCAAATCTAAACAGATCACGCGGGTTGCACCTGCAGTCTCTAACAAGTTTGCAAATAACTTTGCTGTAATCGGCTCACGGGCACGTGCTTTTCGGTCCTGGCGTGCATAGCCATAATAAGGCATAACAATATTAATTGTTTTTGCCGAAGCTCTTTTTAACGCATCAATCATGATTAATAATTCCATAATATTATCATTTACAGGTAAGCTAGTTGATTGAATTACATACACGTCACAGCCGCGGATACTTTCTTCAATATTAATTTGGATTTCACCGTCACTAAACCGTGAGACTGAGCATTTTCCAAGTTCTACTCCGATTACTTTAGCGATTTCTCTTGCCAGCGGCAAATTTGAGTTTAAACTAAATACCTTTAAATTCGGATCTAAATATTGATTTGACATGAGGGCCCTCCAATTATCATTGCTTATTTCTTAAGATTAAGCTTTTGAACGTAATTTTCCTTATTCACTTGCTGTGCACGTGCAATAGACAACGCTTCACCTGGTACATTCTTGGTGATCGTAGAACCGGCAGCCACATATGCACCTTTTCCAATTGTGACAGGGGCAACAAGATTGGAGTTGCAGCCGATAAAGACTCCATCTTCAATTTTTGTTAAAAATTTATTTTTACCGTCGTAATTCACTGTAATCGAACCGCAGCCGATGTTTACATCACTGCCAACCTCGGCATCACCGATATAACTGAGATGTGATGCCTTGCTTCCTTTTCCGAAAACAGCCTTCTTGATTTCGACGAAATTTCCGATTTTCACATCATCACTAATATTTGAATCTGGACGAATATGGGCAAATGGGCCAATATTGACATAGGAACCAATCAAGCTATTATGTGCCGCCGATTGGCGAATAACCGTTTCATTTCCAATTGTGCATGTATCAATTTCTGAGTTTGGACCAATAAGACAGTCAGCACCAATGGTCGTCTTGCCTTTTATAACAGTCCCTGGATAGATAACAGTATCCTGTCCAATTTCGACATCTGTTCCAATGTAAGTATTAGCAGGATCGATGATCGTTACCCCGTTACGCATATGAGTTTCATTCGTCCGTTTACGCATGATTCGCTCTGCTTCAGCTAAGGCAACACGGTCGTTCACACCCAATGTTTCTTCGAATTCATTTGTCTGGAAAGCTGTAACCACTTCACCCTGTTTTTTCAGGATTTCAATAACATCTGGTAAATAATATTCCCCTTGAACATTGTCATTGGATACAATTCGTAACGCCTCAAATAAAGCACGGTTATCAAAACAATAAGTACCTGTATTGATTTCATTTATTTCCCGTTCTGCTTCTCGCGCATCTTTGTGTTCAACAATTTTTTCAACAAAACCGCTTTCATTGCGAATGATCCGGCCATATCCTGTTGGGTCATCTATCCTTGCTGTGAGGATCGTGGCTTTTGCAGCTAATTCCTCATGGTGTTTAAAAAGGGATTCCATTGTTTCAGCTCTAATTAATGGGGTATCACCGCAAACAACAATCGTTACGCCTTCTTTACCTTCAAGCTGCCTCCCAGCCTGCATTACAGCATGGGCAGTTCCTAGCTGCTTCTCCTGTAAGCAAAAATGACTGCTGTCACCTAATTGTGCCTGCACCATTTCAGCTCCATGGCCAATAATGGTCACCATTTCTTGAATGTCTAGCTTTGTTATTTGATCAACTACATGTTGTACCATCGGTTTGCCGCATACTGGGTGTAATACTTTATACAGCTTTGATTTCATCCGCGTTCCTTGCCCTGCGGCCAAAATCACAGCATAACGATTAGACATGGACAGTCCTCCAATTTACCTTTTTATCCATTAAAAATATTAACGTAAATGAGTCCGTTTTTCAAGGAATGAACAGGAAGTGTCTAATTTTTCAATATTAAGTATATTAGGAGAAAAGTAAGAAGGAAATTTTTGGGGCAATCTGACCTTGATCAGATATTTTACTTTATCATAAAAATAGTTTCATAAACAATAAAAAGAGCCTTACTCAGAAGAAAGGCCCTAGTTGCTAAAATCCTTAGGAAGCTCCGGCTTCTTCAAATTCTACTTCCAATTCACCTAAACGGTGGTACTCAGCCAAAACAGCCTCTTGGATTTTACCGCGTGTTCCTGAATTGATTGGATGCGCAATGTCACGAAATTCTCCATCTGGAGTACGTTTACTTGGCATAGCTACAAATAAACCGTTGTTTCCGTCGATCACACGAATGTCATGAACTACAAATTCATTGTCCAATGTGATGGATGCAATCGCTCTCATTCGGCCATCCGTGTTAACCCGGCGTAATCTTACGTCAGTTACTTCCATGTGCTCACACCCTCTTTTGTTATATAAAAAGCTAGTTAATAAATTCAACAATTAATTCTATATTCCTTCTTGAATTTTAAATTTTTTTGAAAAATTAGGGCAAAATAGTGAACTTTTGTAAAAAATGGACATTGTCGACAATAAATGACAGAAAGTAAAACAACTATGAACAAATTTAGCCAAAAAAAAAACGCCCGTTATTTCACGAGCGCAACTACTTCGATTTCAACTAAAGCATTCTTTGGCAAACGGGCAACCTCAACACAGGAACGGGCTGGTTTATGAGTGGAGAAATACTCACCATATACTTCATTTACTGCAGCAAATTCATCCATATTTTTAATAAAGACTGTTGCCTTTACTACTGTTTCAAGAGATGCACCCGCTTCACTTAAAACAGCCTGTAAATTACGAAAAACTTGATGGGTTTGCTCTTTAATATCACCTTCCACCATATTTCCTTCAGCAGTTAATGGAATTTGTCCAGAGCTATAAAACAGATTATTCACAATGATTCCTTGTGAATATGGACCAATGGCAGCAGGGGCTTGATTGGTTTGAACTGCTTTCATGCTATCTCCTCCAAATGTTAAAATAGTTTCCCTCGTGTACATTAATCTTTTTTTCTTTTACATCGACATCAGATAATTGGACAAGCGATAAATATTCATCCACTAATCGTTCTTGTATTTTTTCCGCCTCGACTAAAACAGCAATACCCGCCAAATGGGCATTAAATTCCTCTAGCATGCTGATCATTCCCATTACGGTTCCGCCAGCCTTCATAAAGTCATCAACAATAAGGACCCGTGAATCCTGCTTCATGCTTCGTTTTGAAAGCACCATGGTTTGGATTCTTTTAGCAGACCCGGAAACATAATTAATGCTTACTGTCGGCCCTTCCGTTACTTTACTGTCTCTACGGACGATCACTACCGGTACATTCAGCTGACTTGCGACCGCATAAGCAAGAGGTATTCCTTTTGTTGCTACTGTCATAACCACATCAATTTTTGTGTCAGCGTAGGCGGAGGCAATGATGCGTCCCGCCTTTTGCACAACCTGTGGATCACCTAAAATATCGGTTAAATATAAATAACCGCCGGGTAATAGCCGTTCAGGATTCCCAATTAATTGACATAGTTCATTTATAAAGGGTTCCGCTTCTTCCCTGCTTACTTTTACGAAGAATTTAACACCACCGGCAGCACCAGGCACTGTTTGTAAAGTACCGATTCCTCTTTGTTCAAAAGTCTCTTTTACGATCGCTAAATCCTCACTAATGGAAGACTTCGCAGACGAATAACGCTCGGCAAAAAAGGTGAGCGGTACAAGCTGGCGAGGATGATCCAGTAAATAATTCGTCATATCAATCAAACGTTCACTGCGGCGAAATTTCATCATAAACCCCCAGAAAGCCGAATATTCTAAATTAAGGATATCATTATTGTACGCCTTTAATCAAGCGAGTGTCGTTCTCCAAGCATGCGGACAGCGAAAACCTGATCACAGAATCCCCTTAATCCGTTATAGATCCTGTGCATTCTTGAGTCATGCTGGACAATTCCAAACACGGTTGGTCCGCTGCCGCTCATTAATACAGCATCTGCGCCAAAACGTTTCATTTGCTCCTTTATTTGGGCAACCTCAGGGTGTAGGGTTAAGGTAACATTCTCTAGAACATTGCCAACTTTGCCGCATACCTTTTGATAGTCATGGTTGTTAATGGCCTCAATCATGCCGCAAATATCAGGATGATTCGTTCGATTCGCATCAAGCCGGCGGTAAACCTCTGCTGTCGAAACCCCAATGAAGGGCTTCGCAAGGATTACCCAGCATGTCGGAGGTGCAGGAAGCTCGGTAATGACTTCTCCTCTTCCCTTTGCTAAAGCTGTTCCTCCATAAACACAAAAAGAAACATCCGACCCAATTTCACTCCCAAGCTCTGCTAATTCATCCATGGATAAGCCAAGATCCCAAAGTTTATTTAAGCCTCTTAAGGTTGCAGCAGCATCACTGCTCCCTCCTGCTAACCCTGCAGCAACGGGAATCGTTTTTTCAATTGAGATCAGCACACCCTTTTTCACATTAAATCGGTCCTTTAGCAGTTGTGCTGCTTGAAAGGCCAAGTTGCGCTGATCATCAGGCACGTATCGATTATGGGAAAGAATATGTATTTTATCTTGATTTAATAAGGTTAGTTCCACCCGATCAGCCAAATCAATGGTGGTCATGATCATTTCAACCTCATGATAGCCATCGGAACGTTTATGTAAAACATCTAATGCTAAGTTTATTTTGGCCGGTGCTTTGACTAAAAGCTTCACTACGTCCACCTACTTTTGTTTTGTCCAGCTCCAGCACCCAATGGGCGCTTCCGCATTTCCTATTCCAAATTCCACATTTTGTCCTATTTTACCACAAAACGATAAATGTAAGACGTGAGATATGATATATCCTGTCAAATTAAATATTTTATCATTAATTTCGCACGGGAAAAAGTCATTTTTTGGACAATGAGTAAAGAAAAAGGCCAGCGAGGGGGCCTTTCTGATTCCCTGCACTGGCCTAGCTGTGGTCAAGATTTGTTTAAACGAAATGCGAAAGTGCTTATTCGGGACTTAAGACTTATGACCCTGATTACCCAACTGTTCTTCTGCAAGTTCAATTGCACGTTTCACCATATTCCCTGCATCCCTTGCCCGGATACCGCCCCATCCCTCTTTTTGAACAACATCAAAAAATCCAAGCTCTTTTGCAAGCTCTTCTTTAAAACGTTCGGACATAATGCCCCTTCTTCTAGCCATCTAAACAACCCCTTTCATACCACAGCATTCATAGTATGAGATACTCAAGGAATTTCATGATGTCCAAATAATCCTTTAAATAGCAAAAAGCAGTAAACCCAATGTTTACTGCCATCCATTGCTTATATACTAGCTTAAAGCTACATGTCCTGTTGCATCATCATAGAAAGTAATTTGAACTGTTTCTGTTAATACATCCGCATAGCTGTAAGAAACACGCTCGAATGAATTTTCATCCTGATCTAATTCAATAACAAAAACAGATGGGTAAGTTTCAGCTAAAACACCTGAACGTTCAATCGTTTTCCTGCGTCCTCCGTTTGCTTTTAGCAACAACCTTTTCCCTAAATTCGTGTCAAGGGCCTTTTTGATATCGGCTAAGGTTTTTGGCATTCAATCCACCTCACTGTGTAAAGTATAACACACTGACATAGTCCTGTCAAACAAAAATATAAATTATATCAGTCCGACAAAAAGTTTGTCAATATTTTTTATTCTACTTTTTCTTCTAATTTTCAACATTTCTTATCGTAACCTTTTTAGCGGTGGAATATGTATCGCTTCAAAAAAAGCGAATCAGAAAAGCGAAGGCGCCAGTTTAGCGACGTATGGACTGGACCACTCCAAACGAGATAAAGGACTTATCGTAAGGTGGAGAGGGCCAGTACAATTGTCTCTGGGCGCCGTAGCTGGACAATAATAAAAGTATTTTCTTCATACTTTTATTTAAAGCTTATTCTTCTTGGTCATTTACAGGTCTGTATGGCATCCCTGTTCGTAATACACCTTTTGTTTCAATGCCCCCAAGCCCCTTCTCTCCTGTTAATGTATTTCGTAAGACATCCCAAACGTTAATTCTTTCCATAAAGGGGGTAAAGCTTATTTTTGCGACAATATAGACTGGGTCGAGTGCGTGAATATTGATCCTTGATGGGGAACTAGCGAAGTTTGCCCCCGCGTGGATGAGCGATTCGAAATGGGATTGGCATGCACCTGCAAAGATGACTAGTTGATCTAAATGAGGGATTTTTTTCCGGGCCTCTCTAACAGTTTGGACGAAATGTTTTGAATGGCGATAAGCATTAATATCCGTCATCTTCCCCTTTGCCTTTGAATAGGCATCATGCCCGGTGATGACAAGAATATCTGGACGATAGTGGTCAATTAATCCAGCAATTTTATCCTGCATTTCTTTTTCATGGCAGTGTATCCCTAAAACTGGTATCCCGATTTTTTCATATAATGTCATACATTTCTTTAAATAGGAGGAGTCACCATCCAAATGGAGCACCTTCCCCGGGATTTGAAAATAATTGCTCGGTTTTACATAGCCGCCAGTTACTTCAAATTCCTGCCTGGATTTTAACAAATCAACATCCTGTGTAAAAAGCCGTAACGACTGTTCTTCAAGCGTCCTGTATTCTTGCCTTAGTTTCACCCTTTCATGTTGGTTAACAACAACTAAATCAGCGTAAGGTGCATCGGCAACAAGACGAAAATCCTCGCCATAAAGGATTGCGAATTTCTGGTCATTTATTTTTTGCATATCGATCACACGAAATAAAAGATCACAGTTATATGATTTTCTACCGACAATATCATTTATTTTTATATCCACTGCCGTCACTCCAATAAGACCAGCAAAAGAGGCCTTTCGTATAAGTTAAAACTTCCATCATCAGGGGGACTTACCCCGCTAATGATTAGTTGAAACAATCGGGCTTTTACGGACGTTGCCCCCCACTATTACTTGGCAGGTTTCCTAAAAGGACTTGAAACGGAGGTCTAACAGCCCGTTAATGCGGGATAGGGTTCTCTCATAGGCTATGCAAACAATGGTGTCCATGTGAGAAAAAATCTGTATTTGGAATTGAGTGACTTTTTATGCAAAAAAAAGACCTTTTTAGAAAAAGGTCTAATGGAAGTAAGGATATAGTTCATCGGCTAAACAGCCAAATTCCTCTAAAGAAAGGGTCTCTCCTCTTCTGGTAGGTTCAACTCCACTCGCATGCAAGGCAGTGAGAATCTCCTCTTTTTTTTGTTTCCCTTCAGGAAGCTGACTTGTTAAGTTATTGAGCAAGGTTTTTCTTCTTTGGGCAAAGCTGGCTTTTGTTACTTGAAAAAAGAAAGCTTCATCTTTTACGCTTACAGCTGGCTGCTCCCGTTTTATCAGTCTGATCACAGCAGAATCGACATTCGGCTGTGGAACAAAAACAGTTTTGGGAACAATCATCACGGTCTCTGCCTCTGTGTAATATTGAACGGCAATCGAAAGCGAGCCGTAGTCCTTCGTACCAGGCTTAGCGGAAATACGGTCAGCGACCTCTTTTTGGAGCATACAAACGATTCCGCGAATTGGCAGCTGATCCTCCAGCAGCTTCATTATGATAGGAGTTGTCACATAATAGGGTAAATTGGCAACAACCATTATATCGTCGATGCCTTTAAACTCTTCATCCATCACCACTTGAACGTCTGCCTCTAATACATCCCTGTGAATAATTTTGACATTTTCATATGGTGATAATGTGTCATTTAAGATGGGTAATAATCTTTGATCGATTTCAAAAGCAACGACCTTTTTACTCGTCCTTGCCAGCTGCTCGGTAAGGGCGCCGATACCTGGGCCAATTTCTATTGCCCCGGAATTCTCATTTAGATTGGCAAAGCTAACGATTTTTTTTAAAATATTTGTATCAATTAAGAAGTTTTGACCAAGGCTTTTCTTAAAAGAAAAACCATATTTTTCGAGAATAGCCCTAGTTCTCACAGGGGTTGCAATATCTTTATTCATTTTGTTCCTCCTGACGTACAACACTTAGTGCTTGTGCAAATTCCTGCCTGCTGATTTGGAACATCATTAAGCGCTTGTGCAATTGTTTTCCATTTGTATAGCCAATTTTTAAAAGCTTGCCGAGAATAATTCTTCGTTCCTTCGCACCCTCACCGCCAATAAGACCGGCAGTAAGTAAATCCTCTTGGGTAATTTCTTCTGAAATCGTTTCATGCATGATTTGAGCATCTTTCAATGCTTCTTTAATTGCCTCTGGTCTCGCATGTTCAACACCAAGACCTCTGCCGCCTTTAGCAATCGCCGCTTCCTTCGTTAGAAAAGCATGTTTACAGCCTGGAACTGCTGTTGCAATCGTCTTCCTGATTTTTTCACCAGGAAAGTCTGGATCTGTAAAAATAATCACACCTCGTGTCTCTTGGGCACGCAGTACCTTTTCAATCGTAGCTTGATTCACTGCAGAGCCGTTCGTCTCAATGGTATCTGCGTCAACTGCCCGTTTAATCGCTGTCGTATCATCTTTTCCCTCAACGACAATAATTTCTTTTATCCTCATGGTAAATGTAAAAGCCTCCGTAATGAGAAAAGAGCAAGCGCCTGTTTAGTGAAGTCCACTACCTAACCGCTCAGCGCTGGATCTAGACGTTTCTCAAAGTCAAAATTTTTATACTTTCTAGTAAAAAATGAAAAATAATTGAAACATTTTTGTAATGTCCATCGTCTATATTATTAAACGGATTCATACAATGAAAGTAAGAAACCGAGAAAAAATATAATGTATCGATGTAAGTATAAAGAAAATCTCGGAAAAAGCAAAATGCAGAGGAAACGATCCTCTGCATAGAATAAATTATTGTAAAACCTTTATCTTTACCTTCTTACGCCCCCAGCGGTACGCTTCCGCTTGCGATGGCATAAATAAATCAATGATATACCCTTTAATTGCTCCGCCTGTATCAGCAGCAACAGCGTAGCCGTAGCCTTCCACATACACCTTTGTTCCAAGCGGAATTACGCTTGGGTCAACCGCAATGACTTTCATATTCGGATTAGCACGGAGATTAAGACCAGTGGCAGTACGTCCTGAACAGCCATTACAAGAGGCTGTATAGGCAGTTGCAGTAACGTAAAACTCTGTTCCCGGTTCATCTGCACCACGTGAAACTTGCAGGGCTAATTCCTTCGTTCCGACAGCCACAACTTTATCCTGCTTCTCTGTAATGCTTTGCTCATTGATTAATTTTCTTGAAACTTCCTTGCCGTTTTCAAGCACAACCTCGTATTGCTTAGACACACGGCCATGCTTACCAGGGGTTACGATTTTTTCTTTCCCTTTTTCTAAGCTTTCATCCTTTTCTGTTACCACGGCAAATTGAACTGGTTCTTCCACTACATCGGTGACTTTTTCTACGCGAATGACGTTAACAACACCATTCTCTGAGATGGTATCTGTTAATGATGGTTCAACTCGGTCTAATTCATTTAGCTTGATCCCCTGCTGTGTTAAAAAGTCAGCGACCGTAGCCGAAGTAGCCCAAACCTTCTGCTCCTTACCTCCGTCCACAAAAGTAAGATAGAATGCGATGTTTAGATCAATATTCATCTTATTTTTTATTGCCGTTTGTGGTTTTGGTGATATTTGATCTTGCTCTTTCAATACAATTTTCTGCTCTTTTAGGAGCTCAGCCACAGTTCCGGCTGTAGTCCAGACCGTTTTCTTCTCGTTGTCTTTAACAATGTGAACCTTGTTTGCCTGTTTCCAAACGACTTTCAGGTGGTCCTTCACCTTCGTATTCGCCTTTGGAGACAAGTAGTCTTGTGAGCGATGAGGTACATCCAGTTCATCTAATAATTCCTTGATGGTATCTGCATGCGTTTTTACGACCTCGGGCTTGCCATTAAGTGTTATTGCCACCGTGTTCTTCGAACCTTCAAAAAAAAGAATTCCAAGAGCTGTTAGCAAAACTACGAAACTAGCAAAAGCAATGATCAATGACCTCCTGCTCAAAGACTTGGAAAACAGGTTTTTCATGTGTTTGAATACGATGAAAAACGCCTCCTTTTCTTGGAGAGATAATTAATACCATGCTGCCGGCTGTCAATCCTTGCATTTCCTGTGAACGTATTTCTAATTATGCACAAACCTGGAAATATTGCAAAGAAAAACTTATCGACACGGTTATCCTATGTTGAAAAGGAGACTTGTAGAACTTTTTGTTATTAGAAAAAATTAGGACAAGCTTCTAGTGCTTTCGACAATTTCCCTTATCATTTTATGGCGAATAGTTTTTTAGCATTTCGTGTCGTTGCTACTGCTACCTCCGCAAATGTCAACCCTTTTATTTCGGCAATTTCTTCAGCTACCAGTTTTACATAACTTGGTTCATTCCGTTTTCCACGATAGGGATGAGGGGCCAAATATGGGCAGTCTGTTTCAATCAACAGTTTTTCCAATGGTATTTCAGCAGCCACTTCTTTTGGCTTTTTAGCATTTTTGAAGGTAACAGGGCCGCCAAGAGAAATATAAAAATTCATTTTTACACATTCCTGTGCTACTTCAGGGCTGCCGCTAAAGCAGTGCATAATGCCCCCCACTTCCTCAGCTCCTTCTTCCTTCAGTATTTCCACTATATCGGCTGTTGCCTCACGATTGTGAATAACGATTGGGAGCTTCACTTTTTTGGCCAGCCTGATTTGTTTGCGGAATACCTCCTTTTGGATCTCCTTTGGAGACTTGTCCCAATGATAATCCAAGCCCATTTCACCGATTGCGACTACCTTTGGGTGAGAAGCTAGTTCCTCAATCCATACTAAATCCTCATCCGTCATATCAATGGCATCGACGGGATGCCAGCCAACACAGGCATAAATAAATTCATAGGTTTCCGCTAGCTCCATTGCCCTTTGAATGGTCGGACGATCAAATCCGACAACAACCATATTGGTGACTCCCTCATTTTGTGCCCTGTTAATGACTTCCTGCAAATCCTCGTTAAATTGGGTGTCATTTAAATGTGCATGTGTGTCGAATAGCATAATAAACCAAGCCCTCTTTTCTATTTTTTTCTCTAAATTGTGCACTTACAGCCTTCCAATGTCAAAAATCAAATAAAAAAAAGGAAATGTCCCGATATTTGTTTCACGTGGAACATCGAAAAGCGGAAGTGCTTTACTCAGAGGCTTATGACCCCAAGCCCCTAGGCACTATTTCCAAAAGCAAAAGCGCCCGAATCAGGCGCTTTTATAACATTATTTCACTTTCGCACCATTTGGTAATGTTTGATCAACAGTGGCAAGAGAAAGCTGTCCGTCTTTTGATCCAGCTAAGATCATTCCTTGTGATAATTCACCACGTAATTTAACTGGTTTTAAATTTGTAATACAAATAACTTTCCGGCCGACTAATTCTTCCGGCTTATAGTACTGAGCAATCCCTGAAACGACTTGCCTCTTTTCGTAACCAAGATCAAGCTGAAGCTTTAGCAGTTTATCCGCTTTTTTAATTGGCTCTGCTTGTATAACCTCAGCTACTCGCAAATCAATTTTCATGAAATCATCAATAGCAATTTCATCAATTTCCTCTGGTTTTTCCTCTTTCTTTTCTTCAACAACAGGTTTAGTGCCTTGCATTTTAGTTTTGATGAATTCTACTTCGTCCGCAATTTCAAGTCTTGGGAATAGCGGAGCATCCTTTTCCACCTTTGTTCCGCTTGGAATCACACCAAAGCTTTCAAGACTTTCCCATGTTTTAAGAGTCTCATCATGTATGCCAAGCTGTTTAAAAATCCCATTAGGTGTACGGGTTAAAAATGGCTTTAGCAGAATAGCGATTCTTCGCAGTGATTCTGCCAAGTGAATCATGACGCTTGCAAGTTCCCCTCTACGTTCCTCATCCTTAGCTAATGTCCACGGTTGTGTTTCATCAATATATTTATTCGTGCGGCTAACTAATTGCCAAATGGAAGTTAAGGCAACAGAAAACTCCATTTTCTCCATAGCTTCCTCGTATTTTGTCATGGTTTCACGATTTACTTGAAGTAATAACTCGTCAAATTCCCCAGCAGAACCGGTATAGTCAGGAATCACACCATTAAAATACTTTTCAATCATCGCAACTGTTCGGTTTAACAGGTTACCAAGATCATTAGCCAAGTCAAAATTTATTCTTTCGACAAATCCTTCTGGTGTAAATACTCCATCTGCACCAAATGGTACTTCGCGTAATAGATAATACCTTAAAGCATCAAGGCCATAGCGGTCAATTAATGTGACAGGATCAACCACATTCCCTTTTGACTTAGACATTTTCCCATCCTTCATCAATAGCCAGCCATGAGCAAATACCTTTTTAGGCAGAGGTAAATCCAATGCCATTAACATAATCGGCCAATAAATTGTATGGAAGCGGACAATTTCCTTTCCGACAAGATGAACATCTGCCGGCCAGTAATTTAAATATTTGGAGTCATTTTCGGTACCATAACCAAGAGCTGTTATATAGTTGGAAAGGGCGTCAATCCATACATAGATGACATGCTTTGGATCACCCGGTACCTTTATTCCCCAATCAAAAGTTGTTCTTGATACAGCTAAGTCTTCTAAACCAGGTTTGATAAAGTTATTAATCATCTCATTTTTGCGGGATTCCGGCTGAATGAAATCAGGATTTTCTTCGTAGTATTGTAACAGACGGTCAACATACTTACTCATTCTAAAAAAGTATGATTCTTCTTTTACTTTTTCAACTGGACGGCCACAATCTGGACATTTTCCATCTACTAACTGGCGATCCGTAAAAAAGGATTCACAAGGTGTACAATACCATCCTTCATACTGATCAAGATAAATATCTCCTTGTTCGAGAAGTCTGGCAAAGATTTTTTCAACAACTTGTTTATGTCTTTCTTCCGTTGTCCTGATAAAATCATCATAAGAAATATCAAGCTTATTCCAAAGTTCCTTGATTCCATTTACAATTCCATCCACATACTGTTGTGGTGTAATCCCACTCTCTTCTGCTTTACGTTGGATTTTTTGTCCATGCTCATCTGTTCCAGTTAAATACATCACATCATAGCCGCGCATCCGCTTGTAACGGGCCATTGCATCACCGGCAACAGTAGTATAAGCATGACCAATATGTAAATTTCCACTTGGATAGTAAATCGGTGTCGTCAGATAAAAAGTCTTTAATTTTTCCTCCATTTTCTTATCCCTCCAATAAGCAGGCAATCGTCAACTCCATTAAATCATTATTGCCTCTTTTTGTTGCTTCTATCATCAAAATATACCGAAAAATGAACTTTTGTGCAAGAAAGCGTCATTCATAGACTTCCAGTTTTTTAAATTTTTTTCCTTATGCACCCATAAAGGATAATGAACCTTCGAAACATATGAGCGATAAGGTTGTTTAATGTAGAATTTTGTCGAATTACACCTAACAAATATCGATAGTGGTTTACGCTAGGATAATATTTAAATCGTTGTTTGATAGTATCAAAATTAGAGTAAACCTTATCAAATCAACAAACAAATAACTGGAAAAAATTTCTGTTATTTTTTAAAATAAAATAATTGACGAATATGGGAAGTACTGGTATTATGGATTTATAAGAAATTTGTCGAATAATGACGAATTAAAAATAGATTAATAATATGTGTATTTACGAGAGGAGATAATAATATGAAATCTACAGGTATTGTCCGTAAAGTTGATGAATTAGGTCGTGTGGTTATTCCGATTGAATTAAGACGTACACTTGGAATTGCTGAAAAGGATGCACTTGAAATCTATGTTGACGATGAACGCATTATCTTAAAAAAATACAAGCCAAATATGACTTGCCAAGTAACTGGTGAAGTATCTGATGATAATATGGCTCTTGCTGGCGGCAAATTAATTCTAAGCCGTGAAGGTGCAGAGCAATTAATAGAAGAAATTCAAAAAAACTTTGAATTAGTGAAATAATAAAGAAATCTTGCCGTTAGGCGAAGATAGAGGCGTAGTTGCCTGATAAGAAAGCTAGCAAGCTCCAGCACCAAATAAGTGCTGGAGCTTTTTTTAATGATTCTCAATATGATAAGCCTGATAAACTTCGCGTTTGTTAAGCCCGCGGTCTTTTGCTGTTTGTTTAATTGCTTCC
>Ga0213823_1000334_pt1 | contig 44599 bp, 63 predicted proteins | sample MC6MC0907MG_FD_179887 | JGI IMG/M metagenome (GOLD analysis project Ga0213823, IMG submission 179887) | Enriched soil aggregate microbial communities from Iowa State University, Ames, United States - MC6-MC0907-MG | ecosystem: Environmental > Terrestrial > Soil > Unclassified | place: USA: Iowa...
GCTTTCTCGCCAAAACCGCCACCCTGGTCATCGCCATCCTCGTGGTGCTGTCGGCCATCGCCGGGTTGCGCAGCAAAGGGCGGCGCAAACCGGGTGGGCAGCTGCAGGTCACCCGCCTGAACGAATTCTACAAGGACCTGCGCGAGCGCCTGGAGTCCGGCCTGCTCGACAAGGCCCAGCTCAAGGCCTTGCGCAAGCAGCAGGCCAAGGCGGAAAAACAGCAGAAGAAAGGCAAGGCCGAGGAAAAGGGCCGGGTCTTCGTGCTGGACTTCGATGGCGACATCAAAGCCTCTGCCACCGAAAGCCTGCGCAACGAAATCACCGCGCTGCTGACCCTCGCCACCCCGCGTGACGAAGTGGTGCTGCGCCTCGAAAGCGGTGGTGGGCTGGTGCACAGCTACGGCCTGGCTGCATCGCAACTGGCGCGCATTCGCCAGGCGGGCATCCCGCTGACCGTGTGCATCGACAAGGTGGCCGCCAGCGGTGGTTACATGATGGCCTGCATCGGCGAGAAAATCGTCAGTGCGCCGTTCGCCGTGCTGGGTTCGATCGGGGTGGTGGCGCAGTTGCCCAACATCAACCGCCTGTTGAAGAAGCACGACATCGACTTCGAAGTGCTGACCGCCGGTGAGTACAAGCGCACCCTGACCGTATTTGGCGAAAACACCGACAAAGGCCGGGAGAAGTTCCAGGAAGACCTGGACATCACCCACCAGCTGTTCAAGGATTTTGTCGCCCGCTATCGCCCACAACTGCATATTGATGAAGTGGCCACAGGCGAAGTCTGGCTCGGCGTTGCCGCACTCAACCGCCAGTTGGTGGACGAACTGCAAACCAGCGACGAGTACCTCAGCGCCCGCGCGCGCAACGCCAACCTGTTTCACCTGCACTATGCCGAACGCAAGAGCCTTCAAGAGCGAATCGGCATGGCTGCCAGCGGCACGGTGGAGAACACCGTGGTGGGCTTATGGAGTAAACTCGGCCGCCTGCGCTAACACCTTGAACCCGTTGAAATTTTTTTTCGTTCAGGGGGTTGCAAGGTGAAAGGAATGAAGACATAATGGCGCCCATCGAAACGCAGCAAACTTTGAAAAAGGTTCAGCGTTTCAAGGAGATAGCAAAGCGCAAGCAGCTAGATCCGACCTTTGAGGCCGAGTAGCAAAGTGGTTATGCTCCGGATTGCAAATCCGTCTACGCCGGTTCGATTCCGACCTCGGCCTCCACCATTCGAAAGCCCCGCAGATTAACGTCTGCGGGGTTTTTCTTTGCGGGTCAAAAAAGCCAAGAGTTCCGAAACTAAATGCATGGAGTTCCGAAACTTCAGCCTTTCGAGGGCTTGGCGATGGCGCCGACGCGGCGGTAAACGCGTTCGGTGATTCCCTCTTTCGAGTGTCCCAACAGGACGCTGGCTTCGCTCAGGTCGTTGATCTCCGACGCCGCCTTCGGTCGGATGTCGCGGAACTGGAACTGGGCGATTCGATTGGCCAGGTCCGGCTTCTTCTCGGCCTCGGCCTTTACCCTGGCATCCTCTCGGGCATCTGCCCATCGGTTGCGCAACATCGGCCAGCTCATGCGCTTGCCGTGCTCATTGACGATGAAGAACGGCGACAGGTGCTCGCTAGTCCTGCGCATGATGCGCTCGAGCAACTGGCCCAAGCTGTTCTTCACCCCGTCCACCTCCAAGACGATCCTCAGTCGCTTGCCGGTTTTGCCTTGCCTGACCAGCAGGTAGATCCCCTCCATATCGTCCTTTCGCATGGACAGCACGTCTGACGGCCGCTGGCCAGTCAGGTACGCCAGGTCCATCGCATCCTTCAGCTCCGGTGGGGCTGCCTCATATACTGCTCGCCACACCGTTTCGTTGGCGTAGAAGTCGCGCGGTTTCTCCTTGTTCTTTCTGACGCCCAGGCACGGGTTGTCCCGGGTAGTGAGCCCCCATTCCCTGGCGGTGTTGAATACGTGGGAGAGCAGGGCGATTTCCCTGTTCGCCCTGGTCTTCGCCGACCGCGAGTCGCGGTACTGGGCAATCATCGCTGGCGTGATGGCATCGATCGGCGCCGAGTCGAACACGGCGCGTAGCTGCTTGAGCTCGTAGATGTTGTCCTTTTGGGTCCTGGCGGCCTTGCCCGGGATGATCTTCAGCAGGTAATCGTCGAAGATCCCCTTCATCGTCGTCAGCTCGGCCGGGGTGGCCTTGGCTTCCAAGTCAGCCCACTTCAGCTTGGCCTGCACCAGGTCGGTACCGAGAGGGATTTCCTTGCCGGCTTGGTCGCGGTAGTAGTACCCAACCCACACTTTTCCGTTCTTCCTGGTGCGCTTTCGCCGGTACATGCCCGGCGGCAGGTCGCGGTTCTCGGTACTTCTGGGTCGCATGTCACTTTACTCGGGAGAAATCAGGGGTCCAGGCTGGAGCCGGGGGCGGCGCTGCAGCGACTGGCACGGTGTCGATCACTACGCCGCTGAGCTTCTGCCGGGCGTATTGGCGGCCAACCAGTGGCCGGCCGCCGCGGCTCTCGACGAAGTGCCAGCCTTTTTCTGTGAGCCAACGGCGCTGCCACGCCCGGGGTTTGTAGCCGGTGATCGCCACCAGCTCTTCATCCGAAAGGATCTCGGTTTCCATGGGATGGTCTCCACGCCGCCGGTGGCGGCAGGTTGGTGGTCAGGCCAGAAGCACGTCGCGCACGACTTCCCAGAGACGGGCAGCTGGCCACTGGAAGCGGTCGAAGTCGGTGTCAGGCTGGATGCCGTAGCGGCAGGTTGAGTGGGCGCCGGCCGGGTACTCGCCGCGCTTCTGCATGATGGTGGCCACGCGACCGTCACCGCCTGGCTCGGTGCGGTGATACTCATAGTCCTGGGTGTTGTAGTCGTTGCCAGCCTCGATCTGGAAGGTGGTTTCGTGCACCAAGTCGGCGCGACCGTCTGGTGTCCATGGCCGGCCGCCGCCGGCGGTGCGCTTGCCTTCGTGGAGGTACAGCACGAATTCGCCTTCGGGGTTATGCATCAGCCAGTAGCAATGATTGATCTGCGTGCCGACCAGCACCCGGGAGATGAAGTTGAAGCGGTGATCGTGGATTGCCGAGTGCTCGAAGCAGGCGCGGCGCGGCAGCTCGGGGTGCCACACATGCAGGCGCTGATCGCCCTGCAGCTGAACCTGGACGAAGCCCAGGCCGTGGAGCGTGACTTTGTCGGTCATCACGTCGTCGAGGATCATGGCAATAGCTCTCCATGCCCGCGCATGTCGGCGGGCTTGAATTGTTTATCTGAGTTGATTTCACGTCTCGTTATGAGACCATCAGCCGTCTAGTAACCTAAGGAGGGGCATGACGGACATGAGTGGGACCGAGAGTGTTAAACAGGATTTGAAGGAGATGAGCTGGACCGAGCGCTTGAGTGTCATAAGCTCGATAGCTTCGATTACTGGCGTTTCACTTGTATGGTTGCAAGAAACCGTCAAGCCTGCGAACTTTAAAACCGCTCTATTTGGCGGTGTTGCGAGCGTAGTAGGCGCTCTGGTAACGGTCGGTTTGTTGGTAGTTGCAGTCCAACTTTTTCTTTCTGTTGGCAAGGTTATCGAGGAGCGGTGGCCGATAGCACTGTGGGGTTACCGGCTATTTACCGGGGCTGGGTTAATTTGGGGATTGCTCATATCTCAGTTTGTTATCTGGGCCCTAGTCGGGGAGGCTTGGACTATCCGCTTCTCGAGCTAAAGTGGGACGCCTCCATCAGCCATTTTGACATAGCTTCTTCGGAACCCGGACGGTATCGCCGAGCGCGTGGGCAACTATGGCCCGGCATGCTGAAGGCAATGGCAGGTCAGCGCCTTGGGCAACATCTTTGCCATTGTGCGTTATCCAGGCTGCCCAGTAGTCCCACTCTGGCTGCGGGCAGTGCAGGCTTACGTTGTGCTTCTGCATGAGCGGCCCGCCGACCGCCCAGTCTTCCCACGGGTTGTAGCGCTTGGTGTGATCGATGGCCTGGCCCTGGTGGCGGGCGAACACCCGCCAGGGCACACCGTTATAGCCGGGCGGTTCCAGATACACATCCAGCCCTTCGGCCTTGCCGACAGCCCACCCCAGTGCCTCGCCGGTCAGGTCTGCCGTCTTCACTTCGATCAGGTTGCTCATGGTGCCACCTGCTTGCGATATCCGGCTTCCCACAGGTCTCTGACTACATCCTCATGGATTTTCAGCTCTTGCAGATGGCCAACGCCATGTGTCCCACGAGGATGATCTTTGATGTGACGGATCATTTCGTTCAGGCCTGCGTGGCGCTCTTGCTCTGCGATCTGCTCGGGCGTGGGTACAGGGCGGAACTTGATGCCGTCAGGGTTCATGGATCCTTCGAACTTTCCATCGCCCTTGCTGCTCTCCTGCTCCATGAAGATCATCTTCTCGCCGTAGCAGAGGACTTTACCTTTCAGCCAGTATCCCCAGGAGTCGAATGTGCACTCCACCTCAAGGCCAACTGGCGGTAAACCTTCGCCATTCCATTGCTCACCGGTAACGCGGCGCTCGATAGCCGACCAGGTCGACTCGTATTCGGGCCAGCCGGCTTCGACCACCACAGCGTCTACGATGGGAATGTCGTTCAGCCTGATCACGTCGCGCACCCAGCCGAGCTTGTGCTCGCTCAGGTCTTTCACCTTGAAGACGATGTAGCGCTCTTCGCGCTCAAATTTCTCGCTCACAGCTGATATCTCTCATCAATCCAGCGCCCAGGCGCCAGTGCGGGTGTAGGTTCGGGTTGTGTTTCGTGCGGGGAGAGCTGGCGATGGTTGCCGGCCTGCGCAACTGGGGTGCAGGTAAGTTGCAAAACTCCGAGGCTGGCCCGGAATTTTCGGGCTTCGTCTCGATCTTGGAAGGCCATCATCGCCATGAAGAACATCGCTACGAAGCCCGCGAGCCACAGAAAGGACATGCTCCGCCAGGCAATAATCTAGCTTTTCTCGGTCATAGTTTCGCCTTGGCCGCCATATCGCGGCAGTGAATAGAGGGGAGAGGGATTACAGCTGGCAGGAGTACAAATGTGCTCAATTTTAATTGGCCCACTATAAGACAGAGGAACTGCTTTCTCTGGCGTATAGAGGAGCTGTTAGAGATGGAAGATTTGAGTACTGTTTTAGGCGTTTTGAAGGAGGTACTGCAGGTAGCTGGCTTGGCCATTAACTTGTACTTGGCGCTGCGCGATGTGTTCAAGCCGCCTGTAGAAGCGCCTCGATCACCCGCTGACCGGCCAGGGGCGGTACCGCATTGCCGGCCATGTGCATGGTCAGCCGGTGGTTGTTCGGGCGCAGTGTGTCAGCGGGGAACGACATGGCGGCCAGGGCTTCGCTGGCGCTGAGCATCCGCATCCGGTCGCCGTCGACCAGGGCCCATCGGTCCAGGGTGGTGATGGTGCCGATCGGCCGATTGATGTCTCGGCCGGTGGTGCCGGAGCCCTTGCCGTAGTAGGGCATGATGAAGCGGTCGCCGAAACGCTGACGGCCGTTTCTCACCCGTTCCAGCGTGGCCTGGGCCCGGCCTGGCTTTTCTATCTGTGACCAGCGGCCGGCGTCGAAGTCTAGGAAGGTGCTGGCCGGTACGTGCTCGCACTGTTGTAGCTGCAGCTGAATCGGCGCCTTGCTTTTGGTGCAGATAAGGAACAGACGTACCCGGTGTTGCGGCACGCCGAGGTCCGCGCAGTCCACGATGTGCGGCGCTGCCTGATATCCCAGCGCCTGAACCGCCTGCAGCCAGGCCGGGTAGAGCACCCAGTCAGTGAACTCCGGCACGTTCTCAATCACTGCGGCCTGCGGCCGGTGAAACTCAAGGGCCGATACCGGCGCCCAGGCCGTCGAGCGCGATGCGTCGTGCTCAGGATTTCCCGACTTCTTGCCGCGGGCCTTGGCGTGACCCTGGCAGCATGGCGAGGCCAATAGGATGTCGTGAGCCGGCACCTGCTCCCAGCGCGCCTGGTGCAGGTCCTGGCAGACGTGCTGCGTGTCGGGGTGATTGGCGCTGTGCCATTCAACGGCCACAGGCCAGTGGTTTGCCGCCCAGAGAACCTGGACGCCTGCGGCGCGCGCGCCTGTGCTCCATCCGCCGAGGCCGGCGAACAGGTCAATTGCTGTAGTCATTAGATTGCTCGCACTTCGCAGTGGCCTGCTGATAGCATCAGGCGACCCATTAGGATGAGAAGCATATGAAGGACAAAATTATTTGGCTTGTATGCCTGCTGTTATTCATGGCAGGTTTTGTTGGAGGAAAAATTAGCGGGACAAGCGAGTTTTTTAAAGTTGCTAATGTTCATGATTTATTCGATATCATCGGCGTGTTTGCAACACTTGCTGCTGCGTTGGTAGCGTTACACGGATTGAATACTTGGAGGAAGCAAAGTAAAGCGACCGCAGACCACGAGCTAGCACGTCGGCTGTTGTTAGCGCTTCGTATGTATCAAGAGGGGCTTGTGAGGAACTGGAGCTACGCTCAGCACAGCATGACGCAGATCGAAAGCAACGGCTGGATAGAGAGTGAGGGTCGAGAAAATTATTTGGTTGGGGTATACGAGAGGCGCTTGAAGGAGGCGCAGGAAGCCTCAATCGCCCTTGAACCTTTGAGGATTGAATGTTCAGAGTTTTGGAGCGGTAGATTTGAAGAGAAGCTTCTGGATTTGTACGATCTCGACAGCTTGTTCTGTTCGATCATCGAGACATCTGTAAGCCTATTAATACGAGGAGGCTTTGATGATCAGCAGGATGAAAGATCCGATAGTGCTAAGTCTCTTTGGGAAAGTTTGTCTAAAGAAGGCTTAACCGACATAGTTTCAGCTAAAGCGCATATTGAAAACATGGTTAATCCGCTCAAAGAAGAGGCAAAGAAGAGGTTGCTCGGGTGATTCTTGTCAGGCAAGAGGATTGGCTGAGCTACTCGGCAATCTGCTATCCTCGGAAGGCACTGACAGATAGGCCGCGGCGATGGCGGGCAGCGCCGAATGGTCAGGCGGCTACCCGAACCTTGAACGACAGCATGGCTGTGGCGTCGTCGTTGAAGCACTCAGCCAGTTCTTGATAGGCCCGATACTTGGCTTGGCTTCGAGTGGCTGCCCAAATACGCCGAACGTAATGTCGGGCATCGCCCAGCATGTACCGCACATCATCCCAGTCGTACATACCGTTGGTGAGCACCTCCCATTGCTTGAGCGGCAGCTTCTCGGCCATTTCGCCGTACTGCATTTCCCAAGTTGGGTGGTAGTTACGGATGCGCTTCTTCGGGTCGCTGTCGAGGATTACGCCGACGTACTGACCGCGGTCGGCCATGATCACGCCAGGCTCGCCGTTGGCGATGACGCGCCGGCCTATCTCAGCTGGTACGCCGTAATGGCGTCGGACGTAGTCGCAGTTGTAGTTGCTCATGGCTTTCTCCATGCATGCGCCGCCCTCGCCGGGGTGGCGTGATTCGTTGAAGTGGAGTATTGATTGCTGGCCCGGCATGGAGCCGGTTATGGGAGATGCCTGTGTCCGGGATTCGAGAGCTTCGTGATTACCATCAAGTCTACAAAGCTGCTCTAGACATTCTATATGCCTGGGATGATGAAGATGCGCCGGCGCTGCTCAGAAAATTTGAGCACTTTGCGGGGCTGGCAAAGCCCCTAGTAGATTCCACTGATCCAGAGTGGAACAACTGCAGAGCCCTAGGAAGGCATATGACCTTCATGGAGAGAAACTTAGGTAGAGGGCAAAAGGAATTCAGTAAAAGCGATGCGGTGGATATTGTCTTTAGTGATCTACCGGCTTTTGCAGACTTTCTGTTTTTGAATGTGGCTACACCTGATCACCTAGACCCACGCCTTGCCCAGGCAACGTCAAGTCTTTTCGAGATTGAAGACTACGCATCCGTAATTAGGGCGTCATTTCCAGTACTGTCTTCGCGGCTCCGGCGTATCTTTGGTGTGCCTGATGGATCGGATGGCGAAAACTTGATCAATGACATTTTCGCACGGGGAGCCGGGTCCAATCCGGTGGTATTGCCGCAGGAGGAAAAGACCGCTTACCGTAACCTGTTGGCTGGTTTCTACGCTACTTATCGAAACAAGTGGAATCACGGGGACTATCAACCAACTTTTTCCCAAGCTAGGGGTGTAGTTGAGATGACCAGCACTTTGATTAAGGATCTTGAACTCTTGGCCGAGGCGTCATTAGCTGCGAACACTCGAGCGGAGGAGTAACCGGCGCTGGCGGGCAGCGCCGGAGGGTCAGGCGGCTTTTGCTTCCGATTGCTGCGCGACAATCGCCTTGGCGGCGTGGTTGATCATGTACAGCCGGTTGATCAGGCTGTCGCGCGGCTTGTCGATGCTGATTTCCCAGTAGTCGCAGCCAAGGCCAAGCACTTCGTGGTGCTCGCGCATGAACATGCTGGCTTGCTCGACGTAGCTGATGTCGTCGGCTTCGTACAGGCGATCTTTCAGCGAGCTCCAGAAGTCGTAGTCATCCTCTCCATATTTGAGGGCGGCAAGTTGTTCCTTGACCAGGTTGCGCAACTCATCCCACCTGCCAGCCTCACCGGCACCGCCGTCATTACGCATCCACTCAGGCAGTACAGCGTACTGATCGTCGTCATGGGTGTTTTCGCAGATCTGGCTGCAAACGCCCGTTACGAGCGCGGCGCGGAAGGCATCACCTACCAGGTTGAGGCCGTGTTGCCGGACAACGAAAACTCCTTGATGAGGCTTCTCTGCTCATCGGTACCTAACCCATGAGGTGAATCATGAAAATTCGAGCACTAGGCCCGCTGACGGGCGCATCCGGTGAGCGGGAGAAGGGCGAAGAGTTCGAGGTCGACAAGGCCTATGGCGAAGGCCTGATTGCCCGGGGGTACGCCGAAGCGGTCACCGACAAGGCCGCGAAGCCCGCAAAGGCTGATCCGGCCAAGGAGTAGGGTATGGCGCGCCGGTCGAGCCTTCGCGGTGATACCAGAGCAGGCCGGCTGGCCAACAGAAATCGACTGGCCGGCGGTACCGGCCTGACCCGCAGCACCATCTCACCCCAAACCGCCACCCGGCGGTATTTTTTTGCCTGGAGAAAACCATGCCTTACATCGCCATCAATCTCAGCAACGCCTACGACGCCGAGAACAACACCCGCTTCGCCACCCAGGAAGAGGCAGACGCCCGCGCTCGAGCGGTCCTGAACCAGTTCCCTACTGCGCAGGTGTTCACCGCCCAGGTGCTGAAGGAGTACAGCGCCAAGGTTTCGATCACCGCGAAAGAGCCGGCTGAGCCCGAGACCGCACCGGTGCCTGAAGAACCTGCTGCCTAAACCCCTGCAACCAACCAGTGCCCGCCCTGTGCGGGCTTTTTTGTGCCTGGAGCAAACCTATGACCACACCACGCGGCGTTCGCAACCGGAACCCCGGCAACATCGATTACAACCCGCGCAACGCTTGGCAGGGCCAGCTCGGCCTGGAAGAGGGTGTGTCCAAGCCGCGCTTTGCTCGCTTCGACCATCCCGAAAACGGCATCCGCGCCCTGGGCAAGTTGCTGATCAACTACAGGGGCAAGGACGGCATGCCCGGCGTGGGCGGGAAGGGCATCGACACCGTGATCGAAACCATCAACCGCTGGGCGCCCAGCAACGAGAACGACACCCAGGCCTACGCCTCGGCTGTGGCCAAGCGCCTGGGCGTGCGCACCACCGACCCGATCAACATCAAGGACCCGGCCACGCTGCGCGGGATGGTGCTCAGCATCATCATCCACGAAAACGGCGGGAATCCTTATCCAGACGCCATCATTAATGAAGGCGTACGGCGGGCGTTGGTATGACCTGGATCGGCGCGGTGCCTGCCAGGTGCTGGTGGCTGATCGCCCTGGTGTTGATCGGCGGTGGCCAGCAGTACCGTGTCATGATTGCCGATGGCGCGGTGGCAGATGCCCGGGCGGAGACGGCCAAGGCCGAAAATGCCCTGGCCGACTACCGCCTTGAGGTATCCGAGCGCGACCGGCGCACTGCCGCCCAAGCCAGAACAGAAGAACAGCGCCGCCAGGCTTTGGCGGACGAGGAGGGTGAAAGTGCACGACAGAAACTGGAACTGGCCCAAGGCCGCGCCACTGCTGCTGAGTCTGCTGCTGGCGGGCTGCGGGTTGAAATCGCCCGACTGCGCGCCGGCCGAGCAGCCACCTGCGACACCATCGCTACCCAGCAGCGCCAGGCAGGAACCTCTGCCGTCTTGGTGCTCGGGGGATTGCTTGAAGACGCTGACCGAATGGCGGGAAGCTGCGCAGCAGCGCTTGAGAGAAGCCGAATAGCCGGCCTTGCATGTGAGGCAATATCGCAAGATATCAAACGATGAGCTTCAAGAACTCATCGTCAATATTAATTATAACTGTATCGCTGAGTGTTGAGATTGTCTGCCCCTTGTGGGTAAGTATAAAGCTGAATCTATATTCCTTTTCTTTTTCAAAGCTGATTGGCTTGATGAAGGCGGCATTGGTCATGTGCTTCACAAGGTTATTTATGTCGGTTTTGTGGTCTTTTGTTATTATTATGTTCCTATCTGCGTAAAGCACAGACATATGCGCGAAATAAACGTCAACCTCTACTGGGTTTATTTCTGGTGCGATGATGCTCGCTTTGCTGTTGTCGCACATTCTGCGTTTAATTGCATTCGCAATTTGGTCTAGAAATCTGTGGATGTCATTCGCTCGAATACTCCATTCATCATCATAATCTGGGAAAATTCCAATGCAGTCGCCCGGTGTCCGTGATTGCGACATGCAGAAAATTAGGCTGTTCACTGCTTGTCTTTTAATGGATATATTGGCGCGTTCAATCACAACGTATGCAGGATGACGGTCATCCACAGACCAGTTACTTATTTGTGTTTCACATTGTCCAGGAATAGGCACTGCCTCGTATCTGTCTCCGCCGACACGCATGATTCCCTGAAAAAGTGTGTTAAACCATTTTTTATCTACATTAACGGGAGAGCAGATATCTATATCAAAGAATGTTACTCCTTCATCTGTGTCGGAGATTTGTTCAATTTCTGTCTTTCGATAATGCTCAAGAGTCGCTAGCTTTAATGTCTTCCTGCGCGCAATGTGATCTTTCGCATGACAGCTTTTGGTTAATAGCATTCCTTCGCGACTCTCATTATCTGTATGAGGTGCCATAATGGCATCACTGGTAATGCGTGCATAGCTGTGAGCTGAAACCGGCTGGTCTGTTCTATGATTGGCAGATCGAGTGGCGGAGCAAAGAAGTTGACAAGCGCACCTTCATTGGCATGGTCGAGGCCGGCGAGCCGCTGATTCAGCAGGCTATCGACGCCATGCGTGAGTATCACCAAGCTCAGGATCGCGGCGCTCCTGCAGAGGAGATCGAGCGCCTTCGCCTGCTAGCCGAGTCGCTGTTCCAGGCGGTCTCTGACTACCAGCTTCGCGCTGTGGCCAAGGCTCGCGGCAAGGATTTGCCGCCGCTTCACTGATCCGCCGATCGGCAGTTGCACGGGTTCAGGATTGGTCGATACGATACTGTATCCATATACAGTATCGGTGCAGCATGTACTTTCTCCTTGTCCGCCGCCGTGTGAATGGCGTAGCCATCCCTTCCGACCAGATCAGGAAGGTTCATCCACTGCGAGCCGACGTCCACCTCGGCGACCATCACAGCGAGCCGCTGGGCCGGGTATCGACCCAAGCCTGGGTGTTCAACCCTGCGCCCGGCCCCGACGTTATCCCGCGCCTGCACGACGCTAAGGTCAACGGCATGGCCCAGTTAGGCATCAACATCAACGGTGTGGAAGAGGTTGACGGCGTGCTTTATGCGCAGTCCTGGTGGTGCAGGGCAGAATGATGAAGGGCATACCGAAAGCTTGGCTGGATGAACTGAACGACCGATTTTCCCTGGTGACAGATCCAGATGGGCGCGCCGCTGTGCTCGATGAAATGGCCTATTCCGCTCACCGTCGGCGTGAAGTCAGTGCGGAGAATCTGGTCGACATGCTGGAGCTGGCTGAATCGGCAAGGTCGTGGGCGCTGCTCGAGCACGAAGAGGCATGGCACATAGGACTGTCTCAATTTGAATGTTTTGAGGATCGCGAGCCAGGGCGGGTCGCGGTTGGCGGGGCGCCAAGGGAGGGTGTTTTGCCGTCTAAAACTAAGCGATTAAAGTCCGGTTTCGCTGAGCTAAACGTGCCGAAAGCCGGCGATGTGTTTTAGACAGAGTCGATGCGCAGGCCGCAAACGGCGCGGCCTGAGTGTCGATTCTTACGCTACTGCTGCATCATCATTTGTCTCTGAAGATCTGGAAACAGCAGATCAGAGTAATGGAGCATCTCAAGGTCGTTATTTATGACCAACCTTTCCATCGGTTCAATATCTTCAATAGGCCAAACTCGATGAGAGAAAATATCTCTGAGAGCCACCTCTCCTTCTAGCATCGACATGGCGACTTCGCTTTCGCTACCGAAGATAAAAAATACAGCTTGTCCAATGCCTATTGTTGTTAAATAAACACTACTATCTTGTGCTGGGCCCACAAACGATCTTCTGTATCTCATAAATGTGTTGTGAGTGTAGCCGCATTCACCATACCAAACATATGTGAGATTTGGTGGTTCGTTGGTCTCTTTTAGAGTCGAGAAGTGACTTGAAGGGAATCCAGGCTGACCGTCTCGATGTATGAGCGAGTAGACAGCGGCGGTTTTTGTCGCCCAGCGAGCTAGCCCTCTCTGCGCCTCCAGCGTGGGCTTTGCTATCTGTCCATGAATTAAACTCAGTAACTCGTCTTCTACTTCGTTCTCAAGCTGTTCCATCCAGCTTTCATTGCAAGTCTTACAGACTGAGTTAACAGTGCGATCGAAGGGCCCTTGTGGTATGGTTTTGGTTTGCTCCGAAATATTTCCGTCTTTTTGTAAGGCCTTATTTGTCCAGATGATCTCTTTCTTGATAGGTGGAAATGTTTTATTGAGCTTGTCGCGCAGAATGTGTTCTTTGCTAAATGTTATTTCAGGTGGAGATTTCAAGCAGAAGGGGCATTTGTTCTTGGTGCTCATGCTGGCTCCGTAGCAGATCGCAAGTTTCGGACATCTAATATGTAGTAATAGAGAAACTCAGCTAGACTCCCCAAGGTTCGTCGTGGGCCAAAGCCCATCGCGTCTCCGGTTCAGGGTTGCTGTCGTTCACCATCGTGCCCAATCAGATTAGGGAAGTTTCACCACACGATACTCCAGTGGTAATTCGAAGCGAGTACGCAGGTAATTGAGGTAGGACCGATCCACTTCATCGAGGGCGACCCTGCCAACGATGACCAATCTTATAGCCCGTTTGTCAGCTATCGGACTCCGAAAGGCGTATTCAAGCAATTGGCCAATTGCTAGTCGTATGACTGTTCGCGCTGAGAGATCTGACTTGATCTCATATAGGACTCGCTCATCGTGGGTTTCTAACATGACGTCTATGAAATTTGACTCAACCAGAACTTCACCCTGCGGAAACTCCCGCCTAAGCTGACTGGCCAGGAGGTTTTGCATCATCTTGTGTTCAGGTGTGCATTCTCTAGCCTCTGAGCCGCCGCGGTGATAGCTCTGAGTATTTAGGTCTCCCGCGCTGGGTTTTCTCTTGGAGAGTTGGCGTCCTGGATTGGGAGCAACAATGTCTGTTGGGACCGTGTTCATCTGGTAGCGTTTGAGATTGTGAATGTAGTCGTCGGCGCTCGCGAAGCTTTGTGGTGGGAACCATTCCACCTGGGCAAGACGGAAGCGAACATTGAGCCATTCATAGGATGCGATCCCCGCATTTACGCCGCCCGCTTCCTCGACTTCCTTTTGCATCTGCGCGATCCACCCCCTTTCCTCAAACTCACCGAAAACGGCCTCGGATTGTTGAAGGCTCAAGCACTCAAGATCCCGAATCACTGCCACATAGCGGCGGCCTTCTGGGGTTAATGTAAACAGAGTCACGTCGTTCAGCTCATCACTGCCCTCGAAGCGTGCACGGCTGTTATTGACGCCCTGAAGGAACCCGTACTGCCAACCGCCTAACTGCCATTCGCTTCGGAATAACCACTCTTCGTGACCGTGGCCGTGTTCAGCGTAGAAGGTATTGATCTCCATTCCTACGGCGCTGCCGTCTGGGCGGGTCCAGCCGCTTTGGTTGAAACAGATTCTAGAAAGGTAATCCATGGCTCCGCCCGCTCGCTCCATCGAAATAAGAAGGCATTAGGCTACCATATGGAATGTAATGAAAGCTGCGCTCAAGGTTGGCAGCTATTCTCACTCAGCGGACAGTGAGCGGCGATACCAATTTTGATACCACTGTTGGGGGAATGAGGGGGGATGGATGGGTATTTGACCCAATGAAATCACCCCCTAGCCACCGCCAAACACCCCCAAAAAATTGCATGGTGATGTTAGCGGTGTAAATAAGTCCCGGTGTCCGGAACCGGTGCGAGACCGAGGTTCGATCCAACGCTTCCGATACAGCACTGAGAGGGTAGGAAGCGTGCCCTAAGATCAGTTCCAAAACTAAAAGGTCGACCCTTGTAGAATGCGGGTTGCAGGCCGTTGAGTCCCGGTTCTTTTTGGAACTGATTTTTCCCGCCAGCACGCATGATGCGGCGATTCTTGTATCGGATTGCAAATCCGTCTACGCCGGTTCGATTCCGACCTCGGCCTCCACCATTCGAAAGCCCCGCAGATTAACGTCTGCGGGGTTTTTCTTTGTGCGCAGAAAAGCTGAAGTGTTCCGCAACTTTTGGCATGTGTTCCGCAACCCCCCTTATTTTGTGGGGCTCACGATCTCGCCAACGCGCTGGTAGACGCGCTTGGTGATCTCTTCCTTCGAGTGCCCCAATAGCCTGCTGGCGTGCCCTATGTCTTCGATTTCCGAGGCCGCCTTCGGTCTGATATCGCGGAACTGGAACTGCCGAACTGAGGCGGCCAGGTCAGCGTTGCCGAATGACGGCACTCGTATTGATGTTCGGGTTAGGTTTTGCCGACCTGGTGGGACGCAGATGTTCTTGGGGATTTATGCCCGGTGAGGGATGGCTTTATACGAAGAGGCATTCACCTCTCAGCCAGGCGAGTCGATGACGAGGATGCTTGCCAGGGGAGTGGCTCAAGCTCGTCGCATCGCTGCCGAGGGCGCTCCTGCCGCCGATCTTCTCGCCGCCTCGAAATAGAGGGAGAGGGGTTACAGCTGGGTGGAGTGCAGGTGTACTCCTGGAGCGTTACGGCTGACTTTTAAGGGGGGGCCGAAGTCCTCAAGGAACACGGTGATCGTGTCCAGCCGAGGTGCGCCGGTGATCACCAGCTTCGTTACCGTCGAGCGCTCAACCTTCAGCGGCTTGGTCGGTTTGTTTTCTGTGGGCATGGGGATACCTCGGAGCCTGGCAAAGCCGGGCTACGCTGAATGTTACATTGGTAGAGGAGGTCCGGAGATGACTACAAAGTTCGTCTGCCAGAACTGTGAGAAAGAAACGGAAGCAGAGCTGGATCACGATGAAGAATTGAACAGGCAGGCCTTCTACTGCCAGCACTGCGGGGCAAAGCATGTTTCGGTGATGGAGTCGCGTGCACCCGGCGGTCCGGTGGAGATGCAGTTCCGAGTTGTCGAAGACTAGGCTGCAACAGCCTGGGTAGTGGCTGATCGCCAAGGAGCCGCCCTCGCCGGAGAGGCGTTATCCTTGAATAGGGGAAGGCGCTGGCTGATGGCACGGCGCCACGTTTTGCGGAGGGTGGGGAGGTTTGATATAAAGCCCGGCCATTTCCAGGAAGGAACCTCATGAAACGCACCATCATTGGCTCAGCCATCATCGCCATTGCTGCCCTGTCCCTCAGCGGGTGCTGGGAGTCCGAGGAAGAGAAGAAGGCGCAGGCACAGCAGGAAGCCAGCGAGAATCTCTGGAACATCACTCCGCCTGATGAGAGCCAGGACAAGGGATTCAAACCGTGAAGTCATGCCTTACCTCAATCCTCGCTGCGGCACTCGTTATGAGCTTGGCTGGCTGCAAAGAAGACGCCGTCGACACGGCAGCCTACGAGCCGACCAGCGAACACTGTCAGCCCGACTACCTGAAAACGCTTTCAGACAACAAGGCCCGCGAAGACCTGGTCGAGAAGTGCATGACCGGTGGCTCGTACAAGAAGTCAGAGCCGAAGACCTGGTAACGTCCGGTCTTCGTCATACAGCGCCGCCTCATCAGGCGGCGTTTTCGTATGTGGGGAAGGCGCTGGCGTGCAGCGCTGCTGTTGTTATGCTTGGCCGCTTACCAAAGAGGAAGAGTGGTAATGCAGTTGCGTGAAAGACTTCGGGCGTTCCAGCTATGGTTCAACCCGAAGCGCAGACGGTGGGCTGGCGTGACCCTGATCACGCTTGGGGTGGTTGGGATGTTTCTCAACCCGCAAAGCCGTTGGACCCTAGTGCTGGGAACTGGAATCTACTGGTTCTTCACGGCCCTGCCGCCCGCACTCGGCGGCAAGCGTTGAGGTGCTGGCGGGCAGCGCCGGAGTGTCAGGCGGCGATCGGAAGCTCTTTGCCCAGGGCCTGCTGAACTGTCGCGATGACGCGGCAGAGGTAGGCCCAGTCAGGGTTCGGCTCCATGGCGCCGGGTCTTCGAGGTACACACTGATCGGGTCGAGGCCGTGCACCTCGGTGATCAGCAGCTTGGTGACGGTCGATGTCTCGACGTTCATGGCTTTGTCCATGCATGCGCCGCCCTCCGTGGTCGGATGCGGCATGGTGGCAGTGTGAATGCCGAAAAATTGATTTGGTCTGTGGCTGTTAGAGGTGAACAAGACTGCGTCGTGTTAGATTGCGTGCATCAAACAAGGAGGTTTAGATGAGCCAGAGCAGAGACAGCAAGATCGATAACATTGAGTTCAATGTAGCGAGCATTGAGCGCAGCAAGGCTTTCTACGGTGAGGCCTTCGGCTGGAGCTTTGTGGACTATGGCCCCAGCTACACAGAATTTAGCGATGGGCGTCTTACTGGTGGTTTTACGACCGGGGAGCCCGTGCAGCCCGGAGGCCCGCTGGTGATCGTGTATTCAACTGATCTCGAAGAGTCGCAACGTAAACTTGTTTCGGCGGGCGCCCGTATCAGCCGAGAAATATTCTCTTTCCCTGGAGGGCGGAGATTCCACTTCACCGACCCAGATGGATACGAACTGGCTGTTTGGAGTACCGATATTCCAGAGGTTTAGATTTGCCCCCGATGGTTCTATGCATGCGCCGCCCTCCGTGGCCGGATGCGGCATGGTGGCAATTTGGTTTGGTTTGGTTTGGTTTGGTTTGGTTTGGGATGGGGTATCAGGGGTGACCGGCATGGGGCCGGGCATCGTCAGAGCCATCATCGCCTCCATTGCGTACGAAGGTGGCGCCAGGCCCGATGTCGAGTAGGTCGCATACCCGGTTGATGATCTTTTGCCTTCGACAAACATCGCCAAAAAGCCCAGCCATAGAGCTGGGCTTGTTCGTTTTAGGGATTTACTTGAGGTGGGGCCAGACTGGTAGAATTTGCGCCCCTTGAACCTTGAGATGGATCTTATGCGACAGTTTTTGGCAAAGACTTTTGGGGGGCTAACCCCGAGCTACTACGCTCGGCAGTTATTCTTCGGCGCGCTGTTTGGGGCTTTTTTCATTTACATGAAATCACGCGCTCCACTAGGTATTGATTTCGCAACGGTAGCCATCTCGGTGGTGAGTACCTTGCTCTATCCCTATTCTCGATTTGTTTACGAGAGCGTGGTGGGCTTCATCATGGGCCGCAACATGTTCTTCGTGAATGCGCTGCTGATGCTGTTTATCAAAGTGATGACGATGTTCATGTGCTGGTTCCTGGCGATCTTCATCGCGCCACTGGGATTGCTGTACCTCTACTGGCATCACAGTAGACAGCCTACCAACTAAATCCTCCGAGCCCAGCCTAGCGCTGGGCTTTTTCGCTTATGCAGATGACGCTGAAAGTGCAGTATGAGGGGGGTAGGGCGGCCGGAGGCAACGCTGTTTAAAGGCCCGTCCCCTGCTGATCACAGGCACCCTAACACGGCTTCAGCGCCGGTCATCCGCACCCATTCATGAGCGCGGCCAAGTGCCGTGTTTTTTATTGCCCGAATAGGCCCTCAAGAGGGCCGGTGAGAGTGCCGACCCCTTGGGTGTGCGATCAAGCAGCCTGCAGCGCGGTAGGTATCACCTGAAGTCGAACTCCGAACTTGGCCAGAGCTTCTTCCAGGCTCTCGAGCTTCGAGGTGTGCTCGAAGTCGACCAAGCGCCCGGCTGCGGTAGGGGAGATGCCAAGCATCGAGGCTAGGTCAGCCCGGGTCTTGCCGGAGCGGACCAGCTCATTCCACAGTGCGATTTTTGCGACCGTTACGCCAGAAAGCCGAACGATGTGATCGCCGGCTTCGGTGGCAGGTGGAATTGCTCGCTTCTGGTCCACGTAGATTGACAGCGCCAGGGTGAGCCCGTCCACCGCATTTGCCAGAAACTCCTCCAGGCTATCGCCCACGCTGTGAGCCTCAGGGATGTCTGGGCAAGACGAGGCGATACCCATCTGCTCAAGTCGGCCTGAATCCTGACAGGTCCTGACGGATGACATTCACATGGCAGCACTACGAAGCGAGGTCAAAGCCTTCATTGTTCATGCTCTGGCCTGCTTCGATACACCCAGCCAAGTGGTGGAGGCCGTCAAGAAAGAATTTGGGGTAGATGTCAGTCGCCAGACGTGCGAGGGGCATGACCCAACCAAGTACGCCGGACGGGGCCGGTTCGATTCCGACCTCGACCTCCACCATTCGGAAGCCCCGCAGATGAAAATCTGCGGGGTTTTTCTTTGTGCGCTGAAAAACCTGATCGTGTCTGCATCAGCCCTCCACTGGGCAGGGCTGAATGGCTATCAATCTGCAGGTAGCATTCAGAGCTTGTATTGAATGGTGTAGGACGCATCGGTTCTCGGTTCTATCGTAATAGGAATACCGAAGAGCTTCCCTCGACAATCACTGACAACACAGCGATACACCGTTCCCTGCTGGAGCTGGGCCCATAAGCCTTCGTCATGTATCGCGATACCTAGTACACGGTTGTTCGGATCCTCTCTGACCTGAGCAACGAAGTGGTCCAGGTCGCACCCGAACTCGGCAGTGGTAAACTCTGGATCAAAGCCGATCAGCACACCGTGCCTTTTCAGATCGTCCCTGATACGCTCAATCACGTCGTCTGCTTCTTGTTTTAGCATGATCGTTATCTCGCGGTGCTTGTACTCATCAAAACTCTAGCTGACCCTGATGATTTTCGTTGTTCATCGGTGTAATCAACGACTCACCCTCATTCCTCACATTTCCTACCGCCTTGCCGACCGGATACCACCGGAATTCCGCAGCTGGCATGCAACCTTGCCCCACGATCGCCGCAGCCCGCTCCGGCGATGTAGTCGGGTCGATCCATTCCCGCGCGAGCTCAGGGGGCAACACCAAGGGCTTCCTGTCGTGGATGTCGATCAGTCCCTGATCCGCTGCTGCGGTGATGATCACAAATCCATCGCGCTCGTCAGGCTCGGTGTTCTGGTGCACTTCTGCAAGCGCAGCGAAATAGAGCGGGGCGCCGTTGGCGCTTGTGATGTAGTACGGCTGCTTGCGCTTCGGATCCGCTGGGTCTGGTATCCACTCGAACCAGCCGTTCGCCGGCGCCAGGGCTCTACCACCTGGCCACAGGTCTTTGAAGAATTTCCCTGTTAGCACCGTTTCAGCCCGGGCATTGATCGGGTCCGGCCGCTTCCCCTTCGCCCAAAACGGCGACCACCCCCACTTGACCCGATCTACGCTGAGTCCATCGTCGACCGGGCGGATAACTTCGACGCGTGTCGACGGTGCCACGTTGAAGCGGTTGATTGGCGCGTGGTCGTAGCCATTGATCACCACCAGGTCCAGCGACAGCTGGCGCAGGTAATGATCCATCGACTCATAGATCGAATATCGTCCGCACATTTTCCCACCTCTCGCCCGACAGATTGTTCATCACTCAGAATTTACCGGGCACCCGATGCCAGATTGGTTGTATATAAATACAGTTGTCGTTGGGCCTTTCGCACTGTGGCGAGAGACGTCTTACTCATTCGCGGGTTGGTCGGGCGGGTTAAATTCAGACCGCTTGAACGTCGATGACTCAGTGCTTGTAGAGTAACGCTTCAACTACAACGCCGAACGGCGAGTATGCTGGGGAATTCAAGCCACCGGAAACAGCAAGGTGGCGGCTAGCCCGCCGCTTGCTCGATTATGCAAATGCACCTGCCCGCCCATTCGGTCAACGATGGTCGCCACGATGGAAAGCCCAAGGCCTGCACCATTGGGACTGTTACGGCTGTAGAAACGCTCGAATACGCGCGACAGGCTGGCCTCATCGATACCCGGCCCCTCGTCCTCGACGACCAGCTCGACGTGATTCTCCAAGCGCCTGAGTGACACCGTGATGCGGCCAGCGGGCGGTGAGTGCTCCACCGCGTTCGACACCAGGTTCTGCAGGGCGATGCCCAGGGCGCCGGCATCGATTGTCAGGTGATGGTCGCCTTCACCGATATCCAACGAGGGCTCCAGGCCGCGGTCCAGTATCCACGGGGTCAGGTCAGCCAAGGTCTCGGTGGCCACTTCGGCCAGGTCGATCTCAGTACTGGCTCGCTGCCCCAGCCTTGGCTCGACACGGGCCAGCGTCAGCAACTGATTGACAACCCGGGTAAGCCGGTCCACCCCACCCATCAGAAAGCCCAGCGCTTTGTGTCGCTCGGCCTCGTTGCTGGCCTCCAGCGCGTTCTGCGCGTGCAGGCGGAGAACGGCCAAGGGTGTGCGCATTTCGTGGGCGGCATCGGCAATGAACCGATGCTCACGCCGCAACAGGTCCTCGATCTGCGCCAACAAGCGGTTGATGGCGGCCTGCATGGGCTCCAGCTCCGAGGGCAGAGGCACCAACTGCAGCGGCTCTAGCGAATCGGCGTGACGCCCACGGATGATGTTGGCCATGTTCTGCAACGGCCGCAGTCCCCAGCCGATAGCAGCCCAAACCAGCAGTGCCAACACCAGGCTGCCGACCAGGAACGGGAACAGGGTGTGGCGAACGATGCGATCGATCAAGTCGTAGCGCACATCGTCACGCTCGCCCACCCAGATCACCCAGTGTCGTTCCGGCACCGGCAGCACGAAACCGCGCCATTGCTCGCCACCGCTGGAAAAGTCGTAGAAACCGGGGACCGTCGGTGGAGGGTCGATGGTCGGCGCACTGGGTGTGTGCACCAGCAGGCCAGCGCCGTCCTGCCAGACCTGGAATGCCAGCTTGCTCTCGTAGGGGTGGCCTACCCGATGGTGGCCCGCCTGGGCCAATGCCTCGTTGAATGCCTGGTACATCGCTTCACGCGAGCCACTTTGCACCGGCAGGCTCATGACGCCCTGCAGCAAGCGAGCGTTTTGAGCCAGGTGCGCGTCGTACACCTCGTTAATTTCATGGCGGCTGTCGTGATAGTTATAGAGCGCCAGCAGGCCGGTCCCCAGCAGCAGCAACAGCATCACCCGCCACAGGGTGCGTTGGCGCAGCGAGCTCATGCCTTGGCCTCGACCAGATAGCCAATGCCGCGCACCGTACGGATCAGCCCGTTGAACAGCTTTTTGCGCAGCTGGTAGATGTTCACCTCCAGCGTATTGCTCTCGGGTTCCTCATCCCAGCCATACAGCAGCTGGGTCAGGCGTTCGCGGGTGAAAACCTTGCCCGGCTGCGCCAGCAACTCGTGCAACAGCATGTATTCCTTGGGGGTCAGCACCACTTCAACGCCGTTGTAATGAACTTGCTGGGTAGCTGGGTCGAGGCTGACGCCGGCATGCTCGATCATGACCTTGGCGCGGCCGGCGCTGCGCCTGAGCAATGCGCGCAAGCGTGCCTTCAGCTCGTTGAGGTCGAACGGCTTGACCAGGTAATCGTCGGCGCCGGCATCGAGGCCGGTGATGCGATCATCCAGGGCATCCCGTGCGGTGAGGATCAGCACCGGGAGGCTGTCGCCGCCGGCGCGTACCCGCCGCAGGAGTTCAATGCCATCCATGCGCGGCAATCCAAGATCCAGGATCACCAGGTCGAAGCTCTCGTGCTGCAAAGCATGCAAGCCACTGACACCGTCACGCAACCAGTCGAGGGTGTAGCCCTCCTGGCGCAAACCGTCGCAGATCCCCTCTCCCAGTGCGATATCGTCCTCAACCAGCAAAAGCCGCATGTTCAGTCCTGTTTGTCCTTGATCGCCTTGAGTAAAGCATCGATATCCGCGCGACGACCCTGATCAGCCAGCTCACGCCCCGGCCGCGGTGGGGCTTGCAAGGCTTTGTGTAGGGCTGCGGTAGCCTCCGGGTAGCGTTTTTGCCGATACAGATGATCAGCCCAGAAATAGTTGCTGTCGATACCGCCGGGGCTGATCTGCAGGGCTTTGCGCAGCATCTTGTCGGCCATCTCGGCATCACCGAAACCAATCGGCCAACCGGGCACTTGATCGTACAGCGTGCCCAGGCTGGTATAGGCCGAACCCTGCAGGGCGTTGGGGTCCAGTTTCATGGCCTGCTCCAGGCTAGCCTTCGCGGCCTTGACCTTGCCTAGCGCGCCAAGGCCACCGGTGGCCCCCGCCCAGCTGCTGTTGATGATGCCCTCCCAGATCAATGGCTCTGGGGTACCGGGATACTGATGAACGAAGGCCGTCGCGTCACTCGCCAGCTTTTCGAAGGCGTCAGCACGTTTGTCCTTGGGTAACTGGTACTGGATCTGCGCCCAGCGCTGCTGTAGCTCACTCAGGTGCTGTGTGCCGGTCTGATCCAGTGCCCAGGTGAAGGGTGCGAATGCCAGCAAGCTGGCGATGAGCAGTCGCTTCATTTGATCGACTCCTTGGAGTGGCTGCCGATGTAGCGGCGAATGACAGGCAATTGTTTGCGCAGTGCGCGGTCGACTACACCCGGCAACATGCCGTTAATGCGCACGAAGAGCTTTTCCGGCCAGCCCAGGTAAAGCTCGCTGCGTTCAGACTCCACGGCCTGAAGCACTGCACGAGCGACATCCGCGGGGTCGTCCATGCCGACTTTCAACGCTTGATTGAGCGCTGTCGCAGCACTGCTATTCATCGCGGTGCGGGTCGCGCGGGGCGCTGCATAGAGCACATTCACCGTGGTGTCGGCCAACTCGCGCCGCAGCGCTTCCGAAAAGCCACGCAGGGCGAATTTGCTGGCGCAGTAGGTGGCATAGCCGGGATAGCCGATCGAGCCATAGGTGGACCCGACATTAACCACCAGCGCCTTGGGCTGGGTGCGCAGCAACGGCAGGCAGCCACGTGTCAGTTGCATCGGCGCCTTCAGATTGATGTCCAGCAGCTCATCGAGCTCGTGCTCGCCCAGCTGATCGAGCAAGGCGAAGCGGTTCACCCCGGCAGCGTTGATCAGAACGTTGACATTGCCCATCTCGCGGGCTCGACCAACCACTTGCTCGCGCCCTGCCTGGCTGCGCAGGTCAGCTTCTTGCCAACGCAAACGGTCCGGATACCGATTCATCAGGCCAGCCAGCTTGCCCATGTGCCGGCTGACCGCCAGCACCTGGGCACCGGCAGCGCACAATTGCCCGGCAAGCTCCAGTCCAATGCCCCCACTGGCGCCGGTGAGGACCACCACGGATTCAGGCAAGCGCATGACGCACCTCGTGCTGCGCGGCGCGCGGCAAGCCCTGGAACATCTCGGTGTACAAACGGTAGACGACCTTTGCGGCGTGGATGACAGCCTGCTGGTCGCCCTCGTCATCGAGGCGGTCCATCAACTGCTTGTAGGTCACCATGTGGTCCTGGTCGAGCGCACCATGGGAGCTGAGGTAGCTGAACGCCTGGCCAGGCAAGCCCAACGTGCTCTGGATGGTGGCCGCCGCCTGCGTGGCCAGGGCGATGCTGGTGCCTTCCAGTACGTTGACCATGCCGAACAGCCCGACAGGGTTACCGCGTGCAATCAGGTCGTAGAGGTAGGCGACCATCAGCTCGATTGGTAGCGCTGGCCGACTATCACGCACGGCCTCCCAGTCGCCGCCGCAGGCGTTGATGTCGTTGAGGATCCACTGTTCGTGGCCGTACTCCTCATCGATGTATTCGCACACGGCACCGCGCAGCCATTCCAGGCGCGACGGCAAACGCGCGCCACAGGCCATCATCAGCGGCACCGTATGGCGGACATGGTGGTAGGCCTGGGTCAGGAAGGCGACGTAGCTGTCCAGGCTGACCTGGCCGGCCAACGCGTCCCGGATTACAGGCACTGCGAATAACGCCTGACGCTCCTCGGCAGTTTGTGTTTGCAAAGCATCGAAAAATGACATGGTGAACCTCACAACGCGATGTCGGATAACAGGGTTTGGTAACGCTGCAGGATCGCCTCGCGCCGTGGGCGGCCGTTGGCAGTCAGGGTTTCATCAATGGGGCTTAGCGGGGCCGGCAAACGGCGCCAGGCATGCACATGGGCGTAATCGGGCAGTTGCGCGTTGCAGTGCCGTACGGCCTGCTCGATAGCCTCGTCGCTGGCGGCGGGGTCCAGTGGCCAGAGCAGCGCCAGGTTGTGCGGCAAGGCTTCGCCATGCACGAATGCCTGTGCAATCACGCCGCCCTGAGTCAGCTCCGACTCAACCCACTCCGGGTTGACGTTACGACCGAAGCTGGTGATGAACTGGTGCTTACTGCGCCCGTCAAGGTACAGGTAGCCCTCTTCGTCGAGGTGACCGAGGTCGCCCGTCGCCCACCACTCACCGGTCACCGGCGCCTCTTCCAGGTAACCCAGCAAGGTCGAGCCAGCCACCAGCACCTCGCCGTCGTCAGCAATGCGCACCTGCACATGGGGCAAGGGCTTACCGACGCTGCCTGGGCGAACGGCCCCCGGGCGGTTCAGCGCAACCACCGAGGCGCATTCGGACAAGCCATAGCCTTCGAATACTGGCAAGCCGACGGCATCGGCCCGAGCCAGCAGGTTGGGTGATACCCGGGCGCCGCCCACGGCCACGAATCGCAGTGGGCCAACACCCATGAGCCTGCGCTCGATAGCGGTGACCAGCCCCATCAGCAGTTGCGGCACGAGGATCAGACTTTGTGCACCGCTTAGGGCAATCGCAGCGAGCAAGCGCTTGAAATCCACCTGGCTTGCGCCGCCCATGCCCAACTGTTGCTGCGGGTAGAGCTGGACGCAGGCGCCCGCCATGAGCGCGGCATATACGCCGAGGTTCTCCAGCAATACACCCAGTGGCAGTACCGCCAGGTATTGCTGAGGCTCGGTTGGTCGGCTTGCAGCTTCCAGCTCCCGCGCTACCCGCAGCATGGCCTCGGCGCCCAGGCATACGCCCTTGGGGCTCCCGGTACTACCGGAGGTGTAGGTGATCTTTGCGGTGCCCGCCGGCAATTCAGGCGCGACGACGCCATCACGCGTCAGGAAGCCTTCTGCCGGCTTTTGGGTAAACCCTTGCTCAAGGAGCTGGGCGGTCCACTGCGTCTCGCACAGCACGCTCGTGGCACCACTCTGCTGCAGGCAGTGCCGGAACTGAGCCGCGCTGAAGAACGGCGGTACGATCACACAAGTGCGCTCGGCGAAAAGAGCCGCCAAGTCCCAGAAAAGCAGTTCAGGCCCGTTATCCAGCACCATGACGAACGTGCCCGCTGGCCTGGTCAGCACCCGGGCTACACGGAATTCGACCTCGTCAAGCAATTGCCGGTAGGTGAAACACTGGCCCAGGCCCTGAACAGCTACAGAATCGGGTTTTTGCTGGGCATGCTGGAGCAACAACGCCTGAAAGAGATGCAGTTCATGCGGCATGACCGGTCTCCTGGGCCCGCTTGGGAAACCCAAGGCGTTGGAACACCCCCGCCCGGGTCAGGGCATCGAAGCCATGGCCGATGTTGCCGGCGAACACATGTGGTCGTTGGTCGTAGTACGTTCCCCACTGATCAGACTGCCCCTGCAAGCGCTCAGGATCAGCCGCAGCCAAAACGGTAGGCATCAAGCCCAGCCGTTGAAAACTGTTGATCAGTGTCGCCGCGCCGGTGAATGCCACCCACTCCAGGCCACGCGAAGCCAACAACCAAGTCACGGCAATGATCATGATTCGGGCGCTGCCAGCACTGAGTGAGGCCAGGTTGCCCACTTCGACCATGCCTGTACGGTCCAGGGCAACACCGGCGACCTGCGAAACAGCCACCTCCAAAGGGGCGTCCAGATACCGCTCGAGAAACAGAGGCCCGTCGCAGGCTGATCGCATGCCGGCCGCTGCGATCAGGCGTCCGTGGCTGTCATGCAATGCCAGCAGCTCTGGCAAGTAATGCTGCACATCCGCTTGGTGCACGGTGGCAAAGCACTGGTGGATGAAGTGCTCCAGATCCTCGCGTGAAGAGTCGCCTGCCAGATGAAGCGACAACCGCGCGTGGTGGTCGGCATGACTGCCTACAGGAAGCGGGAGCAGGCTGCTCCATTCAGATTCGCTCATAAAACTCCCCCGATTGGGTTCGACGGAGAGAATTATCAGCGGCGAATCTGAAGGGAATCTGAAGTCAAACAGCAGAAAGCGTCTGAGATCAGGATCAGTCGCAGAAGATCGAGCACTCGGCCACTGCACCAGCTGCGTGTTCAACTTGATGACGGTGAAAACCCGATGCTGGCACCAGCGCGCTGTGGCCAAATGGATCCGACAGTCTATGCCAGGCCGCGCACTGCGTCTTGAGCACTTATCTTGAACCTCATCTCTGAGGCGATGGTCATCAGCAGGAGGGCGATTAATATCGTCTCGGCGCCCTCATTAAATATTGAAACGTTCTCAAGCTATGGTGAACTCAAGCCAAATCCAACATTGATGGAGTCAGGAAATGGATTATTCCAGCATGGTTGAATCGTTGGACAAGATGCTCAAAGACGCGGCTACAGCACAATCCGGCTTACAGGCATCAGGTGCCGGCTGTCATCGATGGATTCGCTGCCATTCGTCCGCGACTTCGCCCATCGTTGAGGGTGCCCCGGTTTTGATCCATGCCATAAAGGCACGGTCGAACTTGAATGACGCGCCACATTCACTGAGCAGAAACTGACGAACCTTCTGCGTGTTGCGGTAATGCTTGTCCAGCGGTGTGGCTCTGGTGATCGGGCCGGCGTGCCAGTCGAAGCTCATGGTCTGTTCCTTGACTGTTGAGAAGGCAAAAAGCCCGTAGAGGATCATCTACGGGCGTTGTGGTCGTGCGAAATGATCAGCTTTGAGGCAATCAACCTTCGAACTGGATCACCATACGCCCTTTGATCTTGCCTTCCAGCATCTCGTCGAAGATCTGGTTGATATCCTCGATTGGCCGCAAAGTCACCTTGGGCACCACTTTGCCTTCAGCCGCAAACTGGAAGGCTTCCTGCAGATCCTGGCGTGTCCCGACCAGCGAGCCCACCACTTCGATGCCATCCAGCACCAGGCGGGGAATGTTCAGGTCCATGGATTCAGACGGAAGCCCGACCGCAACCAGGCGCCCGCCAGCGCGCAGGGCATCGACGGCCGAGTTGAACGCGCCTTTGGCGACGGCAGTCACCACGGCGGCGTGGGCGCCACCGGTCTTGGCCTGGATAACCTTTGCGGTGTCTTCGTTGAGCGGGTTGACCACCAAGTCTGCGCCCATTTCGCTGGCGAAGCGCAGTTGCTGCTCATTGACGTCGATGGCAATCACTTTGGCGTTGAAGACGTTCTTGGCATATTGCAGGGCCAGGTTGCCCAGCCCGCCGAGGCCGTAGATGGCAATCCATTGGCCTGGGCGGATGTTGGAAATTTTCACCGCCTTGTAGGTCGTGACGCCGGCGCAGGTGATGCTGCTGGCGGCAGCGGAATCGAGGCCGTCGGGTACTTTGACCGAGTAGTCGGCCTTGACGATGCAGGCTTCGGCCATGCCACCATCCACGGTGTACCCGGAGTTCTTCACCTCGCGGCACAGGGTTTCGTTGCCGCTGTTGCAATACTCGCAATGCCCGCAACCCTGGTAGAACCAGGCAACACTGGCACGGTCGCCCGGCTTGAGCGATGTAACGCCCGGCCCGACTTCCTGAACCACGCCGATGCCTTCGTGGCCCAGCACGACGCCGGTCTTGTCACCGAAATCGCCATTTTTCACGTGCAGGTCGGTGTGGCAGACACCGCAGCATTGCATCTTCAGCAGCGCTTCGCCGTGTTCGAGGGGGCGCAGGGTTTTTTCTACCACGTCCACGCGACGGCCTGGTGCAACAACAGCAGCTTTCATAAGAGCCTCCGTGTCTATCCGAGTGAGCTTGGGTTATCGCTGGGTTAGCATAGCCCTTGCCGGGTCGGGCAAAACTGCTTCAGGTCATGCATCAAGAACACGTCGCAAAAAGAAAAGCCCGCGGCAATGATGCGGCGGGCTGCAAGAACGTACGGAGCGGGGCCAGTGTGCCAATCCGGTTGTCAGTATTTCGTGAAGCTCAGGTCATGAGGCTGTCATGCTCCCAAAGCCATAAAAAAGCCCGCCATGAAAGGCGGGCAAAAGACGTTTGAAGGGAGAGACTGCAGGCTGCGCGTGGCCGGTTAACCCAGGATTAAGCAGCAACACATTGACCTCGGAACCTGATACGCCTATACAGGCCTGCCATCACCCCAGGAGCCAGCATGCACGACGACGACCTGCACGAACCCGAGCACGATCACCTGCTTGACCATGAATTTCTCTACGACGACATGGAGCCCGAGGCGGATGCCCAAGGCGCCGAGGATGAAGTGGAAGAAGACGAGGAAACGCTGGATGACCTCGATGACGAGGAGCGTGATCACCCAGCCTGGTTCGATGACTGCGAAGACGACTGACTCAGCGCCCGTCCACCGAAAAACGCCCTGGGCCGCTCACGGCCAGCAACAGAAGGCCGCCCATGATGCTCATATTTTTCAGAAACTGGGTCATGTTGGCGCTGCGTTCGGGGTCGACCATGTTCCAGAACGGGTGACCCAACAGCGCCGTGCCCAGCACGAACAGCGCGAACAGAAACGCCAGCGGACGGGTGTAGAAGCCCAGGATCAGCAGGATGGCGACGACAAACTCCATGATTACGGCAATTGCAGCCGCCAGCATGGGGGCAGGGGCGCCCAACGACGTCATGTAGCCAACCGTGCCATCAAAGCCGGTGAGCTTGGCCCAGCCAGACAAGACGAACAGGATCATCAGCAGTACGCGGGCGATCAGGATAATGATGTCGCGTTGGCCATCGAACAGGGAGTAGCGCATGGTGGCGTTCCAGTGGACGGGGACAAGTTCCACTCTAGCAGCTGCGCAAGACATTGCTGGCAGGCAGCAAAAAGGCGCCGCACGGGCGCCTTTTCAACGAAGTTTGGTGCGAGTGGCGGGACTCGAACCCGCAAGGCTCACGCCGACAGATTTTAAGTCTGCTGTGTATACCAATTCCACCACACTCGCACGCTTGAAAGGGCCGCAACGACCAGCTCGCTTCTAAGCAGAAGGGCTTTGCAATCAAGCGCGCTTTATAACCCATTGTTATAGTTGAGTCAACTGCAGCACCTATGATCAACAGAATGAAGGGCCGAACCACTGGATAATTGACACCTTGCTGTCATTACGCCACTGTCACCCCTTTATTGGATCCAAGAGTATGCGGCGATGGCTCAGTCCGACGCTAGCGAGCGTGTCGTGCGCCCACGGCTGTTATGGCGGCTGCTGTTTGCGCTGGTGATCGTGTTGGGGGCGTTTCTTTACCTCAGCCTGATCAGCCTGGGTGGCTACCTCTTGATGCTCGGTTTCGATGCCGAGCACCCACAGCCGCAGCGGTGGATGGCTCTGGCTGGCGGCGGGGGGATCATGCTGGTTGGCCTGTGGCTGCTGAAAGTTGCCATGCCACGCCGTATCAGCCCTGCGTTGGTCGAGCCTGAACGCTGACCATTGGTAGCCAGAGGGGGCCGTTGGCGGTTACCCTCGGCTAAGCTCACATCGTCCCTCCTGCTGTGCCAGTGGAGTTTTCATGGTTTCAGCTGACTGTCTCGATCACCCCTCCATACCTGCCGAGCGCTATGAACAGCTGGTGCAGTCGGTGGTGGATTACGCCATCTATATGCTCGACCCGACCGGCCATGTGGTGTCGTGGAATGCCGGCGCGCAACGGATCAAGGGCTACCGCGCCGATGAAGTGATCGGCCAGCATTTCTCGCTATTCTTCACCCCCCAGGATTGTGCCGACGGCCGCCCCGAGCGCTTGCTGCGCCAGGCGCTGGAGCAGGGTGTGGCGCAGGATGAGGGCTGGCGGGTGCGCAATGATGGTACACAGTTCTGGGCGCTGGCCGCGCTGGACGTGGTCCGCGATGACCAGGGCCAGATCATCGGCCTGGCCAAGGTCACGCGAGACATCACCGACCGTCGCGAGTCGGCGATGCAGCTCGATGCCGTGCGCGCCCAGCTGTTCCAGGCGCAGAAGCTGGAAGCCTTGGGCCAATTGACCGGGGGGCTGGCGCATGACTTCAACAATATGCTGACCATCATCATCAGCTCGGCGCGCCTGGCGCTGGCCAGCCAGGACCCGGCGCGTATCCAGCGCATGCTGCAGCACATTCTCGATGCGGGGCAGCGGGGCACCGAACTGACCCAGCAGCTGCTCAGCTTTGCCCGTCACCGCCGGCTCGATGTGGCGTGCGTCGCACCGCAAGACCTTGTCGCCGCCACCCGTGGCCTGTTGGAGCACGCACTGCCCAGCTCGATTGAACTGCAGGTGCAGTTGCAAGCGGGCTTGCCGTTGATCGAAGTGGATGCCGGGCAGTTGCAGATGGTGCTCCTGAACCTGCTGTTCAATGCCCGCGATGCCATCGCCGGGGAGGGCCGGATAGGCCTGACGGCCGAGGTGGTCGAGTTGGCGGGCGAGGTGGAAGGGCTGCAAGGCAGCTTCGTGCGCTTTGTGGTGGAAGACAGCGGCGAAGGGATTGCACCAGAAGTATTGCCGCGCATCTTCGAGCCATTCTTCACCACCAAGCCGTTTGGCAAGGGCACTGGCCTGGGCCTTAGCCAGGTGTATGGTTTTGCCAGGCAGAGCGGTGGCGCCATTTGTGTCGCCAGTGAGCTCGGCCATGGAACTTCCATGCAGCTTTACTTGCCAACGTATCAGGACAAGACCAACAGCCCACTCGACAGGTAAGCATCATGGCGCAGGCACTCAGGCGGTTGGTGACAGGTATCGAAGGGCTCGATGCGCTGCTAAAGGGCGGCCTGGTAGCCGGCGCCTCCTACATCATTCAAGGCCCGCCGGGTGCCGGCAAGACCATCCTGGCCAATCAGTTGGCCTGCGGGCACGTGCGTACGGGCGGCCGGGTGCTGGTGGCCACCTTGCTGAGCGAATCGCATGAACGGCTGTTCCAGTACCTGTCCACCCTGGACTTTTTTGACCCGACGCTGGTCGGCGACCAGATCCAGTTCGTCAGTGCCTTCGACACCCTTGAGCAGGAAGGGCTGGATGCCGTGGTGCGGCTGCTGCGCCAGGAAATCGCTCGGCAGCAGGCCAGCCTGTTGATTGTCGATGGTGTGCTCAATGCCCGGGTGCGCGCCGAAACCGCGCTGGATACCAAGAAGTTTGTCTCCGAGCTGCAGGGCCATGCGTCCTTTGCCGGCTGCACCGTGCTGCTGCTCACCAGCGCACGGCTGGACGAGGGCAGCCCGGAGCACACCATGGTCGATGGGGTGATCGAGCTGGGTGAGCAACTGGTGGGCAGCCGCGCCGTGCGCCATATCCAGTTGCGCAAGACTCGCGGCAGTGGGGCGTTGTCGGGGCGCCACGAATGCCTTATCGATGAAAGCGGCATGCACGTCTACCCGCGCCTGGAGGCGTTGTTCAGCCACCCCAGCCAGATGGGCAGCGCCACCCCGGCGCGCATCGGCAGCGGTGTGCCATCCCTCGATGAGATGCTCGATGGTGGCTTGGCCATGGGGTCGGTGAGTCTGTTGATCGGGCCGTCGGGTATCGGCAAGACTTCACTGGGGCTGGCCTTTCTTGGCGCCAGCACCAAGCAGGCACCGGGGCTGCACTTCGGCTTTTACGAAACGCCCGACCGCCTGCGCAACAAGGCCGCATCGCTGGGTTACGACTTTGCAGCCATGGAGCAGGAAGGTAGCCTGCAGTTGTGCTGGCAACCGACTACCGAGGGGCTGCTGGACCAGATCGGTGCGCGCCTGCTTGAGCGTGTCGAGGCCCATGGCAGCAAACGCGTGTTGATTGACAGCCTCGGGGCGTTCAGTCGCCTCGCTGTCGACCCGACGCGGCTCAATGCGTTTTTCCGTGCCATCGCTGGCGAGCTGCGTGCGCGTGATGTGAGCGTGATGCTGACCTGGGAAATGCGCGACATCTTCGGCGCGGAAATCAGTGCCCCGGCCCCGGACCTGTCGAGCATTGTCGACAACTTGATGCTGATGCGCTTCGTCGAGCTGGATTCGCAGCTGCGACGCATGGTGTCGATCCTCAAGGTGCGTGACAGTCACCATGACCCTGCCTTGCACGAGCTGCTGATCGGGCCGCAGGGCATTACCTTGCGCAGGGCATTCGAAGGTGCATGCGGTGTGCTCTCGGGTACGCCGATACCGCAGGGGAGCGGGTGACGGATGAGCCAATGAACACCATCCTGATCGTCGATGACGAATACCTGATTGCCGATATCCTCGGTTTTGCGCTGGAGGACGAAGGCTATCTGGTGGAAAAGGCGAGCAACGGCAGCAAGGCGCTGGAGGCGTTGAGGGAGAAACGCGTTGAGCTGGTGATTACCGACTACATGATGCCTCTGCTCAACGGTGAGGAACTGGTTCGTGCCATGCGCGAAGACCCGACGCTGTGCGAGTTGCCGGTCATTCTGATGAGCGGCGCGCAGGCCAGCCAAGGATGCCCGGCCCTGTTCGCCGCAATATTCGACAAGCCGTTCGACATGGACGAGATGATCGCCAAGGTGCGTCAGCTACTGGGCACCTGAGGCTGGCGGTCGAGCGCGTCCTTGCACGCTGGAGAGGGTAGGCTCAGTGTGAGTCGTCGTGCTTTTCCGGGGCTGGGCTACCGGCCTGGATGCGTTTGAAAATTTCTTCGCGATGGACCTGGACATCTTTCGGTGCATCGATCCCGATCCTCACCTGCATCCCTTTGACGCCTAGAATGGTGACTTTGATGTCATCGTTGATGACGATGCTTTCGCCAACCTTGCGGGTGAGTATCAGCATGTAGTTCTCCTTGGTGATGTAAAAAACCGCTGGGCCAGTTGCCGCGGCGGTGGGAGCGTATCCCTCTTCCTTCTCATTAAAGACGCTTTCGGCGGATAGTAATTCCCCGACAGACAAATTCTGTTGCGTATCTTCAGTTGCAGGTGCCGAAACAAACCGCCAGCGGTTTGTCGGCCAAGGTGCTCGATGGCAAGAATAGGGGGCTTGGTGGCCAATGGGAAATTTCTTCGTATCATCGCCTGAATAGACAGGCTTAATGGCCATCCTGTTCCTCAAGTGCCTGAAGAAATAGCAACAAGGCCACTTCTTCAGGGTCCAGGCCTTTGCGCATACGGCGCTTCGGCAAGTTGCCCAGTCGCCCCTGGGCATAGTGTTCAAGTACGGCCGGGTGAATGTAGCAGCGCCTGCAGACTGCGGGCGTGTTGCCCAGCCGTGTAGCCACCTGGCGGACGATGGCAGCGACCTGGCGCTTTGCCTCGGTCTCGGGCTCCCAGGCCAAGGGCCTGAGCAGGTTCAGGGCCAGGCTGCTGCCGGCCCAGGTGCGGTAGTCCTTGGCAGTGAAGTCGGCGCCGGTCAGCTCCTGCAGGAACTGGTTGACCTCGCTGGAGCCGATGCTGTGGCGCTGGCCGTTTTCATCCAGGTACTGGAACAGCGCTTGGCCAGGCAGTTCCATGCAGCGTTTGAGCAGGTTGGCCAAGCGCCGGTCGGTGAGGGTGACGTCGTGCTCGACACCCCGCTTGCCGCGGAACTGGAAACGGATGCTGCTGCCCTTGACCTGAACATGGCGGTTGCGCAGGGTGGTCAGCCCGTAGGACTGGTTGTCGCGCAGGTAGCGCTGGTTGCCTATGCGGATCAGGGTGTGGTCCAGCAAGCTCACGACCAATGCCATGACCTTTTCCCGGTCCAGGCCTGGCCGTGCCAGGTGGGTTTCCAGTTGCGCGCGCAGTTTTGGCAAGGCCTCAGCGAAGGCCAGCATGCGCCCGTACTTGTGCTGGTCGCGCAGTTCGCGCCACTGCGTGTGGTAGCGGTACTGCTTGCGGCCACGGGCATCGCGACCGGTTGCCTGCAAGTGGCCCTGCGGGTCGGTGCAGATCCACACATCTGTGTAGGCAGGCGGAATCACCAACGCGGCTATGCGCGCAAGGGTGGCGCTGTCGCGCACCCGCTGGCCATCGGCATCCAGGTAAATGAAGCGGTCGCGCCAGCGTCGCCGGGTCAGGCCCGGCTGGCTGTCGTCAACGTAGTGCAAGCTGCGCGGCAGGGGGCAGTCGAGCATGGCGGGCAGGCCTCGATCAGGTCATTGATCAATGGACAACACCCGCGCGCAGGATGCTCAGCCCAGTAACGCCACCGACTTTATCTGGGCGAACAGCAGTTGGCCCGGGTGCAGGCCGAGCTGGTCTGCCGAGAAGCGCGTGATGCGCGCGAGCAAGGCATTGCCGCCGGCATCCAGGCTGACCAGCACATGGGCTGGGTTGTCGGCCGGGCGGCTTTCGCGCACCTGTACCGGCAGGCGGTTGAGGATGCTCGATGTGCTGTCGGCCGCCAGCGCCAGGCTGACGTCACGGGCCTGCACCTTGACGCGCAAGGTGCTGCCCATCACGTGGGCCGGGTGGGCGATGCGCAGCACCGGCCCTGAGCCGCCGGGCAGGCGCAGGTCGAGCAGGTCGTAGTGCGGGTCGTGGCCGACCACCAGGCCTTCGAACACCACGCCAGCGTCCTCGCCCTGGGCCAGCGACAGGTCGAGGCGGGCCAGGGTTTCGCCAATCGGGCCGCTGGCGACCACCAGGCCTTGCTCCAGCAACACCAGGTGGTCGGCCAGCCGCGCCACTTCATCCTGGGCGTGGCTGACATACACCAGCGGAATGTCCAGTTCATCGTGCAGGCGCTCAAGGTAAGGCAGGATCTCACGCTTGCGCGGCCCGTCGAGGGCCGCCAGCGGCTCGTCCATCAACAGCAGGCGTGGGCTGCTGAGCAGGGCACGGGCAATGCCCACCCGCTGCGCCTCGCCGCCAGACAACGTCGCGGGGCGGCGTTCCAGCAAGTGGCCGATGCCCAGCAACTGGCAGGCCTGGTCCAGGCTCACCTTGCGTTCAGCCGCCGCCACCCGGCGCCAGCCGAATTCGAGGTTGCCGCGCACCGACAGGTGCGGGAACAGGCTGGCCTCCTGGAACACGTAGCCCACCGGCCGCAGGTGCGGGGCCTGGAAGTAGCCGCGGGCGGTGTCTTCCCAGACTTCGCCGTTAACCTCGATGTAGGCGCTGGCGGCCCGTTCCAGGCCGGCCAGGCAGCGAAGGCAGCTGGTCTTGCCGGAGCCCGAGTGGCCGAACAGCGCGCTGACGCCGCGCCCGGGCAGGTGCAGGTCAACGTCCAGGGTAAAGTCGTCGCGCGCCAGGTTCAGGCGCGCCACTATCGATGCGGTCATTTCAGCTCCAGCCAGCTTTGCCGCGGCGTCCGGCGTACAGCAGGAGCAGCACCAGGAAGGAAAACACCAGCATGGCACCGGCCAGCCAGTGGGCTTGCGAATACTCCATGGCCTCGACGTGATCGAAGATTTGCACCGAGACCACGCGGGTCTTGTCGGGGATGTTGCCACCGATCATCAGCACCACGCCAAATTCGCCAACGGTATGGGCGAAGCCGAGGATGCTGGCGGTGACGAAACCGGGGCGGGCCAGCGGCAGCACCACATGAACGAAGGTGTCCCATGGGCTGGCGCGCAAAGTGGCGGCGACTTCCAGCGGGCGCTGGCCGATCGCGCCAAATGCATTCTGCAGCGGCTGCACCACGAATGGCATGGAATACACCGTCGAACCGATCACCAGGCCCGTGAAGCTGAACACCACGCTGCCCAGGCCCAGCGCCTGGGTAGCCTGGCCGAGCCAGCCGTGCGGCCCGAGGGCGATCAGCAGGTAAAAGCCGATCACCGTGGGTGGCAATACCAGCGGCAGAGCCACCACCGCGCCTACCGGCCCGCGTAGCCATGAGCGCGTACGCGCCAGCCACCAGGCGATGGGGGTGCCGATAACCAGCAGGATCAGGGTGGTCAGGCTGGCCAGTTTGACGGTCAGCCAGATTGCACCCAGGTCACTGGCGTCCAGTGGCATCAGAGTTCATAGCCGTAGGACTTGATCACCGCAGCGGCTTTCGGGCCTTTGAGGTATTCGACCAGCGCCTTGGCGGCCGCATTGTCCTTGCCTTTGTTGAGGATCACCGCGTCCTGGCGGATTGGGTCGTGCAGGTTGGACGGCACGATCCAGGCGGAGCCGTTGGTTACCTGGCCGTCCTTGTAGATCTGCGACAGGGCGACGAAGCCCAGCTCGGCATTGCCGGTGGAGACGAACTGGAAGGCCTGGGTGATGTTCTGGCCTTCGACGATCTTGCCTGTGGTGGCTTCGGTGAGCTTCAGCTTGTCCAGCACCTGGGTGGCGGCCAGGCCGTAAGGTGCCGCTTTCGGGTTGGCGATGGACAGGTGTTTGTAATCGTTTTTCTTCAGTACGTCACCCTTGGCATCTACGTAGCCTTCCTTTGCCGACCACAGGGCCAGGGTGCCGATGGCGTAGGTGAAGCGCGACCCAGGGACGATTTCCTTTTCTTCTTCAAGCTTCTTCGGGGTGCTGTCGTCAGCGGCGAGGAACACTTCGAACGGTGCGCCGTTCTTGATCTGTGCGTAGAACTGCCCAGTGGCGCCGTAGGCTGCGACCAGTTTGTGGCCGGTGTCTTTTTCAAAGTCTTTTGCGATGGCCTGGATCGGGGCTGTGAAGTTGGCTGCGACCGCGACCTGAACCTCATCGGCCCAGGCAGTGTTGAAGGCGAACAGGGTGGCCAAGGCGGTGACGGCCAGGTGGGATAGGCGGATACGCATGAAGACAGCTCCTTGGGGTTATCGTTATGTGCTGAACTATATAGCGATAGGCCATTTGCCGGGAAGGGGCTGGGTGATGCATTTGCAGGCTCGGCCTCTTCGCAGCACAAGGCTGCTCCTACAGGCGCCTGTAGGAGCAGCCTTGTGCTGCGAAGAGGCCGAACCTGTATATGAAGATGCCTAACGACTAACCAAGGCCAGTGCTTTTTCGGCAATATCCCGGGTCAGCTCCCTCGCAGGCACGTGCCGCCCCAGCCGCAACGCCTGCCCTGACCACAGGTTACTGAAGTCACTGTTACCTTGCGGATCGGTGATCGCCCGCAATGGCATCAATGCTCCACCCGCCAGCGGGAAGCGCGGTGCCAGGTCGCTCATCGGCCCCAGCTCGCGCATGATGCGGTTGTTGATGCCGCGCGCCGGGCGGCCGGTAAACAGGTTGGTCAACGCCGTGTCGCTCGCGGGCGCGCTGTCCAGCGCCAGGCGATGCGCCGACGAAACCTTGGCCTCGGGGCAGAACAGATAAGCCGTGCCGATCTGCACTGCCGAAGCGCCCAGTGCCAGCGCCGCCACCAGGCCACGGTGGTCGCCGATACCGCCTGCGGCAATCACCGGCACGCTGACCGCGTCCACCACCTGCGGCACAAGGGCGAAGGTGCCGATCTGGCTGGTAATGTCGTCGCTGAGGAACATGCCCCGATGGCCGCCGGCTTCATACCCCATGGCGATGATCGCGTCACAGCCATTGCGTTCCAGCCAAACCGCTTCTTCTACCGTAGTGGCGCTGGACAGTACCTTGGCACCACTGGCCTTCACCCGTTGCAGCAGGTCAGCCTTGGGCGGGCCGAAGTGGAAGCTCACCACCTCCGGGCGCAGTTGCTCGATCAGCTGGCAGCTTTGTTCGTCGAACGGCGCACGGTTGGACACTGGCGTGGGGGCCGTGAAATCAGCACCCGTTTCGTTGTAATAATGCTTAAGGGCCTGCTTCCAGCGGGCATCGCGCTCGGCATCGGGCGCTGGCGGTTGGTGGCAGAAGAAGTTCAGGTTCAGCGGGCGGCCCGGGCAAGCGTTTCGAAAGGCTGCAATCTCGCCCCGTACTTGTTCGCCTGTGAGCATGGCGCAGGGCAGGGCGCCAAGCCCTCCGGCGTTGGCCACGGCGATGGCCATCGCCGACCCGCTGGCACCGGCCATGGGCGCCTGGAGGATAGGCAACTCGATGCCCAGCAGATCGAGGATACGACGGTCGGGCCAGTTGCTCATGCAGTTCTCCTTGGCGCGCAGCCTTACAGTGCCTTGCTCACCTGAATGTCGCTGATCTTGTCGGCGTCGTCGCCGTGGATCTTGCGCAAGGCATCGAGGGCCTGCTCTTGCGAGGCGTCGGGCATGACGGCGAAATCCCAGCGGCGCTCGCCGTCGAGCTTGTATTTGATGACGTACTTGATGTTCTGGGTCATGGCAGTCTTATCTGAGTTTCGACGACGAGCGACGGATGATCTTGATCTTGTGGCTCAAGGTTGGCTTGCGCGTTACCGAGATCGGGCGGGTGGTCACGGTGTCGATGGTGATGTTCCAGAAACCGGTGCTGGGTACCGTGATTTTGGCCGGGAAGTCAACGAACTGGCCGCCATGGTAGGTGTGACGGCCGCCGTTCTTGAAGCTGCGGAAGTTGGCGTCGTTCATCAGGCGGATGTTGCAGCGCTGGGAGCATTCGATAACGACGATGTCGTCCTCGTTGAGGTGCTCGCGCTGGTGTACGAATTTCATGTGATGCTCCGCAAGGTTTGGATCTGTAAAGGCAAAAGATACCACGATGTGCCGTTACACTGGCGCGCTCGATGGCCAGGCCCCGATAAATCTGCCAATGCAGGGAGCAAAACCGCCTGGCTGCGGTCGAACGGGATTCTTGAAGGCTGAGGTGCTCTAAATGAAGTGGATGGTGGCGGTGGTGTCTGTGGCGGCGCTGGGCGGTTGTGTCAGCGTTTCGGAGCTGGAGCAATCGCACGAAACGCTGGATGTGATTTCTGGCAAGACCCCGCGTGAATATGCCGACTGCATCAAGCAGAAGCTGGCCGATACGCGCGATCCGCTGGTGGAAGAGCCGCGTGGTGACGGCCTGCGCCTGATCGTGCCGCAGAAGATCAGCTCGGGGGTAGGGCCGGCGGCACTGGTGGACATCGACAAGCGAGGCAGCGGCAGCAGCATCAAGCTGCGTGAGCGGCTGAACAACTTCCCCCTGCGCCTGGGCGATGTGCGCACCGCGGCCACCCAATGCATCTCCGGGCATTGATCTGAGGCAACGGACCTTCCTGTCTTTGCTTATATGTTTTAAGCCTAAACATATAACAAAAGAAAGGGAGATTCGTGATGACACCGTTGAGACGCGTCGTGATCGGCAGCCTGCTGATCCTGGCCTGGCCCATGGCGCATGCCGCCGATGGCCAGAAAGTCTTCACCCAGGGTGGGGCAAACCCAGCTGCCATGGCTTGCCTCGGGTGCCATGGCCCCGACGGCAAGGGCATTGCCGCCGCCGGCTTTCCGCGCTTGGCCGGGCTACCGGCTGGTTACCTCAGCAAGCAACTGCATGACTGGCGCAATGGCAGCCGCAAGCAGCCGGTGATGGAACCGCTCGCCAAGGCCTTGAGCGAAGATGAAATCAAGGCGGTGAGTGCCTACCTGGCCAGCTTGCCGGCAGACCCCGCCGGCAACCTGTGGCGCCAGCAGATTGCCGATGACCCGACCACCCGCATGGCCCTGTACGGCGACTGGAACCGGCAGATACCGGGCTGCGTGCAATGCCATGGCCCTGGCGGCGGCGGGGTTGGCGAACACTTCCCGCCTTTGGCCGGCCAGCCTGCCAGTTACCTGGTGGCGCAGCTCAATGCCTGGCGCGACGGCAGCCGCAGCAATGACCCCAACCAGCTGATGGTCGGCGTGGCCAAGGCCATGACCGATGACGAGATCAAGGCTGTCGCCGAGTTCTTCGCCCGCTCCGCCAGCCAGGAGGTCACGCCATGAAACCCTTGATTCCAGCCTTTTTACTGGTGGCCATGAGCAGCGCCCAGGCCGCCCCGATCGCCATGGAAGACCAGTCGCAGCTGAAGGTACCCGGCGTGCAGGCCGCGCCGCAGTTTGTGCCGCCCGCCGAAAGCGAGTTGCCCGACAATGCCTTTGGCAAGATGGTGCGTGAGGGCCATGCCCTGTTCGTCGATACCCGCCGGCTGATGCCCGAGGCCGTAGGCAACGGCATGAATTGCAGTAACTGCCACCTCGACCAGGGGCGCCTGGCGCATTCCGCGCCGATGTGGGGCGCGTACCCGATGTACCCCGCGTACCGCAAGAAGAACGACAAGGTGAATACCTACGCAGAGCGCATCCAGGGGTGCTTCCAGTTCAGCATGAACGGCAAGCCACCTGCCGCCGATAGCCCGCAGATGACGGCACTGGCGACCTATGCGTACTGGCTGTCGACCAAGGCGCCCACTGGCGTGGAGATTGCCGGGCGTGGTTACCCGGAGGTGCCGCAGCCCGAGGGCGGCTATGACTTCAAGCGGGGCCAGCAGGTGTACGGCGAGCAATGCGCGATTTGCCATGGCGACAACGGCCAAGGGCAGAAGGTGGCCGGTGATTACGTGATGCCGCCGCTGTGGGGCAAGGACTCCTACAACTGGGGCGCTGGCATGCACCGCATCAACACGGCAGCGTCGTTCATCAAGTACAACATGCCGCTGGGCAAGCCGGGCAGCCTCAGCGATCAGCAGGCCTGGGACGTTGCCGCGTGGGTCAACCGCCATGAACGGCCGCAGGACCCGCGACTGGTGGAGGGCTCCATCGAGAAGACGCGGGTGAAGTTCCATGCCAATGACGGCGTGAACCTGTATGGTCAGAAGGTAGACGGGGTGCTGATCGGGCAGGGCACCGGTAGCTGATGCAGCGCCTGCGCCGGCCTCTTCGCGGGTGACCCCGCTCCCACAGATCTGTGCAGAGCTCAAGCCTGATGCAGTACCTGTGGTAGCGGGTTTACCCGCGAAAGGGCCGGTACAGGCACCCTGATTTTGCTGTCATCCGCCCGTCATGTATGACGGTAATATTTACGATCCCCCGGAACTATCTACACTGGGTTATCTCTATGATGGCATCGGTCGCTATCAGGGGCATTGTAAGGTAAGTGCCGCCTGATTAGACTGCGCCGAATTCCACAGGCCTAGCCTTTGTTAAGGACGTATATGATCAAAAAATGCTTGTTCCCGGCGGCCGGCTACGGCACTCGCTTCCTGCCCGCTACCAAAGCCATGCCCAAGGAAATGCTGCCGGTGGTCAACAAGCCACTGATCCAGTATGGCGTTGAAGAAGCATTGGACGCCGGTCTGAACGAAATCTCCATCGTGACCGGTCGCGGCAAGCGCGCCCTGGAAGACCACTTCGACATCAGCTACGAGCTGGAAAACCAGATCAAGGGCACCGACAAGGAAAAATACCTGGTGGGTATCCGTCGCCTGCTCGACGAGTGCTCGTTCTCCTACACCCGCCAGACCGAAATGAAAGGCCTGGGCCACGCGATTCTCACCGGCCGCCCGCTGATTGGCGACGAGCCGTTTGCAGTGGTGCTGGCGGACGACCTGTGCGTCAACCTTGACGGTGACGGTGTGCTGGCGCAGATGGTCAAGCTGTTCAAGCAATACCGCTGCTCGATCGTCGCGATCCAGGAAGTGGACCCGCAGGAAACCAACAAATATGGCGTCATCGCCGGCGAAGAGATCCGTGACGGTATATTCCGTGTGGACTCGATGGTCGAGAAGCCCAAGCCTGAAGATGCGCCGTCGAACCTGGCCATCATCGGCCGCTACATCCTGACCCCGGATATCTTCGAGAAGATCGAGCAGACCGAGCCGGGCAAGGGTGGCGAGATCCAGATCACCGACGCGCTGATGAAGCAAGCGGCCGAAGGTAACGTGATTGCCTACAAGTTCAAGGGCAAGCGTTTCGACTGCGGTGGTGCCGAAGGCTACATCGAGGCGACCAACTTCTGCTTCGAGAACTTCTACAAGGCTGGCAAGGCTTACTGATTGGCCCAGCTGGTACGAGAGCCACCCTTCGGGGTGGCTTTTTTGTTTGCGGCGGCCAACGGCGTTATGCTGGGCGCCTGCCTAGGAGAGTGAATACATGGCCTACGATTTTGATCTGTTCGTGATTGGTGCCGGGTCCGGCGGTGTGCGCGCAGCGCGCTTTGCCGCGGGCTTTGGCGCGAAAGTGGCGGTGGCCGAAAGCCGCTACCTGGGGGGGACCTGCGTCAACGTCGGCTGCGTGCCGAAAAAGCTGCTGGTGTACGGCGCGCATGTCGCGGACGAACTGGAACAAGCCGCAGGTTTCGGCTGGACCCTGGAAGAAGGGCACTTCGACTGGGGCACCCTGATTGCCAACAAGAACCGCGAAATCGAGCGCCTCAACGGCATCTACCGCAGCCTGCTGGTCAACAGCGGCGTCACCCTGCTGCAAGGCCACGCACGCCTGACCGGCGCCAATGAAGTGGAGGTGGAAGGCCAGCGCTACACCGCCGAGCACATCCTCATCGCGACCGGTGGCTGGCCGCAGATCCCGGACATCCCGGGCAAGGAACTGGCGATCACCTCCAACGAAGCCTTCTACCTCAAGGACCTGCCACGTCGGGTGCTGGTAGTGGGTGGAGGTTACATCGCCGTCGAGTTCGCCGGTATCTTCCAGGGCCTGGGGGCCGACACCACGCTGCTGTACCGTGGCGACCTGTTCCTGCGCGGCTTCGATGGCTCGGTGCGCACACACCTGAAGGAAGAACTGGAAAAGCGCGGCCTCGACCTGCAGTTCAATGCCGATATCCAGCGTATCGACAAGCTTGAAGATGGCAGCCTCAAGGCCACCCTCAAGGACGGCCGCGAGCTGGTTGCAGACTGTGTGTTCTACGCCACAGGGCGGCGCCCGATGCTGGACAACCTGGGCCTGGAAAACACCGGCGTCGAGCTGGATGCGCGTGGTTACATTCGTGTCGACGAGCAGTACCAGACGACTGCGCCTTCGATCCTGGCCATTGGCGATGTGATCGGCCGTGTGCAGCTTACCCCGGTGGCCCTGGCCGAAGGCATGGCCGTGGCGCGGCGCCTGTTCAAGCCGGAGCAGTACCGCCCGGTGGACTACCAGAACATCCCGACGGCGGTGTTCAGCCAGCCGCCTATCGGTACTGTTGGCCTGACCGAGGAGCAGGCGCTGGAGGCCGGGCACAAGGTGCAGGTGTTCGAAAGCCGCTTCCGCGCCATGAAGCTGACCTTGACCGACATTCAGGAAAAGACCCTGATGAAATTGGTGGTGGATGCCGAGACTGACAAGGTGCTGGGTTGCCACATGGTTGGCCCTGACGCTGGCGAGATCATCCAGGGCCTGGGCATTGCCCTGAAAGCCGGTGCGACCAAGCAGCAATTCGACGAGACCATCGGCGTGCACCCGACGGCGGCCGAAGAGTTCGTGACCATGCGTACAGTCACTCGTTAATGCCACTGGCCTCATCGCCGGCAAGCCAGCGCCCACAGGTATTGCACAAGTCCATGGGCCTGCGCTGTACCTGCGGGAGCTGGCTTGCCGGCGATGGGGCCAATGAATGCAGCGCAATCCTTTGCTCAGCCCATTCCCTTCTATTAATTAACCCGGGTTATAGCCAAAACCAATCACAAGCATGAGCTTTGCCAATGAGCCTTCGGCGGGATGATTAGTTAGGATTCTATCCATCAACTGATTCCAACCCCATGAAGGAGCGTCTCTCATGCCAATCATCAACAGCCAAGTCAAACCGTTCAACGCCACCGCCTATCACAAGGGCGAGTTCGTCCAGGTCAGCGAAGCCGACCTGAAAGGCAAGTGGTCTGTCGTGTTCTTCTACCCGGCTGACTTCACCTTCGTCTGCCCGACCGAGCTGGGTGACCTTGCCGACAACTACGCCGAGTTCCAGAAACTGGGTGTGGAAATCTACGGCGTGTCCACCGACACCCACTTCACCCACAAAGCCTGGCACGACACCTCGGACACCATCGGCAAGATCCAGTACCCGCTGATCGGTGACCCGACCCACGTCATTTCGCGCAACTTCGACGTGCTGATCGAAGAAGCCGGCCTGGCCGACCGCGGTACCTTCGTGATCAACCCGGAAGGCCAGATCAAGATCGTCGAACTGAACGACGGTGGTGTAGGCCGCGATGCTGCCGAACTGCTGCGTAAAGTGAAGGCTGCCCAGTACGTTGCCGCCCACCCAGGCGAAGTGTGCCCAGCCAAGTGGAAAGAAGGCGAAGCCACTCTGGCACCATCGCTGGACCTGGTAGGCAAGATCTAAGGTCATGCCCATAACGCGGGCGGTAAGCAGCCGCTAAAGCTGAAATACCTACCGCCCCGTCAAACGCCCGGGCGACATCGCCTGGGCGTTTTTGTATCCGAGTTTTGAAAAAAAGGAATCGCCCGTATGTTGGACGCCACGCTTAAATCGCAACTGAAAACCTACCTGGAGCGGGT
>Ga0213823_1000335_pt1 | contig 44505 bp, 38 predicted proteins | sample MC6MC0907MG_FD_179887 | JGI IMG/M metagenome (GOLD analysis project Ga0213823, IMG submission 179887) | Enriched soil aggregate microbial communities from Iowa State University, Ames, United States - MC6-MC0907-MG | ecosystem: Environmental > Terrestrial > Soil > Unclassified | place: USA: Iowa...
GTCGTTCTTTGACTTCAGCGGCAGGACCGAAGCGACCTCGAGGGGCTAGGCGCTGCAGCTAGACGGGCTCCAGGACCTCCCCGCGGAAAGCGAGTGCCCGGAGCGGAAATCAACAGACCCATTCGCAGGGACAATCAATAAATTTGGTATTTAGATTTTGACAGAATAAAAAATTGCCGAGAAAATACCCCTTTCTCGACAATCTGAAACGAGAGGTATACTCTCGTTTTCACGCAATTTTTGCAGGTAATAGTATATTGAAGGTTGTTCCTTTATTTAGCTCACTTTCAACAAATACTTTACCGTGATGACTTTCAATAATTTTAAAGCTAACCATTAATCCTAGTCCATTACCATTCCGCTTCGTCGTGTAAAAAGGCTCCCCAAGTTTCTGCAATTTGTCTTTCGGAATACCTACCCCAAAGTCCTGAATCGAGATTTGTACATTATTATCATGAGTAATGGTTTTGACGTGCAAATCTCCACCGTTTGGCATCGCTTCGATTCCATTTTTAATAAAGTTAAGAAAAACCTGTTTTAAGCGATTCTCGTCACAATCAATTTGAATAATCTCTTGATTACAATCAAATAACAAATGGACATTCTTCTTCCTCGCTTCAAATTCAAGGAGGGAAATGACGTCTCTTATTACCGGAACGACATTTTTTTCTTCTAATTCCACTGCCTTTGGTTTAGCTAACACCATAAAATCCTCAACAATGTTATTTACTCGTTCAATCTCATCAAGAATAATATTCAAAAACTCTAACCGTTCTGGATTTTTTTCATCTAACTGTAAAAATTCTGTATACCCCTTCATTGAGGTAAGTGGATTGCGAATTTCGTGAGCTACACCTGCAGCCAATTGACCCACGGCAGCAAGCTTATCTTGGCGGTGAAGAACTTCTTCTGTTTTCTTCCGTTCTGAAATATCATTACGAATGGCTAGATATTGGTAAGGCCTTCCATCTTTATTAATAAAAGGAACAATCGTGGTGTCCACCCAATAAAAGGTTCCATCCTTAGCTTTATTTCTTATTTCCCCTTTCCATACATTACCTTCCCCAATTGTTTTCCAGAGGTTTTTGAAGTATTCCTTGCTGTGGTAACCTGAATTAAGGATATTATGATCTCTTCCTATTAATTCTTCACGACTATACTTTGAGATCTCACAGAACTTTTCGTTTACGCTGGTGATTTTTCCTTTTGAATCTGTAAAAGCAACAATGGAAGATTGATCTAAAGCAAATTTAATATCCGTATTCTCTTTTATTGTCTCTTTGAGGTGCTCCTCTGCCTTTTTTCGATCAGAAATATCTGAGCGAATAGCGATATATTGAACAGGTTTACCTTTATTATTCAAAAAAGGAACAATGGTAGTGTCAACCCAATAAAATGAACCATCCTTTGCTTTATTTCGTATCTCCCCGCGCCAAATCTGACCTGATTGAATCGTTTTCCATAAATGTTGAAAAAACTCTTTTGGATGATAGCCTGAGTTTAAAATCCTGTGATTCTTTCCAATGATCTCTTCCTTCTTATACTTTGAAATTTCCTCAAATTTATCATTTATATAAACAATTATTCCATGTGGATCTGTAATCGCCACAATGGCCGCAGCATCAAGTGCAGCCTTGATGTCCTTTAAGTTTGTATCCGTTGCCGCTAATTGTTTACTTATCAAAGTACTCGAAATAATCAGACCTCCAGTAATTAAAACAGATACAAATAACACCAAATAAATAAAGAATGGACTATCTGTTGTCGAGCCGTTTGCCACTTCGCTTGTCGTGATCGCAGCCCTTTTTAAAAGAAAATGACCTTCTGCAATTGCTACTGTAATAATTAATACACTGACAAGTTTTAACCAACCCTGATTCCCTTGAGAGTAGCTTGATGAAAAAAGAATCCATAAAGAAAATAAAAACGACCCAAAAACTAACAGTCCTAAAAATACTAGCAAAACTATATTGTATTTTATATTTACATTCATGGCATATAAATTCAGCACTTGAGTCGCAATAACAGCAAAGGTTAAAAATAAGCTGCCAACAAGTAAATGAGAGAATCTAATAGTTTTGCCAAAAAACGCAAGGAAAGCCATGCCGGAAAAGGCTATTCCAATAAAAATAGAAAGGATCGTAAGTGGAATATTATAGCTTGCTAACCGATTTGTATCTGCTGAAATAAGTGCAATAAAATTCATGACCCATATTCCAATACCCATTGATAATGTTCCACCAAGAAAGAGAAGCCGTTTATTTTGGTTGGAAGACCTTATTAAAGTAAACATATCTAATGCTGTATATGATGCCATGATGGTTAAACCGATAGCAATAATAATGAAATATGGATGAAAAGTCCCAAGTAACGCATTCATTAGCCAGCATCCCTCCAATTTCAACAATGAATTTCTACTATGATTGTAATGTAAAGTAGATGCGTATGGAAGCAATAATTTTCAAGCTTTCCCATTTTTTTTAGCCTTATTCCCGTTCCTCATTATATATAAACATGGATAAGGGATAAATAGTTTTTGTGATAAAAGTCTTATTTTTAAATTAAAGGCAAATTTTTTTCGAAAAAGTCTACACAATTTAGATTTTTTTGTTTATACTGTACTATAACAAGAATTAAAAAAATAAACTGTATTAATAAAGGAGGAATTTTAATATGTTAATTAGTCCAGTAGAATTTTTCCGTACCCTGCCAAAAAAGGAATGTCCAGAATGTGGTCAGCATATGGAGGAACAGGCTGAAAGTTATTTAATGGAATGCGATCGCTGCCTATCTAAAAGAGAAGAGTAATAAACAAAAACTCTCCGTTTAAAGGAGGGTTTTTGTTTCGTTTTCAAAATATTTCCGTTTTGGAGATAATTAGGAAGGCATAAACCATTTTATCAAAGCAAAACCTTTATTTAAGGAGATGATTTTCATGGCTAAGAAGGAAGATTATTTAACACCGACAGCAAAAGAACAACAAATGACAATTTCTAATGGCTCTATTTTTCCAAATAAAAAAAATATTGCAGGGAATTCCGTTGATGAGCACAAGTATCTTGAAGAAGCCAACACCATTATCAGCGGGGATGAAATTAGCCAGCAAAATGAAAACCTCTAATCGGTGATATTTCTAATAAGTAGAGAATAAAAGACTGTCCCATATTAGAGACAGTCTTTGGCAGCAGAATCCTTTTTTAGATTTTCGGAAGCTCTCTTATTTCCTGTATCATTTCATTACCACACATCGGACAAAGCAAGTCATCGGCGACAAAATCCTTTCTCATCCAGCCAATACAAGAATCATCCATACAAGAATATATTTCTGTATCCACGAGTATGGTTTCTATTTCTTCTTCTTTAGCCCTTTTTCCGTAAAAAATGGGAACCGCCTCCTTTTATCCTAGTATGTCCAAAAAGGAACTTTTCATTTCCGCGAATTTTTTTCTTAGGAGTGGTGAAAACAATGGCCTTCAATAATAAACGATATACAAAGGCAGGAACAGATATCGAGGAAGTGAAACGATTAAACAGCCAGTCCGGCTTAAGCTATAATGAAGTAAAAAAATTACTTGCAGAAAGATATCTTCAAAAGAAACAGTAAAAAACGGAACCGTTTGGTTCCGTTTTTTACTATTCTTTATTTTTCCAATCAGCAGACTGCTCTGATCCTTTTTTTGAGAAATACCGTATTGATTAGTTTTGTTTTTTGTAACCTAGGTTGTGATTTTCTTTATATTCTATCGTGATATTTTCCTCATGTCCTTTTGCAAAAAGTTTGCTTTTCTTACGGTTTTCCTTCGATTGAAAAATAATATCGAAATCATAATCATCAGGATACAATTCATTTGCTGAAATATAGAGAGCAATTCTTTTATGGTTGATCGAAACCTTTTCTCCTTTTATTTGTACAATATAATTTCCAAGCTGGTCCGGCCCTGTATAGATAATGCCAAACTCATTTGTTGGCGATATTTTTACATTGTCACCTTGATGATAGAGTGGTACCTTCATTTCCGTTTTTAGCGTTTTATTTCGATGTCGATATTTATTAATAATCACTTGTTTCTCAAGTTCTCTAAGCTTCCATGCTTCAGTAATTTCAGTTGAATAACGCTTCTCTTCCTTGTAAGTGATGTGATGTGCTCTTTCGATGATTTTCGGATGAATTCCAAGCTTTAAGGCAATGGCAAACGCTTGGCTCTCTCCCCCTCTGCCAATAGTCAAGCGGTATGTCGGGCTTAGCGTTTTTAAATCGAACTCCATGGATCCATTGATAAATCCTTGATGTGTTTCGGCAAACTCTTTTATCTCACTATAATGTGTCGTTGCCAGGATCGTCGACCCTTTTTCATAAAGAATTTCTAAGATTGCTGTCGCCAGCCCCATTCCTTCTCCAGGGTCAGTCCCTGAGCCGAGTTCATCTAATAATGCCAATGTTCGATCATTCGTTTCTTTTAAAATTTCGATGATATTGATAATTCTTGAACTAAATGTACTTAAATTTTCAGTAATACTTTGCCCATCTCCAATATCAACTAAGATCCGTTCAAAAATACTAAAGTTGCTTTCTTCTGATGCAGGGATGTGAAGTCCACATTGAACCATTAAGGTTAAAAGGCCGACGGTTTTTATTGTTACCGTTTTGCCGCCAGTATTTGGTCCGGTAATTACTAAAGCGCTCTGCTCTTTTTCCAACTTAAATGATAATGGAACTGCCTTTTCACCTAAAAGGGGATGCCTCGCTTGCATCAATTCCAAATCACCTGTTTCATTAATACCTACCTTATTACCATTAATTGACCTGCTATACTTTGCTTTAGCAAATAAAAAATCATAATGAACCATAGTTTCAATCGCTAAACGAATTTGCTGTTCCTTATCTTCTACCAATCCTGTTAGATAGTTCAGAACCTTTTGCACCTCGACCTCTTCATCAGCAAGGAGCCATGTTATTTGGTCTTGATATATTGATATTTCTTCTGGCTCGATAAAAAGAGTTGAACCTGAGGCGGATGTATCTAACACCGTCCCTTTTAATTTGTTCCGATATTCCTTCTTAATCGGAATGACATACCTGCCATTTCGTTGACTTATGACATTTTCCTGCAAATAGGTTTTATACTTATTCGAACGGATTAGCTGAAGTGTTTTTTCTTTTAGGCGTTCCTCTTGAATCACGATTTGTTTTCTTATTTTTAATAAATCCTTGCTTGCATAATCATCCACACGGCCATTACGGATACAACGAATAATTTCAGCTGCAAGCTCGGGTAATTCATCTATACCCTCCACATAAGAGGATACGCGTGGAGCATAAAACTCTTTATCCTTCATGTATCTCCGCATTTTTCCACAGCATTCCAAAAAATCATAAAGTTTCGCCAGCTGATCAGCCCTGAGTGCAACTCCCTTATTCATGTTATTTAACAGAATATCCATCCCATCTAATCCATGGACTGGAACACTGGCACTCTTTTTCAAAATCTCAACAGCCTCAGAAACCTCATCAAGCCAGGCTTCTATTTGTCTTTTATTAGTTGATGGCGTCAGACACTCAATTTTTTCTTTTCCTTCTTTCGTTAAAGCAAAGTTAGCGATTATTGTTTTAATTTGCTGAAATTCCAAACTTTTAAAAGTATGCTTATTCACTTTAGTATCCTCCTAAAATAAAAATAGCCGCAATGAACAATGTCATTGCGGCCAAAAGTGATGAGCGGGGCCTCCACTCATTTTTCACACCAAAATTTATCCAAAATAAAAACTGTCTACACGAGTGTACACAGCTACATTGGAAAAAAGATGTATGCTTATGCCTAACCTCATTGTTCTTAACTTCATTCCATACTAAACAAGCCCTCCATTCAGCTCATTTTGAACGGGGGATAACAGGAATGAACGATCCAATTGATTGGATTAGTTAAGAACAACACCTAACATAAAACATACTCCCTTATCAGAAAATTTAAATTCCATTAAAGAATAAGGTAAATAGAAACATTTGTCAACTGGCTATTAGTTGAAAAAATTCAAAAACCTTTAACATTCATGATTCAAAAGTGCCTATTTTCCCACTCGTTTAAGGTTTATGATAGTCATATGTACGATGAACGTTTAAGGTGGTTAGTATGAATAAACAACAAATGGAAAACCAGCATACAAGTGAATTAATCGAACTTTTACAAAAAGCCGGAAGAACAATAGATGTGAAAAAAGGGGCTTTTTTGTTTCGAGAAGGACAATCAGCGTCCGAGATGTTCTTGATTCTATCTGGAAAGATCCAAATTTCAAAAATGAACGCAGAAGGTCAGGAACTATACTTACGTTTATGTTCAGCAAATGAAATCGTGGGCGAATTAACATTATTTACGGAAGACCCTAAATATATTTTTAATTCAAAAGTTCTGGTCGACTCTACGGTTGTCGCAATAAATTTAACTTCGTTAGAAAGCGCTCTCTTTCAAAATAGTCAGCTCGCCTATTTATTTTTAAAATGGATGAACGATCATTTCCGAAGGACGATTACTAAGTTTCGCGATTTAGTGCTCTTTGGCAAAAAAGGGGCACTATACTCCACTTTAATTCGTTTATCAAATAGCTATGGTATTGAAAAAGAAGACGGCATCCATATTTCCGTTGCGTTAACCAATCAAGATTTGGCCAACTTTTGTGGAACAGCCAGGGAGATTGTCAGCAGATTGCTTGCAGATCTAAAGAAAAAGCGTGTCATCTCTATTGACCAAAAAATGATTATTATTCATAATATCGAGTATTTAAGACGAGAGAACGATTGTGAAAATTGTCCCATTTCAATTTGTAATATCGATTAAGGAGTCGGATGGGAAAGCTTATTTTTAAATAAATTCGATAATAAACGGGATGATTATCGAGGTTAAAACGGCCGCTATCCCCATCGCTGCACCTGCTACAGCGCCTTGTACCTCCCCTTCTTTTACCGCCTCAGCAGTTCCGATACCATGTGCAATTGTTCCAATAGCCAATCCTCGGGCAAATGGATGGTGGATTTTGAACAGGCTCAAAAGCTTTGCCCCAAACATCGCTCCAATCATTCCCGTAATAATCACTAAGGCTGCTATGAGGGAGAGATTTCCATCAATAATCCGCCCTATTTCCGTTGCTACCGGTACAGTAACAGATTTAACGGTTAATGCAAGGACGAACACGTTCGAAAGTTTTAGCAACTTGGCCAATAGAATAGCAGATGTAATAGTGGTAACAATTCCGCTGGATAGCCCAATAAAGGCTGCACTGAAGTATTTTACAAACATGTCTCGGTTTTTATATATTGGGACAGCGAGGGCCACTGTTGCCGGGCCAAGTAAATAGGTCATGATTGTTTTTGCAGGCATGTATTCATCAAATGAAATTTTAGAAACAACTAATAGGGTGATGATAATTATAGTGCTTAAAAAAACTGGACTGGTTACCGGCGACGAATAATTCTTTGCTAAAAATCTTACAAATAGATAAACAGAAACGGTTATGAGAATACTATATAGCGTGATCATGATAGTTTACTTTTTCCTTCTCATTTTTCATTATAACGGTTTGGGTTACTTTCCCTGCAAAAAATAGTCCGATAAAGGCACTGACTATAAGGACAATTAAAAACGGCAAGCCCTTCGACACGAAAATTTCTCCTAGTGTCATAAGACCAACTGAAATAGGAATAAAAAAGAAGCCAAGATGTTTCAATAGCCACCCGGATGCCAATTCAATTTGTTCAAGCTTAATCACACCCAACCAAAGTAAGACGAACAATAGAACAATGCCAATGACATTTCCGGGAATTTGTAAATGAAAGAATCGGGCTGTCCAATTCCCTACCTGATAGATCACGAAAAGAAAGAACATTTGAATAGAAAATTTCCAAACGCTTTTCATCATTTTAACCACCTATCTTCCTGAAATAAACTGATTTTTCAAACATACGCAATAATATTACAGTATAAATGAATAACGATCCTAACGCATCCTCTTTTGTTCACAAATTATCCATATCTTTTTCCGAGAAACTTCTTTATCTTATTTGTAGGAGGGATCGTGATGAAAAAAATCTATCTAATTTGCAGTCTTGCCGTGTTCCTAGGGATTGCAGGAGGAATTTCTTTTTTTCTTATTCGAGATGCAAATGCGGCAATTCCAAAAGATGTCACTTTGATTAATCAAAATGGTGATAGATATAATTTTGGCAAGGATAATAACAAATTAAAGCTGATCGAATTTATTTACACCCATTGTCCTGATGTCTGTCCAACCACAACACAAAAGATGGTCGATTTGAAAAAGGATTTAGTAAAAAAAGATGTTTATGGTAAGGATATTGAATTTATCACGATTACAATTGATCCCTATCGTGACACCCCAGAGATTTTACAAAAATATAGACAAGCGTTTGGAATAAAAAATGACAGTGATTGGGTATTCTTAACTGGGGAAAAGCAAAATATGAAAAAATATCAAAAAGAGATTAGAAGAGTTACAGATGCATTGCAATTTCAATACAAAGACCCGGGAAATGGGCAATTTGTCCATTCAACCTTCACTTATTTGGTTGATGAAAACAACAAATTTATCGCAAAGTTTCCAATGGGGAAAGATTTTAATAAACAAGAGGTTTATGATAAAATCATCGATAAAATAGAGTAATAAAAAAAGCGGTTAGTCCACTGGATTAATCGCTTTTCAATACCAATTTTTCTAATTTAATTCACGGATGAAGGGTAGTTTTTAATTTGCTGCAATGATAAAAGGTAATTGGACTTTGGTTTGGTTAGACTCGCTTTAATACCAGCTTTTTTTAACTTGTTTACGAGTTCAGTAAGCTGTTTTTTTGCCATACTTCTCACCTTCTTTAATTGGCTAATCAGAACTTATTTAGCAAATTCTGAGTGCAACAATGCCTCATGTACAATCTAATAAGGGATTCCCATTCAGCACGTTTCCCTTTCTTCTTATAAAACCAATTCTACAACAAAAATATGAATAAAGTGTGAAAATGGAAAAAATTTTTTAGAAATTTTTTCTTATTGACCCCACCTTCCCTGAAAAAATTCGCTCTTCTCTTATTTTAATGGTATAATTTAAAGCAAAATGTTTTTTGGAGGATGTTCTTATCATGATTACTGTAAGTAACGTAAGTTTAAGATATGGTGACCGTAAATTATTTGAAGATGTAAACATCAAGTTCACACCAGGTAATTGCTATGGGCTAATTGGGGCAAATGGGGCCGGAAAATCAACCTTTTTAAAAATTATGGCCGGGGAGATTGAAGCTCAAACCGGTACTGTTCAACTTGGACCAAATGAACGGATGGCTGTATTAAAACAAAACCATTTTGAATATGAGGAATTTGAAGTCTTAAAAACCGTCATTATGGGCCATGCAAGACTTTATCAAGTCATGCAGGAAAAAGACGCCATTTATATGAAAGAAAATTTTACTGATGAAGATGGCATGAAGGCTGCAGAACTAGAAGGTGAATTTGCTGAATTAAACGGTTGGGAGGCAGAGCCTGAAGCAGCAATTCTGTTAAAAGGACTAGGGATTGGCGAAGATCTTCATGAGAAAAAAATGGCTGAATTAACAGGATCTGAAAAAGTAAAAGTATTGCTGGCACAGGCATTGTTCGGCAGACCTGATGTTTTACTACTTGACGAGCCGACAAACCATTTAGACATTAAAGCCATTCAGTGGCTCGAAGAGTTCTTAATAAATTTTGAAAATACCGTGATTGTCGTATCCCATGACCGTCATTTCTTAAATAAAGTTTGTACGCATATCGCTGACTTGGATTTCAGTAAAATTCAAATCTATGTCGGGAACTATGATTTTTGGTATGAATCAAGTCAGTTGGCATCAAGAATGGCATCGGACGCAAATAAAAAGAAAGAAGAAAAAATTAAAGAACTTCAAAGCTTTATTGCCCGTTTTAGTGCAAATGCCTCTAAATCTAAGCAGGCAACATCTCGGAAAAAGCTATTAGAAAAAATCACACTAGATGATATCAGACCATCATCCCGCCGGTATCCATTTGTTGGATTTACACCTGACCGTGAAATTGGCAATGACTTATTACGTGTGGAAGGTTTAACAAAAACCATTGATGGGGTAAAGGTTCTTGATAACATCAGCTTTTTTATGAATAAGGGAGATAAAGTTGCCCTTGTCGGCACAAACGAAGTCGCAAAAACGACTCTTTTTAAAATACTTATGGGTGAAATGGAAGCGGACAGCGGAACATTTAAATGGGGTATCACCACCTCACAGGCCTATTTTCCAAAAGATAACTCCGAGTATTTTGAAAACAGTGAGCTTAACCTTGTGGATTGGCTTCGTCAATTCTCGCCAAAAGATGATAGTGAAAGCTTCTTGCGGGGATTTTTAGGAAGAATGTTATTTTCCGGGGAAGAAGTGTTAAAGAAAGCAAGTGTTCTTTCCGGAGGAGAAAAAGTTCGCTGTATGCTATCAAAAATGATGCTAAATGGGGCAAATGTCTTGCTGCTTGATGAGCCAACAAACCATTTAGACTTAGAATCAATCACGGCACTTAATAACGGATTAATCAATTTCAAGGGCTCAATGCTTTTTGCTTCACATGACCATCAGTTCATTCAAACCATCGCCAACCGAATTTTTGAATTTACACCAAATGGCTTAGTAGATAAACAAATGACCTACGATGAATACCTTGAAAATGGGGAAATACAAAAGTAAAGAAAACTCGCCGATTGGCAAAGACAGAGGCGTAGTTGCACTTATGCCTGATAGGATAGTCATACTTTCCTATCGGCCAAGTGCGGAAATGTACTAATATCATCCTACAAGGATGTCTTAGGAAGGATGAAACCCTTCCTGAAACATCCTCTTCTTTTGTTTTAGTATCTCTTTTGTTTTCGTCTTGAAGATGGTTCTGCTCTCGAACCCGTTTCTGTCGTGGTTGTTCCTTGACCCTCTACTTGTGGAGAGCTTAGTCCGATTGTGGACGGATCCGCTTTCCGTTTACTTCGCTTTCCCATGTGACACACCTCCAGTAATATCTTTTGGAAGTTTATCTCTCCCTATACGGAATATTTACCCTAAACTTAGGCAAGATAATTTACAGGAGGAGGTGTTTTTGTATGGCAAAAGTTGGAGTAGAACAATCACTTACAAATATTCAACAAGCACTAAGGGAAAAAGGATATGACGTGGTAGAGCTGAAACAGGACTCCGATGCGCAAAATTGTGACTGTTGTGTAGTTACTGGCCTTGATTCAAACATGATGGGAATGCAGGATACCTTTACAAAAGGCTCTGTTATTGATGCAAATGGAATGTCAGCTGATGAAGTATGCCAGCAGGTCGAGAGCCGGCTGCAATAATTACATTTGAAAGACTAAAGGATTCAAACTTTAGTCTTTTTAATTCTCCTTCTTTGCTTGAATATTAACCCTAGGGCCTCTTTCTGATGAAGGCTTTTTCATTTTTTCTTTTTGATTATTTTCATCCATTAATTCATCATCCATCTTTGGTGTAAACTCACTTCCATACGTTGCCCCAATATTCAATTTACCCTTTAATTCTTTGATTCCAAGCTGGCCAAAATTATTATTTAGCTCGTATTTATCTAAAATGATTTTTTCAATATTAACTTTTTCAATGATGATTGGAGGATCCTTTGAAGGGATCACCTTTCCTAGCGAACTTTGTTCCTGGAAGCCTTGCAGCGTTTTTTTTAACTCCTCAATATTCATTTCTAAGGAAAACAATTTTTTCTTTAATTCCTTTTCAACATCATTTTTCCTGAATATAAGGAATAAATCTTTTAATGACATGCTCACAAACTCCCTTATATAATACCTTACTTTCATTTATATGGGGAAAATAGATTAACATGTCCAATCTTTAAAAGGACGAACAAAAAAATGTTCTATTCTCCAATGAAAGCCTAAAAACTATTAGTCGATAGGAATTATTTCTCCTTTTTCAACCGTTCGTTGATAACTTACGAATAAGATCCCGTTCCAAAATTTTGCACTTAATTGATTAGGACTAACTGTATCCGGTAGGGTTATCTGTCTTTGAAATTCACCATAAAATCTTTCAGAATAGGTTATATTTAAATGTGGATGGATAGGCAATGCTTTGCCTTTAATGGTTAGGATATTACCGTTTAGCCCTAATTCAAGATTTTCTTTCATCACCCCTGGAAGCTCAATCATGACAATAACCTCCTGCTCACTCTCTAATAAATCAATAGCGGGGAATGTTCGTGAATTTTTTTCTTCTCGGGTAGATTGTCCCTCCGGGCTTGAAAAACGCTGGTTATATTGTTGATCATTCATAAATTGCTTGGCGAAATCTTGATCAAAAATATTGTTCCAGAAGTCTCCTCCATGCATATTCTTAGCAATGTCCATCCATTGTTTTAATTTATCCATATCCATCTATCCACACCCCTTTCTTCCTCTTAAATGTGTGGGGTACACAAGTTAGTATTTTTTTAAATTCCCTACTTTCATATTACGAATCAGCTTCGGAATTTAATCCAACTATTACTCCTGCTTCATAACCGTTCAAAAAAAGCATATATTTAATAGCAAGAATAAGGAGGGATAATCACATGCCAGCACCGGCTCCATATATTAATATAAATATATTTATGATTAAAATTAATTCCTTTGAAAATGCTTCTGCAGTAAATATTGGTCAAAACCTCTTGGCCGAATGGCATAATTCAGATAAAAAGAACCAAGGCTTCGGACAAAATTTTGGCGACAAAAGTAATATCGTGGGAACAAGAAGTTTTGTCGATGATAAAGACCAAATCGACGCGCCCTCCTCCTTCGACTCTCGTCCCATTTCGATCGATAAGGAAATATAACTCGCTGATTGGCGAGCCCCAAGTGCGAAGACAGAGGCATATTGCACTTATGCCGATAGGAAGTCTAAACAGCAAAAAAAGCCAAGGAAAGAAACGATCTTTCCATGGCTTTTTTTATAAAAGAAATTAGTATTTTCTAGTCCGTTTATTTCGTAAACCAATCAAAGTACCTGCAAATGCAATAATTATAATTCCAAATATTATGTTAACTCCGAAAAGCTGTTGTTTATTTTCTTTTGATTTTTCACTTTTTTTAGGAACTGTCTCTAGCTTAGGCAGCTCCACATTTTTTAATTGTATCGACTGAATCACCTGACCATCCTGATTTTCAATCGATAGCATCCCTTCATTATTAATCTTTTTTATACATCCCTTAACACCCTCAGTAATTAGGAGATCATTTTTAGGATAAAAATTTTTATTATCAGCTTTAAAAATTTCTTCTTTTTTGATTGTGGCATGCTGATAAGTGTTAAAACCGTAATCAAACAGCAAGGCGGTATCTTTATATTTATCATTCTTTAGCTCGGATTTCAGCACGACAGCTGTCAACCTAATTTTTCCGTTATCGGCAGTTGTGGCCAAAGTTTGTTTCGATTCACTTGTATAACCGGTTTTCCCGCCAGTAACACCAGGAAATGGAAACTCCCCTTTAAGCATGCGGTGATGGGTTAAAAGTGTAGTCTCCCACGACTGACCCTTCCACTCAAGGACTTTAGTACCAAAGATTTCCGCAAAAACGGGGTTCTTAATGGCATAATTAGTTATTAATGCTAAATCCATAGCAGTTGTATAATGATTCTCATCAAACAAACCATTTGGATTTGTGAAATGGGTATTACTTACTCCAAGCTTCGCTTTCAAATACGCATTTAGATTTTCTGCAAAATGCTCAACTGTTCCATCAATATGTTCTGCGATTGCTACTGCAGCATCGTTGCCAGAGTTTATAAGCATCCCTTGAATTAGCTTCTTTAACGGAACTTTTTCTCCTTCATTTAAATATACACGGGTCCCGTCCTGACTAACAGCATTACCGCTGACGGTCACGATACTATCTAAATTGCCCATATCAATCGCATAGATGGCAGTTGCAATTTTCGTAAGACTTGCAGGATACATTTTAACATTGGCATTTTTTGAAAAAAGTACAGCGCCAGTGTCGGAATCTAACAGAACCGCAGCCTCACTTTTTAAATCCAACTGTTCTGTTCCTGCAGCAAATATATTTATTCGACTTGTAAATATAAGTAGTACGATGATCAAGACAGAAACGAATTTTTTCAATAGTAAACACCCTTTATCTTACATTAATTCCCTATTTGATTTTAACAGATTCTTCAAAAAAATAAAGAGAAACTTTTTAGTAAACTTTCTGATTGGCGAGCACTATTGGCAAAGGCAGCGTCGTTTCTGCAACTTATGTCTGTTAGGTGTACTTTCTATCGACAAAAAATAAAACCGGTAAGGATACACCTAACCGGCCAAAATCTAAGCTCTTTTTTTGGAAATTAACAATGTAATCTGTGCCATAATAATTGGCAATGAGGATTTTCTTCTATAAGCTAAATATTTAGGCTCCCAAATGTTTGTATACTTTTGTTTAAATTTTCTCAGGCCCTTAAATTGGTAAATAAAATGGCCATGCAAAAAGAGTTGGGCGGCTATTTTCTCGCTTAAAAAAGAAAATCTTGAAAGACCCACATTCGCTAAAGGTGCCATTCCCATATTGAAGCGTTGATAACGCTGTTCCTTGGCCCAATCAATTAACGAAAGAAAAAGAAAATCGATGGTACCTGAGGGTGCTTCCGGTCTCACTCTCATTAAATCAACCGAAATGGTTTGATGATCATCATAAACATGCATAATGCTCATGAAGCCAAGAATTCGCTTATTTTCGTCTCTGACAATGGCAATAGGTGCCTTATTCAAATAATCTTCATCAAAGAAACCGAGCGAAAAACCTTTTTCTTTTCTCCCCTGAAGCCACTCATTTGAAATTCCTCTTAATTCTTCTAACAGTTCTGTTGAAAAGGGAGGCTCTACCAATTCCAAAAAAAAGTTATTGCGGTTAAACTTATTCTTTAATGTCCTTAATCCCTTCATTTTGTTACCCGTTAGGGAGAAGGTCTTAAGATCAACAAAGGCCTCCTCACCCAATTTAAAAAATGTAAAGCCATGTCCGTGAAGGTATGGAAGCATTTCATCACTAACTTGATAAAAAACAGGTGTAAAACCATAAAGGTCAGCTATTTCTTGAAATTCCTCGATTGCGTTTGACAATTCCTTTTTCTCCCCAATTGGGTCTCCAAGGATTACTAATTTATCTGCAAATCTTTGAAATGGGATTAAAACATTTTTTTGACTGTTCCATGAAATATATTTATCATGCAAAAAGATTAAATGGGATAACACCTTACCTCTATACTTTGTTAAATGATCAGTTATTTCCTTCTCATGACCAATTGATTTTTCAAATTTCCATTTTTTCGGCAAGCTGATCAAATAGCCTGTCAACAATATCAGTAACGCAATCACCAGGCCGATAGCTGCACTCTTAAACAAATCACGATAATCGACAATTACATATGGTAAAAGGTTTGTTGGAATCGTTAATTTTGCAATAGGCAAATTTGAATATCCAATCAAAATATACATTGAAGTAATGATTAGTATGATAGTGACATCGAAAATTGTTTTTCCCCAAGTAAGGACATAACTTTCACGATAAAATTGTCCCTTTGACATCCTAAGTAAAAGAGCGACTATGATTAAAAAGATTGCCTCTTCATAATCGATTCCTTTAAAAATAGAGAATAAAGCTGCAAGAATTAGAGCAAACATCGTCAAATCATATGTTCTTTTCACGCTGTATTCTATGCCGCGTGATAAACCTAACAGTAAAAACCCTGCCGCTACTGAGAGCTGATGTGACACATTAATAATTGGAAAAGACAAGAGCTCTTGAGCGATCTTAAGCCTTGACATAATTCCAGGAACACTAGCAGATAAAAGCAGAATTAACCCTGATAAAAAAACAAGCATTGTTAATAAAACATGACTTAATCCTTGAACAATTGCTTTTGGCAGGTAATTCCATGATTGATTCCATCTTTCCCAATAAAGCTTTACAAAAAAGACTAGGCTGATTAAAAATGGAATGAAATAATAACCGACTCGGTAAAACAAAAGCAGGACAAGGACTTTCTCTTCAGGTATATTTAAATCCTGCATTCCCCAAATAAATACTAAATCAAAGGAACCAAGCCCTCCAGGAATCATACTTATGATTCCTGCACATGCTGCAACAATATACACAGGAAATAGATTTTCGAAAGTGATAGAGATTCCCAGTATCCTGCTTAAAACAAAAATAGCTCCAAACACGGCAAACCATTCTATTACAGAAACAATAACCAGCTTGAAACTCACATTAGAGGCAATCAATGTCTGATTATCTTTTTTAGACTTAATCATATGTATAGTTAAAAAAACGGGTAAGTATAAACCTACACCTACAACGGCGAAATAGAGCCATTTTGTATCCACAAACAGTGGAAAATGCCTGTATCGGATCGTTACAATCCAGGAAAGAAGGGAAATTCCCGTTAAATAATATAGAGAAACAGAAGCAATAACGCCAAGGAGTTTCCGCTTGTCCTGTTCTAGCTTATGAAAAAAGTAAGTTCTTAGCATAGCGCCAATTAAACCGCCAAAACCTATTAAATTAGAAAAAGAATTTGCTATAAATGATTGTTCGAGCAGTTCTTTTTTGGAAACGTTTAACTTTAAAATCCTTACTAATATGACATCATAAAGCAACATCGGTAAAACAGCTGCAAAGGTAATCACCAAGATCAATAATAAGCTCCAGATATTCAGTTGATTTATTTCATTTTTGAGTAATTGGACATTCAAATCCCCGGTAAATTTTTTTATCTCGATAATAGCAAAAATTAGCAAAAGCAGTGGAAAAATAAATTTTGCAACTTTTAAAGCCTTTTCTTTTCTAATCCCCAACTAGATTACCACCTATTTTTTCATTCCTGATTTTACTATAAACTGTTCAGAAGGAAAAACAAAGAAATATCTTACATAAAGTGCTTAGTCTTATTTTAGACATTTTAATTAAGGTTCAACCGTTATGATCTACTGTCAAAGTTTCAATTCCTATTACTTCTCAAACATATACATTTTTATAAAAGATTTAAAAAATGAGACAAGTTTTCTAACCTCCTCGGCATAAATATTAAATAGGATACAAAAACTCGCAGATTGCCGAGCCCCTATCGGCGGTTCATGAGGCGTAGTTCGGTGAAAAGCACAGCTTCTCGACTGCAATGCATATACTCGAAGCTTTTCTTAGTTCACTTATTCCTGTTAGTCTACTTTCCAATCGGACAAATATCGAGGAGGTTATTTGATGACATTCTTAGTCTTTAAAAAAGAAACCCTGCTTTTCTTTTTAGCTGTTGGTGTAGTACTTGCAAGTATTTCAGCTTGGTTCATGTTAAAAGCCGGAGATACCACTGTATTTAACCAACAAATCAAGAAAGATATCCGCGAGATTCATATGGTTACGGGAGAATTCAAGACCACATTGAAAAATGGGCAAGAAATAGAATCGTACCGCTGGGATCCAGGCACCGTTATCCTTGAAAAAGGAGAAAAAGTAAAGCTATTTATTAGCGGTATTAACGGTGAAAAGCACCCCTTCTATATTGAAGGGACAAATATTAAGGGGACTGTAAAAAAAGGCGAGGAAACGATTGTTCCACTTCAATTCGACAAAGAGGGTACCTTTCGGTTAATATGTGAAGTTCATTCTGACAGATCCCATAATGGCCCAATGATTGCGTATATTGTAGTTGATTAAGAGCAGGATTCATTCTTCCTGCTTTTTTCATTCTGCATAGGGGACTGTTCTATTTATTTTTACTATTAATACGTTGATATTATTGGTTTTTTCTTATATAACAGTTTTTATTTTTTGGAACATTTTTATAGTACAGTTCCACTCCTATTTACAACCACTTTTCCATACTTTCCAAATTTATCCCTCAAAAAACCCACCATTACAATACTTCACAATATCTTAACAATTCACCTCATTTTATGTGACATTTTTCACATTCCACCTGTTATACTTGAACTAAGATATAAATGTCTAATCTGTTATATATTTTCTAAAAATAATAAGAGGTGAAAAATCATGGAACAATGGCAAGGATTTATTAAAAGTACATGGACAAAAGAAGTAAACGTACGCGACTTTATTTTGAAAAACTATAAACCTTATGAAGGTGATGACTCCTTCCTTACCGATGCTACCAACGCAACAAACAAATTATGGGAACAAGTAATGGAATTAACAAAGCAAGAACGTGAAAAAGGCGGTGTCCTTGATATGGACACTGAAACAGTTTCTACCATCACTTCTCATGGACCAGGCTATCTTAATGAAGAACTTGAAAAGGTAGTCGGTGTGCAAACAGATAAACCTTTTAATCGTTCAATGCAGCCTTTCGGTGGAATACGTATGGCAAAAGCAGCTTGTGAAGCTTATGGATACGAATTAAACACTGAAATCGAAAGAATTTTTACTGAGTTCCGAAAAACTCATAATCAAGGTGTATTTGATGCATATACAGAAGAAATGGTGAAGGCTCGTAAGGCTGCGATCATTACCGGACTTCCAGATGCCTATGGACGTGGTCGCATTATCGGGGATTATCGCCGTGTCGCATTGTATGGCATTGATTTCTTAATGAAAGAAAAACAAAAAGATTTTAAAAATACGACCAGTGTCATGACAGAAGATAATATTCGATTACGCGAAGAACTTTCCGAGCAATATCGTGCACTGAAAGAACTGAAGGAACTTGCTGCCAGCTATGGTTTTGATATTTCCCGCCCTGCTGAAACTGCTCAAGAAGCCTTCCAATGGTTGTACTTAGGATACCTAGCAGCTATCAAGGAGCAAAACGGGGCAGCGATGAGCCTTGGCCGCGTATCTACTTTCCTTGACATCTATATTGAAAGAGATTTACAAAACGGAACATTAACAGAAGTGGAAGCACAAGAACTAGTCGACCATTTTGTCATGAAACTTCGTCTTGTAAAATTTGCGCGTACACCTGATTATAATGATTTATTTAGCGGTGATCCAACATGGGTAACAGAATCCATTGGCGGTATGGCGCTTGATGGACGTCCTTTGGTAACAAAAAACTCATTCCGATTCCTTCATACACTAGATAATTTGGGACCAGCTCCTGAACCAAACTTAACAGTATTATGGTCAACACAGCTGCCTGAAAACTTTAAGAAATATTGCGCAAAAATGTCAATCAAAACCAGCTCCATTCAATATGAAAATGACGAGATTATGCGTCCGGAATATGGCGATGACTACGGAATTGCCTGCTGTGTATCGGCGATGGAAATCGGAAAACAAATGCAATTCTTTGGTGCTCGTGCAAATCTTGCAAAAGCATTACTCTACTCTATTAACGGCGGAGTCGATGAAAAGTTAAAAATTCAAGTTGGACCGCAATATCAGCCCATTACGTCAGATGTATTAAATTACGAAGAAGTCATGCAAAAATTTGATAAAATGATGGAATGGCTTGCAGGTCTTTATATTAACACCTTGAATATCATTCATTACATGCATGACAAATACAGCTACGAACGTATTGAAATGGCTTTACATGATACACAAATTCTACGCACAATGGCAACAGGTATTGCCGGATTAAGTGTTGTCGCGGACTCCTTAAGTGCCATTAAATACGGTGAAGTCAAAGTAATCCGTGATGAAAACGGTATTGCAATAGACTTTGAAGTAAACGGTGACTTCCCTAAATACGGAAACAACGATGATCGTGTTGACAGCATTGCTGTTGAAATTGTCGAAACGTTTATGAAAAAGCTTCGCAAGCACCAAACCTATCGTAATTCAGTGCATACATTATCAATTCTTACTATCACTTCAAACGTGGTATATGGAAAGAAAACAGGTAATACACCTGATGGACGCCATGCCGGTGAACCTTTTGCTCCAGGTGCTAACCCAATGCATGGCCGTGATACGAAAGGAACTTTAGCTTCCCTATCCTCTGTTGCCAAGCTTCCATACAGCTATGCAATGGACGGAATTTCCAACACCTTCTCGATTGTGCCGAAAGCACTTGGAAAAGAAGAAGAAAGCCAGGTTCGCAATTTAGTTTCCATTTTAGATGGCTATTCCATGAAAACTGGACATCATCTAAATGTAAACGTCTTTAATCGAGAAACACTAATTGATGCTATGGAACACCCAGAATTATATCCACAATTAACGATTCGTGTTTCAGGGTATGCAGTAAACTTTATTAAATTAACAAAAGAACAACAACTTGACGTAATAAACCGAACTTTCCATGAATCACTTTAACTAGAATTCTTAGGGGCTCCCCTTCTTTACCGGGGGCTCCTGCTTAAAATGAGAGGAGATAATCATCATGAACGGAAATATTCATTCTGTCGAAACATTAGGAACTGTTGACGGCCCTGGGATTCGTTATATCATTTTTACTCAAGGCTGCCTGCTGCGCTGTCAGTTTTGCCACAACGCAGATACGTGGGAAATTGGCTCGGGCAAGCAAATGACCGTTTCCGAAATCATGGATGACTTAATGAGCTATCTCCCTTTCATTGAAGCCTCCGGTGGCGGTATCACAGTGAGCGGCGGCGAGCCATTATTACAAATTCCTTTCCTTACTGAATTATTCAAGGAATGTAAAAAGAAAGGGATTCATACCACTATTGATTCATCTGGAGGCTGCTTCTCTCATTCAAAGCTTTTTATTGAACAGCTTGAAGAGCTCTTGCAGTATACAGACCTAGTACTTCTTGACTTAAAACATATCAACCGGAAAAAGCATATTAAGCTGACAGGCATGGCGAACGATCACATTCTTGAATTTGCCCAATTTTTATCCGATCGGAAAGTTCCTATTTGGGTACGCCACGTCCTTGTTCCTTCGGTTACAGATGATCCCGAAGACCTGCAAAAGCTTGGAGAATTCATTGGGACGCTTGAAAATGTCGAAAAAATCGAGATTCTTCCTTACCACAAACTAGGTGTTTATAAGTGGGAAGCACTTGGCCACGAATATCCGTTAAAACATATCGAGCCGCCAACTGAGGAAAAAGTGGAACATGCAAAGCTAATGCTGACAGCCCATTGGAATAAAACAGCCAAACACTAATTCCACTCTTGGAATTAGTGTTTTTTTAACTTAATATACTATTAGCAATGTCTTCATAATTTGGCATATTCGAAGAGATAAAATTGATTCTTTGCCATTTCTCCTATATACTCATATCATTGGTATTTATGTGAGGTGATAATTTTTGTTTCAATTGCTTATTGATATTTCAGATATAAATGCCTTAAACGCACTTTATGTGAGCATTTACTTCGGAATCACATTAAAATTATTATGGGCATGGGGTGTAGAATATTCATTTATTGGATCCCTATCTGATCCTGCAAACACAAAAATTATTCACCCGTTGGTTTTTTACCGTAAAAGAAACGGTTTAAACGGAAGTTTTATTCTGAAAAGAATTGTTAAATATATTCGTAGAAAAGAATGCTCTCAGGATGATTCAGAGGAACCCATTTCCTTCCTTTTTACTTAAAAAATTCAGACAACATTATTAGGAGGAAATATGAAAAAGAAACGCTCTTCAATTATACTTGCAGCACTTTTAGTCTTACCAACATTATTATTATCGGCTTGCTCATCACAAACACAAAATGGAAGTAGTGACAGTTTTTTTCAAACTTATTTTGTCCATCCCTTTTCATACATTATTCATGCAACAGCTGAACTATTCAATGGAAACTATGGATTAGCGATCATTATCCTCACAATCATTATCAGACTTATCCTCATGCCGTTAATGTTAAGACAATACAAAAACCAAATGGCTATGAAAGAAAAAATGGATGTTTTAAAACCTGAAATGGATGTTATTCAAAAGAAACTGAAGACTGAAAAGGATCCTAAGAAGAAGCAAGAGCTTCAAGCAGAAATGATGGGCCTTTATCAAAAACATGGTGTCAATCCGCTGAACATGGGTTGTTTGCCAATCCTAATCCAGATGCCAATTTTAACAGCTTTTTATTATGCCATTCGTGGTTCAAAGGAAATTGCTACTCATCAATTCTTATGGTTTAATTTAGGACAGCCTGATATCATTATCACGATCATCGCAGGGCTTGTTTATTACTTTCAATTTAAGGTATCTCAATCAAATATGCCGGTTGCTCAGCAGCAACAAATGAAATTCATGGGACTCATGTCACCATTGATGATTGTGATGTTTTCCTTTAGTGCCCCAGCAGCTTTGCCGCTATATTGGGTAGTTGGTGGTATATTCTTAACCGTCCAAACCCTGATTAGTCACAGAATGTATAAATCATCAAAAACTGTAAAAACCACTGCAGTAAAACAAAAATAGTAAAAGAAAAGCGGAAGCTTACTTTGCGCGGCGTATAGACTGGAGCGCTTCGACTGAGATAAAGGAAACACGGAGAGCGATAGCGATCCGATGTTGACTTATCGTAGGGAGAAGAGCGAAGTCTACTAGCCGCTGGGCGCTGGAACTGGACATTTCTCAAAGTCGAAATATATACATTCTTATCTCTCAAAAAAGAAGCATTCATTCAGAAATGCTTCTTTTTTCATAACATTTTTCCTATCATTAGTCCGCAAAAGGCGAGAAATATTCCGATTAAGTAGCTACATCCAATATAACTGTAAAATAACTTATTCTTTTCTGCAGCTTTTAACTGCTCTGACTCAAGCATCAAGGTTGAAAAAGTCGTAAAAGCCCCCATAAATCCTGTTCCAAACAAGGAATAAAGCTCTCCCTTTATTTGTATCCCGATTAACAGCCCTAATAAAAATGCTCCAATTAAATTTACTGTTAACGTACCAGCCGGAAAACTCGTCTTATTCCGATTTTGGATATGCTTACTGACAGCGAACCGGCTAATAGCTCCAAAAAATCCACCGACTGATACCAATAGGATTTCGCTCATGTGAGTCTCCCCTTTTCTTTCTTCCCATTTTCACTTATTTTCCTCCCAGCCTTAACAAAAAAAAGACCTCCAAACAAGCTGATGATCATATAAAGTAATCCAAATAAGTATTTTCTTGTTTCAAATAAATGTACCATTTCATAACAAAAAGTAGAAAAGGTCGTGTAAGAACCTACCACACCAGTTGTAAGTGCCGTTAAGAAATATGGGTGAAGCTTTTTCGGGACTACCAATGAGTTTGTCATCCAACCAAGGAAAAATGAACCAGTTAGATTGATGAAAAGAGTGCCAATTGGAAACTCACTCCCCCAAAAATGTGCGGATAAAATTGATAAAAAATATCGGAGTAAACTGCCTGCCACTCCACCCAATCCAACAAAAATGTAAACCAATCTTAACACCCCAATGAATGATTTAAATCAAGTAAATTTTATCATATATTTTTTTATTACCAAAATGTTGGCAGCATAGTCCCGTTTTAAAATAGGCAAGCTATTTTTGTACAACTAAGATTAAAGGAGTGTTTAAACAGGATGAAAAAAAGCTTATTTGTTATTGGAACCCTTATATTTAGTTTGTATTTATCTGGTTGTGCAAGAAATAATGTCAATGATGATGTCGCTTACCGCAATCGAAATACAACAGAGCCAACCAGGGTAAATTATAATAACCCAAATTACGGTGGACCTGCCATCACAGGTGTGGATACAAGCGACCGGGGATATGATCGAAATCGTGACAACGTTATGAATGTCCGTAATGATAATCGAAATAATGTTGGAACCAATCAATCAAAAATGAGAATTGCTGATAAAGCAGCAAATAAAGTAACTGACCTGTCTGAAGTTGACAGAGCGAATATCATTGTAACTGATAATAATGCCTTCGTTGCAGCAAAGCTGGATCCTTCATCACGTAATGAATTAACAACAGATATCGAGAATAAAATTTCTCGAGCAGTTAAATCAGTCGACTCTGATATCGACAATGTTTATGTATCGGTTAATCCAGATTTTTATGATCAAATGAATGATTATGCCAACGATATTCGAAATGGAAGACCGGTTTCCGGCTTCTTCAATGAGTTTTCAGATACCATCACAAAAGTTTTCCCAAATGCTCGCTAATTGTTAAGAGAATCATGAAAAGAATAACTCGAAAACAAAGGGTCGGACCCCAAAAATTGGTCTGACCCTTTCCGCTTTGCCTTGATTTCCCAATTCAAAAGGACTGCAGGCACCGCCTTACAGTCTTTTTGATTAAGCATCTTGGAAATATTCCTTGTAAAACCCACCTACTTTTCCGGTATTGTCAATGATGTAATAAAACTCTTCTGTTTCATTTTTAACATCATAAATGGTACCAACTGTTAAAGCGTTATTTACAAGGTATTTTTTTGCATCCGTATGAACGCATTTTATTTTTTTAACTGTTTCCCGATCTCGCCAAGTCAAATGAATCATTGCTGCCACCGTTCCTTTCGGTATTGTCCATGTTCTAGTATAATCAATACGGCAGGTGATGCGCAACAATATCTATCGCCTTCATCACTTGATGTAGAATATTATTTCTTAACCAGCTCTAACGCTTTTTCTCTCAGACGAAATTTTTGGATTTTCCCAGAAGCAGTCATTGGATAAGCATCAGTAAATTCAATGTAACGAGGAATCTTATGTTTGGAAATCTTCCCTTTGCAATATTCCCTTATCTCTTCGGCATCAGCCGTTTCACCTTCTTTTAAAATAATCCAAGCCATTACTTCTTCTCCATATTTTTTATCTGGAATCCCAATAACCTGGATATCAAGAACTTTTGGATGGGTATAAAGAAATTCTTCGATTTCTCGAGGATAAATATTTTCCCCCCCTCGAATGATCATATCTTTTAACCTGCCGGTAATTTTGCAATAACCATTTTCATCCATGACAGCTAAATCACCTGTATGCAGCCATCCATCTGCATCAATGGCCTCATTTGTGGCGGCCATATTTTTGTAATACCCTTTCATAACATGATATCCTCTTGTACATAGCTCCCCCTGCACACCGAGTGCAACCTCTCTATCTGTTCCAGGTTCGACGATTTTCACTTCCACGTTTGGCAATGATTTACCAACTGTTTCAACCCGTAACTCAATCGGATCATCAGTCCTTGTTTGCGTGATAACAGGAGATGATTCTGTTTGACCATATGCGATGGTTATTTCTGCTGCCCCCATTTTTTCGATGACTGCCTTCATTACCTCAATCGGGCAGTTTGACCCCGCCATGATTCCTGTCCGTAACGTTGAAAGGTCATAGTTTTCAAAATCAGGATCATTTAATTCTGAAATAAACATCGTTGGAACACCATGAAGGCCTGTACACTTTTCATCTTGTACTGTTTGTAAAACTCTTTTCGGGTTGAATTCCTGTACTGGTACCATTGTGGCCCCTACAGTTACACACGCCATCGTTCCTAGGACACATCCAAAGCAATGAAAAAACGGAACAGGAATACAAAGCCTGTCAGCCACAGTCAACTTCATGCAGCCTGCAATATTAAAGCCATTATTAACGATATTGTTATGGGTGAGCATAACCCCTTTTGGGAACCCTGTTGTCCCTGAGGTATACTGCATATTAATAACATCATCTGGTGCAAGGGAATTCATTCGTTCATTTAATTCCTCATCTGAAACTGTTTCTCCAAGCTTTATAATGTCGTTCCAAGAAAAGGTGCCAGGATACCTTTTATCACCCAGGACGATGACATTTTTAAGAAAAGGCAAACGGCTGCTTTTCAACTTTCCTGGTTCCGACGTCTTCAATCCTGGGACAATTTCATAAATCATATCGATATAGGAGGCATCCTTCCAAGTATCCATTAAAATAATCGTTGTTGTATCAGATTGTTTTAAAAGATATTCGAGTTCAGCTGTACGGTAGTTTGTGTTAACTGTTACGAGAACGGCACCCATTTTACCTGTAGAAAATTGGGTTATCAGCCATTCAGGGGCGTTTGTCGACCAAGCAGCGAGTTGTTCTCCTTTGCCAATTCCAAGCTTCATAAAACCTTTAGCAGCCTTTCGGCAAATATCATCAAATTCACGATAAGTCCATCTTAAATTTCGATCTGAATATACAACTGCTGGATGATTTGGGTGTAATTCTGCTTTTTCTTCTAAAAGTTTTCCAATAGTAACATTTAATATTGACGACATTTTTCATCCCCCTACGATATATGTAAACCAAATATATATATTAAAACGCTTACAAAAATATGTTACCACATTTATGTGAATATTCAATATTTTAAAAATACAACTTTTTTAACGATTTGTGACCATTTTATTAAATATGCTAAATAAGAGTTCTCAAAACCGCTGAAAACCATTACAATAATAAAAACTGAATATTTCATCCATTTTCCAAGGAGGGCATTCTCAAATTGAAAATTATGAGTAACGAGCAGTTGGTTGTTTCGTATCGGGATGCATTGAAGTCTGGAAAGGAAAAGGAATGGATTAAGATTTTAAAAGATGAAATTCAACGTCGTGGATTAAGGCCGTTTAAGAATCGTACCTAGTGAAAAACATTTTTAAAAACCGCTGAGATAGTTCAGCGGTTTTTCTATTACCCTTCAAGCAGCAGGTTTTCAGGATCCTCAAGCAATTCTTTTATTTTACTAAGAAAACTAACCGCTTCCTTCCCATCGACAATCCTGTGGTCATAGGAAAGAGCAACATACATCATTGGCCGGTTTTCCATTTTTTCTTTATCAATCGCTACTGGTCTGAGTTGGATTTTGTGCATTCCAAGGATACCGACCTGCGGACCATTTAGTATAGGTGTCGATAATAAAGACCCGAACACACCCCCATTTGTAATAGTAAAGGTTCCTCCATGTAAGTCCTTTAATGCCAATTTATTCGTTCTTGCTTTCTCAGCAAGCTGCATGATTTCAAGTTCAATTTCCGCAAAGGATTTTCGATCGGCATGCCTAACCACTGGAACTACAAGCCCTTCTTCTGCGGCAACTGCAATACCAATATCATAGAATTTCTTAAGCAGCAGTTGATCGCCCTGAATTTCAGCATTTAAATAAGGGAATTTCTTTAATGCTGCCACTGCTGCCTTTGTAAAAAAAGACATAAAGCCAAGCCGAACATCATGTTCTTCGAAGAATTTATCCTTTCTCCTTTTTCGAAGATCCATTACAGCGGTTAAATCAATTTCATTAAAGGTTGTAAGCATTGCGGCTGTTTGTTTAACCTCGACAAGGCGTTTGGCGATTGTTTGCCTTCGTCTCGACATCTGCTCATATATTATTGGTTTAGACTCATCGAGATTCTTAGCAACTGCTTCCTTTTTAGATATGGATTGATGGTAATTTTTACTTTCCTGTTGAAATGAGGTTACATCCTGCTTTCGGATTCTTCCTAGTGGATCCATTGTGGATATTTCTTTTAAATTTACCCCTTTTTCTCGAGCAAGTCTACGCGCAGCAGGTGAGGCGATTGGTCTTTGGTTACTTTTATCCCCCTTTTGAATGTCTGCAATTTCTTGATACTCCGCCTTAGGTTCCAATTTTGTTGTGTCAACCATTGGTTCTGCTTGTTTATTTTCTGCGGCAGGCACTGCGCTTTCTCCACTTTCATCGATAACAGCAATCGTCTCACCAACTCTTACAATTTCACCTTCTGAGAATTTCTGCTTGGTTATTTTTCCTGAATAATCAGAAATAATTTCGATATTTACCTTATCGGTTTCTAATTCGACAAGGTAATCTCCCTTTTCCACATGATCCCCAATATTCTTTAGCCATTTGGCAATTGTACCCTCCGAAATTGACTCTGCTAATTCTGGTACTTTTATTTCAGCCATTATTTTACGCCTCCTTTTTCATCCCTTGAAAGTGCCACACTAATAATTTTTGATTGACCGAGTTTATGGACATTGGGTTCCCCTTCTGCAGGGCTCGAACGGCGACGGCGTCCCACAAAGTCCACCTTAATTCCGTTTGGGGCTATTCCATTGATTCGAGGTTCGACAAAATTCCAAGCACCCATATTTTTTGGCTCCTCCTGAACCCAGAAAAGCTCTTTTACATTATCATATTGTTCCATAATTGCTTTTAGGATGTTTGTTGGAAATGGGTAGATTTCCTCTATTCTTAACACTTGGAGCCATTCATATTGACTCTCATCTTTTAATTGCTCCGCAATATCTATGGCGATTTTTCCTGAACAAAAGACAATCCGCTCTACTTTATGGCGATCCCTTGATTGCATGAATTGTTCCAATACAGGTTTAAATTCTCCTTCACTCAATTCAGTCCCTGACGATGTAACTAGTGGGTTCCTTAACAGGCTTTTGGGCGACATGATGATGAGCGGACGCACTTCCTCTTTTGTTAGCATTGCTGCCTGACGCCGTAAAATGTGAAAATATTGTGCAGCACTCGAAAGGTTGGCTACCGTCCAGTTTTTTTCTGCGGCTGATTGTAAAAATCTCTCCAGCCTTCCACTTGAATGCTCTGGTCCTTGCCCTTCATAACCATGTGGAAGTAATAAAACAAGCCCAGATTTTTGTCCCCATTTCGCCATACCTGCCGCGATAAACTGATCAAAAATCACTTGTGCAGCATTTGCAAAGTCACCGTATTGCGCTTCCCAAATAACTAATGTTTCCGGAGAAAATACCGTATATCCATATTCAAAACCAACTACCGCTGCTTCTGTTAATGGACTGTTATAAACAGCGAAGGAAACTTTTGCATCAGCCATTCGGTGAAGAGGTGAAAAAGTTGCTCCTGTTTTGTAATCATGGAGAACCAAATTACGTTGTGCAAATGTCCCACGTTCTGAGTCTTGTCCTGATAATCGAATCGGCGTCCCATCTGCTAAAATTGTCGCAAACGCCAGCGTTTCTGCTAATGCCCAATCCACTCTTCCATTTTCATTCAGTGCTTCAGCACGTCTATTTAAGATTTTTTCCAATTTGTTAAACACGTTAAAATCTTTGGGCCACGCAAGTAATTCATTGTTTATTGTTTGTAGCTTCTCTAAAGGCACTTTCGTGACAATTGATGCCTCTTCCTTTTTGAAAACAGGAGGTTCCGGTACCTTAATTTCCGAATCCTTCGCGATCAATGAAACTCTTTGAAAAGCAGCCACCAGTTTTTCATCGATCTCCTTTTCAATCCCCGCTAAATCAATCTCGCTTACAATCCCTTCTTTTTTCAAGCTTTTCGTATATATTTCTTTAACAGTTGAATGATGCTGAATGATAGTATACATTTGCGGGCTTGTCGTCATTGGCTCATCCATCTCATTGTGGCCATATCTTCTGTATCCAACTAAATCAATAAGAAAATCCTTTTGAAAGACGGCACGATATTCAGCAGCTAAATGTGCTGCGGCAAGACATGCATCCGGATCATCTGCATTAACGTGAATAATTGGAATCTCAAACCCTTTTGCCAAATCACTTGCATAACGAGTGGACCTGGAATCTTCTGACTCTGTTGTAAAGCCAATTGTATTATTTGCAATAATATGAATGGTGCCGCCAGTACGGTATCCTTTTAAGCGACTTAAATTTAATGTTTCTGCGACGATCCCTTCACCAGGAAATGCTGAATCACCATGAATTAAGATTGCAAGAGCTGCTTTATTGTTTTCAATAGGGTAACCTTTGTTTTGTCTATCATCTTGTGCTGCCCTTGTAAAGCCTTCAACAACAGCCCCGACATATTCAAGATGACTCGGATTATTAGCCAAGGACACCTTCGCATGTACCAAATTATCACCTAAAAGTTGTCTATTTAAACCAAGGTGATATTTGACATCCCCGGTCCAGCCAAAATTTATTCCAATAGAACCTTCTGAAGGCACGAGTTCTTTATTAGGTGCGTGCTGAAACTCCGCAAAAATCATTTCATACGGCTTTCCGAGCACATGTGCGAGGACATTTAATCTACCCCGATGTGCCATCCCAATATTTAGATATTCAGCACCATTTTGAACGGCATCAGTAATAATTTCATCAATGATTGGCACCATGACGTCAAGTCCTTCTATGGAAAATCGCTTTTGACCGACAAACGTTTTATGCAAGAATCTTTCAAATTCTTCTACTTCATATAGCCGTTTTAATGTTTTTACCCTTTTATTCTCGGATAGAGAAGACCAATTACTGCTAGCTTCGATTTTTTCAATCAGCCATTTTTTCTCTTCCACTGCATGGACATGATCAAACTCATAGGCGATGGATTTCGTGTATATGTCTTTCAAATATTGATAGGCTTCTAAAGCCGTTTCCAGTGATAAAGCACTGTTCGAACAAAGAAGTTCAGCAGGTATTGTTTTCAAATCCTCTTCGCTTAGTCCATAATTTCCTAGTTCCAAATGCGTTTGATCTCTTTTATGATTTCCAAGCGGATAAATATTAGCGGCAAGATGCCCATAGGTTCGAATATTTTCAGCAAGTTTGACTCCAGCTATTATTTTTCTCTGCTGAGTTGGATCCGGTTCTGAGACAATTGGAACAGATTTTGAGGAGATCGAAAAGTCTGCCTCGTTCATTTGCTCAAAAAGGACTCTCATTTCTTCTTCTACGGAAAGTGGCTCCTTTTTGTACCTTTCATATTGATCAATCAAATAGCCAAGATTTGGACCTGAAAAATCATTTAGAAAAGCCAAATTTTCAATATTTAGTCTGTTCATACATCAAACCCCCTTAGACCATATATTTCTGTAAACCATCTTTATTACTATTATCATTTCACAAAAAATCGAACCTGAAATTTGATGTAAATAAAAAAAAGACCTAAGAAGGTCTTTCAGGCTTTAGATTATTGTTTATTTGCTGCCAAAAGAGGTTGAAATGATAACTCATCAAGTTTAGCTGCAATCTTTGCGGCTGCGTCAATAGGATTTTCAGCAAAAATGTCAAAAAATTCACCTTCATACTCTTGCCTTGCATAGTCATAGCGCGGATCATAATATTGTTCGAGTAAAATAGTGATCATTTCTTGGTAATTCTTTTCATGAAGTGTTTCCATAAGCCTTTTTCTAATCTCAACATCTTTCACACGCTTTAATACCTTTTCAATTCCTAAACAAATTTTATCATGGTACCAATCTTCCTGTTCATATTTCAGTACATATTCAGATACAAGGTGCTTAACTCTTTGTTCAAGTGACGAATGAATATAAATATTAACCCCTTTAAATTTAACATCCATCAATTCCTCTGGTTGAACCGCTTTACCAATTCGTTTGCTTTCCGCCTCAACAAGAAAATACTTGCTCTCCTTTATATCCTGTAATCCCTTAAATAAAAGGGAATCAAAGATCTTTTGGTTATGACCTTCTCCAAGACCAATCGTTCCAAATATCGACCCCCGATGGCCCGCCATTTCTTCTAGATCAAGAACAGGATAACCCTTCTTTTCTATTATCTTCAATACTTCAGTCTTACCAACACCTGTCATCCCATGAATGACAACCGCTTGATTAGGAATACTGGTTGGAATTTTTTCAAGGATGTAATGACGGTATTCTTTATAGCCACCAAGTAAACGCCATGCGTAAATACCGGCAAATTCTAAAAAGGTCACTACCGCTTTACTGCGCATTCCGCCACGCCAACAGTGGATCACTAATTCGCCATTCGTTTGATAGGATTTTATTGTCTTTAAGAGCACAGGTATTTTTGGAGAAACAAATTCCATCGCTTTCCATTTGGCAGCTGCCTGCCCTTCGTGTTTGTAAATAGTTCCAACTTCTTGTCGTTCTTCATCTGAAAATAAAGGAACATTGATGGCTCCAGGAATTGCGCCATCATTAAACTCAATCGGTGAACGTATATCAATGATAATCGGTTCCTTTAATTTAAATAGTTCTTCAACAGTTATTTCCTTCATAACATTACGCTCCTAGAAAAAATATTCATATCCGTGCAAAAATATCCGTGCAAAGCAATATCTATAAAAAACAAACAAAACTTCCACTACTGGAAGTTTCATGCGAAGATATTTCATCATAAAAAAACGATTGTCATGTGTTTTTTCACTTGATAAGTATATACATATTATAAAGAAGATAACCGTTCATATCAAGAAAATGAAGATCCAAGTCATCATAAAAAACCAAAAAGTCTACTCCAACTGACTGAAGTAGACTTTAACCATTAAACTATTTTTGTTTCCTGTTTGAAACTAGACATTAAATTTTCCATTTCACTAATACGATTCTGTTCAAATAAATCAACAATTTTACTGCCAACGATGACCCCATCACAGTAATTGGTTAGTTCAGCTATTTGCTCTTGATTCGAAATACCAAATCCAGCTATCACGGGAATAGGGCTTACTTCTTTTACCGTTTTTAAAAATTTATATAAATCAGTGTCGTATTTATTTCTCGCCCCGGTTATCCCCTTTACGGTAACAGTATATAAAAATCCTTTCCCTTTGCTCGAGATTGTTCTGATTCGCTCGATAGGTGTTGTAAGTGTAACAAGTCGAATAAGTTCAACTTGTGCTTCCTCAAGCTGTTTCGTAATAATATCCTCTTCCTCAATCGGGAGGTCGGGAATAATACAACCATCTACACCTGCTTTTTGGATCTCCTGAACAAATTTTTCTATACCATAAGAATAAATTGGATTTAAATAAGTCATAAGGAGGATAGGAGTAGAAATAATCTTCCTTGCTTTTTCTAGTTCTGCAATGATCCCCTTTAATGTCGTACCATTTTCAAGCGCTCGTAGCCCAGCTCGTTGAATGGTTGGTCCATCTGCTACAGGATCGGAAAAAGGAACCCCGACCTCTATTGCGGCGGCACCGAACCTCTCAAGTAATGACATCCGGTCAACTAAGGACTCTAACCCTCCATCTCCCGCCATTATATAGGGAATGAAGGCTTTCTTGTTATTTTCCTTTAATAATGAAAAGGTTTGTTCAAAACGGTTCATGTTCATTTCTCCCTTTAAACCAAGATTTCACAGTTTCCACATCTTTATCACCACGGCCAGACAAACATACAACGATATTTTGTGTATCTTTCATTTCGGCAGCAAGCTTAATCGCATAGGCAACGGCATGGGCGCTTTCAAGTGCTGGAATGATTCCTTCAAGCTTTGATAAAAGTTTAAACGCGTACAAGGCTTCATGATCTGTAATAGAATAATAGCTTGCCCTTCCGCTATCCTTTAAATAGCTGTGTTCTGGTCCTACGCCTGGATAATCAAGTCCGGCAGAAATAGAATGGGCTTCTTGAATTTGACCATCTTCGGTTTGCAATAAATGCATTAAGGCGCCATGTAAAACTCCTGGTCTACCTTTTGTTAACGAAGCGGCATGAAAATTGGTTTCGACCCCCGCACCTGCAGCCTCTACCCCATATAAACGAACTTCCACATCCTGAATAAAGGGATAAAAAATCCCCATCGCATTGCTCCCGCCACCGATACAGGCAACCACTGCGTCTGGAAGGCTAGCTTCTCTTGCAAGAAATTGTACCTTTGTTTCCTTGCCAATCACACTTTGGAAGTCTCTTACCATCGCGGGAAAAGGATGCGGTCCCATGACAGATCCTAATAGATAGTGGGTATCATCGACATTAGCTACCCAGTATCTTAGTGCTTCGTTGACTGCATCCTTTAAAGTGGCACTGCCTGAATTCACGCCAACAACCTTAGCACCCAAAAGTTCCATTCGAAAGACATTTAAGGCCTGCCGTTTAATGTCTTCCTCACCCATAAAAATGATGCAATCGAGATTTAATAAGGCGCAAACGGTTGCAGTCGCCACACCATGCTGCCCTGCACCGGTTTCAGCAACAATTCTTCTCTTCCCCATCCTAACCGCAAGCAATGCTTGACCAATGGCGTTGTTGATTTTATGGGCTCCTGTATGGTTCAAATCTTCTCTTTTAAGAAAAATTTTTGCTCCGCAAGCATGTTTCGTCAGGTTTTCTGCAAAGTATAATGGGGTCTCTCTCCCAACATACTCATTTAACAATCTCGCCATCTCTGCTTGAAAAGCAGGGTCCTTTTTTACTTCTTCATACGCTTCATTTAGTTCAATGACAGCCTTCATTAAGGTTTCTGGTACAAATCTTCCCCCAAAAATTCCGAAATGTCCTTTCTCATTTGGTAATGTATAGGTTCTCATTTACGTTCCCTCCTAAAGTTTTCACCTTTTCTATAAATTCTTTTATTTTTACTAAATCCTTTAATCCATTTGTTTCAACACCGGAGCTTACATCCACCATATACGGTTTAATGATTTTTATCGCCTGTTCCACATTGTTCACTTGTAAACCACCTGCGAGAATGACTTTTTTTCCTTCTAAAAGTCGAGCATTTACTTCATTCCAATCAAATGCCGTACCATTTCCCCCCCGGTATTTTCCTTTTGGCCCATCAAGTAAAATATACTCCGATGGAAATTGATTAAAGACAGCTAAACCATCATTGCCTTGAAAGCTAATAGCTTTAATTACGGGTAATGAAATCGACTCACTGAATGAAGCGGGTTCGTCCCCATGTAATTGGATATGTGTTAATCCGACAATTGAGGCAATCCTTTCAACTTTGTCCCTTGATTCATTTACAAATACGCCCACCTTTACTACTTCTGGTGGTAAAAAAGAAACGATTTCTTTTGCCTTTTCGATTGAAACCTTTCGCTTACTTTCAGCAAACACAAAACCAATAGCATCTGCACCATAATGTGCGGCCGCAATAGCTGTATTAACATCTGTTATTCCACAAATTTTCACTTTCATTGTTTTGCTCCTTCTTGAAGCGGCTGGCGAAGGTCAAAAAAGGCTTGTTTCACATCTGGACTAGTCATAAAGGCTTCTCCTACTAAAATTCCATTTGCACCGGCATTTCTAACTCGTACAGCATCCGTTTGATGATGGATACCGCTCTCACTAATAAGATAAGCACCAGATTTTTTCACAGTAGATGCCAAAGTTTCGGTTACATCTAGTGATACTTGAAAGGTTTTTAAATCCCGATTATTGACGCCAATTAGCAAAGCATTAGTTTTAAGAGCCCTTTCTAGTTCTTCCTGATTATGAACCTCTACCAAAACCTCAAGGCCTTTTGCTTTAGCATAAAGGTATAACTCGCTTAATTGATTTTCATCTAGCGCTGCCACAATTAACAATATCAAATCCGCTCCATTTGCCGCGGCCACATCAATTTGCAACGGATCAATGATAAAGTCCTTACAAAGAATAGGGAGGTCAACAGTCTCACGAACTATTTGTAAATCGGAAAATGCCCCTTTAAAAAAAGTTTGATCAGTTAAAACAGAGATGGCCGATGCACCAAATTCTTGATAAATGGCCGCCTGCCTGGCCGGTTCAACTCCGTTGTTGATGATTCCCTTTGATGGCGAAGCGCGTTTAAATTCAGCTATAATCGATAGTTCATTCGCGTCTTGGAGCTTCTTAATCAAAGATCTTTTTCGATATTCTGTTTGTGGAATACTTCGTTTACGTTCTTGAAGAAGAATAACCTCTTTCTTCTTCTGTTCAATGATCCGTTCCAGAATTGTATCCATTTATATCGCCTCTCTCCTGTCTACTCGTGATTTTTCAATTAGAGCTGTTAATTTTTCATATGCAGCACCAGTATCAATCGATTCTTTTGCTAATTCAATTCCTTTTTTAATGGAGTCAGCTTTTCCACCAGTGAAAATTCCGATGCCTGCATTAAGTACTACTGTATCCCGGTGGGCCCCTTTATCCCCTTTTAAGACTTTAACAAGGATTTCTCCATTTTCTTTCGAATCTCCGCCTTTTATACAACTGTTGTCAACTTGCGGAAGGTTCATTTCTTCGGGATAAAATGAATGATTTGTAATGCTGCCATCCTCCAAAAGGGTAAAGTGGTTTTCCCCTTGAAGGGAAGCCTCATCCATAAAGCCGGCTCCATTAATCACTACAGCCCGTATACGGCCAAGCTTTTGCAGCACTTCTGCAAACACATTTAATAAATCCCTGCGATAAACACCGAGTAATTGGTAGTCCAGGTCAATCGGGTTTGTTAATGGACCGATAAAATTAAAAATAGTTGGGATCTTCAATTGTTGGCGGACGGACATGACCTTTTTCAATTTTGGATGAACATGTGGAGCGAATAAAAAGGCTACGCCAATTTCCTCTAGGATTTCTTCAGTTTTTTCTGCCGATAAATTTAAATTTACCCCTAGGTGCTCAAGTACATCAGCACTTCCCGTTTTACTCGAAATACTCCTATTACCGTGCTTGGCAACACGGATGCCAGCTCCAGCGATAACAAAAGCAGATGTAGTACTAACATTAAAGCTAGATGAACCATCTCCACCAGTCCCACAATTATCAAGAATATTCGGAAATTTACGATTAAATGTCAATGTATTATCCTTCAATGCCTTCACAATCCAGGAAATTTCTTCGACTGTTTCTCCTTTTGATTTTAAACCCATTAAAAAGGCAGCAATTTCCGATTCTGAAACTTCTTCGCTTAAGATAAAATCGACGGCATCTTTCATTTGCTTTTCAGTAAAAGATTGTCTTTCAGCTAAAAGGAGTAATAAATTCTTCATTTGTCTTCTTCCTTTCTATTTCAAGTAAAAAATTTTTCAAAATTTGTTTCCCTGTCGGGGTTCCAATTGATTCCGGATGAAATTGCAATCCATAAACAGGATATTTAGGATGTTTAATTGCCATTATTTCATTGTCATCGTTTGAATAGGCGACGACTTCTAACTGTGACATCATGCTGCTTTTTTCAATTGATAAGGAATGGTAGCGCATCACTTCTAATGGGGATGATAGGTTTGAAAACAAACCATTACTTTGATGTGTGATAAATGATGTCTTCCCATGTTTTATAAAATTAGCCCTCCTTATATCACTTCCGAATACAGCACCAATAGCTTGATGGCCGAGACAAATGCCTAATAAAGGGACCTCCTTATAAAAGGTTCGAATCAATTCAATGCAAATACCTGCATCCTCAGGTCTTCCAGGCCCGGGTGAGAGGATTATAGCTTTCGGGTTCATTTTTTTGATTTGTTCCATATTCAGCTGATTATTTCGATAAACGATTACCTTTTCTCCTAATTCACCTAAATATTGATACAAATTAAATGTAAATGAGTCAAAATTATCTATCAGTAAAATCATCGCCCACCCTCCAGAAAGGATTTTAATTTATTTTGTGTTTCTTCATACTCTGACTCAGGGTTGGAATCGTGGACAATTCCTGCACCTGCTTGAATAATCGCTGTTCCATCTTTAATAATCATCGTTCGAATAGCAAGGGCAAAATCCATATTTCCATTTGCCGATACATAACCAACTGCCCCAGAGTATAGACCGCGTTTTGATTTTTCCAGGGAATTTATAATTTCCATTGCTCTCACCTTAGGAGCTCCTGAAACAGTACCAGCCGGGAGGCAGGCGGCAAGGGCATCTAATGCCGTTTTTTCAGAATGAAGCTGTCCGCTAATTTCTGAAACTAGATGCATAACATAACGAAATTTTTCCACCGTCATATACTTCTCAATTTGAACAGAACCAAATTCGCAAACCTTCCCGAGGTCATTCCGGCCGAGATCAACGAGCATTCGATGCTCTGCAATTTCTTTTTCATCCTTCATCAGTTCCTTTTCAAACAGGTCGTCTTCTTCACTTGTACTCCCTCTCCGCTTTGTGCCGGCGATTGGATTCGAAATCACCGTTTTACCCCTCGTTTTTATTAAGCTTTCTGGGGATGAACCAATTACGGTATATCCATCAAAATCAAGATAGAACATGTATGGGGTTGGATTATGGCTTCGATGCCTTCGATAAAGTGATAAGGGCGTTCCTTGAAATGTAGATTTCATTCGTCTTGAGAGTACCACTTGAAAAATATCACCCTTATTAATATGCTCCTTGGCCATTTCAACATTTTTAATAAACACTTCTTTTGTCGTCTCTGATTCGAATCCAGAAAAATGAAAAGGCTCCTCTTCACGATAATAATCCGGTTGTTTTAGTTCTTTAATCCTTTTCATTATCCGATTTTCAATTGCTTCCGCATTGCTCGTTTCTGATAGCGGCAGCCCGCAAATGATTACCTTCTCTTCACGATGATCAAACACAATCACCTCTTCAAAAAACATTAAGTGAACATCAGGCATTTCTATCCCGTTTGAAAACTCCTCCCCAATGCTTTCAAACTTTCTGATAATGTCATAGCCAACATATCCGACAGCACCTCCTGTGAAGGGAAAACCCGGCTCTTCAAAAATTCTTGTCGGTAATAGTTCCTTCAAAACCTCTAAAGGGTTTCCTTTCAACACCTTCTTTTCACCATCTCGATTAAGAATTTCATTCAATTCCCCCTTAGAAATGAGTTCAAACGCAGGGTCTGCACCGATGAAAGAATATCGCCCTGAATCATTGTACTTATGAGAACTTTCTAATAAAAATTTTTTGGTACCGCTAATTTTTTGTAAAATCGAAATAGGGGTCAATGTATCACCTTTTAATTCTTGAATAAAAAACCCATTTAATGCTTTCATGTTACAACTCCTTTCAAAAATAAAAAAATCGTCCTCTATATGCGCAATCACTTACGCATATAGAGGACGATTCTTTGACCGTGGTGCCACCTCCATTTGAAGCAGGAAAAATCCGCTTCCTCTTTCGGATACAGAAACATAGTTCGTTCGATATCCTATCCTTTTAACGGTGGAACTCCGTGCATCCCTACTTTTAGTTCAAGATGTCTCTCGCAAGTCCATTCCACAAATCCATTCATATCGGGTTCCCACCTGCCCCGACTCTCTGGAATGAATCAAATTTGTGTACTCCTCTTGCTCAACGATTTTCAGTATTGATCTTTCAAAAACAAAAAGGGCCCTCCATCCAAAAAGGACGGAAGACCCGTGGTGCCACCTTCATTAGCTAAAAATTAGCTCACTTTACCGATATCGCAGCATGAAGCTGTTAATATCTGTCTCTTGTAACGATGAGATCTTCGCCAAAGCCTACTAATCCTATTGGGCGGTTCGGTTTGGGGGCTCAGAAGTCCATTCACTTAAACGTCTACACTGATTTGCACCAACCATCAGCTCTCTAAAGAATCCGTAAAAGGTACTACTCTTCGTCAATGCCAAAAAAGATTAAATTTATTAATTTTTATCTTATAAAACTTGATCACTAATGTCAAGAACTAATTTTCCCAAAATTCAAAATAAATTTTACCATATAAGGCTTGCAATTCCATTTGTTGCTTATTACTTTTCGTCCTTCCATTTAAAGGATACCTTATACTTTGTTATTTTTAAGTTAACAAGCGAATATTAACAGTAGCGAATAAAGAAAGCGTAAGCGCCGATGTGGCTTCCGCTTGACAGTAAAAATGAAGGCGGGATAGAAGATTCATGGAACATATTGAACAATTAGGCCAAAATCCACGGGCTGCTAATAAGAAACCATCGGCAGCTGGTCAAAAGCGATCGAATGAGGTATCTAAGCAAAAGTGGGCAATTGTCTCGCTGTCTTCCATTCCCTTAGTCATGACGTTAGGAAATTCAATGTTGATACCAGTATTACCTTCTATGGAAAAAAAATTATCAATCTCCTCCTTTCAAACAAGCATGATTATTACCGTATATTCCATTGTTGCGATTTTTTTAATTCCAGTGGCAGGATATTTATCAGATCATATCGGTAGGAAAAAAGTCATTATCCCAAGCCTTATTATTGCTGGAATTGGCGGGCTTATTTCTGGATGGGCCGCATGGAAGCTGGATGATGCCTATTGGCTTATTTTATCCGGCAGGGCTCTTCAAGGGGTTGGAGCAGCCGGGGCAGCTCCTATTGTCATGCCGCTAGTTGGCGACATGTTTAAAAATGATGATGACGTTAGCAGCTGTTTAGGACTGATTGAAACATCCAATACTTTCGGGAAAGTACTAAGCCCAATTTTAGGGGCTTTTCTTGCCGGGTTCATTTGGTTTTTACCCTTTTTCTCTTTTCCAATATTTTGTGCCATTTCCGTATTATTGATGACCTTTTTGGTTAAGTGTCCTAAAACAAAAGAGAAGCCAATTCCATTTAAAGATTTTTTTGTGAATGTAAAAAAAACCTTTACTGAAAAAGGTCGTTGGCTATTTGCCATCTTTTTTATAGGCGGCATCCTTATGCTTGTTTTGTTTGGCATATTGTTTTATTTATCGGAAATATTTGAAAAAGAATATGGTATAAAAGATATCAAAAAAGGATTCTTTTTAGCATTACCGCTGGGAGCATTATGTTTATCATCTTTTATAAGCGGAAAAGTAATTAAGAAGAATAAAGTATTGATGAAATGGTTAACTTTTGGCGGTATTGTCGTCACAGCTCTTTCGATTGGGGCACTGTGGTTTTCCATCAAGTTATGGTATATGATTTTCATGTTTTTAATCAGTGGAGTAGGGATTGGATTAGGTCTCCCTTGTTTGGATGCCTTAATAACCGAGGGAGTTGAGAAGAAAGAACGCGGCACCATTACATCGATTTACAGTTCAATGAGATTCATCGGAGTCGCAGCAGGTCCTCCAATTATTGCTGTGTTAATGAACCATTCAAATCATTGGATTTTCATTTTACTAAGCAGCCTTAGTATCATTGCCGCTATTGTAGCATTCATGTCGATAAAACCAAAAGCAGAAGCCTAATAAAAGTGCTGAGAAACATTCCTCAGCACCTTTGTTAATTTGCCTTATATAGATTTTGAAGGGTTCCTTAAAGAAATCAATTAAAAATGGTTTCATGATGGCGTCACACTCATGCTTGGTAATACCAAATTTTCTTGTACCAAAATGACGATTATTATGCTATAATATTTTTGTTACTTTTGACTATTGCGGGTGTGGTTTAATGGTAGAATTTCAGCTTCCCAAGCTGACGGCGGGGGTTCGATTCCCCTCACCCGCTCCAATACGACAAGTGGAGAAGTACCCAAGTGGTTATAAGGGGGCGCACTCGAAATGCGCTAGGACGGGCGACCGTTGCGTGAGTTCGAATCTCATCTTCTCCTCCATACATATTCTTTCAAAAGACACTACAATTACTAGTGTTTTTTTTATATTTAAAAAACGCCAGAGAATTCTGGCGTTTTTTGCTTATTCCCCTATTGATAAGGACTTAACCAATCTGGATCCCTATCTTTACAAATATGGCACTTCCATTCCTCTTTCTTGAGCATTTGTCCGTTATATTCAAATCGACATTCAGGCTTTCGAGCCAATTGACAAACATAAACATATAACCACCTACAATTTTGCATCCTTATGTGGTGTTATCACAATGTTTGGATGTGTAATCGAATCGCTTGGCATCCCTTTGATTTGGCTAATACTTCCATACTTTTTCCGCAGCTCTTTTATTGGGCCGAATTCAATTGCTCTCATCGGACATGTAGAAACGCACACAGGTTCCTCGTCCTTTTTTTGAAGATCGATACAAAAATCACATTTATCAGATTTAAATACCTTTTTATTATATTGCGGCGCCCCATAAGGACACGCCTTGACACATAATTGTGTACCTTTACAAACCCCTTGATCAATCGTTACTACACCATTCTCTTTATTTTTACTTATCGCTCCTACTGGGCAGCTAGGTATACATTTCGGCTGTGTGCAATGATTACAAGCAATGGTAAAGTAAAAAGCTTTTATGTTATGGACAATACCGCTTAATGGCTGCTGGACGAAGGTGCCATCCTCATGGTTGTATACCCTGCGGAAATTTATACCAACGTCAAGATTATTTTTATCCTTACAAGAAACGGCACAGGCTTTACAACCAATACAAAGACTTTGATTAATATAAAATCCTAACTGGGCCAAATTACTCACTCCTTACCCTTTTTTACTTCAACAAGGTTTGTTAATTGCGGATTTGCCTTGGCAAGTGGTGTTGGCCGCTGAGATGTTAGAACATTTACTGATCCCCGTTGATCTAGCCCTTCTTTATCAGGTGTGTACCAAGCACCTTGAGGAATCCCCACAACTCCAGGAGTAATACGCGGTGTTACTTTTACATCGATAAAGAGAGAACCACGCTCATTATTGACCTGAACACGGTCGCCATTGTTAATACCACGTTTTTCTGCATCCGTTGGATTCATCCACATTTCTTGTTTTGCCGATTCCTCAAGCCATGGCTGATTATCATAGGTTGAGTGACATCTTCTCTTATAATGCCAACTGATTAACTGTAATGGGAACTTTTCTTTTAATGGGTCCTCTGGTCCTTCCCATGCAGGAATATATTTCGCTATTGCAGGAATTTCATCGTGATTATTCATATCCCATAATGCCTTTGAGAACAATTCGATTTTTCCGGTTGGAGTTTCAAACGGATGATTTTCAAGATCATCTATTTGCTCCTTAAAACCGACTAGTGGTGCATCATATTTAAAATGATGTACCCCCTTTCCACGAAATTCCTCAAAAGTCGGGAAGTTTGGATTCAGCTCTTTTTTCGTCCTTTCCACACTTTCCTTAACCAAGTCAAGGGTTGTCTTTCCCTCTGTGAATTTTTCCTTTAATCCTAATTTACCAGCCACATCTGCAAACACATCATATTCATCACGACATTCATAAAGTGGGTCAATTGTTTTATCACCAAATACAACATAATCTCCGAAACACCATGGGACACCAATATCATAACGTTCAAAAAACGTTGTACCAGGTAATAAAATATCCGCAAATTTGGCACTCGGCGTCATATAGAGATCACTGACAACAATAAATTCTACTTTGCTTTCATCCTCAAGCAGCTTAACCGTTTTATTGATATCAGAATGCTGATTTATCAGCATGTTCCCAGCCATATTAAAAATTAATTTAATATTTGACGTTAATTTTTCCGTTCCTTCTAAACCATCTGCTGCTGTCATTTCTGTCCCTTTTTCCACTGCCTTTGTCCAGAGGAAACAAGGAATTGAGGCCTTGACCGGATTTTCATATGAAAATGGATAAACTATATCTGAACGGCTCCAATAACCTGTTCCTGCTGCCCAGCCGCCAATCTTTCCAACATTTCCTGTCAAACAGGCAAGCTGTGCACCACCGCGCATGAATTGTTCCCCATATGCCTGTCGTTGTGCAGCCCAGCCTTGGATTAGTGCTGCAGGTTTCGTTTTGGCATACTCACGGGCTATTTCTCGGATTTTATTTGCTGGAACACGGCAAATTTTTTCTGCCCATTCTGGGGTTTTTGCTATCCCATCTTTTTCACCAAGCAAATAACTTTTTAACGACTCTTCCTTTGGAACCCCATCAGGCATATGGTCTCCGTCAAATCCAATACAGTATTTATCAAGGAATGCTTGATCATGTAATTTCTCCGTGATGATCACATACCCCATGGCATCCATCATAGCATTGTCCGTTGTCGGTAAGATTGGAATCCACTCGTCTGCAAAAGCAATTACAGTATCCGTATAACGAGGGTCAATTACTATGATTTTTGCACCATTTTTCTTTGCCTGCATTAGATATTCGCGGTATGGAGTTGAAAAAATCATCTCTGACGGATTTTGCCCCCACAATATAATATATTTTGAGTGTAAGAGAGAATCAAAGCTGCTTCCGGAATTATTCGTACCGTACGTGTAGGGAGTGGCTACATTTCCTGCCCCAGAACTGTAATCATTACGATAATTTAAAAAGCCTCCTGTAAGTGATAATAGTTTCCTTGCCGCATTTTTACCTCCATGTAACCCCCAGCTTTGTCCTGAAGCATAGTTGACATATCTTGACTCTGGACCGTATTGATCTCCAATTCGTTTTACTTCGGATGCAATGGTTTCGATTGCTTCCTCCCATGAGATTCGTTTAAATTTCCCTTCGCCTCGTTTTCCTACTCGTTTCATCGGGTATTTAAGGCGGTCTGGGTGATAGAGCATACTTCGATAGTTTCTCCCTCTGACACAAGCTCTTAATGGCGGCACAGATAAGTCACCACTTTCCTGTGTATCTGTGCTGACCCTGACAACGACACCGTCTTTCACATGCGCTTTAATCACACAGCGTCCCCCACAATTATTAATGCTGCAGGTTGAAATGATTTTCTCCTTTTCTTTTGCATTCAATACAGTTGTTTCTTCTTTACTGTCAACAAGCATCTTCGTGCCAATTCCTCCGGCTATAACAGGAATCCCAATCGCTCCGGACCATTTTAAAAAGGTTCGCCGCTGCATTTTATTATTTAATAAGTTCTTTAGATTCTTCTTTTCAGACATCAGTTAATGCCTCCCCTAACTCCAATAAAGATGTTAAATCAAAGATTAAAAAGTCTTCGAGCAGCATAGCTGCCCCCAAATATAATTGACTATTGGTATTCTCAATTACTCTTTCGCAAAAAAACGGAATCCAAATGGTTAAATGTTTTTCAAGAAAGTTAATTTGGCTTACGATTAATTCTAAGATTCTTTCTGGCCTTGCTTCTTGCATGCTTTTATCCGTAAGAAAGATAAT
>Ga0213823_1000336_pt1 | contig 44489 bp, 45 predicted proteins | sample MC6MC0907MG_FD_179887 | JGI IMG/M metagenome (GOLD analysis project Ga0213823, IMG submission 179887) | Enriched soil aggregate microbial communities from Iowa State University, Ames, United States - MC6-MC0907-MG | ecosystem: Environmental > Terrestrial > Soil > Unclassified | place: USA: Iowa...
AGCGTTTGAATAATGATATGAAACAAGCGATGAAAAACAAGGAAAAAGACAAACTCTCAGTCATTCGGATGGTCAAAGCTTCATTGCAGAATGAAGCCATCAAGCTTGGAACAAAAGAGCTTTCCGAGGATACAGAGTTAACAGTCCTTTCTCGCGAAGTAAAGCAACGCAAAGACTCCCTCCATGAATTTGATAAGGCTGGTCGTCAAGATCTAGTTGATAAATTGCATACCGAGCTCTCCATTGTTGAGTTGTATTTACCGAAACAGCTTTCAGAAGATGAGCTGTCAGAAATTGTTAAAGAAACGATTTCTGAAGTCGGGGCAAAATCAAAAGCGGAAATGGGAAAAGTGATGGCTGCGATTATGCCTAAAGTAAAGGGCAAAGCAGATGGGTCACTCGTAAATAAATTTGTACAACAACACCTTTCATAGTATTCTGACATAAAGACCGCAGGGCTCAAGTGCCGGCGGTCTTTTAAGTTGTTTTTTAATAATTTGAAACCTTTTCTCTCTTTACACGTAATACATAGAGTCAGTTAAAAGAGAAAGAAAGGGGGACCTTGAATGATTGAATTTATTACTGACCCAATTGTTGTAACCGTTCTCTTGACAATTGCGGGAGTTGGAATTGTGTTGGAGCTTTTTTCAACGAAATTTGGGATAGCAGGATTCATTGGTGTATTTGCGCTTATTGTGTTTTTTTATGGGCATTTCCAAGCCGGGCTTGCAGGATATGGGACATTAACATTATTTGTCGCAGGAATCCTGCTTATTTTCCTGGAGTTCTTTCTGCCGGGGGCAGTTGCTGGAACGCTTGGTGTTGCTGCCTTAATTTTAAGCCTTTTTATAGCAGGCGAGGATGCAATGCAAATAGGGGTTTCAATCTTTATTGCCATCATGATTTCTATTTTTGTTTTCTTTATGATGATTAAGATCTTCGGTAGAAAGCTTGTTCTTTTTAATAAAATGGTTTTATTTGATACAGCCAGAAAAGAAGATGGCTATGTTTCAAATATTAACCGCACAGATCTTTTGGGCAAGGTAGGAACCGCATTAACCATTTTACGGCCGGCTGGAACAATAATTATTCATAATGAACGAATCGATGTCGTGAGTGAAGGGGACTTTATTGAGCAGAACACCAAAGTGAAAGTAATAAAGGTTGAAGGTGCCCGAATTGTTGTTAGAGAAGTTAAATAATTCATTAGGGGGTTGTCGTGAATGGATGCTGTATCCGGGGGAACTATTTTTATCATTGCTATAGTTGTTGTTGCATTAATCTTTTTAGGTATCTTATTAACGTTTGTACCGGTCATGCTCTGGATTTCGGCACTTGCTGCAGGAGTCCGCATTAGTATTTTTACATTAATTGGAATGAGACTTAGAAGGGTAACACCAAGCAGGGTGGTTAATCCGTTAATTAAAGCACATAAGGCTGGTTTAAATGTCACTACTAATCAGCTTGAAAGCCATTATCTTGCCGGAGGGAATGTGGATAGAGTCGTTAATGCACTTATTGCTGCCCACCGTGCCAATATTGAACTATCATTTGAACGCTGTGCAGCTATTGATCTCGCAGGACGGGATGTTTTAGAAGCGGTGCAAATGAGTGTTAATCCAAAAGTAATTGAAACACCATTTATCGCTGGTGTCGCGATGAACGGTATTGAAGTAAAAGCAAAAGCTAGAATCACCGTTCGTGCTAATATTGAACGCCTCGTCGGTGGTGCCGGTGAAGAAACAGTTGTCGCCCGTGTTGGTGAGGGGGTTGTATCAACAATTGGTTCATCGGATAGCCATAGTAAAGTTCTTGAAAATCCTGACTTAATTTCGCAAACGGTTTTGTCAAAAGGACTTGATGCAGGTACAGCCTTTGAAATCCTATCGATTGATATTGCTGATGTGGATATCGGTAAGAACATTGGTGCAGAATTGCAAACAGAACAAGCAGAAGCCGATAAGAAAATTGCTCAGGCAAAAGCAGAAGAGCGCCGGGCAATGGCTGTCGCTTCCGAACAAGAAATGAAGGCGAAAGTAGTAGAAATGAGAGCCAAGGTAGTGGAAGCAGAAGCAGAGGTACCTCTTGCGATGGCTGAAGCACTTAAAACAGGTAATATCGGTGTGATGGACTATATGAACTTTAAAAACATCTCCGCTGATACTGATATGAGAGGTTCTATCGGGAAGATGACTGGTGAGAAGAAGGAAGATCAGTAAAGCCCACTTTTGGTAGAGAAGGAGGGTGCCATTTTGGAAACAATTTTATTCATGATTATTGTCGGTATCATCTCAACGATATTTGGAAAAGCAAAACGCAGTCAAGGACAATCCACAAAGAAGCCATTTTCAGCAAATGGTACGGAGGAAATTCGAACACTATTTAAAGAGCTTACCAATAATGAACCAGCTGAAACCAGTCCCATTAAAACCGAGCAAAAAGCGGTATTGCCGCAAAATAATAATAGAAGTCTCGAAAAAGAATATCAACAAGTCAGACAAGAGTCTGAAGCCAGTCGTATGTTGGTGACCGCATCGCGGCTGCAAAGTGAAAAGGTGAAAGAACAGACAATGAAAGCTATACAGGACGAAAGTGAAACCATTATTTCAAAAGATCCAGATCCCAAAACTTTAATTAATGGGATTATTTGGTCGGAAATTCTTGGCGAGCCACGCTCAAAAAAACCTTATTTTGCAAAAAGAGGCTAATTCGGTCTTAAGAAATCGAACGAAAAAGATGTGCTAGAACCCCCTTTCATTTCATAAATATGAGATGAAAGGGGGTTCTTTTTTTATGGCAAAAAAATGGGGGCAACGAGTTCGAAACTGGATGGCTAATAAAATGGAGCTTCCTCAAGATGTAATGATGGATTTGCCCCGCATTACCATGATTGGACAAATCCATATATATATAGAAAATCACCGCGGCTTGCTGGCATTTACCGATAAAGAACTCCGTTTGCTGTTAAAGCAAGGTCAATTATTAATTAAAGGCAAGACATTTGTGATTAAAACGATTTTACCTGAAGAAATTTTACTCGAAGGAAAAATTGATCAGGTCGTTTATATAACTGATAATTCGGGAGGAACAAAATGAAGAACCAGTGGATCGAATTTCTATATGGCAGAGTTACCGTGAAAGTATCAGGAAAGGGGCTTGAGCGCTTTTTAAATGTGTTAACAAGAAACGGCCTTCATATTTGGAACGTAAAAAGGCATGGCACTGAGACGATTACCTTTAAAATGAGAGTTAAGGATGCCTTGAAAATTAGACAGTATGCCCGAATAAGTGACTGTAAGATTTCCTTTTTAAGACGAAGCGGCGCGCCATTTTTGCTGAGAAGACTGTTGAAAAATAGCGGCTTTATGTTGGGAGCCGCAGCCTTTTTATTCATCATTTTTTTCTTATCGAATGTGATTTGGGGCATTGAAATAAAAGGAGCAAAGCCGGCAACCGAATATCAAATTCGCAAAGAATTGGACAAGATGGGTGTTAAAATTGGCAAGGTACAGTTTTTTGTCGACAATGTGGAAGGTATTCAGAGACGATTAACTGATAATATTGGTGCCCTGACATGGGTTGGTGTGGAATTAAAGGGGACAACCTATCATCTGCAGGTTGTTGAAAAGAATGAGCCGAAAAAACCGGAGAAATTAGCGCCACAAAATCTCATTGCCAAAAAGAAGGCAATTATTTTTAAAAGGTTCGTGGAAACAGGACAACCGGTTGTTGATATTAATGACCATGTGGAAAAAGGCCAATTACTTGTTTCAGGAGTATACGGGCAAGAAGGAGGGCCTTCCGAATTGGTAGCTGCTAAAGGTGAGATATGGGGAGAAACCTGGTATAAAAGCGATGTTAAGCTCCCTTTAGTAACCCACTTTAATGTATTTACTGGCAAGGAAGAGGAAAAGCATTCTTTATTACTGTGGAATGTAGAAATACCAATTTGGGGTTTTGGGAAACCTGAATTCAAGAAATATGAAACAGAAAAAAATGTTCATAAAATTCATTTTCTGAAATGGGAGCTGCCGATTTCCTATATCAATAAAACGATTCGTGAACGTGAAGAGATTCAGCGTACCTATTCGGAAAAAGAGGCAGAACAAAATGCACTGGAGCTCGCGAAAAAAGAAATAAAAAGCAAACTAGATGAAGATGCTATGATTATAGATGAAAAAATTTTACACAAACAGTATAAAAATGGTAAGGTTATACTAGCTATTCATTTTAAGATTATTGAAAACATTGCAGTCGGACAACCGATTTCCAAGGAGACTCCTGAATGACAGAAAAATTAACAACGATCAATGTACAGCTTGAAAATCCAGCGGAGGCCGTTAACCTGCTGGGAAATTCTGATCAAAATTTAAAAATGATTGAGCAAGAGCTTGGTGTTTCCATTATCACAAGGGGTGAATCTCTCAGCTTATCAGGTGATGAAGATAGGGTCAACATCGCTGGACAAATACTAGACCGATTAATATTTGTGATTCGTAGGGGAATAAACATAGGCCAAAGAGACGTCCTATATGCCATCCAAATGGCGCAAAAAGGAACGCTTGATTATTTTGTGAATTTGTACGACGAAGAAATTGGCAAAAATGTTAAAGGAAAAACAATCCGGATAAAAACGCTGGGACAAAGGCAATATGTGATGGCCATTAAAAAAAATGACCTTGTATTTGGGATTGGCCCTGCTGGAACAGGTAAAACCTATCTTGCTGTAGTTATGGCCGTGAATGCCCTAAGAAACGGACAAGTAAATAAAATTATTTTAACCAGGCCTGCTGTTGAGGCAGGCGAGAGTCTTGGATTCCTCCCGGGAGATTTAAAAGAAAAGGTGGATCCATATTTAAGACCCTTGTACGATGCATTGCATGATGTTCTTGGGGCGGAACATACCCAAAGGTTAATTGAACGCGGGACAATTGAAATTGCTCCTCTTGCCTATATGAGAGGCCGCACATTGGAAGATGCGTTTGTTATTTTAGATGAGGCGCAGAATACTACAGATAAGCAGATGAAGATGTTTTTGACAAGACTCGGTTTTGGCTCGAAAATGGTGATTACAGGTGATCAAACACAAATTGATTTGCCAAGAGGTTCCAAATCAGGTCTAATTGCGGCAGAAGGAATTTTGCAAAATGTAAACGGCATTTCGTTTATCTTTTTAGAACAAAGTGATGTTGTCCGTCACCCACTTGTCGGCAGAATTATCGAAGCCTATGAAAAAAAAGCCATTCAGCACTAAAATCTGGGATAAACCTTGGAGGGGTTTATCCCTTTTTCGTCTCAACATGAATCTTCTTCTTTTATCCCGTACTAAACAGGAAGTAAGACCCCAATTTCAAGACTTTGAAAGAACTAATAAGGATAAGTTGGGGTCAGCTGCCCGTAAAAGCCTGATTGGTTCAACTATCAATTAGTGAGGGATGAAGAAAACTCCTCTCCTGATTGAAGTTTCACTTTATAAGGTGAAACTTCTTAAAAAAACTGTTATCATTTTACATATAGGACACTTTCAGTAATAATTATGTATATTCTTTCGCTATAACAATGATTTAGGGCCGTGGTCGGGGGGATTTAGTTGGATAAACTGCAGCATCAATTCATACGGATACGAAAGTTACTCGATATTACTTTTTTTCAGATATTATTTTTTATTGTATTAGGGATTGTCCTCTTTGGCGCCATGTACAGTAATGTAAAACCTGAAAAATTGGATTTAAGTCTATTTTCGGTTGCTGAAAAAACGATTCGATCCCCTGGGACAGTAGAGGATAAGAAAAGTACAGAAAATAAGCGTAAAGAAGCCATTAACCAGGTTAAGCCTGTCTATGCATTGAAAAATGAGTACACCCAAAATCGGGTTGATTTAATCACCTCTATATTTCAAGCAGCGATAGAGGTAAATGATGAAATAAAAGAAGAAATGAAGAAGCAGGAAGAATTATCTACCGAGGGTAAACCGGCAAAAGAGGAACCGAGTGCTGCTGATAAAGTGACAAGGTTAAAAGCTAAATTGACGGCAAATGTTTCGAAGGATCTTTCAAATCAAGTTTTTTCTGCTTTAGTCCAAGCCAGTAATGATGAATTGTCTATTGCAAAGGATTTAACAGTTACAGCGATTAACAATGTTATGACAAAAAGAATTTCAACTGATGAAGTGGAAAATGCTAAAAAAAGGGTCGAAGAAGAATTAAAATATTCAACCTTAAATGATAATTTAAGATTGGCTGTAATCGACCTAGGCAGATACGCTGTTATTCAAAATGAATTTTATGATCCTAGTGCAACAAAGGAGCTCAGGCAGCAGGCAGCTGAAAGCATAGAACCTGTGAAAATCCTACAAGGGCAAATTATTGTCGAGCAAGGTAAGTTAATTAATCAAGAAATTTATCGGCAATTAAAACTGGTCGGTCTTTTAAATAATGATAAATCTTTTAAACCATTTATTGGATTAGTTGTGCTGATCACCATCATTCTTTCAGCGATTTATTATTATTTTTATCAAATGAAATATCTTCCTGAGAAACGGCAGACGTTCTTGTTATTGTTTGGGATTATTTTCATTCTCTCCATTTTCATTATGAAAATTATTAGTATGCTGCAAATTTTTAATTTTGCTGGCATCGGCTATATTTTCCCTGCTGCAATGGGAGGCATGTTAATTAAGATATTAATTGATGAAAAGCTTGCGATTCTTATGTCGATCATTATGGCGGTTTCTGGGAGCATTTTATTTAACGAAGGAGTTACTGGGACACTTAATTTTTCTGAAGGAATTTATATCCTCTTCAGTGCCTTAGCAGCTATCCTATTTTTGAACACACAGAATCATCGTACAAAGATTTTACAAGCTGGAACATTTGCAGCGATTGTCAATGTTTTGACAATATTTGCGTTAATGTTTTTGCCAAACGGGCAGTTTTCAGGGATAGAATATGGATACTCCCTTATTACCGCCCTTGTTTCCGGAATTGGTTCTGCTGTTTTAACCATTGGCTTACTCCCTTTCTTTGAGGCTAGTTTTGGAATCCTTTCGACGATGAGGCTGATCGAGCTTTCCAATCCGAACCATCCGCTTCTTAGAAAAATATTAATGGAAGCTCCAGGAACCTATCATCATAGCGTTATGGTAGCCAATTTAGCGGAATCAGCCTGTGAGGCCATTGGGGCTAATGGGCTTTTGGCTCGAGTTGGGAGCTATTATCATGATATTGGGAAAACTAAACGACCAAACTTTTTTATTGAAAACCAAATGCATCATGATAATCCCCATGATCGCCTGCCACCCGATAAAAGTGCGAATATTATTATTGCCCATGTCACAGACGGTTCTGCTATTTTAAAGAAATATCATATGCCTAAAGAAATTATTGATATTGCCGAGCAGCATCACGGGACAACATTGCTAAAATTCTTTTACCATAAAGCACTTCAAAATGATGCTGATATAAGGGAAGAGGAGTTTCGATATCCCGGCCCAAAGGCACAGACAAAGGAGTCTGCTGTAGTTGGGATTGCCGATAGTGTCGAGGCAGCTGTACGTTCTTTATCACAACCAACACCAGAAATAATTGAATCTCTCGTTAAGAAAATTGTGGCTGACCGACTGCAGGATGGTCAATTAAATGAATGTGATATTACAATCAAGGAAATTGAAACCGTGTCTCACACGCTATGTGAGACATTAAAGGGAATCTTTCACTCGAGAATTGAGTACCCTGAAATGACTAAGACAAAGAAGGTGAAGCAAGCATGACATTACTTATTGATTGTATTGATGAAACCAATGAATTATCAGAGCAGCAAATGCTTGAAATCGAAAGGTTAATCAATTTTGCTGCAAAAAAACAAGAGATTGAAGAGCGCAGTGAAGTTTCCGTAACATTTGTTTCGAATGAAAGAATTCAGGAGATTAACCGAGAATATCGACATAAGGACATGCCAACAGATGTTATCTCTTTTGCTATGGAAGAGCTTGGTGAAGGGGAAATGGAGTTAACAGGAGTCCAATTGCCTCGTGTTCTGGGTGATATTATTATTTCTGTTCCGAAAACAAAAGAACAGGCTATGGAGTATGGTCATTCCTTTATACGTGAGCTGGGTTTTCTAGCAGTTCATGGATTTCTGCATTTGTTAGGCTATGACCACATGACAGAGGATGAGGAGAAGGAAATGTTCACACTGCAAAAGGAAATTTTAAATGAGTATGGACTCACAAGATAAGTCTTTCCCATTAATGAGATCATTTTCGTTTGCTTTTTCGGGGATCCTGTTAGCACTCAGGAAGGAAAGAAACATGCGGTTCCATTTTATAAGCTCGATTATTGTGTTACTTGTTTCCTTTTACTTTTCGATTACAAAAATAGAGTGGGTATTCATCCTTTTCACTATTGGGGGGATGTTTGCCTTAGAAATAATGAATACTGCAATTGAACGAGTGGTGGATCTTGTTACGGCAGAGTATCATCCGCTTGCAAAACAAGCAAAGGATTTGGCGGCCGGAGCTGTCTTAGTTTATGCTGCTCTTTCAGTTGTAATTGGAATTGTCATCTTTTTACCGTATGTTTTAAATCTGTTTTAGTTTTTAGATATGAAATTGTTCACACTGATTTGAAAAGGATTTGCTAATTCGGTAAAATGATTTAATCAACCTTCATTTTGAAGACAAGTTGATTTATGAGAAAATTCTAACTTTTTTAAATTTTTTATTACTTTTTTGTTGCAAGTAATGATTTTCTCTGGTTTTTGAGGTAAAATAAAGAAACAGCAGATTCTTGCTGGAAGGGAAGAAGTTTTGTGAACATCGAACAATTAATTGAAGAAGCAAAAAAGGCAAGAGAAAAAGCCTATGTTCCTTATTCCAAGTTTGGAGTAGGAGCAGCATTGTTAACAACAGATGGAAAAATATATCATGGCTGTAATATTGAAAATGCCGCCTACAGTATGTGCAACTGTGCAGAACGTACAGCCCTTTTTAAGGCCTACTCAGAAGGTGATCGGGATTTTCAAATGCTAGCCGTTGTTGCCGATACAGAACGTCCGTGTTCTCCTTGTGGCGCATGTCGACAAGTAATTTCAGAACTATGCCCGAGAGATATGAAGGTGGTTTTGACAAACCTGCAAGGGGATATACAAGAAATTACCGTAAAAGATTTATTGCCTAGTGCCTTTTCGCCGGAGGATTTACATGTTAAATAATGGGGTTGAAAACGGATACAAATCAGGGTTTATCTCCATAATAGGACGGCCAAATGTAGGGAAATCTACATTCCTTAATCGAGTAATTGGTCAGAAAATTGCTATTATGAGTGATAAACCGCAAACAACTCGAAACAAAATTCAAGGTGTACTATCACTTCCGGACGCTCAAATGATTTTTATTGATACACCAGGTATCCATAAACCAAAACATAAATTGGGCGACTTTATGATGAAGGTAGCACAAAATACATTAAAAGAAGTTGATTTGATTTTATTTATGGTAAATGCCGAAGAAGGATTTGGACGTGGGGAAGAATTTATTCTTGAAAAATTTCAAACAGTAAATACCCCTATCTTTCTCGTGATTAATAAAATAGATCAAATACATCCAGATGCTCTGTTGCCGATTATTGAATCTTATAAGGAAAAATATTCCTTTAAAGAAATTGTGCCAATTTCTGCACTTGAAGGTAATAATGTCGAACGTCTATTAGAACAAATAAAATCCTTCTTGCCTGAGGGGCCGCAATATTATCCTGCTGACCAGGTGACCGATCATCCAGAAAGGTTCATTATTACTGAGTTGATTAGAGAAAAAGCCCTGCACTTAACAAGAGAAGAAATTCCACATTCATTGGCTGTTGTGCTGGACAAAATGGAGCGACGAGAGGGTAAAGATATAATTCATGTTATGGCAACTGTGATAGTAGAGCGAGATTCACAAAAGGGGATTATTATTGGAAAACAAGGAAGTATGCTGAAAGAAATTGGAAAACGAGCCCGTGTAGATATTGAAAATCTCCTTGGGTCAAAAGTATTTTTAGAGCTTTGGGTTAAAGTCCAGAAGGATTGGCGCAATAAGATGTCCCAGCTTCGTGATTACGGCTTCAATGAAGATGAATACTAACTTATAACCCTAATTAAAATATTATCCTATTGACAAGATTATGCATGGACAACATTAACAAATATTTCGTCTTATGATTTTGGCAAAGGCAGGCTATGATAATTGTAAGGTTTGGGATGCAACTTTAGGCTAGTCTAAATTATGGAAGGTGGGGTTTTCGATGATGGATTTTACGTGGAAAGTATTCCTCCAGACAGGTAATATTGACACATATCTTCTCTTCAAAGAGCTTGAGAAGGAAAACCAAGAAATACCCGGAAATCAGAGTGAAGAGCTAGCACAAATCGATTTTCCCGTTTCATAAGCAAGTCTTGCGTGCGACTTAAGAAGGTGACTTTTAATGCTTCAGAAGTGTGAAGGCATCGTCATTAGAACAACAGATTATGGTGAAACCAATAAAATTGTAACATTATATACTAGGGAATGGGGAAAGGTTGGCATAATGGCACGCGGAGCTAAAAAGCCTAACAGCCGTCTTTCCTCTATTACACAGCTTTTTACGCATGGATATTTTCTCGTACAACGAGGTTCCGGTTTAGGAAGCCTGCAGCAGGGAGAAATCATTACCTCTATGCGTTCAATTGGTGAAGACATCTTTTTAACTGCCTATGCCAGTTATATTGTTGAATTAACTGATAAATGTACAGAAGAAAAAAAATCAAACCCATTTCATTTTGAGTTGCTTTATCAAACATTGAATTACATGAATGAAGGCTATGAACCGGATATTCTTATGAATATTTATGAAATGAAAATGTTAAATGTAATGGGTTTATATCCAATCCTAAATCAATGTTCCGTTTGCGGCAGTACAGACGGACATTTTTCTTTTTCAATTCGTGAAGGCGGGTTTATTTGTCACCGATGCTTGGATAAGGATCCATACCATTTTAAATTATCACCAGCCTCGGTTAAATTATTAAGGCTATTTTATTATTTTGATCTTTCAAGGTTAGGAACTATTTCCGTTAAAGACGAAACGAAGGAAGAGCTAAAAAAAGTAATTACTGCCTACTATGAAGAGTATTCAGGTCTACATCTCAAAACCAAGAAATTTCTTAATTCCATGGATCAATTTCGCAACCTCTTATAATTGCCTTGTTGACAATGTTTGGAGTTTTAGTTAAAATTCTGTTTAAAATAATAATTGCTGTGACGGAAAGTAGTACTTGGTCATCTCTATAAAAGCGAACCTAGGGTGGTGTGAGCTAGGGTATAGGGCACTAATGAAGGCGTTCCTGAGCAATCACGTGTTGATGAAACACGATTTAAGGAGGCTGCAATACTAGCAGCAAATAGGGTGGAACCGCGGGTAACTCTCGTCCCTATGCTTTTATAGCATAGGAGCGAGAGTTTTTTATTTTCAATAGAAAAGGAGAAAAAAAGATGAATGTAACTATGGATCAAATTGTTTCTCATGCAAAGCACAGAGGATTTATTTTTCCGGGTTCTGAGATTTATGGAGGGCTTGCAAACACTTGGGATTACGGTCCGTTAGGCGTGGAATTTAAAAACAATATAAAGGCAGCTTGGTGGAGAAAATTCGTTCAAGAGTCCCCTTATAATGTTGGTCTGGATGCAAGTATCCTGATGAACCCTCGTACATGGGAAGCATCTGGCCATATCGGTAACTTTAATGACCCGATGATTGACTGTAAAAATTGTAAAGCACGCCATCGCGCTGACAAATTAATTGAAAATGCACTTGATGAAAAAGGGATGGAAATGGTTGTTGATGGATTGCCATTCGAAAAAATGGAAGAGCTGATCGTAGATCACCATATAGCCTGCCCTGAATGTGGCAGCCATGACTTTACTGGAATTCGTCAATTCAATTTGATGTTTAAAACCTTCCAAGGGGTAACAGAATCAAGCACCAATGAAATTTTTCTTCGACCGGAAACAGCTCAGGGTATTTTCGTTAACTTTAAAAATGTGCAGCGTACGATGAGAAAGAAACTGCCGTTTGGTATCGCTCAAATCGGAAAAAGCTTCCGTAATGAAATTACCCCTGGTAACTTTACGTTCCGTACAAGAGAATTCGAACAAATGGAACTCGAATTTTTCTGTAAACCAGGTGAAGAACTAAAATGGTTTGACTATTGGAAGCATTTTGCTGAAGAATGGTTATTATCATTGGGGCTTACAAGAGAAAATCTAAGGCTGCGCGATCATTCCGAAGATGAACTTTCGCACTATAGTAATGCCACTACGGATTTTGAATTTAAGTTCCCATTTGGCTGGGGCGAATTATGGGGTGTTGCTTCGAGAACGGATTATGATTTGAAACAGCATATGGAGTTTTCAGGTGAGGACTTCCATTACCTTGATCCGGAAACGAACGAGAAGTATGTACCATTCTGTATTGAACCATCACTTGGTGCTGACCGGGTAACCCTCGCCTTCTTAATTGATGCCTATGATGAGGAGGCACTTGAGGATGGTACGACAAGAACTGTGATGCATTTCCACCCTGCCCTGGCACCATTTAAAGCAGCCATACTTCCATTATCGAAAAAGCTTTCTGATGAAGCAAAAGAGGTTTTTGCTGCTTTATCAAAATACTTCACAGTTGATTATGATGAAGCTGGTTCTATCGGTAAACGTTATCGCCGCCATGATGAAATTGGAACGCCATTCTGTATTACTTATGATTTTGATTCAAAAGAAGACAACATGGTTACCGTAAGAGACCGGGATACAATGGAACAGAAACGAATTCCAATCACAGAACTTGTGGCTTTTTTACAAGAAAAAATAGTATTTTAAAAAGAAAAGCAGAAGCCCCTAGGCGCTGAAGCTAAACATTTGAAAAGGTACGGGCTTCCGTACCTTTTACTATAGATGGAATTGAATACATTTCAAATAAAAACTAAGTAGTATATAATATTGTTATAAAGTATTTAAAACAGTTAATGGGTATTTTAAGGTGGTGAGGACAATCGAACTGACTAAACGCCAAGAACATATTTTGCAAATAGTGAAAGACAATGGTCCTATAACGGGAGAACAAATTGCGGATCAATTAAGCTTGACTAGGGCGACGTTAAGGCCGGATCTTGCTATTTTAACGATGGCTGGTTTTCTAGATGCAAGACCTCGTGTCGGGTATTTTTATACGGGGAAATCGGGAGCACAATTACTAACGGAAAATCTGCAGAAAATTTATGTGAAGGATTATCAGTCCATTCCTGTTGTCGTAAGTGAAAATGTTTCCGTTTACGATGCTATTTGCACGATGTTCCTTGAGGATGTAGGAACATTATTTGTCGTTGACCAAAACTCCAGCCTCGTCGGGGTTCTTTCAAGAAAGGATTTGCTTAGAGCAAGTATTGGAAAGCAGGAGCTTTCAAGTATACCTGTCAATATTATTATGACAAGAATGCCAAACATAACCATGTGTGAACGGGAAGATTTATTAATCGATATTGCAAAGAAATTAATAGAAAAACAAATAGATGCCTTGCCGGTTGTTAAAAAATCAGAAAAAGGTTATGAGGTAATTGGCAGAGTCACAAAAACAAACATCACAAAAGCCTTTGTATCATTAGGCGATGAGTAAACAATAGATTTTTTTAAAAGGAGCTGTTGAGGGAGAATGAGTTTGCCTGTCATTTATGTTGTATCTGATTCAGTTGGGGAGACAGCAGAATTAGTTACGAAAGCGGCGATTAGCCAATTTAATGGTTCTGGTATGTTATTAAAAAGATTTCCCTATGTAGAGGATAAGGAACATATCGATGAAGTGATATCACTTGTTTCACATGATAAAGGTATGGTGGCCTTCACATTAGTCAAACCAGAAATGCGTACATATTTGAAGGAAAGAGCAGAAGAGGAAAGAATCATTGCTGTTGATTTAATCGGCCCAATCATGGACCAAATTCAGATATATAGCGGGAAAACACCTTTATGTGAACCAGGCCTTGTAAGGAAGCTTGATGAGGATTATTTTAAAAAGGTAGAAGCCATCGAATTTGCGGTGAAATATGATGATGGGCGTGATCCAAGAGGGCTTTTAAAGGCAGATATTGTATTAATTGGGGTTTCCAGAACCTCCAAGACGCCTTTATCACAGTACTTGGCACATAAACGTTTAAAAGTGGCAAATGTCCCTCTTGTCCCTGAGGTGGATCCCCCAGAAGAACTTTATCAGGTTCCCATCGAGAAATGCTTTGGATTAAAAATAAGCCCTGAAAAGTTAAACAATATTAGACGGGAACGATTAATTTCTTTAGGATTAAATGATCAAGCAAGTTATGCAAATATTGATAGGATAAAAGAAGAGTTAACTTTTTTTGAAAATATCGTAAAGAAAATAAATTGTCCGGTTATCGATGTGACTAACAAGGCAGTTGAAGAAACAGCAAATGTCATCTTAAATTATATTCAGAAGGGCAGACCCTAGCACATAATCATTTGATTATGTGTTTTATTATGTGAAAAAATAAGAAAAAGTTATGGCAAAATGAAAACGAATATACTATAATAAAAAATTGTGATAAAAAAATATCTTTTTAGGTTTAGAGTTGCATGGGAACGAATAAACTATTTATTGTTAGATGTCAAGTCAGGTACCCTAAAAAAATTCGACATAAATCCTTTTATAAAAGTTAGCTCTTTAAGAAGGAATATGTGGAGTGATGTAGAATTAATACTTATGTAAAAAGCATACCGGCTATTTTTGTCGATGCAGATTCTTGCCCCGTCAAAGAGGAAATTGTCGAAATAGCTTCCAAATTTTCCGTTGAGGTTTTTTTATTGCTTCCTATGATCATCATGTGAAGGACATAAGTACATATGGAATATGGAAATATGTTGATTCAGGAAAGGAAGCCGCCGACTTATTCATTATGAACCATGCGGGTAATGGAGATATTGTCATAACGCAGGATATTGGACTTACATCCACATTGCTGCTAAAGGGCGTTCACGTTATATCCCCAAAGGGAGTTGTATTTGATGAAAGTGGAATTCAGACTGCCCTTTTATTTACGGTCTTAAATGCTATGGCAAGGAGAAGAGGAGTATCGGAAAAGGACCAAAGCCTTTTCATTCCGAGGATCGAGCAAGATTTATGACAGAATTAACGAAAATTTTGTCGAAATTTGCAGGAATTTAATGATTGCCTGCCGAATACCTGTAGTATAAATGGAGTTGTTTTCATGGCAGACCGTATTGCCGAAGAAAAGATTGACCAAATTCGTCAGGCTGTTGATATTGTCGAGGTAATCAGCGATTATGTTCAACTGAAAAAACAGGGGCGAAATTACTTCGGATTATGTCCTTTCCATGGTGAAAGCACCCCATCATTTTCAGTGTCACCTGACAAACAAATTTTCCATTGCTTTGGCTGCGGAGCTGGGGGAAATGTATTTTCCTTTTTAATGGAGCTCGAAGGAATCTCATTCCAAGAGGCAGCCATTAAATTAGCGGCGAAGGTAAATATCGACCTTGAAATTAATTTATCTTCAGCAAATGGCGGAAAAAAAGTTTCCAATGAGCTTCAATCCATGCTTGATGCTCACGAGCTATTAAGGAAATTTTACCATCATTTACTGGTAAATACAAAAGAAGGTCAGCATGCATTAGAGTATTTACTGGGAAGAGGTTTTACCCGAGAATCGATTGATAAGTTTCAAATTGGTTATTCATTAAATTCATGGGATTTTGTTTGTAAATTCCTTTCTAAAAGGGATTTTTCACCTGAATGGATGGAAAAAGCCGGATTAATTATCAAACGAGAAAGGGACGGGACGTTTTTCGATCGATTCAGAGATCGAATTATGTTTCCAATTTTTGACCGACATGGTAATACGATTGCTTTTTCAGGGAGATCACTAGGGGCTGAAGAGCCAAAATATTTAAATAGTCCCGAAACAGCAATCTTTAATAAAAGTAAAATTTTATATAATTATCAGTTGGCTAAGCCAAGTATCAAAAAATTGCAGCATGCTGTTTTATTTGAGGGTTTTGCTGATTGTATTGCAGCAAATCGATCAGGAGTAGAGAATGGTATTGCCACAATGGGGACATCCTTGACAGATGAACATATTGCCCTTTTGCGTCAAAGCGTTCAATCCGTTACTATCTGTTATGATTCAGATAAAGCAGGTATAGAAGCTGCTTACCGTGCAGGTAACCATCTTCACGAAGCGGGTTTTCAAATTAAGGTAGCCATGATGGCTGATGGACAGGATCCTGATGAATATATCAAAAAGAATGGCGCTGACAAATTCCGCAATGAAGTGATTGGTGGAAGTCTAACCTGGATGGCATTTAAATTTCTTTATTTTCGAAGGGGAAAAAATCTTCAGAATGAAGGAGATCGGCTTGCATATATCGAAGTGATAATCAAAGAAATCAGCCAATTGAATAAAGCGGTTGAAAGGGATCATTATTTACGGCAGCTTGCAGCAGAATTTTCGCTTTCGTTAGAAGCTTTAAAACAGCAGCAAAAGCAGCTTTTCTTTGCTGAAAAAAGAAAGTCAAATGGGAAAAATGAATCTTTTCACAAACCTTTGTTAACCGCAAAACCAGTGGAGGAATTAAAGCCCGCACATTATATGGCTGAAAGATGTTTAATTGCCCATATGCTTAAAAATCGTGATGTGGCTTATAAGGTTCAGGAATTTCTCGCAGGAAATACGTTTAATATTGATGAACATCAGGCAATAATAACATATCTGTTAGGATTTTATGAGGATCATTTGGAACCAGATAGTAGTGCTTTTTTAACCTATATTCAAGATGATAATCTTAGAAGAATGGTTGCCAACATTGAAATGATGTCGATAAATGATGAGGTAAGTAACCAAGAATTAACTGATTATATCAAACAGGTGTTGAATTATCAAAAATTGTTAAAAATAAAAGAAAAAGAAGTGGAACTAAAAGAAGCGGAGCGACAAAGTGACTTTGGTAAAGCTGCTGCAATTGGTAGTGAAATCAATCAATTGCGTAAATTGCTTTAAATTCCATTTTAAGTGTCTTTGATTCTGGAAGGAGGGGGACATATGGCTGCTGAAAAATCAGCCCGTTCAAAAGAGGTTGAAAACGAATTAACCCTTGAACAAGTAAAAGACCAGTTAACTGAGCTGGGTAAAAAAATCGGTGTCCTTGCCTATGATGATATTGCGGAAAAGCTGGCTAATTTTGAATTAGAATCTGAGCAAATGGATGAATTCTTAGAATTTCTAGGTGATCAAGGAATCGAATTGGTCGGTGATAATGAGGAAGACCCAGATATTAAAAAATTGGCAAAAGAAGATGACGAAGAATTTGACCTAAATGATCTTAGCGTTCCACCTGGAGTTAAGATTAATGATCCAGTGCGTATGTATTTAAAAGAAATTGGCCGTGTTGACTTACTTTCCGCTGAAGAAGAAATTAAACTGGCCAATCGGATTGAGGAAGGCGACGAAGAAGCAAAACGACGTCTTGCCGAAGCAAACCTCCGTCTAGTTGTAAGTATAGCAAAACGCTATGTAGGCCGTGGAATGCTATTTCTTGATCTAATTCAAGAAGGTAATATGGGTCTAATCAAAGCCGTTGAGAAATTTGATTACCGTAAAGGTTTTAAATTCAGTACCTACGCAACATGGTGGATTCGTCAAGCGATAACACGGGCGATTGCTGACCAGGCAAGAACGATTCGAATTCCTGTGCATATGGTTGAAACCATTAATAAACTTATCCGTGTTCAGCGTCAATTACTACAGGATCTTGGCCGCGAACCAACACCTGAAGAGATTGGTGAGGACATGGATTTAACACCTGATAAGGTTAGGGAAATATTAAAAATTGCCCAGGAACCTGTCTCACTCGAAACACCGATTGGTGAAGAAGACGATTCACACCTTGGAGATTTTATTGAAGATCAGGATGCAACATCTCCATCTGAGCATGCTGCCTATGAATTATTAAAAGAGCAGCTCGAAGATGTCCTTGATACTTTAACGGATCGCGAAGAAAATGTCCTTCGCCTGCGTTTTGGTTTAGATGATGGCCGGACTCGTACCCTCGAAGAAGTTGGTAAAGTCTTTGGTGTAACCCGTGAGCGTATTCGCCAAATTGAAGCGAAGGCATTGCGAAAATTACGTCACCCAAGCCGCAGCAAACGCTTAAAAGATTTCTTAGAATAAAATACTGTTACAAAATAGTCTACTTCTTAACGGGAGTAGGCTTTTTTTTTATGGCATTTCCAATGAAATGGAATGAAAGCACTTTCTGTATTTTTACTTTATTTTACTGAATTGTCTCTCATTTTGCAAATGTCCATCTGAATTTATTTGCTGAGTTTCGATATTTTTATTTTTGCAAAAAGGATTTAACATAATTTCTCTTTTGCCAATAGGATTAAAGCGTCATTCAATTTTTTTATTCCCAGAGTAAGAGATGTACTTTTATTAATTTCACAAAATATAATCTTTTAAAAATTTTTAAATGTTGAGAAATTTAGACAATTTCTCTTATAATAAAAAAGAAAGCGTATACAATGTTGCTCTAGGGGGATGAACATGAATTTTGATTTAACTTCTGAACAAGAAATGATCAAACGAACAATACGCCAGTTTGCAGATGAAGAAGTTGCACCTGGTGCTTTAGAACGTGATAGGACTAAGCAATTACCTGTAGAGGTATTTAAGAAGCTGGCAGAGATGGGGATTATGGGACTGCCTTTTCCGGAAGAATACGGTGGTGGAGGAGCAGATACGGTTAGCTTTGCCATTGTTGTGGAAGAATTAAGCAGAGTATGCGGCTCGACCGGAATAACTTATTCTGCCCATATTTCTTTAGGTGGAGCACCTCTCTATTTGTTTGGAACGGAGGAGCAAAAACAAAAATATTTAACTCCTATTTGTACAGGAGAATCTTTTGGTGCATTTGGATTAACGGAACCAAATGCAGGGTCAGATGCAGGGGGTACAAGAACAACTGCCAAAGAAATAAATGGTGAATATGTTATAAATGGTAATAAGTGTTTTATTACCAATGCAAGTTTTGCCAAGCATTTAGCTTTAACAGCCGTGACTGGTGAAAAAGACGGTAAAAAGGAAATTAGTGCAATTATCGTCCCAACAAATGCAGATGGTTTTACTATCGTCGATAATTATGAAAAAATGGGCTTGAATTCATCGAATACGACGGAGCTTGTTTTGGAAGATGTAAGAGTGCCTGCTCGAAATCTTTTAGGGAAGCGTGGAGAGGGCTTTAGACAGTTTTTAATTACGCTTGATGGCGGACGTATCGGGATTGGTGCAATGGCTGTAGGCATTGCTCAAGGAGCGTATGAAAAGGCTCTTGCCTACGCAAAGGAACGTAAGCAATTTGGCAAATCGATTTCTTCCTTTCAAGCAATTCAGTTTAAGCTCGCGGATATGGCGATGAAAATTGAATTAGCACGAAATATGGTTTATAAAGCAGCATGGTTAAAAGACAAAGGCAGACCTTTTTCAAAGGAAGCTGCTATGTGTAAACTGTATGCTTCAGAAATTTGTATGGAAGTAACAGATCAAGCTGTGCAAATTCATGGCGGATACGGCTATATGAAGGAATATCATGTTGAGAGAATGATGCGTGATGCAAAGCTGCTTGAAATTGGTGAGGGTACATCTGAAGTTCAAAGAATGGTTATTTCACGATTAATTGGTTGTTAATAAGTAAATAGGGGAAGATACCGAGAGGAGGAACTATAAGTGTAATTTTCACTTTGTTTCACCTCTTTTATCATTTTTATAAAGATTATAGTGATAAAACAAGTTTAGGGCTTTTCCTTCTGTTCTTTTTCAAGTAAAATAGTAGTTGTTTGCAGGTATAGTTTTATTTAATTAACAGGGTACGTACATAAGGGAGGTTATATCATGAATCGAAATCCGGTAATTCCTTACATTCTCGTCTTTGTTTTTGGAATTGTCCTAGTGTTTTTCTTATCTTTCAAAGGTCTTGGGGATATGAAAGAAGTAGCCAAAGATAAGGGCGAAGGTAAAGGTGGGGGAAAAACAGAAGTTGCCGCATCAAATCCAGAAGATATTTATAAATCTACTTGTATCGGCTGTCATGGTGATCAATACCAAGGAGGAGTGGGGCCTTCATTAAAAGGTACTGGTTTATCAAAAGATGAAGTCAAGAATATTCTTACTAATGGTAAAGGTACAGGTATGCCGTCAGGTCTTGTAAAAGCAGAACAAATAGACGCAATGGCAGAGTGGGTTTCTAAATTAAAGTAAGTTTAAGAAATCTGAGATTGCCATGTGTACTCGTTGGTTTGACAGGTTTCAATGTTAAAGTTATACTATACTACCTATGGCCCTTTGCATCTGTAAAGGGCCTTTTTTATACTATACATATATAATTCGGAAAAAAGTGTGGTGTTTTTTGATGAATTCAGATAGATTGTCAAAACGGTTAGCAACCGTTGCAAATTATGTTCCTAAGGGTGCAATATTAGTCGATATAGGTTCTGATCATGCTTATTTACCTTGTTTTTTAGCGAAGAATACCGGTATTACATATGCTGTAGCAGGAGAAGTAGCTGTTGGACCATATCAATCTGCTAAAGGGAACGTTTTATCGGAAGGATTATCTGAAATTATTTCTGTCAGATTAGGTGACGGGCTTGATGTGGTTAAGCCTGGAGAAGTAGAATATGTAACGATTGCTGGGATGGGCGGTGCCTTAATTACAAGTATTTTAGAAAAGGGCAAAGAAAAGCTAGGGTCTGTGAAAAGGCTGATTTTACAGCCCAATATCAGTGCTATTTCCATCCGGCAATGGCTATTAGACAATAGCTGGAAGCTTGTGGCTGAAGAAATACTCGAAGAAGACGGAAAAATTTATGAGGTGTTAGTTGCAGAAAAAGGAAAGGATGCCATAGACCCATTGATTCCATATGGTCAAAGCTTAGAAGAAGGCTTATTATTAGGACCTTATCTTGTGAAAGAGCAGAATACAGTTTTTAAGAAAAAATGGATCAATGAAAAGAAAAATTGGCAGCGAATTTATCAACAGCTTGAAAACGCAGTACAAACCACTGACACAATCGAAAAAAAGCAGGAGCTATTACATAAAATAAAGCTAGTGAAGGAGGTAATCCAAGATGAAGAATCCTAATGGTCATGAAATCATCCAACTATTTGAACAGTTTTCACCGAAAGGGCTGGCAATGGAAGGTGACAAGATTGGCTTGCAGATTGGTCGATTAAGCAAAAAGATTGAACGGATTATGATCGCTCTTGATGTACTGGAAAATGTGATCGATGAGGCAATCGAAAAAAATGTCCAGCTCATTATCGCCCACCATCCGATTATTTATCGCCCGCTTAAAAATTTGCTGACAGATACGGTACAGGGTAAAATGATTGAAAAATTAGTTAAACATGATATTGCTGTTTATGCCGCACACACAAATCTTGATGTAGCAAAGGGCGGGGTTAATGATCTGCTGGCAGCTGCGTTAGGGTTAGAAGATGCAGAGGTGCTTGTGCCTACTTTCGATACGAAGCTTAAGAAATTAGTCGTTTTCGTCCCTGCCAGCCATGCAGAAGAGATTAGACAAGTCATTGGCAATGCAGGGGCTGGATTTATTGGCAATTATAGTCATTGTTCTTTCTCGGCCAATGGAACTGGCAGGTTTTTGCCGGGTGACAATACTAACCCTTACTTGGGTAAAGCTGGCAAGTTAGAAGAAGTGGATGAAGTTCGGATTGAGACAATCATTCCGGAACCGTTTCTAAAAAAAGCAATTACCGCAATGATTAAGGCGCATCCATATGAAGAGGTAGCCTATGATGTATACCCATTGGAAAATCAAGGAGAAGTGCTCGGGCTTGGCAGAATTGGCAAAGTAAGTGAAATGACTCTTGGAGAATTTGCAGAAAAGGTGAAAACAGCACTTGAAGTGGAAAAAGTCCGTGTAGTGGGGGATTTTGCCGCAAAGGTAAAAAAGGTGGCTGTTTTAGGCGGGGATGGCAACAAATACTTCATGAATGCCAAGTTTAAAGGGGCAGATGTGTATGTAACAGGGGATATTTATTATCACACCGCCCATGATGCCATGATGCAAGGTTTGAATATGATAGATCCCGGTCATAACGTCGAAAAAGTAATGAAAAAAGGGCTAGTAGCAGCGTTACAAAGGATGTGCCAGGAATCAGGCTATGAAGTTGACATTTTTCCGTCCGAAGTAAACACTGACCCATTTCAATTTATATAGAGTTTTGTAAATTTTTCTATACGGTTCTAAGCGACCGAAAAAGCGAGTAACCAAGCTCCGGGTCCTCCGGGTCGCATAGGAAAAGGCTTGAAACCCTTCGTTTGTTCAAAAATGTTTAAATCGATCCTAAACAAAAAGAACCGGTCAGTTTTGACGCGGTTCTTTTCTTCTTATTCCTCAGTCTTTTTTACTCTAGGTAATATTCTGCTAAGTTGTACCTTTTTTCTGCGTTCCCATGTTGCTACGTTATTTGGGTCAAATTGTTCAAGAAACGTAATAACTTCCTTTGTGATTGGGGTTGGGGTTGATGCACCTGATGTAACTGCAACATTTTTGGCATCCTTAATCCAATCAATTTCTAATTCAGTAATATCAGCAATGCGATACGCCCTAGTTCCGGCAATTTCTTCTGAAACTTGCGCTAAACGATTGGAGTTATTACTTTTTGGGTCACCGACAACTATAGTCACATCTGCTGTGGTTGCTTGTTCTGCCACTGCTTCTTGGCGTATTTGTGTGGCATGACAAATTTCATTATAAACCTCGACATGAGGAAATTTTTCCTGTACCTTTTTCATTGTATCAGCAACATCCCATTGGCTCATGGTGGTTTGGTTTGTGACAATTAATTTGTCATTGTCAACCGTTAATGCTTCAACATCACTTGGAGTTTCCACAAGATGAACCATACCTGGAGCTACACCAACAGCGCCCTCTGGCTCTGGATGGCCTTTTTTACCGATATAAATGACTTTATATCCTTGTTTCGTTTTCTCTTCAATCAGGTCATGTGTTCTTGTAACATCAGGGCATGTTGCATCAATTGTTACAAGACCTTTCTTCTTCGCAAGTTCCCTTACTTCTGGAGAGATACCATGGGCGGTAAAAATAACCGTACCAGAGTCTACTTTATCGAGAATATCTTTTCGATTTTTTCCGTCAAGGGTAATGATTCCCTCTTCCTCGAAGGCATCCGTAACATGTTTATTATGAACAATCATCCCTAAAATGTAGATAGGACGAGGCAGCGTTTTATCTAATGCGGCATTTCTTGCGATAACCATAGCATCCACAACACCATAACAGTATCCGCGTGGTGAAATTTTAATAATTTGCATATATTAAGTCCCCCTAATTTGAACTATGATAACTGTCTAGCTCCAGCGGCTAGTAGACCTCGCTCTTTCCCTGTGATAAGTCAACATCGGTTCGCTATTGTCCACCGTGTTGTTTAGCGCCTGTGCAAGGCGTTACAGCTTTTCTGGCAGTAAGAGCGTTCTAGTCCATACACATCTAAACGGGCTGCTTCCGCTTTCCTTATAGTCTATGTATTTATTATATAAAACTAATAGTTATAATACAAAGATACATTCTTCCTGTGTAGTTTTCTGAAAATTAAAAGAATGCCGGTAGCCCCAGCATTCTCCTGCTCATATATACATTTTAGGTATCGAGCTTCCTTTTTGGTATGAACTACTACGCTTAGAACTTTGCGATTGTTTCTTTTTTTCGGTACTTGTATTTTGAGTTTTTTTCCGGCTTGTATTTTTCTTTGAAGTTCTAATATCAGTTGATTCATTGCTTGAAGATTCTTCCGCAACTGATACTTTCTTTTTGGTTGTTTTTTCTGAAGACGAATCCGAGCTATTTGATGCATTTTTGAAGCCCCGATACAGCTTCCAAATCGCAGGAAGATTCTTGACCATTGGGCCAAACTGCTGAACCATGGGACCAATTGATTGTGCAGTTTTTAATACATTCTGGGTGTTATTTAAAATTCCCGATAGTCCACCTGGATTACTTAAGGATTGGAGTAAGCCGCCGCCGCCTCCTGCTGCTCTTCCCGCTCCTTGCATTCCCATAATTCCTCCCTGGCCGCCAGCTTGAGTTCCTCTTCCGAGAAGTCTCGAAAGTAAACCACCGCCGCCCTGGTTCATTTGTGCGGGTCCCATCATAGACCGCATCAAAGGGTTCCCTCCACCAAATTGACCAGCTTGCTGCCTCATCATCGGACCCATTCCGCCAAATGGATTCCTTCCAGCTCCCATCATTGGGCCTCTGCCACCAAACTGACCTGGACCCATCCTGCCTTGCATGGGCATTCTTGGTCTTGGCTGCATCCCCACCACTTCCTTTCATCAATCCTTGATACAATAAAATATGCATTTACCCTAATTATGTTTAGGTATTATACACAAGGAAAAAACTAAATTTAGTTTTTAAAAAGAGGAAAAATAGTAAAAGATGAGGGTAAAAGGAAAGTTAGCTGGTTATTTAGGCGAATTTTTACTATAATTACATGATGCGGGAGAAAAGTGGAAGCTCTTGCTATGGGAAGAAAACTACACCATAATCTCTAGATTATTTTTAAAATAAGGAGCCATTATATGAAAGAAAATCGATTTAAACGTTTTAATTTTCAACCTTTTATTATAGAATCATTGAATCAGTTTGGATATTATGAGCCGACTGAAATTCAGGAAAGGATGATCCCATTAGTATTAAAAGGAGAAAGTGCAATTGGTCAATCACAAACGGGAACAGGGAAAACATTTGCTTATGTGTTACCAATCCTTGAAAAAATTAATCCGAATCGTCAAGAGGTGCAAGCTGTCATTACTGCACCTACAAGGGAGTTAGCATCGCAGATCTATCAACAAATCCTGAAAGTAACTGAGCAATGCAGCCCTGATAGCCCAATCATGACCAGATGCTATATTGGGGGAACAGACAAGCAGCGGACCATCGAAAAATTGAAAATTCAACCACATATTGTTGTCGGAACCCCAGGAAGAATTAAAGATCTTATGATTGAACAAGCACTGTTCATTCACACATCGGATATTCTTGTTGTGGATGAAGCCGATATGATACTGGATATGGGATTTATTGAAGATGTGGATCAGGTTGCTGCTAAAATGCCGGAAAAACTGCAGATGTTGGTCTTTTCAGCCACCATTCCTGAGAAATTAAAGCCTTTTCTTAAAAAATACATGGAAAATCCAAAGACAATTCAAATTGAATCCAAAAGAAAAGCTGCGGAAAATTTAGAGCATTATCTGCTGCCATCAAGGCATCGCAGTAAAAAACAACTTGTTCATGATGCCTTGCTTGCCTACAATCCCTATCTAGCAATTGTATTTACCAACACAAAAAAGATGGCTGAAGAGGTTGCCTACTTTTTAAATGAGAAAGGTTTAAAGGTTGGCCGTGTCCATGGCGATTTAAACCCGCGTGAGCGGAGAAAAATGATGAAGCAGATTCAGGATTTGGAATACCAATATATCGTTGCCACCGATCTTGCTTCACGAGGGATTGATATTGAAGGGGTCAGCCATGTTATAAACTATGAACTTCCATCTGATCTGGATTTTTATATCCATCGGGTGGGAAGAACTGCGAGAGCAGGAAATTCGGGGATTGCACTTACGGTTTATGATATTTCCGATGAAGACGCCTTAAATCGTTTAGAAAAAATGGGGATTCAGTTTAAGTATGTCGATTTGAAAAATAACGAATTTGTTGAAGCCGATGAACGAAATAAGAGAAAGACGCGGGTAAGGAAAGAGGACGAGGCTGATAAAAAAGCCAAATCTATGGTAAAGAAACCGCAAAAGGTAAAACCAGGCTATAAAAAGAAAATGCAATGGGAAATGGATAAAATTAAAAAACGGCAGAGAAGAATAGACCAAAGAAAAAAGTAAATGGTAAGGGGAGAGAAACGGAATGTTGAAAATAGGTTCACATGTTTCCATGAGCGGAAAGAATATGCTCCTTGCGGCAAGTGAAGAAGCAGTGACATATGGTGCCAATACGTTTATGGTCTATACAGGGGCACCGCAAAATACAAGAAGAAAGAAAATTGAAGACCTGAACATTGAAGCAGGAAGAAGACATATGGAGGCAAACGGGATTTCAGAAATTGTTGTCCATGCTCCCTATATCATTAATATTGGTAATAGCACCAATCCTGACACATTTGAATTAGGTGTAAGGTTCCTCCGTAGTGAAATTGAAAGAACAGAGGCGATTGGTGCAAAACAAATCGTTCTTCATCCTGGTGCTCATGTGGGTGCCGGTACGGAAGCGGGAATTAAGAAAATCATCGAAGGCTTGAATGAAGTGTTAACTGGTAAGGAACAGGTTCAAATTGCATTGGAAACAATGGCTGGTAAAGGCTCAGAATGTGGAAAATCGTTTGAGGAATTAGCGATGATTATGGATGGCGTAAACTATAGTGATAAGCTGTCAGTATGCTTTGATACATGCCATACACATGATGCCGGCTATAATATTGTCGAAGACTTTGACGGTGTTTTAAATGAGTTTGATAAAATTATCGGCCTTGATAAATTAAAAGTACTTCATATTAATGATAGTAAAAATGCTGTAGGAATGCGAAAGGACAGGCATGAAAATATCGGGTTTGGCCATATTGGATTTAAGGCCATTAACTATATTGTTCATCATCCCCAACTAATGGAAGTACCTAAAATCCTAGAAACCCCTTATGTTGGTGAAGATAAGAACAATAAAAAAGCTCCATATCAATTTGAAATTAATATGCTTCGCGAACAGAAGTTCAATGACAATCTGCTAGATCAAATTATGCAATCATAAGAAAAAGCTGTGCCTCTGCACAGCTTTTTCTGTCTAACTCCAGCCCATAAACAAGGCGCTTCCGCTTTTCTTACTGTTTTGTAAATTGCATAAATAATTTATTTACTTCACGTGCAGTTTCCGGCCCAGCCGTTTTAGCGATTTGTTTTACTAATTGGGCACGCTCTTTGTCGTCAAAAATATTTACATTTTTACCTCGTAAGTATTCGGCGATTCTCCTAGCCTCGTGCCGATTAACTGCAATATCAAACTGATTCGCATACTTTATCAGCTCTTCGGCAGTTATCGTGTTAATTTTATGATTAATGATGTTTTCAAATATTTTCACCCTCACCACTCCTCCATGCTAATGTATGAAGAAGGAACAGGAGTGTGACAATGGATTTAGAGTAGGTAAGTAGTTAATGTTCAGTATTTCAGCCTTTACAATCAGAAACTCCTATTGTATACTACTTGATGTTAAATCGGAATGATTCTTATAATTAAAAGTGAGAGAGTGCAAATTATGCAATCAATTATTGAAATAAAACATCTTTTCTATCGTTATGAAAAAGACACAGTTCTCGAGAATATTAATATGACTATACCAGATGGCTCCTTTTTGGCGATTGTCGGACCCAATGGGTCTGGAAAATCAACACTATTAAAATTAATTCTAGGCTTATTAAAACCGCAAAAAGGGGATATCTTTTTATTCGGCCAGGAAATAAATAAATTTAAAGATTGGCAAAAAATTGGTTATGTATCACAAAAGGCCAATTCCTTTAACACTGGTTTTCCGGCAACCGTATTTGAGGTGGTCGCAAGTGGATTAACCAAAAAGTTAGGGCTGTTTAAGTCTTTTAAAAAAGAACATTCAAATAAGGTAAACGAAACCTTAGATGCAGTGGGAATGAAGGGGTTTAGTAACAGAAATATTGGTGAACTCTCTGGGGGACAACAGCAAAGAGTTTTTATTGCCCGTGCCCTTGTTAGTGAACCAAGTCTTCTGATTCTAGATGAACCAACTGTTGGTGTTGATGCGGAAAATGTTAATTCCTTTTATCAAATGCTGGGAGAGTTAAATAAAAACCGAGAGATTACACTGTTATTAGTCACACATGATATTGGAACGATCTCTGATAAGGTCTCTCATGTTGCCTGTTTAAATAAACATTTGCACTTTCATGGAGAAACAGCAGAATTTGAGCAGCTTAACCGGGATGGCTTATCTAAAGTTTATGGTCATGATGTCCATTTGCTTACCCATCATCACGAACACGGAGGCGTTGTAAAATGATTGAGGGAATTTTTCATTATGAATTTTTACAAAATGCCTTCTTAACAGGGATTCTGATCGGGATTGTTGCCCCGCTGTTAGGGGTTTTCATTGTTGTTAGAAGACTTTCGCTGATTGCCGATGCCCTTAGCCATGTGACATTAGCTGGAATTGCAGCGAGCCTCCTTATTGAAAGAAAGTTTACGATGTTGGCTGGCTTAAATCCCCTTTATCTAGGGATGGTGTTTTCAGTAGGGGGAGCGTTGTTCATTGAAAAACTAAGAGGGGTTTATAAGCACTATCAGGAATTAGCTATACCCATTATTCTTTCCAGTGGAATTGGGCTGGGGGTCATATTTATTTCACTTGCTAATGGATTTAACACTGACTTATTTAGTTATTTGTTTGGCAGCGTGTCCGCCGTTAGCCGTACGGATTTATGGGTTATTTTTATTATTAGTATTGTGGTTATTTCAGTCATTATTATGTTGTATAAAGAGCTATTTTTACTTTCTTTTGATGAAGAGCACGCAAAGGCATCTGGCATTGCAGCCAAAAGTATTCATTTCATTTTTATTGTCATGGTTGCCCTTGTCATTGCTGCCTCAATGAGAATTGTCGGGATTTTGTTAGTTTCTTCTTTAATGACATTACCGGTAGCAGCAAGTATTCGAATTGCCAAAGGTTTTAAACAGACCATTTTTTTCTCTATCCTTTTTGGTGAAATTTCTGTGCTCGGCGGGCTTTTTTCAGCCTATTACCTTGACCTTGCTCCTGGTGGAACGATTGTCATGATTTCCGTCCTCATTTTAGTATTAACGATCTTTTATAATAAATTTACAAGTGCTATAGGTGGTGAAAAGCAAAGTGAACGTATATGAAGCAATTCAATACTTAAAGGAAAATGGATTTAAACAGACAGGGAAAAGGGAGGATATGCTCCAATTATTTGCAGATAGTGATAAATATTTAACGGCAAAGGAGGTTCTTGATCGTTTAAAGGATGATTATCCAGGTTTGAGCTTTGATACCATTTATCGAAATCTAACTTTGTTTGTAAATATGGGGATACTAGAAATGACAGAGCTATCTGGAGAAAAACATTTCCGCTTTACTTGTTCAAGACACCACCATCATCACCATTTTATCTGTCTAGATTGTGGAAAAACAAAAGAAATTGATACCTGTCCAATGGATGGATTAAGTGAAAATTTAAAAGGATACGATATATCCGGGCATAAATTCGAGATTTACGGCCGCTGTCCGGAATGCCATTAAAAAACAGCTTGTGCGCTTCCCGCACAAGCTGTTTTAATGTTAATTGAACGTGGCAGCCACTTCACGTTTTGTCTCTTCCTGTTTTAACCAGTTAGCTACCCAAATATTAGCTTCTCTCCAATTCTTTACACGAATGACCCCTCTAGGAATTGGCTCCTGATTATATGGTGTATCAAATAATATAACAGGTATTTGGCACTCTTCATGAATCATGACGGCGTTATCATGTTTATCCTCAAAAAAGATATCCACCTTATGTTTTTTTACAGTTTCCACTTTGTCGTGCGAGCCGATTAATTCCATATGATGAAAGGTCAATCCGTAATGAAAGAACCACTCTTCCGTGACAGCAAGTAAGTGGGGACCGCGCGCACTGATAAAAAACAACTCATGGTCCTGTTTCCATTTTTTGAGTACGTTTACAGCCCCTTGTGCAGGCGGTGACTGTTTGTATATAATCGGTTCATTTTCAATAAACCATTTTGCAAACACTTCTTCAGAAACATTCACAAAGGGTGTTAATTCATACTGGTTTACATCCTCATACAAAATATTCATGCGAAATGCTTTATTAATAAACGGTATTATGGATTTTGGGCATGTAACGGTACCATCAATATCAATTCCAAATCTTTTTCTCATTTTGTTTTCACCTTCATCTGGCTTTAGGGTATCTCATTATATTTTACCAAAGTCGGGTAAACAATGAAGTACTTATTTTGTAAGTAAAAGGGGCGGAGCGGCGCAAAAGCTAATTAGTATCCAGGCTGAGAGGAAAATATACATTTTAGCCAATGAATGAAGTGAAGTTTAGCTCTGCTCACACCGTCTTTATTAGATTAGGTGGGTTCTCTATATATATTTCCAGGATAGATGGTAGCGCGAAACACCATTCTGGTTTTGTAAGAAAAATTTTCGGGAATTGAAATAAAAAACTATTTAAGACAAACATTAACATATTTAAAAAGTAGCGAGACGTAAACAATAATTAATGCTCCTATAACTGAAAGTGAGGGATTAGGATGGCAGATGAAAGAGACACGAAAGTGCAAGAAGCTCTTCGAAGTTCAATAATTGGCGAGGATATCCCCAATTCTCCTGCAGAATTTAGGGAGGAAACAGCGTCAGAGGTCGCTGAACCTATTAAGACATCCTACTCATTGAAAAAAGAAGAGTCTGTTCCTGAGATTGGTGCATCTGTTCCGATAAGAACTTCTGAATATAGGGAAGAAACATCTGCAGAAATAGCTGCACCTTTTTCTGACGCACGAAGAGGAGAACAAGATGAATTTCAGGAACGAACAGCAGGCGGAACCGGCATGGGTACCCTTGCATTAGCGCTATCGATTTTATCACTGTTTGTTTTGCCTATTCTTTTTGGTGCCGCAGGTATTGTGTTAGGATTCGTTGCTAGAAGTAGAGGTGCCACAGGCCTTGGTGCTTGGGCAATTGGTATTGGTGTAGTATCGATTGTTATTGGTATCTTTATTCTTCCGTTCTTTTAACATGTCTTGCATAGGAGCAAAGAAAACTCGCCGATTGGCTAGCCGTTAGGTGAAGACATAGGCGTAGTTGTCCTTATGCCTGATAGGAAAGCATACTTTCCTATCAGTCAAAAAAGAAACCCGGTGAAGATACCGGGTTTCTTGATGTTTATTTTGTTAGATTTTTTTCTTCTTCCGCTTTTTTTCGGAAGTACTCCTCAGCGACTTGATCAATTTCCTTTTTCAATTCCTCAACCATATCTGCTTCAGGAACTTTCCGGACAATTTCACCTTTTCTAAATAATAATCCTTCCCCGCGTGCACCGGCAATTCCGATATCCGCTTCACGAGCCTCGCCAGGACCATTGACGGCGCAGCCTAGCACAGAAACCTTAATCGGGGCTTTTATTTTTGAAATATATTCCTCAACTTCATTTGCAATACTAATAAGGTCAATTTCAATTCTTCCGCAGGTTGGACAGGAAATTAGTGTTGCAGCATTAGAAGAAAGACCAAATACTTTTAAGAGTTCACGAGCAACTTTTACTTCTTCAACAGGATCGGCACTTAAGGATATACGAAGTGTGTTTCCGATCCCCTTACTTATAATGGCGCCTAATCCTGCGGCACTTTTTACTGTTCCTGAGAAAAGTGTTCCGGATTCCGTAATGCCCAAATGCAATGGATAATCGAAAGCACGGGCAGCTTTTTCATATGCTTCGATGGCAAGGTTAACATCCGATGCCTTCATGGAAACAATAATATCATGGAAATCTAAATCCTCGAGAATTTGGATGTGATGGAGGGCACTCTCAACCATTCCATCTGCAGTTGGATAACCGTATTTATCAAGAATTTTCTTTTCAAGGGATCCTGCATTAACGCCAATCCGAATGGGAATACCGCGTTCTTTAGCGGCTTTTACGACCGCTTCGACCTTCTCACGTTTCCCAATGTTTCCTGGGTTGATTCTAATTTTATCTGCTCCGCCTTCAATGGCTTTTAACGCTAATTTATAATCAAAGTGAATATCGACTACAAGTGGAATGGTGATTCTCTTTTTGATTTCCGGAATGGCATTAGCGGCTCGCTCGTCAGGACAGGCAACGCGTACGATTTGGCAGCCTGCTTCCTCAAGGCGTTTTATTTCAGCAACTGTTGCTTCAACATCATGCGTTTTTGTTGTTGTCATGCTTTGAATAATGATTTCATTGCTCCCGCCAATTGTTAAATTACCCACTTTAATTGGGCGGGTTTTTGTGCGATGTATAATTTCACTCACGTGTAATTCGCTCTCCTTCAAAATGGATTCGAATAATAGGTTCTTTAAAACAATCCGCCTTAATTGTATCAGTCTCGTGCTATTTTTGACAAGAATAAGCTCTATCCTGTTTATTTTGAGTAATCAGGGAAATGATATGTAGCCCCAATTTGGATTTTTTCAGGGGTTTGTCCTGGATTTAGTTTTCTAAAGTCTTCGATCAAATCAGTTATAGAAACAGGCAGTGGTTTTTTTAGCTCGTGCTCGACAATCGAGATTACGGTTTCACCAGGTTGTACTTCTGCCTCAAATGAATGAATGTCGGTTTTAGGTTTCTTTGTAACAGTCTCGACTTTTGCATCAACCCGCTTGGTATTGGAGGCAGGAAGGGTTCCGACTGATAGATCGAAATAAATGACATAAACGACTAAAATAGCAAAAAGAAAACCAAATAACTTTTTCATCGGACAAGCCTCCATAATGGAAAGTTTGTATATTCCTATGCTTGTCCAATCGTAAAAAGAACCAGTAATAAAAAAAACACGCCCAAATGTTTGGGCGCAATTCTAGTTCGCTTTTTTCGGTTTTGGCATTTCGTTAATTGCTAAGAATAAGACAATAATCGCTACAACCCAATTAATGGCAAAGCTGTATGGTACTGATGTTTTAATAGCTGCCATAATGGTAAAAAATAGGGTTGGCAGGGTTTCACTGTATGCAGCCATTCTCCATAATTGACGGTAATTCAGATTTTTGCCTAAAAGATTTTTTAAAGCCAGACCGAACATGGCTAATATGGATACTTCGATAAAGCTTGCAGCACTTGAAAACAAATAAATAAACACTGACATCACAGGGATGATAATACCCTTCATGCCGCCAATAGTGTCAAAAAAATCTAGCATCGAGCTCTTTGTAATGTTTAAGCCTTGTAGCATTGAATATGGATAGGTATCAATCCTTCCGCCTGAAGAGAGGACAAACTCATCCTTCAACATAGCAAATGCATTCCCTTCATTCTCCACATCCGAATCAGAAATGGCTCCAGTTGGATCAATAATAATGGTAAAATCATCTTTATTAATTGTAACGGGTACCTCTGTTTTAGCTGACAACAGACCATTCTTTATCGAAAATTCAGGAGCTTCATCCTTGATAATGGATTTTGCAGAATCTATTCCGGTAGAAAGTGAGGTACTTAAAAAAATGATGAACGGAAGAATAGAAATGAAAGTTAGGAAAAAAACATATAAAATGGTTTTCCCAATTCCTTGAAAACGAAATAAGGCAATATCCTTCGGAGAGTAGATGCTTTTATAAAATTGTTTGAAAATATTCATACTGGACCACCTTTATAAAGATTCAATTTCTATTGTAGCTTGTGTATTCGTTATATACAAGGATGACAAATGTTTTCTAAGATAGTAAAAAGCCACCTAAAAGTGGTGGCTTCAATTACTAATTAAGACCGCAAATTTCAAATGAACAGTTTTGGCAATCTACCTCTTCCTTTAAAAAGCTTAAATCTTTTACGGTGAACTTTTGGTTTTCATATAATATTATATCCTTTTCGCGCAGATCCTTTAAGGTACGTTGAATAACCTCTCTTGTTCCATAGGTTAAATTAGCTAATTCTTGGTGTGTTAAGGGCAGGTCAATGAGAATGCCATCCTCTGTTTTTACCCCATAGGAATTACATAGGCGGATGAGGATGGAGTATAGGCCGCCTTTTTTTCCATTCATAATTAAGTCCTGGCATTTCATTTGTGCTTTTAAATACCCGGTGCTTAACCACGCAACTAGAGCATTCATGGCTTCGGGGTCTGTTAAAATAAATTCTTCAAATTGCTCCTTTTTAATTAACAGCAATTCACAGTCTGTTAATGTTTTAGCATAAAATTGATAATGAGGATTTGATTTAAAAAGCTGGTATTCGATGATTACTTCTTGGTCGTCTAAGATTTTTAAAATAAAATCTTTCCCCCTTAGGTGAACTCTCCCAAGGGCAATACTGCCTTTAAGCAATAAGTAAACAAATTCGACAGAATCCTTTTCTTGAAAAAGAACAGAACCAGATTTAAACCTTTGGATTTGCTCACTTTTTTGGAAAAATTGGAGCATTAAGTTATATAATGAAATGCTACTTTTTTGCATATCTGTCACTCCTTTATACCTCTACAGTCTTGATTTAAATGTATTATTAACATCATGTCAATATGGAATTTACATGATTTGGAAGTTAGATGAAGGGGTTATGACAAATATCGTTGACAGCATGCTGTTTTAGTGAAACATGACAATTTTTCGAAATATTAATTCAAGCATGTTTGTTAAGTAATCTCTATTGAAAATGGTGAATAAAAAGCTATTCAATGGGCATTGTATCTATGTTGGAATCTAAGCATTTTATTTGAAACAATGGACCAACTTTGGTATCTTAAGAACAAAGCTTTAGAAATATTCTTATAAATCATCTTGATTTTAAGCATATCTAAAGCCCCAAAAAAACATTTGTACATAGGAGGAGTTATCATGGCATTTGAATTACCAAAATTACCTTATGCAGAAGATGCACTTGAACCACACTTTGATAAAGAAACAATGAATATTCACCACACAAGACATCACAACACATACGTTACAAATTTAAACAACGCATTAGCAGGTAATGAAGAATTACTTTCTAAATCAGTTGAAGAAGTAATTTCTAATTTGGATTCGGTTCCAGAGGCTGCCCGCACTGCAGTACGCAATAATGGCGGCGGACATGCTAACCATTCTTTATTCTGGCAAATTCTTTCTCCAAATGGCGGCGGCGTACCTGCTGGTGAATTAGCTGACGCGATCAGCAGTAAATTTGGCAGCTTCGAAAGCTTTAAAGAAGAGTTTGCCAAAGCTGCAACTACTCGTTTCGGTTCTGGCTGGGCATGGTTGTCTGTAAGCAATGGTGAATTAGAATTATCTAGCACTCCAAACCAAGATTCTCCATTAATGGAAGGGAAAACTCCAATCCTTGGCCTTGATGTTTGGGAGCATGCTTACTACCTAAAATATCAAAACAAACGCCCAGATTACATCGGTGCATTCTGGAATGTTGTAAACTGGGATGAAGTTACAAAACGTTACAACGAAGCAAAATAATTGAATGAGAAAAAGGCAGCTTACAGCTGTCTTTTTCACTTGCTATAAATTTGAATAAGAACCACGCCCATGATAAAGACTACCCTTAAGACAAAGGGGAGTTTTTTTATGGGAAAAAAATTAAAGATTTTAGGTGAAGTAGAATTAACCAAAGATTTATTGCTCTTGCTGGTTATTGGCGGCTTATATTCATTGAGTGTTGCCCTATCTAACACATTTGTGAATATTTATCTTTGGAAACAAACAGGAAAGTTTTCGGATATAGCCCTTTATAATCTTTCGATTGTTGTTTTACAGCCATTAACGTTTATTTTAGCGGGGCGGTGGGCAAAGAAAATCGACAGGGTGATTGTACTTCGAATTGGTGTTATTTTTTTAGCTATTTTTTACTTATCGGTATTAATTGCAGGGACAAAGGCGTCCACCTATTTACTATTATTGGGGAGCCTGCTTGGAATAGGTTATGGTTTCTATTGGCTCGCCTATAATGTGTTAACCTTTGAAATCACCGAACCTGAGACGAGAGATTTTTTTAATGGTTTTTTGGGGATTTTAACCTCGGCAGCAGGAATGGTTGGACCGATAACTGCTGGCATCATCATCACTCGATTTGAAAAATTCACTGGATACACGTTTGTTTTTGGTTTGTCATTAGCTTTATTCGCGCTAGCTGTATTTATGAGTTTTTCATTAAAACCAAGACCTGCATCAGGAAGCTACTGCTTTAAGCGAATATTAGAGGAAAGAAAACTAAATGAAAATTGGCGTCTCATAACAAATGCCCACTTTTTCCAGGGACTTAGAGAAGGGACGTTTTTATTTGTTATCTCTGTCTTTGTGTATATTTCGACGGGAAGTGAAATGGCTCTTGGGACATTTGGATTAATTAATTCGGGAATATCCTTTATTGCTTATTATTTTGCCTCCCGGATGATTAAAAAAAGCTTTCGAAAAAAAGCCATCCTTATTGGCGGAATCATACTTTATGCTGCTGTCCTGCTGATTGTATGGGATGTGAATTTTGTTAAACTGTTAATTTATGCAGGAATGATTGCAATAGCCTATCCACTTCTGCTCGTCCCATATATGTCAACAACATATGATGTGATTGGAAGCGGATGGAAAGCGGCAGAAATGAGAATTGAGTATATAGTGGTTCGTGAAATATTTTTAAATTTCGGGCGCATCGTATCCATCCTTGCCTTCCTCGCTGCGGTAACCTGGTTTAATGAGGCGAAAAGTATTCCCATTTTACTATTGTTTTTAGGTGCTGGTCATTCCTTAATTTATTTTTTTATAAAGCGGGTACAAATACCAGAAGTGAAAATGCGATGAGTTTCCTAGCTACTCATCGCATTTTTTATAAAAATGGTAAGGGTTATTCATAGATAAATGGGACATTATCTTATAAAATAGAGAAAGTTATTTATGCTTTGAAAAAAGGAAGTGTATTTGGAACTTGAAAAATAAAAAGAAAAAGAAGAAGACACATGTCCCGTTTCGTTTGAACATGGTATTCTTTGTTGTATTTGTGCTTTTTTCCATTCTTATTCTTCGCCTTGGCGAATTACAAATTGTTTTTGGTGATGATTTTAAACGTGAAATTGAACGGACGGAGGATATTACCGTTAATAACCCCGTGCCAAGGGGAAAAATGTTTGACCGAAATGGAAAAACCATTGTGGATAATACTCCGTTAAATGCAGTTACTTACACTAAATACCAAAATACCACACAAAAGGAAATGCTCAAAACAGCAGAATATTTAGCAAAATTAATATACAAAGATACTTCAAAAGTTCCTGTTCGAGATAAAAAGGATTTTTGGATTATTAAACACCCTAAAGAAGCAGAAGCAAAAATCACAAAAAAAGAATGGGATCTTTATGAGCAAAAAAAATTAGATGATAAGCAAATTTATAAACTGCAGCTTGACCGGGTTACTGATGAGGAAGTTGCAAGTATTCAAGGCGAAGAACTTGAAACGCTTGCTATCTACAGGGAATTTAATAGCGGCTATGCATTAACACCACAAATAGTCAAAAATAAAGATGTAACTCCGGAAGAATTTGCGGTTGTAAGCGAAAATTTAGAGAATCTCCCAGGGGTTGATACCACTACGGACTGGGAACGAATGTATGCATTTGGGGATACGTTAAAATCAATTTTAGGGGATGTAACTACCTCTGAAGCCGGTATTCCTAAGGAACAGCTCGATAACTATCTTGCACGTGGCTACAGCCGAAATGACCGCGTAGGAAAAAGTTATCTCGAGCTTCAGTATGAAGATGTCCTCCACGGTCAAAAGGCAAAAGTAAAAAATGTAACGGATAAATCAGGAAAAATTCTATCTACTGAAGTCGTTTCGGAGGGAAAGCGTGGAAAAGACCTTGTCTTAACAGTCGATATGGACCTGCAGCAGCAAGTAGAAAAAATTATTGAAGAGGAAATGTGGAGTGCCAAGCAAAAACCAGGTACGGGCCTCTTGGATCGTGCTTTTGTGGTAGTAATGAACCCACATACTGGTGAAGTGTTATCACTTGCTGGAAAGCAAATTGGTAAGGATAAGGACGGCAAAACGGTGATGAAGGATTTTGCTGGTGGAAATATTACCACCTCCTATGCCGTTGGTTCAGCTGTCAAAGGAGCGACCATTTTAACCGGTTATAAAACCGGCGCTATTCATCCAAATGAATACCTAGTTGATGAGCCATTACTAATCAAAGGGACAAAACCAAAAAAATCCTGGAAGACATTTGGATCAATAAATGATCTTAGAGCATTACAGGTTTCATCCAACGTGTACATGTTTAAAACCGTCATTGCGATGGGACATGGAAAGTATGTTCCAAACGGTCCGCTTGTATTAGATACGGAAAAGACATTTAATACCATGAGGCAGTCATTTAGTCAATTTGGTCTTGGAACTCGAACTGGGATTGATCTGCCAAATGAAATGAGCGGCTTTCCAGGATCAGAGAACAAGCCCGGATTACTTCTTGACCTTGCGATTGGCCAGTATGATACGTATACACCAATTCAACTCGCGCAGTATGTATCTACGATTGCGAACGGTGGTAATCGTGTGCAGCCACATGTTGTTAAGGAAATTCGCGAACCGATCATGGATAGTAATGAATTAGGTCCGATAGTCGAAGAAATCCAACCGAAAGTGCTAAATCATTTAGATATGAAAGATGAATGGATCAAGCGTGTTCAAGAGGGCTTCCGAATGGTTATGCAGGTTGGTGACGGTACTGGGGTTGGTACATTTAAAGGTGTTTCCTATAGCCCAGCTGGTAAAACAGGAACAGCACAAGCGTTTTATGACGGTCCTGTTAAATCGCAAAAGAACGCACCAGTCATGAACCTAAGTCTTGTCAGCTTTGCTCCATTTGACAATCCTGAAGTGGCTATGGCCGTTGTAGTACCATGGGCATACCAAGGGAATACTGGTCCAAGTATTAATATGGCAATCGGCAAGAGAGTAATGGATGCATACTTTGACTTGAAGAAATCACGTCCGATAAATGAAGGGACTTCAGCGAGTGGGCAACAAGCAGATACTACAAATACAACTCAAAATGGCCAGCAATCAGGGCAATAATATATAAAAAAACACCTGTCTCGTTTGAGGCAGGTGTTTTTACATATACTTTATTCTAAAAGAGCAACATAATACAGAGATCTTGTAGATTACTGATAGAAAAGCAAGTTTATCTCAGGAATTTGTCGATTTACAAAAGAATAAAACAACTTTACAAAACCTTTACAATTCATTAAAACGCAGTTTACAGTTATGCCTTATTCTTAAACATGTAAGGCAGACAAACATCATCACCAACAAAAACCTTAGGGGGAATAAAGGAAATGAAGAGTTTGAAAAAATTAAGCCTACTTACACTACTTGCAGCGTTAATGGTATTCGCAGCTGCTTGTGGAGGCGGAGCTTCTACAGATAAGACAGAAGGAAAAGACAAAACAACAACTCCAAAAACTGAAGAAAAGAAAGAACTTTCCGGCTCATTAAGTGTTTCTGGTTCATCTGCAATGCAGCCATTGGTCGCAGCAGCAGCTGAAGAATTTATGAATGAAAATCCAAATGTTGATATACAAGTAAATGCTGGCGGATCTGGTACAGGCTTATCACAAGTTGCTGAAGGATCTGTTCAAATTGGTAACTCAGACGTATTCGCTGAAGAAAAAGAAGGTATCCCAGCTGATCAGTTAGTTGACCATAAAGTTGCTGTTGTAGGTATGACTGCTGCTGTTAATCCTAAAGTTGGCATTAAAGATATTAAAAAAGCCGATTTAATTAAAGTATTCACTGGAAAAATCACTAACTGGAAAGAACTTGGTGGAAAAGACCAAAAGATCGTTCTTGTAAACCGTCCTGATTCTTCAGGAACACGTGCTATTTTCAATAAATTCGCTCTTGATGGTGCAACACCAGCAGAAGGAATCACTGAAGATTCTTCTAACACAGTTAAGAAAATTATTAACGAAACTGATGGTGCAATTGGTTACCTTGCCTTCTCATACTTCACTGATGATTCTGTAACACCACTTGCAATTGATGGTATCGAACCAACTGAAGAAAATGTACAATCAGGTAAATTCCCGGTTTGGGCGTACCAACATTCTTATACTAAAGGTGAAGCTGATGGTTTAGCGAAAGCTTTCCTAGACTATTTAATGTCAGATGATATCCAAAATACTTTATTAAAAGAACAAGGATATCTTCCTGTTACAAAAATGAAAGTAGAACGTGATGCAAAAGGAAATCAAAAGAATTTATAAAATGATTTAAATGAATAAACCGGGGTAAATGCGTTAGGCATTTACCCCATTATGACGTATTTTTAGGAGAGTTTGGTGAATTATGGAAAAGATAATTCCAGCTAAGGAAAGATTGTTAAAATCCGAAAAAAAATGGATGGACGGGGAATTACGTGGAAAGATTCTTGTAACCATATGTGCCGTGATCATGATATCCGCAACCATATCCATTACCATATTTCTAGGCACAAAGGGTTTACAATCATTTATTAAAAATGGTGTCAGTCTTATTGAGTTCTTAACCAGTACACAATGGAATCCTACAAATAAGGCCAATCCGGAATATGGTGCTTTCCCGTTTATTTTCGGCTCATTTGCTGTAACATTTCTTTCAGCAATTGTAGCCGCTCCATTAGGTATTGGCGGCGCGATATTCATGACAGAGATTGCACCTTCCTGGGGAAGAAAAATATTACAACCAGTCATTGAGCTATTAGTTGGAATTCCTTCTGTTGTTTATGGATTCATCGGGCTTACAGTATTAGTGCCATTTATAAGGGAGCATGTTGGTGGACTTGGATTTAGTTTACTTTCAGGTGTCATTGTCCTATCTATTATGATATTACCAACTATCACCACTATTGCTACTGATGCGATGAGCTCTTTACCAAAGAATTTAAGAGAAGGCTCTTACGCTCTTGGTGCAACACGCTGGCAAACCATTCGAAAGGTGCTTATCCCTGCAGCACTTCCTTCATTACTTACGGCGGTCGTTCTCGGTATGGCACGTGCATTTGGAGAGGCTCTAGCCGTACAGATGGTAATCGGAAACGTGAGGGATTTACCTTCAAATCTTTTAGATGCATCAGCAACTTTAACGACAATTATCACGTTAAACATGGGTCATACCACATATGGTAGTGTAGAAAATAACACACTCTGGTCCATGGGGTTAATTTTATTAGTGATGTCTTTTGTGTTTATTCTCCTGATTCGTTATCTTTCATCAAGGAGGAAGATGTAATGAAGAGCAAAACAGCTGACAGAATAGCCACTGGTGTGTTTATTGCCATTGCTATAATTATCATTTCTATTCTTGTTGGATTATTTTCGTTTATATTAGTGAATGGACTTAAACATGTGTCTTTTGATTTTTTAACTACTCCTTCTAGCAACGTAAGAGCTGGCGGGGGGATTCGTGATCAACTATTTAATTCTTTCTATGTTCTTTTTATTACAATGTTGATTGCTATTCCCCTTGGATTAGGCGGCGCTATTTATATGGCCGAATATGCTAAGCCAGGTAAGGTTACCGATATTATTCGTTCCTGTATTGAGGTTCTTGCCTCTCTGCCATCGATTGTTATTGGTATGTTCGGATTATTGATGTTCGTGAACTTGACAGGGTGGGGTTACAGCATTGTAGGTGGAGCATTAGCGTTAACTATTATAAACCTTCCTTCCATTGTACGAGTAGGTGAAGACGCAATTCGTTCAGTGCCTCGTGATTTAAAGGAGGCAAGTCTTGCCTTAGGGATTACCAAGTGGCATACGATTAAAACTGTTATCTTACCAACTGCATTCCCGTCGATCTTAACAGGTGTAATCCTGGCTGCGGGAAGGGTATTCGGTGAAGCAGCGGCACTATTATTTACTGCAGGTCTTTCAACACCGAGACTCGATTATACAAATTGGAACCCATTTTCTGATCAATCTCCATTGAATATTTTTCGTCCTGCTGAAACCCTTGCAGTACACATTTGGTCAGTTAATACACAAGGGCTAATACCTGATGTTGAGGAGATATCGAGTGGTTCAGCAGCCGTGTTAGTAATATCGGTTTTACTATTTAACTTATTAGCTAGATGGATTGGCAGCATAATTCATAAAAAAATTACTGCAACTAAATAAAGGGCAGGTGAGAACGGATGGTTACAACATATTTAGAAAAGGAAACTATAGAACAACCTATACAATCAACCGTCCAGTTGCAAATGGAAAATATATTAAAAGTAAATAATTTAGAAATATTCTATGGAGAAAAACGAGCAGTTAACGGAATTTCAATGGACATAGGAAAAAATTCTGTAACAGCTCTAATTGGACCTTCAGGCTGTGGAAAGTCTACGTTTTTAAGAAGTATCAATCGAATGAATGACCTGATTCCCGGTGCAAGGGCCCAAGGTGAAATCATTTATGAAGACCTAAACATTTTGTCTGAACAAATAAATGTGGTGGCATTACGAAAAGAAATTGGCATGGTATTTCAAAAGCCTAATCCTTTTCCAAAATCAATATATGAAAATATTACTCATGCCCTTAAATTTGCAGGGATTAAAAATAAAAGCAAACTTGATCAAATGGTTGAAGAGAGCCTGCAAAAAGCAGCTTTATGGGATGAAGTGAAGGACAGGCTTCATAAGTCCGCGCTTTCATTATCTGGAGGACAGCAGCAACGTCTTTGTATTGCAAGGACGATTGCGATGAAACCGGCTGTTATGCTACTTGATGAACCCTCTTCGGCATTGGACCCAATATCCAATGCAAAAGTAGAAGATTTGATCGTTGACTTGAAAAAGGATTATTCCATTATCATTGTAACTCATAATATGCAGCAGGCTTCCCGTATTTCCGATAAAACGGCATTCTTTTTAAACGGTGATTTAATTGAATATGATGCTACTGAAAAAATCTTCACCAATCCTTCTGTCAAGAAGACGGAAGAATATATCTCTGGAAGGTTTGGATAAGGGGGTAATGGGATGACAAATTTGACATTGACCAGACAAGTATTTGATATAAATAATTTAAATTTATGGTATGGGGATCATCATGCATTAAAGGACGTCAACTTTCCAATTAACAGTAAAGAGGTTACGGCGATTATTGGACCATCCGGATGCGGCAAGTCCACTTTTATTAAAACGCTAAATTTGATGATCAATATGATTCCAAATGTTAAAATGACCGGAGAAATTAACTTAAACGGGAAAAATATATTAGACGAGAAAATCGATCTTGTCGAACTTCGCAAACATGTTGGCATGGTTTTTCAGAAGGGAAACCCCTTTCCACAATCTATTTATGATAATGTTGCTTACGGCCCTAGAGTTCATGGAATCAAAAAAAAGAAGCACCTTGATGAGGTTGTGATCAAATCATTAATGGATGTGGCTTTATGGGAGGAAGTAAAGGATCGTTTGACAGCACCTGCACTTGGATTATCAGGAGGACAACAGCAAAGGTTATGTATCGCTAGAGCATTAGCGACAAAACCGGATGTTTTATTAATGGATGAACCAACTTCTGCGTTGGACCCTATTTCCACCTTAAAAATAGAAGAATTGATTTTAGAATTAAAAGATAAATATACAATTGTTATTGTAACCCATAACATGCAGCAAGCATCACGCGTGTCAGATAAGACTGCCTTCTTTTTAATGGGTGAATTAATTGAACTAGATTCAACTTCTACAATATTTTCAAATCCAAAAGACTCACGTACTGAAGGTTATATTACTGGAAGATTCGGATGAAGAGGTGGCATAAATGAGTGCAAGAGCAAATTTTGATAATAATTTAAAAGAGTTAAAAGAAATGCTTTTAGAAATGGCCCATAAATCGGAACTAGCAATCAAAGAAGCGATGATTGCTCTGTTAAATCAAGACATGGACAAGGCGAAGAAGGTAATTGATGGAGATAATGAAATCGATGATTTGGATTATGAAATTAACAATAAGGCATTATTATTAATTGCAAGGGAATCACCTGTAGCAACCGATCTTAGAAAAATTAGTGTAGCATTAAAAGTTTCATCCGAAGTGGAGCGATTGGCAGATATCGCAGTAAATATTGCCAAATCTGCAGTGCATATCGGCAATGAAGATCATTTTAAAGAAATAATTGATATACCTAAAATGATGGAGAAGGCCTTAGAAATGGTCTCTGAATCCATTACTGCCTATTATTCTGAAGATATTGAGTTGGCTAAAAAATGCGCGGAAAAAGATGATGAAGTGGACAAAATGTTTGGAGACTTGGTACACGAGCTACTGAGCTATATCCCACATAATCCAAATGCAACAAACCAGATTATACAATTAGCATTTGTTTGTAGGTATATCGAAAGGATCGCGGATCATTCAACGAATATTGCTGAAAATGTAATTTATCTGGCAACCGGAAAACGCATGAATTTGAATGCTTAAAAAGTTGAAAATAGTTTGTAAAAGATGAGGCTAATCATTAGCTTCAGATTGTCGAGAAAGGGTATTTTTCTCGGCAATTTTTTATTCTGTCAAAATCTAAATACCAAATTTATTGTTTGTCCCTG
>Ga0213823_1000338_pt1 | contig 44430 bp, 39 predicted proteins | sample MC6MC0907MG_FD_179887 | JGI IMG/M metagenome (GOLD analysis project Ga0213823, IMG submission 179887) | Enriched soil aggregate microbial communities from Iowa State University, Ames, United States - MC6-MC0907-MG | ecosystem: Environmental > Terrestrial > Soil > Unclassified | place: USA: Iowa...
AGGATGGTTCAACAAATCGGTTGTTACCCAATTCGTAAAGCTCATCGAATGCTGCCAGTTGTATTGCTTTGCTTCGTAAGCTGCAGCATAGTCCATCATGCCCGCAAGCCAAACCTCAAACGGGCTGGCATTCTCCGTTTTAAAATAATCACCTTTTAATTGGGCTGCTCCTGCATGAAGTACATTTGTATTGGTCACCATTGCCGGATCCCATTCTGTTCCAATAATCAAACCAAGGACATACTTGGAAATATCATATTGATACACACCTGATGCATGTCCAGGACGTTTAGCAAGATTGGCATTCCCATGAATAATATCAATCATATTTTTTATTTCCAGCTTAGCGTCATCCACATTCACCTTCGCAAATGCATCCTGTGTATGGATTAAATTCTCTTCATTTACCCATGTCCCATGAAACAGATATAAAGGTTTTTCCGCCAGTTGATTGTATTCATAAAATGCCTCGTAGAACTGTGGCGGGTGAAGTGTATAAATCCTAATAGCATTGGCATTCATCGTTCCAATTTCCTTAAACCAACGGAAATACTCTTCTTTGGTAATCGCTGTTTCACCTGGAAAATAACCTGGCTTTCCAATTCCCATATTAACTCCCTTGATTAAAAAGTCCTTCCATTTTCCATTCTTTTGGATTTGAATATAAGAATCTCCTGTATTACTATTTGTCTTCACACCGTCATGTTGTACTATTTCAATTTCTTCTTGAGTCTTTACTTGCTTCAGACCATTTTTTAAAATATCCTTCATCATCGGTACATACGCTTGCCAGTAAAAAGAATCTTTTGCTCCAAAAGTTCTTTTCCATGTATCAAAGCCCTTCGTTTGATAAATTTCAGGCACTTCCGCTTCATCAGCATAATCTCCAGAAAAATAGTAGGAAGAATATTTTGCATTTTGGTGATAAATGACAGCTGGAAAATGATCTGGAATCCCATATCCTTTAAGCTTTTCCTTTGCAGATGATGAAATCGGCAGCTTATACGAGGCCAAAACTTCATTCTTATCCATAGGCTCGATAATATCGAACCAATACTGGTACTTCCCTTTAATGTCATGGGTAAAATGTTCTTTTCCCTTATCTGTTAATTGAAGCAGGAGCCCATTATCCTTCACATCCTCGTTTGCAATCACCACAACATAATCATTGCTGCTGACAAAAACAAATCCTTCTCCATTAAAGGTCCATTTTTTGTTTTGCTTTTGATAATTCTCCTTTACCCATTCAGGTACTTCCCGACTATTAAGATCTGAAAAATATCGGCCAATCCAGCCAGACCATTCAACATTAAGTAAATTAGCAATTTCAGCCTTTGCAGTTTCTGAGGTTGGACTTGCAAACGTATTAAATTCCGCGATCAACGTTTTCCCTTTTGAATGAATTAGTGTTTTTTCAATTTGATTAACCTCACTCGATTTAAGGCCACCATAAATTTTTGCTGACCTTTTGCCTGAGGGGTTCTCTCGATAAAAGTCATCTTTATATACACCATATTGGTCTGTCAAATAGAAAACATCATATTGATTTAAGTCCTTAGGTAAGGGATCTATCGTATATTTTTTTTCAGTTTCTGGTACAAATCCCTTATAATCCTGTTTTTCAGAATAAGGTTTTTGTCCATTTTTTAAGTATTTTGCATTGTTTAAAATCCAAACCAGCCCTTTATGTTCGCGGTAGGTTGGATTTGGCACCGTTTTATCTACGATTAATACGTTTAATTTTTTTGAAGGCTCTATTTTCCATAACCAAAAGGGGCTTGTCAAAATTATTATGAATAGAACTGAATAGATAATTAAATTGGTTTGTTTCTTCATTCTGATACACCTTTTCTCTTCATTTCTCCCCAGCTCGTATCTCCTTTTAGCATTTGCAATATACCTTCGCAACGCCAAATAACAGTCATCGGCCTATACCAAATGGTTTCTGTTAAAGAATATAGGAATAGCTTAATGATATCTGATACCTTTGGATACTTTGTTAAACTCCATTCCTCTAAAAGAACTGCTGCCATCGAAAAAATCGAACCATATAATAAAGATAAAAGAAATAATAAAATAGCAAATTCAATATAGATTCCACCAAGAAATAAACAAAGGAGCATAAAAATATATCCGAATAATTCGATTATCGGGCCAAAAAACTCAACGATCCAAAAGTATGGAAAAGCCAGGAGTCCGATTGAACCATACTTAGGATTAAAAGTTAATTTTCTATGAATCCATAAGCTCTCAAATAGACCCCTGTGCCAACGTCTCCTCTGCCTTCTTAAAAAGGTAGTATCCTCTGGTACCTCTGTCCAACAAACAGGATCCGGGACATAGACAATCTTCTTCTTTTGTCCTTTTTCCTTTAAAAGGCGGTGCATTCTCACCACTAATTCCATATCTTCTCCGACCGTGTCAGTTCGATACCCTCCTGCAGCAACCACCCAACTCTTTGAAAAAACTCCAAAGGCACCAGAGATAATTAATAAGAGATTGTGCCTGCTTAGTCCAATTCTTCCCATTAAAAAGGCACGTAAATACTCAATAATTTGCATGACAACTAAAGGTTTATCTGATAGGCCAATCTTTTGAATACGGCCGTTTTGAATTTGACAGCCATTCGCAATCCTTACACTGCCTCCGGAGGCAATCACTTCCTCATTGGAGTCGATAATCGGCTTCATCACCTTTAAAAATGCATCCTGTTCGAGTACAGAATCACCATCAAGAGAGCAAAAATAGGGATAATGAGAAAAATTAAGACCAACATTTAGTGCATCCGCTTTTCCTCCGTTCTCTTTATTGATAAGAAAAAGATTTGAAAAAATGGCGGATTGATAAATCTTTCCTATTGGTTTCGTGTTTATTTGTTTTCGAACCACTTTTTTTATTTCTTTCATATCATAGTGATCTATCATTTTATCGAGGGTGTGATCGGTTGAACCATCATTCACAACAATTATTTCGAATGCAGGATAATTCACACTTAATAAGGATCGTACACTATGGACAATCCCTGCTTCTTCATTATAGGCCGGCACAATGATCGAAACTGGTTTTGTATATATTCCCTCCATATAATCTTCATAGACCTGAACACGATCAAGTTTATATTCCTTTCGAAGCTGCAACATCGAAATAAGCAAAATAACCGTGTAAAACAAAATGACAATCACCATATAAACGGCAATGAACAAAGTAAAAGCAGTAACAATATCTTCCCACTGAAAAAATGGCATCGTTTATACCCCTTTATGCAGCCATTCCCAGGCCATATCTTTTGCAAAAACATCTTTAGATGTTTCAAACACCTTACGTAAAATATCTTTCCCATTTGCAAATTGACAGATAGACTGTCCAGCTTGGTAACGAACCCACCACGTTTGATCGTGCAATAGCTCTATTAATCTCGGCATTGCTTTTTCTACTTTTAATGAACCAATTAATTTAGCTGCTATCATCCGTTCCTCCCATTTAGTAGAATAGAGTAAATTTAAATATGGATTAATATTTTTTACATATCCAATTTCCGCTAATGCCTTTAGAGACCTTAGCTTTACTTCTCCTGTGTAGCTGAAAATAATATTTTCAATGAAGGGAAGATAACTTCTCTCTCTTTTTATAGAAATTACTTCAAGAACGGCCTTCTGTAAGGGAAGCTCAGCTTTATGAAAATGAAGTACAAACTGATCAAATTGCTGCTTCTCTAAGCGAATCAAAATATGACGGTAATCATATTCAGATAGGTACTGATAATGGTTAGTTAGCAATTGGAAGAGTGATTGAAATTGGAATAATGCAAGGATTCTTAAGATATGTACTAGTTCTTCATGGGAAAGCCGATTCTTTTTCGTTAACCTATAAACATCATCTAAAAGTGATGTCATATTGAAATCATCAATATGATATAGAGTATTCATACGTGTACTCCATTTTTTACTTTTAAGCCGCTTTCGATAGTATTCAGTTAAATGAATTTCTGCGAATTCGGTTAAACGTTTCCTTTCTTCCTTACCTTCTAATACATTTGCATAGCTGCTAAGCAGCTCTTCAAATGCCTTTTGCTGAAGGCGCGATTCCGGAGTTAATGCCCTTGAATAACTTCCTTCTGTTAGCAATTGAAAAATGAGAGGATTATATATTTCTTTGTATTTTTCAATTTTTTCCCTTCTCTTTATATCTATCGCTTTTCGAATCGTTAAATACACTAATAAAATTACCAAGATACATAAAATAGAAATGGTTAGAACTGAAAGGATAAATAATTCATTATTTGGCATCTTATTTAATCCTTTTAATTATCCGTTGTATTCTTGCTTGCAGCTCCTTAATACTAAATGGCTTCGTCAAATAATCGTCTGCACCGAGTGTTAATGCCCTCTCAATATCGGGCTCACTTTTTCTCCCCGTAAGCATGAGAACATAAATTCCCCTTCTATTTTTATCTTTTTTTACCTTTTGTAATATTTCCATTCCATCCATTTCTGGCATCACACCGTCCAAAATTAAAAGATGTTCACCTGATTCTTCTAAGCGGTGTGATTCAAAAAATTGTATACCATTCTCAAACTCTTTAAGATCGAGTTTAAAATCATCAAAATTCATCATTTTAATTGTCCTCATTATTATCGATCGAATAAATTCCTCATCATCAATAATGGAAAATAATATTGTTTTTTTCTTTTGATTTAATAATTCTTGATTAGGCGTATAAAAATCCATTAAATTATTTCCCCTTAATTGCAAATGTCTAAATAAAAACAGGATCCTATTTTCAGGACCCGAAATTCAGTATATTAATTTAGAGTTGTTACTTTTTTTGTACAGCTCTCCATTGCTGCCAAAATCGACCCCCGAAATTGCTCCTTCTCCAACGTTGCAACTGCTTCTATAGTTGCGCCGCCTGGTGTACAAACATCATCTTTAAGTTCTCCCGGATGTATCCCTGTCTCTAATACCATTTTGGCTGCACCTAAAACGGCCTGAGCAGCAAGCCGATAAGCTTTATCTCTTGGTATTCCTTGACGTACTCCCCCGTCAGCCATTGCCTCTAATAACATGTAAACATATGCTGGGGAGGAACCGCTTATGGATGGGACGGCATCCATGAATTTTTCTTGCAAACGCTCGGTTTTACCAAAACAATGGAACAAACGCTCCACGTCAATTAGTTCATCCTCGCTAAGATAATCATTTGCACATATAGCACTCATTCCTTCACCAACTAATGATGGTGTATTTGGCATTGTCCTGACAGTCTTTACTTGAAACCCAAATGCCTGTTCTATATCCTGTAAGGTAATTCCTGCTGCAATGGTGACAATGATAGCATTTTGTTTAATATTCTTTTTTATTTCTTCAATGACTACACCGTGAATGTCAGGTTTCACTGCAAGGATCAGTATGTCTGCAAACCTAGCAACGTCAATGTTAGATAATGATGCTATTATACCGTGTGTCCGTACGATTTTATCAATTGTTTTTTCTGTTGCCGCACTTGCCATAATATTTTCTTTAGGAATCATATTAGATTTTACAATTCCTTCGATCATAGCTTGGGCCATTTTCCCCGCTCCAATAAAACCTATCTTTTTATTCATTTTGCTCTACACCCTATCTCTCCTACTTATACATTTCATTTTCTAATATAATGACATTTTCCGCAAATGTTTTTCTTCCGACTTCTTTCGTATTTTCAACCAAACGATAAACATTATCACAGCATTGTTTGGCACCCTTCACTAATAACGGCACCCCAATAACATCGATTTTTAATCCTCTCGAGAAAAATCCTCCCATTGACATTGTAAAGGGAACTGTTGGTGAGGTATTGGAAAAAACAATTTTTTCATCGAATTTAAATTTTTCTTGAAGTAATAAACTCATTTCTTTTAAAGCCGGAACGACTAATTTATTCCTTTTCCGTCCAAGTGTATAAACGGAGTTGCCCTCGTCATCACACCCATGGATGATAAGTTTTCCGAAATCTTCCTTTGTCAATTTATTAAAAAATTTTACATTCAATATTTCCTCTGTTGTAAGTTTCCGTTCTGATTGAGGCAGTTGTTTTAAATGATAAGCGGCTGCCAATGCAGTGGTATGTGTCCCGCCATAATCATTATAAATGTAAATCATCGTATCATCCCTTTTTAATTTTCTAGGTATATTATGTACTTTTATACTTCCTTCAATTCTAGAGATGATACCTATTAGGTAAATACAATAAAAGAGAAGCTAATCAATGATGAATAGCTTCTCTTTTGTATAATTATTATTTAATTAAATCTTTAGGAGAAAATGCACCGGGAAGAAGATCTTTAACTTGGATTCTTTGAATATCGCCTTTTAAATTTGTTAGTATGACTTCCATTTCAGCATCACAAAGTTCAGAAATCACCTGGCGGCAAGCGCCACATGGAGAAACTGGTCCATCAGTATCCGCTGTAACAACGAGGGAATCAAATTGAGTTACCCCCTCTGAATAAGCTTTAAACAAGGCCGTCCGTTCAGCGCAGTTTGTCATACCATATGAAGCATTTTCTATATTACAGCCATGATAGACCATACCCTCTTTTGATAAGAGTGCTGCGCCCACCTTAAATTTAGAATATGGAACATATGCAAACTCTCTTGCTTTATTTGCTTCTTGAATAAGCACTTTTTCTTCCATTCTACTCACGCTCCGCCAGGGAATATTAATGCTGGAATAACTTCATAATCCAATCAAGTAAAACGCCGCCAAAATAAACACCGAATACACCAACTACTGCTGAAAATACAGGGGGTGCAGGCAATGGCAATTTTAAAAATTTAAACAGCATACCAACAAGTAATCCAGCAAATAATGCCATTAAAACTTCTTTCATTCGGTTCCCCTCACATTTATATTATTAATAGTTATTATTAGATAGCTCACCTTTAGCGATGGAAACACCGGAACTAGCTCCAATGCGGGTTGCTCCTGCTTCTACCATTGCCAATGCATCTTCACGGCTGCGGACACCGCCGGACGCCTTCACACCAATTTCAGGGCCGACCGTCTGACGCATTAAGCGGATATCCTCAACTGTTGCTCCTCCTGTCGAAAAACCAGTAGATGTTTTCACAAAATCTGCCCCTGCTTTTACAGAAAGCTCACATGCTCTTACTTTTTCTTCATTAGTTAATAAGCAAGTTTCGATAATAACCTTCACTAATGCCTTTCCCTTTGCAGCCTCCACAACGGCACGAATATCTTTTTCAACCAATTCATCCTGCTGATCTTTAAGCGCCGCAATATTGATCACCATATCGATCTCATTTGCGCCGTTTTCAATAGCATTAATTGTTTCGAATGCCTTCGTTTCCGGTGTTGAAGCACCTAGAGGGAAGCCAATTACGGTACATACCTTCACTTCTTTTGTGTCTGCAAGCAATTCAGCAGCAGTACTAACCCAAGTAGGGTTAACACAGACAGATGCAAATAAATATTCTTTAGCTTCCTCGACAATTTTTACGATTTCTTGTCGAGTAGCGTCTGCTTTTAATAATGTATGATCAATCATTCTAACAACATTTTGAGTCATTTTTATATCCTCCCACTTATTAATAAAATTATTTATCATTTCATTGTTATTTATCACAATTTAACTATAACAAAGAATATGAACATTTGTAAATGACTTTTTGAACAAATGTAAAGAAATATCTTTTTATAAAAAAAAACAGCAGTAGATGCTGTTTAATTGATTCATTCCGTTTTATCGAGTAAGAATTTAGCTGTAAATTGATCCGTGACTAGTACATTCGCATATTTACCTTTTAATGCCCCATATATACCTTCAATTTTATTTGGACCGCCTGCCACAACAATGGAATATTCCTTCTTCCTCAATTCATCAAGATTGACTCCAAGCGTTCTTTCATTCAAGCTTTCATTGCATATTTCACCATTCTTATCAAAGAAACGTGAGCAAATGTCACCGACTGCTTTTCCATATAGGGATTTCAAGTCACTCTCTGTAAAATAGCCTAACTGAAATAATAAAGAGTCTGTTTTGATCGAACCAATCGTAAACAATGCAATATTTGCCTGACTACCCAGCTCTAATATTTTTCGAATATGACGATCCGCCTCCATCGCCTGTTTTACGACAACATGGTCAACTATAGCAGGTAGTGGAAGATGGTGAGGGGCAGTATTATAGGTCTTTCCAAAAAGGTACAATATTTCGGAAGCATATGTGTTCGTTTCCGCATGGCTTACGCCGCCTTTTAATTGAACCACTTTAACATTTTTTACAAACTTTTGTTTTAACTCGATAGCGATATGATAAAGAGTAGTTCCCCATGTCACCCCGATAATATCATCATCCTTAACGATCTCATCAAGATAATTTGCAGCTTTTTCTCCAAGGTAATTTTTAATAATATGATTCTCATATTGAGGAATGGAAGCGATTATAGCCTTTTTTAGATTAAACTTTTTTTCTAATTGAACAGCTAAATTTTCAACATCCTCAGTGGGATCCATAATATTAATCTGGACGATGCCATCACTTTTCGCCTGCTGTAATAATCTCGATACAGTAGGACGGGAAACACCCAAAATCTTGGCAATCTCGTTTTGATTATAATCCAATAAATAATATAATTTGGCAGCTTCAATGACCTTGCTTAATTTTTCTCGATCCACTTTTATCACCTAAAATATTTGATATTTTTATCTATATTGTAACAAAAAAAGTGTGTACGTTCACAAAATCTTTACATTTGTAAAAACCTATTTGAACATTTTTATTTTTTCATTTCACAAACAGGTAAATAAAGATGAATTTTCACTTGGATATAGGGGAAAATCTATGGAACGATACCTCATGTAGGGTGAATATTGAAATAGTCACGAAAAAGTCATTCGAATCGATCGGGTTCTTCTGTATACTGAAATAAGGAAATGGATTGTAAGGAGGGGATATATTGGAGAAATTAGGAGGATTTATTTACCGGCATCGTAAATGGATGTTGATGATTTGGATTTTAGTCATTTGCCTGTTTGGTTTTTTCGCATTAAAATTACCCTCTGTTTTAAGTGGTAATGGCTTTGAATATAAAGGTGAATACAATGAGACAAGGAAACTTCTGGAAGAAAACTTTGGACATGCTAAATCATCGATTATCCTAGTTTTTGAAAAAGATAAAGCAGTTAGTGACGAGCATTTTAAGAATTTTATTCAAGACACACTAAAAAAATTATCTGACTTTGATGGGGCAGAAAAAATTACCTCACCATTTGAACGAGAAGGAATGATCAAAGGTCAATATGCTTATGGACTCCTAACTTTCGACAAAAAAGCCGAAAGCCTTGGAAAAGAAATTGAGCAATTAAACGATCTCCTCAAAAATAAACCTGGATTAAAAGTTACAATGACCGGGGAACCCATTATTGTCCAAGACTTGAATGTCGCGAGCCAAGAAGATTTAGCTAAAGCAGAAATGATTGGTCTGCCAATAGCCTTAGTCGTCCTTATCCTTGCCTTCGGTGGTCTTGTCGCTGCATCACTGCCACTTGTAATCGGGGTGGTCTCGATCTTAACGACAATGGGGACTGTTTATTTTTTTAGTTATAGTACCGATTTGACCATATTTATTTTAAATATAGTACCAATGATTGGCCTTGCCTTAAGCATCGATTTTGCTTTGTTATTTATCAATCGGTACAAAGAAGAATTGCAAACAAAATCCATCCAGAAAGCACTTGAAATAACTGTTGCCACCGCAGGGCGGTCGATTATCTTTTCAGGGCTTTGTGTTTTTATTGGATTGTCTGCGCTTTGGTTTATCAAAATTGATATTTTTCAAAATGTTGCCCTTGGCGGAATGACCGTTGTATTGATTTCTGCCCTTTGTGCCTTAACCTTCCTTCCTGCCTTACTTGCCATTTTAGGGAAGAACATTAACAAACTGAGTGTCATTAAAATATCGAACAAGCAATCGAGCATATGGCATAAATTTGCTACCCTTGTGATGAGACGGCCTATCATAATGGCCACAGTGGCACTTACCATTCTGTTAATTGGACTAATACCAGTGAAGCAAATGGTCTTAGCTATTCCCGGAACAGATTCCCTTCCGGCAAAATATCCTTCGAGATTGGCTCTAGAAACTTTTCAAGAGCATTTTATCGCTAATGAAAAACGTGATGAGAAAAAAGTGACGGTTGTTCTTCAATCAAATGGTAATATCATCGAAAAAAACAATTTAGAAAAGGTTAGTAAGGTGCTTGACAAACTTGAAAGTGACCAGCTTGTATATACGGTTGACTCACCATTTTCAGCAACAGGAATAAAAGATGATGACCAACTATATCAATTTCTCACCCATGGCGACAAAACCATGCTAGCTCCCATTACAGACTACTATATCAGGGATAATCAAATGCTTTTGGAAGTGTATTTAAAAACAGGTGAACATTCATCTAAAGCTAGACAGTGGGTAAGTGAATGGTCTGAAAAAGATTTAGGGCTCAAGGCATCTTTTGGCGGTCCGATTAAATTCGAGCAAGAAATTTTTTCCGAAATATTTCAAAAAGCACCATACGGATTATTATTAATTGTCGTTTCTACTTTTATTATTCTCATGGCGGCATTTCGATCCATTCTTATCCCTATTAAAGCCATTTTAATGAATGTTTTGAGCCTTGGCTGTACGTTCGGAATTGTCGTCTGGATTTTCCAGGAGGGACACTTTGGAATAAACCCTGTTGAAATTGCCTTAATTTTACCGGTATTCGTGTTTACCCTTGTTTTCGGACTCTCTATGGATTATGAAGTCTTTCTAATCTCAAGGATTCAGGAATTCTATTTAAAAACAGGTGATAATACTGAGGCGACCATATCCGGTTTAACTTATACGAGTAAAATTATTACCTCTGCAGCTGCCATCATGATTGTCGTTACAGGTGCTTTTGCGTTCACAGGTGTAATGCCGGTTAAACAGCTGGGTGTGGGAATTGCAATCGCCATTTTCATTGATGCAACCATTGTAAGGATGGTTTTGGTTCCGGCTTTAATGAAACTGTTAGGTGATTGGAATTGGTGGTTTTTTGGCTATCAAAACAAACGGCAGCGAGAGATTCGCAAGAAGCCAGCCTAATTTTAAGGCTGGCTTCTTATATTTGTGGTTAAATATTTTAGCCATAGGCTGACTCTACTTTTAAGATATGCTTACCTCGACTAGCGAAGCACCCTTTTGTAATGCCTGCTTGTTAATTTCAATTAAATGATGCTTATTTGCTGAAAGAACTTTCTTTAATGATTCAATTACAGAATCGGCTAAAACAATTTTTGTATGCTCCAGAAAAGCTCCTAATAAAATCATATTTGCGACGCGGGAATTTCCAAGGTCATTTGCCATGTCTGTTGCACTAATTTCCATGATTTTTATGTCCTTACGATTGGATGCCCTGACCACTAGTGATGAATTGAGAATTAAGATCCCGCCTGGCCGAATAAGCGGCTCGAACTTATCGAATGAGGGATTATTCAATACAATCGCAGACGATGGTCTTGTCACGAGCGGCGATCCAACCGGTTCATCACTTACAACAACGGCACAATTGGCTGTACCTCCCCGTTGTTCCGGTCCATAAGATGGAAGCCACGAAACGCCCTTCCCTTCGAGCATACCTGCATAGGCAATCAACTGCCCCATCGACATGACTCCCTGTCCGCCAAAGCCGGCAATAATAATTTCTTCAAGCATCCGCTATTTCACTCCCTCTTTGTTTTTATAAACACCTAGAGGATAAACAGGAACCATATTGTCCTTTACCCAGTCAAGGGATTCTGCGGGGTCAAGTCCCCAGTTTGTTGGACATGTAGACAGAACCTCAATCAGTGAGAAACCTAACCCTTTCTTCTGTGTTTCAAATGCCTTCCTAATGGCTTTCTTCACCTTTTGTATATGTGGTACATCATGGGCTGAAACCCGCTCAATGTAAGCAGCACCATCAAGCGTAGAAATCATTTCACAAACCTTAATCGGTGACCCTTGGATACTGACATCACGACCGAATGGAGTGGTTGCCGTTTTTTGGCCAATCAATGTCGTAGGCGCCATTTGTCCCCCTGTCATACCGTAAATAGCATTATTGACGAAAATAACGGTGATATTCTCTCCCCTTGCGGCCGCATGTATGACTTCACTAATACCAATCGATGCAAGGTCCCCGTCACCTTGGTAAGTAAACACAAAACGATTTGGCAAAACCCGCTTCACTCCTGTTGCTACTGCAGGGGCTCGCCCGTGCGCCGCCTGTGTCATATCACAATTAAAATACTCATACGATAACACCGAACAACCTACCGATGCAACCCCAATCGTATCTTCTAAAATATCCATTTCTTCTAAAACTTCGCCAACAAGGCGGTGAATCACACCGTGCGTGCAGCCGGGACAATAGTGTGTAGGCTTATCGGTCAGACCGCTTGTTTTTTTAAAGACTGTCTTCATTGTCATACAGTGACACCCCCGGCAACAGACATAATCTTATCGTAAATTTCTTCTTGTGTAGGGACAACGCCGCCGGTTCTACCGAAGAAGTCTACCGGTGCAAAGCCATTCACAGCCAATCTAATATCCTCTATCATTTGCCCTGCACTCATTTCAACGGAAATAAAGCCCTTTACCCGCCCCCTAGTTTCGATAAACGGTTTTTCCGGGAATGGCCAAAGGGAAATCGGCCTAATTAAACCAACTTTAACTCCTTCCCGTCTCGCTTTATTAATGGCGTTCAAGGTAATCCTTGCGACCGTTCCGAAGGCAACCATAATATAATCAGCATCATCGATTAGGTATGTTTCATAACGAACTTCATTTTCTTTAATCCTGGCAAATTTTCGTTGCAAATTCCTGTTTCGCTCTTCTAAACTTTCAGCATCAAGCTCTAGTGATGTGATAATTTTTGGACCTCCATCGCCGCGGGTACCTGTTGTCGCCCATTCCTTCTTAAACTGTTCCGTTTCTGAACGTTCACCAAATTCAACAGGCTCCATCATTTGCCCCAGCATGCCATCGCCCATTAAAATCACCGGTGTCCGATAACGATCAGCTATGTCAAAAGCATCCTGTGTCAATTCCACAATTTCCTGTAAGCTTGCTGGTGCTAAAACAGGAATGTTGTAATCCCCATGTCCACCGCCTTTTGTTACTTGGAAATAATCTGATTGGGCAGGCTGGATATTTCCTAATCCTGGGCCTCCGCGAACGATATTACATATAACAGCAGGAAGCTCTGACCCGACTAAATAGGATATTCCTTCTTGCTTCAGGCTGAAGCCTGGGCTTGAAGAGGAAGTCATGACCCTAACACCTGTACCCGCTGCACCATACACCATATTGATCGCCGCTATTTCACTTTCAGCTTGTAAAAATACTCCACCTGCTTCAGGCAGCCTTCTTGCCATGTAAGCTACTAGTTCACTTTGCGGTGTGATTGGGTAGCCAAAAAAGTATTTACATCCTGCATGTACAGCTGCCTCCGCAATCACTTCATTTCCTTTCATTAACACTTTCCCCATGAGAATAACTCCCTTCGAATCACACTGTTTGCAAAATCTTTACCGGTCTATACACAGAAATTACAGCATCAGGGCATATTTGCGCACACTTTGCACAACTAATACATTTTTCTTGGTTAACAACTGATGCCGGCCGGTACCCTTTTCCGTTTAAATAGTCTGCTAGAAAAATAACATTTGTTGGACAGACTTGAACACAAAGACTGCAAGACTTACAAATGTCTTCATTAAAAACGACCTTTTTCTCCATATACGTTCTACTCCTTTTCCCATGACATCTTCATATACCGTTCAATAAAAACAACTTCATAGTTGTTCGCAAAGTTTTCAGCTTCCTTTTTCAAATGGTCGGAAATGGTGGTATATAATAAAGGAATTTCAAGCTTTTCAGCTAAGCTACTGCTTAACTCATAGCCTTTCTCAATATCCTTTATTGTTGTTTCAGAGCCAATGTTTGTGTTGTTAATAATACCGTTTACCTTTAGACGAGAGGCTCTTTCAATCTGATTAACTGTATAAAGTGCTCCCTCCAGTGTACTGACATATGGCCGATTTCCATTAAGAACAAACAGTAATTCCAGCTTTAAATCCTTCCATTCGTGATAGTATTGTCCAAGTGCTGTCGCGCCGTCTTTATCTCCTCCGGCATCTACAATTAATCGATACCTATGGTCATGTAGAACTCGATACATTTCACCAGACACAATAGGGAGATCGGCAGTGGCCAAACGATTCTTCGGTGCAATTAATTCAACTCCATGCTGTTGAAAGACATTGGATACATCTCGTGAGCGAAAATATGGGTTTATAATATCTAAATCATTAATAGCTACTTTTTCGTGAGTACGTCTCTCGGTTAAAGCCAGATTAATGGCAAGTTCCGTTTTTCCGCTTCCAAAGTGACCGGATAAAATGGTAATTCTATTTTTTTCATTCAACGATAAAGTCTCTTCCCTTCATGGTTATGTAAACGCTTCCAATATAACTGTTTCTAAATTATTCCAAGTTTAAATCATCTTCTATTATAAAATACATAGTGTCTTCACCGCCTTGAGTAATGTCACACTTCACTTAATTGTCATAAATAAATAAATTAATATAAAAAAACCAATACTAAGATTACCTAACTTCAAGAATAGGATGGAGGTAATTTAAGTGGACAAAAAAAGGCTTCCTTTTATTCTTTTCCTACTCACACTATTTTGGCTTTCTTGTTCCTCCTTTTCGTATGCAGTTGAGGGCACTCTGGCTCATTCAGGAATAGTCGATTTGCGCATCCTCGAAACAACCGATTTACATGCTTCCTTAGTCAATTATGATTACTACCAAACAAAAGTGGACAATAGAATCGGCCTTGTCAAAACCGCAACATTAATCCAAGAAGCAAGGAACGAGGTCAAGAATTCGTTATTGTTTGATGATGGTGATCATTTAAAGGGAAATCCACTTGGAGAGTATTTAGCAAGAATTAGAGGAATACGGAAAGGAAAAACACATCCGGTATACCGGGCATTTAATTATTTACATTATGATGCGATTGCCATCGGAAATCATGAATTTAATTATGGCTTAGAGTTTTTAAAGGCTGCATTGAAAGGATTAAAGATGCCCGTTTTAAACGCGAATGTGTTTTCAGTAAAAAAAAATAAACCTTACTTTACCCCCTATGTAATTTTAAAAAGGAATGTAGTAGACCGAAGTGGAGAGCAGCATGAGCTGAAAATTGGAGTTATAGGTTTTATGCCCACACAAATCTTGAAATGGGATAAAGCAAATCTCGAAGGAAAAGTAATAGCTATGCCAATTGTTGAAACAGCGAAGGAATTTGCACCTATTATAAAGGCTGAGGGAGCAGACATTATTATAGCCCTTGCCCATACAGGCATCAGCAGTGAACCATACAGCCCCGATACAGAAAATGCTGTCTATTATTTGACGAAAATCCCAGAAATTGATGCTATTTTGGCTGGACATTCTCATAGTGTCTTTCCTGGGCCTGTTTATAAAGCAATTGCAAATACCAATTTGGCAACAGGACAAATAAATGGTAAGCCTGTTGTAATGGCAGGTGCATTTGGAAACCATCTCGGAATCATTGATCTTCAGCTTTCAAAAACAGAAGGTAAGTGGAAAGTATTAAAAAGCACATCATTAACAAGGCCAATTGTAGATGAAAATGGCAAATCACTTGTAAAAACAAATAAGGGTTTGTATAAATTGGTTAAACCAGAACACGAGGAAACAGTAGATTTTATCAAAAAGTTGGGATTGTAATGAATAAATGTGCTGGAAATTGACAAATGTCAAAATACAACTAATTTTGTCAAGATTTATTAATTGTTTTTACAGTAAAAATAATCGATAAATTGTTGTCCGGTTCTTGGTCTATGGCTGTCAATTTCATGTTGTTGAAATGAGCGGTTATGATAAAACTAGGACAAAATCGACACAATTTTCAGATTAAATTTCTCTTTACATCCCAAGAATATTTTTATAAAATAAAGTATAAAATACATATGTTGAATTTTGGTGGAGTCTGTCAAAGCGGGCTCCTTTTTGCATTTTTCAATGGTATGTATAAATACTTTGGGAGAAGAGGTCGATATATGTCAACACAAGCAATCATTGCAATTGGTGTATTTCTCATTACTTACGCTTTTATAGTCACAGAAAAGATACACCGTACCATCATCGCAATGGCCGGCGGAATCATGATGGTTTTATTAGGAATTGTCGGTCAAGAAAAGGCACTGCACCATATCGATTTTAATACACTCGGATTGCTGACAGGAATGATGATTATTGTCGCAATCACTGCTGAGACAGGTTTGTTCAAATACATAGCCATTTGGGCAGCAAAAAAAGTGAAAGGGGATCCTTTAAAAATTTTGCTTGTCCTTGGAGTCATTACTGCATTAGGTTCGGCCTTTTTAGATAATGTTACAACCGTTTTATTAATGGTTCCCGTAACCTTCAGTATTACAAGGCAATTGCGGGTAAACCCGATACCATTTTTAATAACAGAAATTATCGCATCCAATATAGGCGGAACTTCCACCCTAATCGGTGATCCGCCAAATATCATGCTTGGTAGTGCCGTTAAAGAACTAACCTTCATGGCATTTATTAATAATCTTACGGCCATTAGTTTTTTTATATTATTTGTTAATATTGGCATATTAGCTTTCATTTATCGGAAACAGCTTCGGACATCGGCTGAATTAAAAGCCGCCTTGATGGACATGGATGAAAAGGAAGAAATCACAGACAAAACCCTTTTAATTAAGTCGTTAATTGCCCTTACGATTACTATATTAGGCTTCTTCCTGCATCAACTGCTCCATATTGAGTCTGCTACTGTTGCATTAACTGGAGCATTTCTGTTACTTCTATTAACCGGGGAAGGATATTTGGATAAAGCTTTTTCTAAAGTAGAATGGACCACCATTTTCTTCTTTATTGGGCTGTTTGTTTTGGTTTCAGGTTTAATTGAAACAGGGGTTATATCTTTATTAGCGGATTATTCAGTTCATTTAACCGGAGGGGATGTTGCTTCTACTTCGATATTAATTCTCTGGGTAAGTGCGATTGCATCTGCATTTATTGATAATATCCCATTTGTTGCCACAATGATCCCAATGATCAAAGATATGGGCGAATTAGGAATTAATAATTTAGAACCTCTTTGGTGGAGCTTGTCACTTGGTGCATGTCTTGGCGGTAACGGAACATTAATTGGTGCAAGTGCCAATGTGATTGTTGCAGGGCTTGCAGCAAAAGAAGGCCATCCAATAACGTTTGGGAAATTCTTATTAATTTCTTTCCCATTAATGATTCTCTCAATCATAATCTGTACGATTTACATTTATTTAAGATATTTAATCTAGGGGGAATATGATGAAGGCAGCATACAAATATGACGAAGAGCTTCTAGAACTAAGGGAAACAGCAAACGAAGAGGATATTGAATTCTCGATTACATTACTTAATAGTGAGTTAAAGAAAAGGATGATAAAAGTTCGAGAGTTTTTTGAGGAAAATAAGGTTTTAACTGATATTCATTATTACATTCACCCAAATAACAGATATCAAGTGATTGTCAGAAAAGACTTTTACAATGAATTAATAATCCAATTATTTAGACAGCAATTATTAAAAGAAATAACATGGACCTAAATTATTCAAAAAAAGTGCTCCTTAGAGGAATTCTAAGCAGCACTTTTTTTGAATAAACAACCGTTTTATTCTATCCGTTCCAGTAGTGAAAAACAGGATTCTTTAAATCTAACTTTCATGACCATTTCTTGCAAGGAAAACTAAATGTTTTTTATTCCATCCAGTTTGTATGGAATACCCCATCTTTATCGACACGTTGATAAGTATGGGCACCAAAGTAATCACGTTGTGCCTGTAACAGATTTGCCGGAAGAGTTTCTGTGCGATAGCTGTCATAGTAAGCAATGGCACTCGTAAATGATGGAACTGGAATTCCACGCTCAATTGCTACAGCAAGAACTTGACGCAATGCAGATTGATAGCTCTCAACAATTTCTTTAAAATAAGGATCCAATAAAAGGTTCGCTAATTCTGGATCACGGTCGTATGCTTCCTTAATTTTTTGTAAGAATTGAGCACGAATAATACAGCCGCCGCGGAAAATCATCGCAATGTCACCATAACGAAGATTCCAATCATATTCTTCTGATGCTGCACGCATTTGTGCAAATCCTTGGGCATATGAACAAATTTTACTCATATAGAGAGCTTTACGAACCGCTTCAATTAACTCTTCTTTATTACCTTTATAGCCTTTCGCTTCAGGACCACTAAGCACCTTACTTGCCTTAACACGCTCATCTTTCATAGCTGAAATACAGCGGGCAAATACAGATTCCGTGATAAGTGGAAGTGGAACACCCAAATCTAACGCATTTTGGCTAGTCCATTTTCCTGTACCTTTTTGGCCAGCAGTGTCTAGGATCAAGTCAACCAATGGTTTACCTGTTTCTTCGTCTACTTTTGTAAAAATATCTGCTGTAATTTCAATTAGGTAGCTGTCCAGCTCACCTTTATTCCATTCGGCAAAAACGTCATGAAGTTCTTCGGCGGACAAGCCAAGGACATTTTTCAAGATAAAATAAGCCTCTGAAATTAATTGCATGTCACCATATTCAATCCCGTTATGCACCATTTTCACATAATGGCCGGCACCGTTAGGACCTATATAGGTACAACAAGGGTCCCCTTCCACTTTAGCTGAAATTGCCTCTAAAATTGGCTTCACTAAATCATAGGCTTCTTTTTTACCTCCCGGCATGATCGAAGGACCTTTTAATGCCCCTTCTTCACCTCCGGAAACTCCGGTACCAATAAAATGGAACCCTGCAGTTTCAAGTTCCTTATTACGTCTAATCGTATCCTGGAAGAAGGTATTACCGCCATCAATGAGGATATCACCTTCTTCAAGATATGGCTTTAATGAATCAATCGTTGCATCTGTTGCTGTGCCGGCCTTAACCATTAATAAAATTTTGCGCGGTTTTTCTAAGGAATTTACAAATTCCTCAACGGTCCGGGCACCGACAAAGTTTTTTCCTTCTGCTTCGTTTATTAAAAACGCTTCTGTTTTATCATAGGAACGATTAAAAACAGCAACAGAATAGCCGCGGCTTTCAATATTTAATGCAAGGTTTTTTCCCATAACCGCAAGACCAATCACACCAATTTGTTGTTTAGACATTCTAAATCCCTTTCCTTTCTAAAAATCCTAACAACTATATTCTAACCTATTTTAGCTGATTATCCCTTATAATTAAACTCCGGAATACCTGTCCATTGCTATGCAATTCATTTGCAAGGTATTTTGGTTTGCGTTCAAGGGGGAAAATCCCTGAACACGAATGACTCCCTCGCTTGTTTGGAAATCTGCAAACTCTAATCAAAAGTCACTTAATGTTCAAGAACTTCACTTTTTGTTCAATGTTGAGCAAAGATATCTTTTCTATAATAAATATATTGAACTAAATATTAGATGGGGTGTGTTGGAATGGAAAAATTGCTTTATGTGACCGCGAATCCAAAGGGTTTAGAGAAATCAAAGGGTCTGCAAATTGGGGAAGCTTTTCTTGAAGCTTTTCAGACGGAACGTACCGAAGTAGAAATAAAGAAAATGGATTTGTTCACCTTAGATTTTCCACAAATGGATGCTGATTTGGTTTCGGCAAGAGGAAAATTAGCTGGGTACGGATATACATTGGATCAGCTGTCAGATGTTGAACGCGAAAAGATTTTAAAAATGCACGCTCTTGCAGATGAATTTATTTCATATAATTATTATGTTTTTGTGTCCCCATTGTGGAATTTGAACTCACCTGCGGTCTTAAAGGCCTTCCTCGATAATTTATTTATTTCTGGAAAAACCTTTGCTCATACCCTAGATGGACCCAAAGGGCTTTTAAAGAATAAGAAAGCTATCCATATCCAAACAAGAGGCGGACAGTATACAGGCACTCCTCTGCAGGAAATGGAATCAGGTGACCGCTATTTAAAAATTGCCCTCAGCTTTTTAGGTATTGAAGTTATGGACACAGTAATCGCAGAAGGATTCGATTTAAATCCACAAAATGTACCAGAAATAATGGCAAAAGCCAAAGATCATGCCAGACTTGCCGCTAAAGAATTAGCTAAAGGGATAACAGTTCAAGTGTAAATTATCAATCGCGAAAGCTTCTTCCTCTTGAGGAAGCTTTTTTCATTTTTTATTTGGCTTTAAAATCAAGCTGCCACTCCTATCAATTGTGACACTGTTCACTGGGATTATTTGTGGTGGTATTTTTAAGATTAAACATTTTCGCACCTTAAAGGCTTTTATCATGAACTTTATTGGGATGTTCGTCTGACATCATTTGCACTCCTCAACAAAATGTACCCTTTTTCTAAATATTTCGTAAATTTTGTTGTAACTTGTGGAAAATACATGTAAAATTTCCCTATCAGCCCTTTTTTGGATGGTGAAGAAATGGAAATTACGAAACACCTTTTCTTAAATCTCTCCCTTTTAATCATACTACTATTTTTTTGTTTGATATTTCTCGAAAAAAGTCAAAAATTCACTCTTTCTAAATCTTCTTTAATAATTTTGTTTATTGTAACTTTATGGTTTTGTATTCAATTCTCCTACACCCCCGTTCCATCTGCCAGGTATGATTTAAGGATTATTCCTTTGGTTCTAGGCGGCCTATATGTTGGAATCGGTCCAATTCTTGTTTGGGCTATTATACTCTTAAGAGGTTTTTACGGTTTGAATATCGGTTTTTTTCAAACACTAATACTTTATGCACCGCTCAGCATTATTCTTTGGAACTTATATCCTTGGGTTTCGAAACAGGCGCCAGAACGACGAATTCTTGTAACAGTATGTATGGGAATGATCCTTGGCCTGATAACAGTTTTTGGGATGAGTTTCACTAATTCTGACTCCAACCTTTTTGATGCTTGGTTTGCTTTCCTTGTCATCCCTGCTCTCGGAATTGGCATCATTTCATATGGGATTGAATTTGTTAGAAAAAATAATGAAATGCATCAGCAACTGATTAAAGCAGAAAAATTAAAAGCAGTCGAACAAATGGGAGCCGCTATTTCACATGAAATTCGCAATCCTTTAACAGCGGCTAGCGGATTTGTTCAACTTCTTCAAGATGATTACCTTTCAAGGCAAAAAAGAAAAGAATATCTATCCATCGTTAAGGAAGAATTAAATTCAGCTGAAAGAGTCATTCAGGATTATTTAACCTTTGCGAAGCCATCACTGGAAACGTTGGAGGAACTGAATGTAAAGAATGAACTCAGACAAATTATCAATATTCTTCAGCCTTTGGCAAATCAGAATTCTGTTGAGATTATTACTGACTTTTCTGTAATTGGTTTCATAAAAGGAGACAGACAGAAGTTCCGCCAGTGTTTTGTAAATGTCCTCAAAAATTCAATTGAATCGATGTCTACAGGCGGTTATTTAACGATCTCAACTGAATTTAGCCAAAGCTACGTAACAATTATGGTGAAGGATACAGGTGTAGGTATGACAAGTGAACAACTTGAACGATTAGGGGAACCTTTCTATTCCACAAAAGGGAAAAAAGGGACAGGTTTGGGGATGATGGTAGTGTATAGTATTATTCGTGCAATGGATGGTTCTATCTGGGTGGAAAGTGAAGTAGAAAAAGGGACAACATTTCTTTTTGAATTTCCTACCATTACATCAATCATTAAAACCCAACAAGCCGGCAGAGCTTAGTCACCTGCCGGTTTTGTTTGCATTTTTCTTATTTTCCTGTTAATCAGCGCCTATGTTTTATTACTTTCCTATAAACATTTGCGTCCAGTGTTTCCCAGTCTCTTCAAATCCTACACCAATATGAGTAAAATTTGAACTTAAAATGTTTTTACGATGACCTTCACTGTTCATCCAGGCAGTTACGACTTCTTGTGGAGTCCGTTGACCTTGGGCGATATTCTCACCTGCGGATTTATAGGTCACACCAAAATCTCTCATCATATCGAACGGAGATCCATAAGTTGGGCTTGTATGTGAAAAGTAATGCTTTTGCTGCATATCCAATGACTTTTTCTGAGCAACACCATTAAGCTGGGTATCTGCTTTTAATGCAGCAAGCCCGTTTTTACTCCGTTGTGCATTTGTTAAATCGATTACTTGTTGTACATATTTGCTGACCGTTCCAGTTGTTGGTGCATTATTTTGTGTTGGGGCAGCTGGCTTTGGTGCTGGTTTTGTCTGTGGTGCTGGTACTGCTGGCTGAGTTTGCTGTGGTGCTGGTGCCGGTACTGCTGGCTGAGTTTGCTGCGGTGCTGGTGCCGGTACTGCTGGCTGAGTTTGCTGCGGCGCAGGTGCCGGCACTGGTGCTTTTGCAATCGGTGTTTGCTGCTGTATAAATGGCTGCCCTTGTTGAATTACCCCAAACTGAAACCCATTGCCTTTACTAGGATCGACGGTAGTATACTGATATTTTGCATCTTGGATTAATACTGCCCTTGTATGAGGATATTGATCACTGTTTAAGGTTGTTTGATACGCAGAAATCATGTCCCGATTATTTTTTCTGCTTTTACGCTGATCATTATACAGATTAAAATCTAAATCGCTTTCACTGTTGTTACGATTCGTATAATCCTCAGTAAGCGGACCATTATGGTCAATACCGTCATCTCTACCATTCCGAACGTCAATATAAGGATTGTTCCTGTAGGTTGTATTCATTCCCACCTGGTTGGTAGTCCTGTCATTTATTTGATTTTTATTATTGGTATTACAAGCAGCAAGTCCTATCGTTAGAAACGCTGTTAAAAGTAACCCAACTGGTTTTTTTATCAATTGAAATACCCCCTTTTTGAAAAAAATTCTCTTGCCTTCTTATTTTTCATTTTTTCAATGAAGTTATTTGTGGTAATATCCGACTGTACCGAATGAAAAAGGCATTTTAAGCAAAAAAAAACAGATGCAAGTGCATCTATTTTTAAACTTCTAGTAACGGAATTCTGCCCTTATATTTATTGATTAATTTCCGATTATGTTCTTCTGCCCCATCTGCATTACTGCTTTTAAAAATGGGAGGTGAAAAGTTGTTTTCAATCATGATCTTTACGGATTCCACCATTATTCCGTTGACTATAGCTGTCCCGATTACAGTTGACCCGGAACCAAAGGAAACGTCCAGTAATTCATGCTCCATTAAGGCATCGCCAATCATAATATGATTATCAATTGCTAAATCAGCAGCGTCTGAAAGAAATTTTCCGCTTGTATGCCTTGAAGAAACGCTTTGTGAATAAACCAATGATGTAATGACAAAAACAAAAGCGCCCTGTTTTTTAGCAAATTCTGCTACATCAATCGGAACAGGGTTCCTGCCCGATGTTGACACCACAATGACCACATCTTCGGGTAGAATTTTCATGTCACCTAAGAATTCTTCGGCAAAATCATTTTTCTGTTCAAATTGTGATGAGCGTACTGCGCCTTTATGGAGCATTAAATCTTCTATGAGAATAGGGTTAATTGGTGCAAGACCTCCTGCCCGGTAAAAGAGCTCTTCTCCGAGCATATGGGAGTGACCACAGCCAAAAATATGCACAATCCCATCCCTTTGAATGCACTGTGCAATTTTATTTGCCGCTGTTATAAGGTTCTCATTTTCAGCTTTTTCTACTGTATTTATTAAATCCTTTAGCTTTTGAAAATAGAGATCGAACATATTGAATCATCCTCAAGTTTAGTTATCGTTTCATTTGGATCATAAATTTATAACGGTCTGCACGGTAAACAGATTTCACAAATTCAACAGGAGTGCCGTCATGCAGATACGTATTTCTTTGGATATGCATAACAGGTGCCCCATTTGCAATCTTTAAAAGTTTTGCTTCATTTTGACTGGCGCTTGACGACTCAATTACCTGCGAGGCGCTTTCGATGCGTAAGTTTAAGTGTTCTTCGATATGACCGTATAGAGATTGATTTGCAATTTGTTCTGTTAGCCCCTTTATCAGATTCGCTGAAATATAATTGGTTTCTAATGCCATCGGGACACCATCCGCTAAGCGGATCCGTTTAATTTCATAAACCGGCTCATATTCAGAAATCTTTAATTGACCAGCAATCTGACTTGTAGCAGGAATAATTTCAAACTTAATAAGTTTGTTGCCTGGAGTGAATCCTCTAGCTTTCATATCCTCTGTAAAGCTGGTTAGTCCTTGCAGGGGTTGTTCAATTTTTCGCTCAGCAACAAATGTGCCCTTTCCTTGCAGCCGGTATAAATAACCTTCATTAACTAGCTGGGTAAAGGCCTGTCTGACAGTCATCCGGCTAATTTGATATTTTTCAGCATATTCTCTTTCTGGTGGGAGTGCATCACCAGGGCTCAACTCACCATTTTCAATTAACCCTTTAATATGCTCCTCAAGCTGATAATAAAGTGGAATGGGGGAATTCTTGTTTATCATTCTCCATATTTACACCCTTCTAATTAAACTTAACAATTACAGGTTTTAATTATCTTTACTGGTTATTTTCTGGCTGCCTAAAAATTATTGACAGTGACTCTTTAAACCTGAAACTGCTGCTTTATCAGCAATAATTGTAACACACGGATGATTTTTCAACACGGAGGCAGGAAAACTTTCTGTTACATTTCCATTCAAAAGCTTACCCATTGCATCTTTCTTGTTTTCACCAGAAACTAAAAGAAGAATTTCTTTACTTTTCATAATGGTAGAAATCCCCATCGTAATCGCTTTAGTCGGTACTTCCTCGATACGATTAAAAAACCTTGCATTTGCATTTATGGTAGAAGAAGCTAATTTAATTACATGTGTTTGAGAGGTAAAGGTTGTCCCTGGTTCATTAAATCCAATATGGCCATTACTTCCAATTCCAAGAATTTGCAAATCAATACCGCCATAATTTGCAAGTAATGATTCATAACGAAGGCATTCTTCCTCTGTGTCTTTACTATCTCCACGTGGAATATTTGTGTTATTTTTATTGATGTCAATATGATTAAACAACTTCTCATCCATAAAATAACGATAACTATTTTTATTTTCACCTGAGAGACCAATGTATTCATCTAAGTTAAACGTGGTAACATTTTGATAAGAAGTCCCGTTTTTCTCATGATCTTCAATTAAATTTTTGTATGTTCCTACAGGAGTTCCTCCCGTTGCAAGTCCCAGTTTGAGATTAGGATTTTGACAAACCTTGTCAATGATATATTCAGCCGCTTTCTGACTCATTTCTGAGTAATCCTTTACTTCAATTATTTTCATTGTCAGTTTTCCTCCTTTTTATAGGAAAGTGTTCCCCGGCAAAATGTCATAAAGACTTCCATATTCTCATCAAGGATTACGATGTCTGCGTCTTTCCCAACAGAAATGCTTCCCTTTCTGTCAAACACATTCAACTGCTTAGCTGGATTGACAGATGCCATTTCGACCGCTTCCTCGAGAGAACACCCTGTATAGGTCAAAATATTTTTTACGGCATGCCCTAATTTTAAAATACTGCCGGCGAGTGTTCCGTCAGCAAGAACTGCCTTACCATCTTTAACGGTAACCTCTTGGCCTCCGAGGTCATACAAACCATTTTTCAAGCATTTAGCACGCATGGAGTCAGTGATTAAAATTAATCCATCGCTCTGCTTACTTTTGTAAGCGAGATTTACCATCTCCGGATGAACATGTACACCATCAACGATGATTTCTACTATTAATTCCTTACGCAAAAATGCTGCGCCAACCACACCCGGTTCACGATGGTGCAGACCCCTCATTTGATTAAAGAGATGGGTCACATGATTTGCTCCTGCTTCAATGGCTTCACCAACTTGTTCATAGGTTGCGTCAGTATGACCGAGAGATGCAATAATTCCATTTTCCTTTAAATAACGAATCATTTCTAAACCGCCCGGCTGCTCTGGGGCTAATGTGACAAGTTTTATTGTTCCGTTAGATAGCTTTTGCCACTCTTTAAATAATGTGAGATTTGGATTTACAATATGCTGAATCGGCTGTGCTCCAGCTTTTTTGGGATTCACAAATGGCCCTTCAAGATGTAGACCAAGTATTTCAGCATTCCCGTTTGCTGTCTGCTTTTCGATATATTCTCCGGCATTAATTAATGCATATTCAATTTGTTTGCCTTCTTGGGTCATAGTAGTGGCTAAAAAGCTTGTTGTTCCTTCTTTTGGCAATGCAGTTGTCATCGTATCCAATGCTTCCTTAGTTCCGTCCATTGTGTCCGCACCATTCACACCATGTATATGCACATCAATAAAACCAGGCACTGCATTAAAATGAGCAGGAACTTCAATCACTTCAAAGTTTTCTTCAATAACAGTTTCATCCAAGGTACCAAGTCCTGCTATTTTTTGATTTTTTATTTTTATATATCCATTTTCAATAATCTTGTCTTCTGAATAAATTCGAATACCCTTAAGTAAAATATGATTATCTTTTTGAGTCATTTTCAAAACTTCCTTTCAGGTTCTATCTTCATTTTACACTCTAAAAGTATAGTTGTCTATACCAATTAACAGAAGAAAAATGACAGGCTACTCACCTATCACTTTTATAAGATATCCATTTATTGATAATTTATTTACTTATTACCCCATGCCCTCCAAATTCATTTCGCAATGCCGATACAACTTTCCCTGAAAAAGTATCTTCTTCCAATGAGCGGTACCTCATCATTAAAGCCATTGTAATAACTGGGGATGCTGCCTGAAGGTCTAAAGCCGTTTCCACTGTCCATTTTCCCTCGCCAGAGGAATGCATAATTCCTTTGATCCCTTCAAGTTTTGAATCTTTAGAGAAAGCATTTTCGGTAAGTTCCATGAGCCATGATCGGATGACAGAACCATTACTCCACACCCGTGCAACCTTTTCAAAATCAAAGTTAAATGGGCTTTTATCAAGTAATTCAAACCCTTCAGCAATCGATTGCATCATACCATATTCAATGCCATTATGTATCATCTTTAAATAATGACCGCTTCCACTTTCTCCTGCATAATAGTATCCGTTCTCCACGCAAATGTCTTTAAAAATTTCTTCGACTAAAAGGAATGCCTCTTTGTTCCCGCCAATCATTGTACAAGCGCCATTTCTTGCCCCTTCAACGCCTCCACTTGTCCCAACGTCGAGAAAATGAATGCCTTTTTCGGAGAATCCTGCTGCCCGTTCTAAGGATTCCTTATAATGTGAGTTTCCACCTTCAATAACAATATCCCCCGCTGCTAAATAATCCTTCAGTTCGTTAAGCACATTGTTGGTAACTTCCCCGGCTGGTACCATTACCCAAATGACTTTAGGGGATGGAAGGCTTGCTGCAAGCTCAGATATTGAACTAACACCATGCGCCCCTTTTTCTGATATTCCTTTAACTGCAGTTTTATTTACATCAAATGCAACAACCTCATGCTGATGGTCCAGTAAATTTAAGGCCAAGCTAAAGCCCATTTTACCTAAACCAATTAATCCTATTTTCATCGTATTCAAAATCCCTTTCATGATATTTTTTTCCTTTACCACTATATTAAAATTCTTTCCTTTTATCAATTTTCGGAACCAATTAGAAAGTCAACTGCTTTTATTCTCTGGAAAATTAAGTTGAAATTATTATATTGGTAAATAAAAAAAACGACAGGCAGAAATTCCTGTTGTTTTTGTTAAGCTTACAATTTTGATTCTTCATTTTGGAAAAAGCTTTTCATTGCATGAAAGACATCTGCTTTTTTGAATATTGGTTCTTTTTGTACAGGAACATTCGTTCAATATTTCAAATGAGAAGGGCTCCTAATAATATTACCATGAAACTACAATCGACTCATCCCTCTTAAATATGAAATACCCTCCAGATTCCTGAAAACCATCCAATTGTACACTTTCTCCCGTTTGAGCTACTTGTTTAATAGCTGGAATAATTTGATCAGCATAATCCCCACTATCTAACATCAAATCACAAAGGATATCTATATTATTTAGCTTCGCAGCAACAACTCCAGTAGACAAACTAACGAGTTGCTCTCCATCTTTCACTATTGTAGCAACGTCGGAATACGGAATACCATATAGTTTTGCCCCATATTTTTCGGAAACAGTTATTTGATGTTTAAAATTTTCTGATTGCATAAGACTAAAATATTTTGTATTTTCAATTATAATAAAATCCTCTGATTTCTCCTCATCTAAGTTAGAATTTTTATCATCTGCTGAATCTGTTATTTCCTGTGAAACTGTTTGAGTTTCGATTTCTTTTTCTCCAGAAGAAGTTAAAGGGGGATTTTGAATTTCATTTTTGATATTATTATCACTTTTTTCCTGTGTAGTGCTACTAGTATCATTAGTATATTCTTTACCTGCTATTATTTCGTTTTTAGCCAGCGTTTGAGATTGTTTAGAAAGTTCATCCGCTACCTCTTTCTTTGAAACTTCCTTATGCTGATTGGAGACATCCTTAGAAGAACATGCAACAATTAGCATTGTCAAAATAGTGAAAATTGAGATTAATTTTATCTTTTTCATTTCTATCGCCCCCTTAATATTCTATACTTATTAGACGAATTAGCGTCCAGAATAGTTCCTCATTTTACCAAAAATATTTCAATTGTTACATTTTTTTGAGGAACTCCTTCACAATTAACTGTTCGTGACTTGTACCCTAGATTGCACCCATGCTGGGCGCACAGAAAAAACGACAGGCAGATATTCCTGTCGTTTTTGTTAAGCATACAATTTTGACTCTTCATTTTGGAAAAAGCTTTTCATTGCATGAAAGACATCTGCTTTTTGCTTAAGAATATAATAACGGAAATGTTCATCCTTGATGTTTTTGTAGGCTGACATTAAGGTTGAATGTCTATTGTATTGATTTACTTCGCCATAACCAAACATGTTAGATACCTTCATTAATTCCTCAACAAGCTTCACACAGCGGGCGTTATCCGATGTAAGATTATCACCGTCTGAAAAGTGGAATGGATAAATGTTGAACTTGCGCGGATTGTATTTAGCGTCAATGGTCTCCAGGGCTTTGCGGTAGGCGGATGAACAAATTGTTCCACCGCTTTCTCCTTTCGAGAAGAAGTCTTCCTCAGTCACTATTTTTGCCTCAGTATGGTGCGCGATAAACTCAATTTCAACTGTTTCGTATTTTGTTCTTAAAAAGCGTGTCATCCAGAAGAAAAAGCTGCGGGCCATGTACTTTTCCCATATTCCCATACTTCCGCTCGTATCCATCATTGCAATGACGACAGCTTTAGAATCCGGTTTAACCACTTCATTCCAAGTCTTAAATTTCAAATCATCTTTGTAAATAGGGTGGAATGCCGGTTTCCCACTCATGGCATTTCGTTTAAAAGCAGACATCATTGTCCGTTTTTTATCAATGTTTCCCATTAATCCTGTTTTTCTGATATCGTTGAATTCAATATTTTCAACGAGATGTTCTTGGTCCTCTTTTTTCTTTAAATTGGGAAGCTCTAATTGCTTAAATAATGCTTCTTCGAGCTCCATTAATGATACTTCTGCCTCAAAATAATCTTCTCCGGCTTGATCTCCTGCCCCTTGGCCTTTACCGGGACCTTTTTGCCCGCTGGAACCATCACGTGCTACTACGTCACCGACTTGACTGTCACCGTCACCCTGGCCCACGTGTTTGTTTTTGTCATAATTATAACGAATTTTATATTCGTCTAATGAACGAATCGGAATTTTTACCACATCTCGACCATTAGACATAATTATGCTCTCTTCTGTAATTAAGTCTGGAAGATTGTTGCGAATTGCCTCTTGGACTTTTTCCTGATGCCGCTGCTGGTCATCGTGGCCTTTACGGTGGAGGGACCAATCTTCTCTGGAAATCACAAATTGATGGTTATCGGTTGACATTATAAACCCCTCCTTATGAAATTAATGAATGCAGTCTAAACTGCACACTTTTTTAGCAAAAACATAAGATAACGCGAGTGAAAAAAATCAAATAAAAGATGGATTACTTTATCCTATGCAAAAGCGATGAATAATTTACAAATAATTTCGACAATTAGGCGCTTGCCCAAAAAGATAGACAAGTCCTCCTAAAATGATTAAGAAAACTCGCCAATTGGCGAGCCATAAGAGCGAAGCCAGAGGCATAGTTGCACTTATGCATGATAGGTAAAGTAATACTTTCCTATCGGCAAAAAAGAGACTGACAGATACGTTCTGTCAGTCCTCATATTTTAATCCTATCCTTCACTACCTATTTAAAAGGCTTCCAACATACCGAAGTAATTCATTTGCTGATGTTGAGTTATAACCATGTTCATCAACTAAACGGGCAACAACATCATTAATCTTCTTCAATTGCTGTTCATCTGGTGTTTTCGAAGATGTGGTAATTTTGACAACATCCTTAAGATCTGCAAACAGTTTCTTCTGAATGGCTTCTCTAAGCCTGTCATGCGAATTATAATCAAAGCGTTTGCCTTTCCTTGCGAAGGCTGAAATTCGGATTAATACCTCTTCTCTAAAGGCCTTTTTGGCATTTTCAGAAATACCAATCTGTTCCTCTATTGAACGCATCAGTTTTTCATCCGGATTAATTTCCTCCCCAGTCAGTGGGTCGCGTAGCTTTGCCTTATTACAATAGGCTTCCACATTATCTAAATAATTGTCCATGAGTGTTTTAGCAGACTCTTCGTACGAATAAACAAATGCTTTTTGGACTTCCTTCTTGGCAATATTATCATACTCTTTTCGTGCTAAAGAGATATAATTCATATAGCGGTCACGCAGCTCAGTGGTAATCGATGGATGTTGGTCAAGTCCATCTTTTAATGAACGTAATACATCAAGTGCATTAATAGATGGTACTTCTTTTCGAATAATCGTGGACGAAATACGGTTAATTACGTAACGCGGGTCAATTCCGCTCATCCCTTCATCCGGGTACTCGCGCTTCAGCTCGTCAACATCAGCTGTATTAAATCCTTCCACACTCTCACCGTCATAAAGGCGCATTTTTTTCAGTAAATCAATATCTCCTTTTTTCGGCTCTTTTAAGCGGGTTAAAATGGTAAACATCGCGGCTACCTTTAACGTATGCGGTGCTATATGGACATCGGAGACATCACTCTCATTAATCATTTTTTCATATATTCTTTCTTCTTGTGAAACCTTTAAATTATATGGAATCGGCATGACAATAATCCTTGAATGGAGAGCTTCGTTTTTCTTATTGGAAATAAAGGAACGGTACTCCGTTTCATTCGTATGGGCTACAATTAGTTCATCAGCGCTAATTAAAGCAAACCTTCCTGCTTTAAAGTTCCCTTCTTGGGTTAAAGACAACAAATGCCAGAGGAATTTCTCATCACATTTTAACATCTCCTGGAACTCCATCATCCCGCGGTTTGCTTTATTGAGCTCACCATCGAAGCGATAGGCACGCGGATCTGATTCGGAACCAAATTCTGCAATGGTTGAAAAGTCAATACTTCCCGTTAAGTCAGCTATATCCTGTGATTTTGGATCGGAAGGACTAAAGGTTCCAATCCCTGTTCGTTTATCCTCTGAGAAAAAGATTCTCTCCACTAAAACATCTTCGATTCTACCACCATATTCCTGCTCAAGACGCATCATATTTAACGGTGAAAGATTCCCTTCAATCCGTATGCCATACTCCTCAAAGAAATCAGCACGCAAATGATGGGGAATTAAGTGCAGCGGATCCTCATGCATTGGGCATCCTTTTATGGCAAAAACAGAGCCTCTATCCGTATGCGAGTAACTTTCTAAACCTCTTTTTAACATCGTAACAAGAGTTGATTTACCGCCGCTTACCGGACCCATTAACAGTAAAATCCGCTTTCTTACATCAAGTCTTTTTGCTGCGGGATGAAAGTACTCTTCAACAAGCCTTTCTAGTGATGCTTCTAATCCAAATAATTGATTACTAAAGAAATTGTATTTCTTCGTCCCTTTAACGTCTTCAATTCCGGCATCCTTAATCATATTATAAACTCGAGAATGTGCAGATTGTGCTACCCATGGCTTTTCCTTTAACAACAATAAGTAATCAGCGAATGAACCTTCCCAACGCAGTTTTTCCTCTTCTTCTCGATGCATCTCGATTTTTTTTAAAATATCCATTTATACCCTCCCCCTCTGCTTATTCAGAGACGATTAATATACTCTATGCGCTTAGTCCTTTGAAGATGCGTAACCATCTTTCGGTACAGTCTATCTTTTTCTGTGGAAAAGGGGCGGAGCGTCGCAAAAGCGAATTAGTTTAACCAGTTGAGGTGAAAATACATAATTAATGAGACGAATTAAGTTTGGCCTAGCTCCGCTCGCACCGTCTTTATTATGTTGGTGTACTACTCATATCAATTATATTTCCATGCAAGGGTTGGAGGTTGAGACTCATGCACGTTTTTATGTCAAGAAAAAGAATATTGCACTTTTCATTTTTTAAATCTAGGCTATAATAATACTATATGTTCAAATTGAAAAATTGGATAAATTAAGGGGGACTACATATCATGAATACTTTCATCGTTATTTTAGTCATGATCGCATTTTTAGCAGCAATCTTCACTGCAGGTTATAACGATAAACCAGGGCAGAATTAACAACAAAAGTGGAAGCAGGCTGCTTCCACTTTTGTTTATTTCTTACTTTTTCTTATTAATAAATAGTTTACCAGTCGCTATTTTTCTCGTTTCATTTCCGTAGCCATCTGAAATCTTTACTTCTACTTCCGCTCCAGCTTCTTTAACATTTGAAGTTGCCGTGTAATAGCCCACATAATGACCAGGAGATGTTTCCATCATTGGAAATTCAGTCGCTGAACTTGGCACTTTATTTAGTGTATTTAGTGTATTCGGTATTGGCTTTCTAATCGTAAATACAGCTTTTAGACCTACTTCACTGTCAAATTCCACCTTAACCGTTTCACCTGATTTCAAATACTTGTCAGCTGCAGGTTGTAGGTTTTTTACAGAAGGAGCAGTAAGTTTGGCATCCACCACTACAGATTCTTTCGTTGCATTGCCTGCTTTATCCTGTGCAATGACATTAATTGTATTGACTCCTTCCGATAAAAGGATTCGGTGAGAATATTTTCCGTTAGTAACTTCTGCTACTTGACCATTTACTTTAACCCAGTCAAGGTGTTGATCTGATACTGTACCTTCTACTGTAACAGCCTCTTTATTTGATTTGAAGTTGTTTACGGGTTTGTCAATAAAAAGTTTTGGTTTCGTTTTATCATAAACTACCTTAACAGGAGCTGAAGGATCTGTTGTACCACTGTTTGTCGAAGCTTTAGCTGTAAAGAGGTTTTCACCTTCATTTAATTGTACTTCTGCTGCAAATTTCCCGTTCTGATCAGTTTGCACAGCTGTTGCTTCCTTACCGTTATTAAATATCTTAACCGCAGTAGTCGGGGCTGATTTCCCTTCTACAATTACTGAACCTTGATTCGTAAAGAATCCATCGGTAGGTGATGTGATAACAGGTGCTTTGACTTCGTAATTAACAACTCCTCGAATCATGTAGTTTCCTTCGTCTTTAGGTGTAGGAGAAAATTTACCCCCATATAGCATCCAGCTGCGTTTAGCATTCTCACCATCTGTATCAGTCGCAAGCCCAGGGGCATATGGATTTTCTGCACTTTGGATATAAACCATGTAGAAATCGCCATTAACGATAATACCTTTTGAACTTAAATCTACGTGTGTCCACTCACCATTTCTTTTTGCGGTTGCATTAAATGGTCCTGCGATTTTTTTACCAGGGCCGCCATTTTCACCACTCGCATCGTAAACGGCAACCTTGAAATCCGTTCCACCAGGCTCAGGCCATTCAGTGTCCCAGAATCTGAATAATCCGCCTGTCACCATAGCACTAGTTTCGCCTTTAGCTAAAGACATTTTGACAGCCCATCCATTTCCTGCACCATAGAAAACATGTGCGTCTTCTGCCGTACCATTATCATAGCCGATTTCTCCTGGATACCCGATAAACGGTTTTAACTGTACGTCTTGTTTGACAGATCCCGCGTTTATTTTTACGGTTAATTCTTTGCTATAGGCTGATGGGGAGGCCACTTTTAATGTATAACTTCCCTCATAGGCAGTAATGCTATATTCTCCTTTTTCATTTGTTTGGACAGGTTGAACCTGAGCATCTTCCATCAACAACAGAGTAGCATTTGAAACAGGTTCTCCTGTCACTTCATTTGTGACTACTCCAGAAATCGTCCCTTTTGGAATTTCTTCCAAGACAAAGTTAGCTGTTACTTCTCCGTTAGCTGGAATAGCAACTGATTGAGATGCTGAACGATAACCATATGTCTCTGCCTGAACAGTGAATGTTCCTGTTGCGTGATTTAATTTGTAGCTGCCATTCTCCGGATTTGTAAAGGTTGATCTTCCTGATTCCAGCACACTTACCTCTGCACCTAGCGGTAATAGTGATGGAGAAAATTCCTGTTCTAAATTAACTTTAGAATTCTCTTTCTTGACCGGAGTTATTTTGCTTGGATCCACTTTTTCCTTAGCATCCGTCGTTTTGGAATCTGTTTGGTTTTGGTCTTTAACTACCCCTAATGTAGACTTGTTAGATGCTTGAATCGGCTGATTAGATAAACGAACATCGTCTAAATACCAGCCTTGATAACCAAAAAGAATGTCTGAAGTTACATTGAAAGCAACATAAATTCTTTGACCAGCATATTCACTTAAATCAACTTCTCCATCAATCCAACTTTCGGATTTGCCAGTGACGCGAAGTTTTTGCGTCCAGTTTTCCATATCTGTTGAAACAAATACATGGCCAAAATCATAACCTTTACCAAAATGTTCTTCAAGCTCATACCATTGTTTGAATTGTAAGTATGCCTTTCCATCTTTAAGATCGATTGGAGGCATAAGCAACGTCATATTTGCGCTATCAGGATATTTTCCATCTAATTTTGTCGCATAAACTTTCTCACCTGATACGGCATTTTTAGGTCCAGAAGTTGGTATTCCCCATTCCCAGACGTTATTTTCCCCGTATGAAAGCCATCCATCAGGCTTAGTTTCAAAATCTACAAAATAACCTATACCAATTCCAGGTTTAACAGAGATGTTGTACGAATTGGATATAACCTCATTACCACTATAATCCGTTATCTTCCATTTGTAAGTGACTGTAGGTTCACTAATGTCTTTTCCCGGGATTGTTACAGCATATAAGCCATTTTTATGATCTCCTGAGGTTCTTTTAGCTTGAACCGTACGCCAATTCCCATCTGCATTTAAATATTGTAATTCGACATTCGTTACGCTGACATTGTCCGTTACTTGAATGTCTAAAGGTAAATCTATGCCGGAATATGTTTTTTGTGGAGCACTATGTTCGAACTCTGGTTTCTCTTTATCTTCTCCTTCTACACTGACTTGTCCTTTTATTTTTCCAAGACCGGTAGTAATGGATGCTACAGCTTCATACGCATTGACTAGTCCATAACCATACCCATTATTAGGGGTATTAGGGAATGTCGAGTCTGTTAAAGAAACAGCAGTTGATAATAGAATTTCCTCTAATTCATCTACTGTCAAGCTTGAATCCACTTGACGAAGCAGGGCAACAACCCCGGAAACATGCGGTGCTGCCATTGATGTCCCATTCCATCCACCTTCATAACCACTCCCTGGAACGGATGATCGGATATTGACTCCAGGGGCAGAAATATCTGGTTTCACTTCATCATATGGAGAAGGCCCTTGAAGTGAAAAATCACCTAATTTGTTATTAATATCAACCGCACCTGTTGCAAATGATTCAGGATAGTTCGAAGGTGATGCAGCTGATGCCGGTCCACCAGGGTTAAAAAAATTTGTATTCCCTACGGAAAACTCAGGGAAAATTTCTGCTGCGCGCCATGCATTAACCATTGGACGGTACCATTCATCAAGCCCCGGACCTCCGCCCCATGAATTATTGACAACGTCAGGTGCTTTTTCAGGGTGAGGATTTCCATTTTTATCTTTCGGAGCTAAAATCCATTCACCGGCTGCTAATAAATCTACATCTGTTCCGCCTTCTTCTGTGAAGGCTTTAACAGCAATCCACTTCGCTCCTGGCGCAACACCAATTTGATTTTCTCCGTTAGGTTCAGCACCAACCATTGTTCCCGTTACATGGGTTCCATGACCAATATCATCTAAAGGAGTAGTTGCAGATGAAGCTGGATCATACCAATTGAATTCATGGTCTGGGTTATTCGGATTAGCTGGATCATATCCCCGATATTTTTCTTTTAATGCAGGATGATCCCATTGTACGCCTGTATCAATGGAAGCTACCACAGTCCCTGTACCATCAATCCCCATTTTCCATACAGATGGGGCACCTACATTTTTAAGATTCCATTCAATAGAGTTTGTTTGGCTATTTTCGCTAGCTTTTGTTTCGGAAGTTTCTTTACTATCTGCTGATTTAACTGCTTTATGAAGTTGTCTCGTTTCATTAGGAAGAATCTTTTCCACTTCCGGAAAAGCTGCGATTTTTTCCATTACTTCTTTCGTGGCTGTTACAGCCATTGCATTGACAATATAAAAGGATTGAGTATCTTTGGCTTTTCCAGCCTTTTCTTGCTTATCCAAGTACTCTTTCACATTTCCTTGTGTTTCGATTGCTGTCGACCTTAAAGAAGAAACTACTGCTGATCTTTTCATATACTTTGCCTTTGCTGGTGTAGCCTTTTGAGTAGTTGCATTTTTCTCAGCATTCATAGCTACTTTCTGTGTATCTACCTGCTCTTTAAACTTAATTAGGAAGGTTACTTTTTCTTGGTTATTAAATTGCTTTTCTAGCTTACTATTAACCTTGCTTTTCGCGGATTCCAAGCCAGCTTCCTTAGCCGATATGTAAGGCTTTTGATTAGCTTCTGCCATACCCATTCCTGGAAACAGCAATGGAAGGACTAAAAATGCAGTTAACATGACATACAACCATTTATTGCGAACATTCTTCTTACTTTTCAAAACTCTTCCCCCTTCGGTCATTTAATAGTTCATTTAAATAAAATAGTGTGGATATCTATTTGCCTAAAAGACAGATCACCTCCTTAAATGACAATCTTCGCAAGGTAAAATTTTCCTAATAAGTAAACACTATCAAATAAATAGATCAGATAGCGTCGAATTACGTCAAAAATGTTAGTATATTCTGAAAACGGTAGGTTAGTATTGGGAGATTGATAGTACAATAGGTATAAATATACAAAAGAGAGATTACTAGAACACTTACATTTGTTTGAATTTCCCTAGAAATAAAATATTAACTACATAGATAAGTCTCATGTAGCAACTAAAAATAAGAAATTTTTGCTATATAGTTTTTATAAGATGATAAGAATAGGTATAAATACTGGTAGAAAAACGGATAGAATTATCTATGAATAAGGTTGCGAATTGGAATAAACAGGTAGGAATTACTATTACTTTTTATTTCAGGGGTTCATAAAAATAAATCTATTAAATTAAAAAGGAATATGCCAGAAGTAGCAATGGAAGGGATTTAAGAATCGGAGTTTTACCAAAAATAAAATAAAAAAAGGCCTAATGTTTAGGCCCTTTATTGAGTAGCTTTGGATAGTTTTGTTGGCGCAGCGCTTCATAGATAAGAATGGCAGCGGTATTTGACAGGTTTAAAGATCGAACATTTTCATTCATCGGGATCCTTAATGCTCTTTCCTTGTTTATTTCGATTACATCTTTTGGGAGTCCCGTTGTTTCCCGGCCAAAAATAAAATAATACTCTTTGTTTAAATCGCTGTAATTAAAAGAACTATGCGGCTTTTCCCCGTATTTCGTTAAATAAAAAAACTCACCGCCGGCATTTTTTTCATAAAACTCTTCTAAAGAGTCATAGTAGGAAATATTTACATGTTCCCAATAGTCCAAGCCTGCTCTCTTTAACATCTTGTCGTCTGTGGAAAAACCTAACGGACGGATTAAATGTAAAGCGGTATCCGTTCCTGCACAAGTTCGGGCAATGTTCCCTGTATTAGAAGGTATTTGTGGTTGATATAAGACTACATGAATGGACACGAATTTCACCTCGAATAAAAACTATACATGCAATTATACCATTATCATTTATCCATTTAAAGAAAACTCGCCGAGTGGCGAGCCGTTAGGCGAAGACAAAGGCGTAGTTGCACTTATGCCTTTTTGGAAAGTTATACTTTCCTAACGGCCAAGGAGAAACCTTATTCATCGAAGATAGAATAAAACTTATATTTAATCTTCGGAGTATATGCTGAGGAATCCTCGTAGGCCCAATACCGCATACGGCTGTTGTAAGTATTGGCATTCACTAAAGGCATCCCATGCGCATCCTTACCGGTAACAATCGTATTATGATTGAACCTGCCGTCTCCTTCAAAGTCATAGCAAATTACATCTCCCAAAATCAGCTGGTCAGGGCTGCTGACTTCCCTTGCCCTAAGGCCGCTTTTAGAATTGCCTAAATAGTTCTTTAGTGAATGTGCCACTGCCCAGCTATAGCTCCAATTTGTATGTTGGTACCACCAACCATTTCCGCGGTTCGGATGTCCCCTCATTGGTGCTTCACCTGCCCTAAGACATTGAGAAATATAGTTCGTACAATTATTTTCAAATTTCGTAAAAACAGGATTATAAGTATTCCACCAGCGCTCTGCATATTGAACCGCCTTTAGGCGATTGTATTCATAGTTTAGTCGGTCACCCTGTTCATCCAATTCCAGCTTTATTTGTTCTTTAGTTGGTTCTTGAGGATGAATCGGCACTTTAATTTCCTCATCCATAACCAAAGCACCATTGTAAAACTTAGCAATTCTTTCTTCCAGTTCTTCTTCTATATAAAGGAGACCCTTTTGTTTAATTAAATACTGGTAATGGGCTTGGTATTTTAGGGTTTGAAATTCCTCATCTACAGCTTCCTCGATGATTTTACCTGAGGCATTAATTTTTACAATTTCCGCAGACCTTTTTGCTAATGCTGCTTGTTTCCTTTCAGCCTTCGGGAAAAATAATTTGTTACTTCTTTTTTCGGAAACAAATAAATCAAGCCTTTTTTCAAATAGGTCTTGGAGTAATTCACGCATAATGTCTTCCCCCCCTCTCTTTTTATACATATGAGGGAAAGAAGAATTTAATATATAAAAGAGCAAAACCAATACGGTTTGCCTTTCTCTCATTTATTTAAACTCAAGGCTTTATCGATTTCTTCATGAACTCCGGAATCCGTTTCATTTTCTCTTGCCTTTAATAACGCTGCAAACGCATGATTACCGCCAATTTTCCCAAGAGCCCAGGCAGCCGTTCCTCTTGCTACAGGACTTGATTCATTTTCCAATACATCAATTAAATCAGTTATTGCCGTTTCATCTTTAAAGTGGGCAAGCGCAATCATTGCATTTCGCTGAATTGGTTTCTTTCCCCTCCATGATCCAGCTGCATCTCCAAACATATTCTTAAATTCACGGTTGCTTAATTTTAAAATAGGTTTTAATAATGGTTTTGCCACTTCAGGATCCGGCTCCATTTCTTCGTGAAAATGAAAGTTTCTTCCTTTATTATGCGGACAAGCCGTTTGACAGGAATCACAGCCATAAATGCGATTTCCAATCTTTTCGCGAAATTCATCAGGAATGAGCCCTTTTGTCTGCGTTAAAAAAGAAATGCAATGCTGGGCATTAATCTGCCCTCCTTGGACTAAAGCTCCAGTAGGGCAGGCATCTAAACATTTTGTACAGGAGCCGCATTGATCTTCTATTGGTATGTCTGGTTCAAAAGGGATACTTGTGATCATTTCCCCTATATATACGTAAGAGCCATATTCCGGGGTAATAATGGCACAGTTTTTTCCGCTCCAGCCAATACCAGCTCTTTCAGCGACTGCACGATCTGAAAGCTCTCCGGTATCAACCATTGATTTTAACCGGGCATCTGGCATCTTGGTTATGATGAATTCCTCCAGCTTTTTCAACCTGTCACGAAGAATATGATGATAGTCAAGCCCCCAGGAGGACCTGCTGAAAATCCCTCTTCTCTCACCCTTCCTACTTTCCACACGTTCCTTCATTTTTGATGGATAGGCTAGTGCAATAGAAATAATTGAACGCGGTTCTTCAAGTAGTAAAGAAGGGGTAACTCTTTTCTCGATATCTGGCTCCTCAAATCCTGATTGATAGCCAAGTTCCTGCTGTCTAATTAAACGGTTTTTCAATTCAGTAAATGGATCTGCGGTAGTAAAACCGATTTTTTGGATTCCGATTTCTTTACTATATGCAATAAGTTCTTTTTTCAATTTATTAGCATCCACTATCTTCCCTCCTTTCCAATATAGTTCATCTATTTAAGTTGTTAAATTTTTAGTAGCACATCTATTTATGATAAACTATTTTCAATGAATTTTGGAGGTGGAAACGTTGGAAATTAAGGTTTCATCGGAAATCTTGGAACAAATTCCAGGCTTTAAACTAGGGGTAATTGAATACAGGAATATCACGATTGAGCATTCTCCACAAATGTTAAAGGGCAGACTACGTCTTTTCCAGGAATCCATTTATTTTGATTTAGAAAAGAACAATGTAACTAACCTTCCTGGAATACAAGAATGGCGAAACATTTTTAAAAAGACTGGTAAGGATCCAAACCGCTATCGTCATTCTGCGGAAAGCTTATTTAGAAGGGTACAAAAGCAAAACTACCTTTCTTCTGTTCAAAGTGCCATTGATATCAATAATTTCTTTTCGCTGCAATATCAAGTACCAATCGGAATCTATGACCTTGATCTGATACAAGGATCAGTTGAAATCCGGATTGGAAAAGAAGGAGAGGAATACTTAGGATTAAACGGGAGGAAAAATTCCTTGGAGCGGTTAATTCTGTCTTCTGATCTAGGAGGGCCGTTCGGAAGTCCATTTGTCGATTCGGAAAGAACACTCGTAACGTATGATACAAAAGATGCCATACAAATCATCTATTTACGTCCATCAACCGATTTGGAAAACGCAGAAAAGCTCACTAAATCATTAATGGAAATGTTTACTCAAATTCATGGAGGAGAAGCTTCCTTCAGAATTCTTGGTTGCCAATAAGGCATCACTTTTTTTGTTAATAAAGAAAAAACGCAATGCATCGTTCTCTTATGTAACGATACACTGCGTTAGTTAATATGTATGGAGCGGGTGATGGGAATCGAACCCACTACATCAGCTTGGAAGGCTGAGGTTTTACCAGTAAACTACACCCGCATGGTATTTTAAATATAACAATTTGATGAACGAACTGACCTATCCAATAATACACACTATTTTGAAATGCGTCAAGTAGTTTTTGCGGAATTTGTCGATTTTCTCTCAAAAAAGAAAGAATATTGATATAAGTAATTAAATAACTTTTTTCTGAAAATTCTCTAACCTATATTAAATATAATAAATTATCTCTAATGAGGTGAGCCCTATTAAACGAAAGCCGATCATTATCTCTATTTTGTTTTTTTTAGGTATTGTGATTGGTTTTGCTGCTATTTATGTCAATAATGGCATAATGACATCTAAGGAACTGCCAGTCCAACACCTTGAACAAACGAACATAAATCAAGCAAATATAGGAACATACATCTCTAGTAATCACGAATATTGGAATAATGAGTTGTGTTGGGGAAGAAGCGAGAAGTATAGTTTTGTAGTCTTCCAAAAACATTATAACGAATACATAGAGGATCTTAATCAAATAATTAATGCTGTTGAGGATAAAGGCTTAAGAGCAGATTTCATTCATGTTCAAGAGTTATTGAAAAATGCATCTGAAACAGAAAAAATTGATTCCTTAATTGATGTTCATCGGGTTTTTCATGATTTAGATGTTAAATTTAACGGATATTCATCCAGTGACTATTTTGGAATTACACAATATGGGGAGAAACATTAACAAATAACTCGGTTTTTGATAATTTACACGTACTAAGGACTATGAAGGTTATTATCGCTGATATTCTAATGTGTTTTTTCTCCTTCATACAGTGTATGAAAGACATTTTTGTTGTTTATCTAATGAGATTTGTCCTTCATACAGGTTATGAAGGACATTTTTGCCGTTTGTTTAATGTGATTTGTCCTTCATAAGGGTTATGAAGGACATTTTTGCCGTTCGTCTAATGAGATTTATCCTTCATAAGGGAAACACGCAAAAAAAAGTTTTCCACATAGAATGTGAAAAACTTTCTTTCAAACAAATTGATACCGGTGGTCGGGGTCGAACCGACACTCCTCACGGAACACGATTTTGAGTCGTGCGCGTCTGCCAATTCCGCCACACCGGCGTATTAAAATGTTTTTTGAAGCAATGCCGAGGACCGGAATCGAACCGGTACGGTAGTCACCTACCGCAGGATTTTAAGTCCTGTGCGTCTGCCAGTTCCGCCACCCCGGCGAAATCTAAATACCTATTCATATCCATACTTGGCAAATAATATATGGAGGCGGCAACCGGATTCGAACCGGTGGTAAAGGTTTTGCAGACCTCTGCCTTACCACTTGGCTATGCCGCCGAATATTATGGAGCGGAAGACGGGATTCGAACCCGCGACCCCCACCTTGGCAAGGTGGTGTTCTACCACTGAACTACTTCCGCAAAATGGCTGGGCTAGCTGGATTTGAACCAACGCATGTCGCAGTCAAAGTGCGATGCCTTACCGCTTGGCTATAGCCCAATGATAAAATAATAATTTAAAATATCCAATAAATTTTTTATGGGGCGACTGATGGGAATCGAACCCACGAATGTCGGAACCACAATCCGATGCGTTAACCACTTCGCCACAATCGCCGAAATATTATTGGCAGGGGTAGTAGGAATCGAACCCACACCAAAGGTTTTGGAGACCTTCGTTCTACCTTTAAACTATACCCCTATAAAATGGTGGAGGGGGACGGATTCGAACCGCCGAACCCGGAGGGAGCGGATTTACAGTCCGCCGCGTTTAGCCACTTCGCTACCCCTCCACATATAATATGCTTTTGTCAGCTTCAGGTGCCGACGAGAGGAATTGAACCCCCAACCTACTGATTACGATTCAGTTGCTCTACCAATTGAGCTACATCGGCACAGTAAAAATAAATGGTGGCTCAGGACGGAATCGAACCGCCGACACAAGGATTTTCAGTCCTTTGCTCTACCGACTGAGCTACTGAGCCACTATAGATGGCGGTCTGGACGGGACTCGAACCCGCGACCTCCTGCGTGACAGGCAGGCATTCTAACCAACTGAACTACCAGACCAAATTGCGGGGACAGGATTTGAACCTGCGACCTTCGGGTTATGAGCCCGACGAGCTACCGGACTGCTCCACCCCGCGATAATAAAAATATAAGGTTTTATCCATGCTCAATGTATCCAAGGACTGTATCAATCTCAGTTAGCATATTCAAGTAGCAGCTCAATCGATACAACTCGCAGCTTATTCATTGAAGCAACGCTCGTTGCTCCACCCCGCGATAATAATAATATGAGCAATATGGTGGAGGATGACGGGATCGAACCGCCGACCCTCTGCTTGTAAGGCAGATGCTCTCCCAGCTGAGCTAATCCTCCAAATGGTGACCCCTACGGGATTCGAACCCGTGTTACCGCCGTGAAAGGGCGGTGTCTTAACCGCTTGACCAAGGGGCCATTTTAAAAGTAATTTATGGCGGAGAGCAAGGGATTTGAACCCTTGAGACAGGGTTACCCGCCTACACGATTTCCAATCGTGCTCCTTCGGCCACTCGGACAGCTCTCCATAAAAATGGCTCCGCAGGTAGGACTCGAACCTACGACCGATCGGTTAACAGCCGATAGCTCTACCACTGAGCTACTGCGGAATAACTTTATAACAGCCTGGCAACGTCCTACTCTCACAAGGGCGCTTGCCCCAACTACCATCGGCGCTGAGAAGCTTAACTTCCGTGTTCGGTATGGGAACGGGTGTGACCTTCTCGCCATTATTGCCAGACCATTTATTAGACACTATTTTATTATAATGTCTTTTTTGTTTTTTGCAAGAGAAATTTTTCATTCCCTCAAAACTAGATAATGTAGAAGAAGTGTTGTAAAAACGAGTTTTCATTGTCCAGCTGCGGCTCCTAACTTCTCGGCCGTTTCGATCCGTCTCTACAAATCCAAAACCAGGATTTGCAGTGCCGGCTCTCCAACGTCTGTCGAAGTTGACCAGTCGCCTCCGCTTTTCGTTTTGGTTAAGTCCTCGAACGATTAGTATCAGTCAGCT